>Ga0335076_10002055_pt1 | contig 19867 bp, 22 predicted proteins | sample Lox_Sample_25_FD_206717 | JGI IMG/M metagenome (GOLD analysis project Ga0335076, IMG submission 206717) | Soil microbial communities from Loxahatchee National Wildlife Refuge, Florida, United States - Lox_Sample_2.5 | ecosystem: Environmental > Terrestrial > Soil > Wetlands | place: USA...
CGCCGACAGCGTGCGGGTGCTGGGCGCCGACCACCCCGCCACCCTGGCCTCGCGGAACAACCTCGCCGGCGCCTATCAGGCGGCGGGGGACCTGGGCCGGGCCATCCCGCTGTACGAGCAGGCCCTCGCCGACAGCGTGCGGGTGCTGGGCGCCGACCACCCCCAGACCAAAATCGTGCGCGGCAACCTCGCCGCGGCGCGCCAGCACCCTCAGTAGTGTCCGCCCGGCGTCCGTGCTGCCCCCGGGATGCGGCCGACATGCCCAAGGGCCGGAAGCATGCAGCCAATGATCTTGGGCTGATCTCCCGGGCGTGCCCCACGTGTTGCAAATCGAACGATTCTCGACATGATCAATTTCTGTCCGCCGGGTGCCCGGATCACGGCCCGGAGGGCGTTGAAAAACATGTTGCAAAGTCCGGCGTGTACTCGCTGGTGTGCAGGTGAGTCAGCCAGTCGGCGCACTGGCAGATCCAGAGCCCCCACTTCTCGCACTGGTTGGCACACAATTGCCTGGCGCCGTGATAGGGTCATTCTCCCGCGGACGTGCCGGACAGGTAACACAAGTCGGGCCGTTCGCCTAGGCAGCGGGTGACGGGGCGAGGCCTGCAACGGAGCGGGAACGTACGTTAGGCCGGTTCGGGCTGGTCAGTCGAACAGGCCAATGTCCGGGGCCGGAACCTTCACCTGCGAGGCGACCCAGGCGACGGCCTCGTCAGGCAGCTCCGAGCGCCCCAACGGGAGCTGGCCCTCCGCAATGTAGAACTTCAGCCACAGCGCCAGCCCCAGCTTCGACGGGCCGGTCCGGCCGGTCAGCAGGTCAAGCTCATCGCCGGCCAGCGTCCAATGCTCGATCAGCTCGTCTTCGTCCAGCACACGCGCCACGGCGTCGGTCCTTCCGGCGGACAGGCAATGCCCTCACCCCACGAACCCGCCGCAATACTGACAGTGCGTGGCTACCGTGTCCCGGTGATCCTGGAAGAACTTACATTACCTGCGGAAACGTCACAGATGGCGGCTGGCAGCAGCTACCTTACCGACTGGCCGGTTCGGATGGGACGGACGTTGCGGCTCACCGCCTCCAGGCGCCCGTCTCCCCGGGCGCGGCCAGGCGGGCGGTCACCGTGATGTCGACGTGCCATACCTGGCCATCGTCCAGCCGCCGCAGGTACACCGGCCCGGCGCCCGGCTCCCAGTCCAGCTCGCCGGCCAGCTCCACGTCGCCGAACCCGAGGATGGTGAAGATGCCCTCTAGTTCCAGCCACCGCTCGATTCGCGCATGCAGCGCGCCAGCGAGCAGTTCCTCGTCGCTTACCCTCCTGACCACGGTGAGGCCTCCCTCCTGTTCGAGCACGTAAGGCCTCTTTCATGAGGGGCCATGATTGAAGCCTGTCGCTATCAGGGGCTTGTGGTACGGCAGAGTTCATAGTCGTCAGGATCTCGTGCCTGGTCCCGACGCAGAGTTCTGCACGTCGTCGGTGCGGCGCGGCATTCGGCGAGCTCGGCCGCGTCGCCAACATCGAGGCCGAGGCTGGGCATGGCCGGCGCCGGCAGAGCTTCACCTCCAAGGTCAAGGACATGCCCCCGAGGCCATCGAGATGATCATCAAGGCCCAGCCGACGAGCGCGAAACTCCGAGATGGAGACGCTCAGCAGGATCAGCCGCCTGGAGAATGCGGACAAGCACCGGTCGCTCATAGCGGTCGGTCACGGCGTCATGAACGCCCGCAGCGTGGTCACGGCGGCGGAAGCGACCATCGAGCAGTAGACCGCCGGGTTCCGCGAGAACGGGGCGGAGCTGGCCACGTTCGGCTTCCGGGACCGCGTCCCGGACGAGACTGAGGTAACCGTGGAGGTGAGCGGTATCGCTGCCATCGCGATCAAAGTCGCGGGCACCGACGGGTACTTCGCCATGCCGGGGTCTCTGGAGACCCTGGTCGGATGGATGCGCGACAGCGCCATCCCCGAATTCGTCCCGTTCACCCGGCCCGATTGAGCGCACGCCGCGGGCCTGCGCGCGCCGCGCCCGTCCGTCAGACCGCTGTTTCTCCCCGCCGGAGAACCGGTAGCCCCGGTCCCCTGCTACGCAAGATGGTCCCGCTGAACTGACAGATATCACCGAACGTGACCGCTCTATAAATTATTCCAGAGCCACTTGTCGTGACGCTCAACAGATTCAGCGGCCTACGTTGTCAGCGGCCAGGTCCCCGGCGGCGAGCCGGACGGCAGTGGCCTTCGCCCAAGTGGTGGTGCTGATCAGGCCGAGCAGCAGCACCGCGTAGCCGCAGCCGGCCAGGATCCACCAGCCCGCGTGAGCGGCATGGACGAAGCCGTCCCGCATCGACCCGCGGATGCTGGCCGCCAGGACCGAGCCGACGATGGCCACGCCGAGCGACTGGCCGAGCTGGCGGCTCGAGGAGTTCATTCCCGAGGCCATGCCGGCCTGGGTCTTCGGGACCCCGGACATGACCCCGTTGGTGATCGGCGAGCTCACCATGCCGGCCCCGATACCGAACAGGGCGTAGGTGACGATCAGGTACAAGTGGTCCGTCGAGCCGGTCAGCCGCGACAGGGCCGCGCTGCTCAGAGTGAGACCCGCACCCGCGATGACCATCGGGATCCGCGGGCCGCGCCTGGCCACCATGCGGCCGGCCAGCGGGGCGCACAGGGCCATCACCACCGGCATCGGCAGGATGATCAGGCCGGCCTGCAGCGCAGACAGCCCCCGCACGTCCTGCAGGTACAAGGTGGACAAGAACAAGAACCCGGCCATGGCGGCGATGGCGCAGACCGCGGTGAGGTTGGCCCCCGCAAACGGCACGCTGCGGAAGAACCGGAAATCGACCATCGGCTCCTGGCGGCGAGGCTCGTAGCCGACCAGCACCGACAGCGCGGCCACCGACAGGGCGAAGACGCCGAAGATCTGCGGCGAGTGCCAGCCGTCGGTCGGGCTCTCGATGATCGCGTAGGCCAGGGATCCGAGCATGACGATGACCAGGAACTGTCCCACCGGGTCGGCGCGGCGCGATCGCGGGGCCTTCGAGTCCGGCACGAACAGCGAGGTCAGCGCGATGGCGGCCAGGCCCACCGGGATGTTGGCCCAGAAGATCCCGCGCCAGCCCACCGCGACCACCAGGACACCGCCGAGCACCGGGCCCAGCGCCATGGACAGGCCGAACACGCCATCCCAGATGCCGATGGCGCGAGCCCGCTCGGCTGGGCCGGTGAAGGTGTTGGTGATGATGCCGAGGGCGGCCGGGTTGAGCATCGAGCCGCCGACTCCCTGCAGGACGCGGAAGCCGATCAGCCAGCCGAGGCCTGGGGCCAGGCTGCACAGCCACGAACCGAGGGTGAAGAGCGAGAGCCCGACCTGGAAGATCGTCCTGCGGCCGATCCGGTCGGCGAGGGTACCGGAGAACATCAGCACGGCAGCCAGCGTGATGGTGTACGCGGCGACCACCCACTGCAGGCCGGCCACGCCGGCGTGCAGGTCGCGGCCGATGGACGGCAGCCCGACCATCACGATCGTGTTGTCCAGGCCGACCATGAAGAGGCTCAAGCAGCAGATGCCAAGGGTAAGGGCGCGATGCCCCCCCGCGGTACAAGCCAGGCTAGCGCCGGTTTCTGAGGAAGGCCCGGCACCGTGGCGTACCCGCGGTCCCGGCCCGTACAGGCCAGTGCCAGCCGGAAGAGAACAGGCTGCCAGACGTTGATCACAATCGGTTAGATCACGCATGTGCATTGCCTAACAGCGGTTCTGCGAGCTTGAGAAGCCAGCAGGAACGGCAGAAAGCCCGTGAAAGCTTCCACCGTCGTCTGGGCGACGGTGGCCGGACTGACGTTGGCCCGGTAAATGAACAAGCTCATGCAGCACACCGCGAGCATAAGGGCGCGGCGCCCGGAGGTGGCGGTGGGAGCGCTGCTAGCCAGACCCGGGTACGTGCCCGGGCTGGGGTTGGCGCCCGGGACTGGACGCTGGCGCGCGGCAAGCTCGAGGCACGGGACGGACGCGGGCATCCTTGCTGGTAGTCGATCGGACACGTTAAGTGACCGACGATGGGTGGCTCTAGCCGGTGCCTGCACGAGGTTCATAACAGATATGACGGTACACCGATACAAGATGTAGTCAAGTGATCACGTTTAGCATTTCCGCGCCGTTTCGCCCCTCATGAACTGCGTCCGCAGTCTAGATTGGCTAGCTAGCGTGTTGTTGTCCAAGGTAGCAATGTGTCGAGGGGGGAGGGGAAGGACATGAGCCGCAGACTTCTACAGCTGGTAATACCGGTGACTCCGGAACGGAGGATGTTCCGGATCCATGACCCGTCGGTCGACCCGGACGCACCGGGCGGCCCGCTGCCCCCGATAGGGGCGCTGATCAGCGCCAACCGCGAGCAACTCTGGGTTGGCAGCCTGCAGGAGGACATCGGCGTCCGGCTCGTCCTCGAGGAGTGGGACGAGGCGCCGCCGCCGTGTGGCGAGGCCTGGGACGAGGAGGCGAAGAGCACAATCTACCTGCGCGGCCAGCTGAGCATCAGCATGGGCTTGGCCGGCACCGCGGTCCGCGGCCTGCGACTGGCGGGCGGGGTAAGCGACTACTCGGTCCGCGTCTACGCCGGGAACCGGGACCAGGTGACCCGCCGGTACGCGCAACTCTTCGACCGCCACCGCAACCCGCTCAGCGATGAGTTCCAGCAGGAGAAGAAGACCCTCGAGGGCCTTGAACGCTATCTCATCCAGCTGTGGCGGGAATCCTTAGCGTCCGCCGTGAAACAAGTCGCCTACTGTGAGCCGCGTGAGCAGCGCGGATGGTGCACGGAACCTACGACTTATTACCGGACGCGTCCTTAGCCGTCACCGACCACCGTCGAGCGGATCCGGACCGGGATCGCCTGCCCGGCGCTGGTGCCGGGCCCGGCGCTTGTTACGGGCCCGGCGCCGTCGGCGACGCGTAGTGGGCTGCCTCACTGCCGGCCGACGGCGAGCCAGCAGTGGCTGCGCTCAGGCCGGCCGACGGCGTGGCGGTCCTGGTCGCCTGGCGGCCGCCGGTGGCCGTGCTAGCCGAAGCGGCGGGCGAGGACTGCGCCTTGTCGCCGGTTCCGCCAGCCGTCATCGCGACGTTGCCCGCTGGCGTGGCGCTTTGCGCGGGCGGCGTGCGTGTGCTGTGCGCGCGGAACGGGATCATCGCGTAGACCATCAGCGAGACCATCGCGACGAGCAGGACGGTGAACAGCGAGCCGATAATGCGCACCCGGGGTGAGCGCAGGATGTTGGCCGGTCCGGGGCGCCGGAACGCCGTCAGGCAGGTAGCAAGCCCGGGATCGTCAGCTGCGAGCCGCCGCTCTATCTCGGCGAGCGCGCGCTGCTCGTCCATCGACAGCGCCATACAGCCACCTCCGCGTCGGGTACCGGGTGGTTACCCTCTCACTATCCCTCAGGAACCGGTCTTTATCCAATTGTTCCGGCTTCGTAGTTCGCCCGTTTTTCGCGGTGCTCGCTCCCGGCCGGCGCGCCACCTGACGCACCCGCTCAGACGCAGGTTACGCGACCATGCCGGGAACGCTGCAGGAGACCTGGATGAATACTTACGGCGAGCCAGACTCCGGTATGCTTGTCATTATCGAACAGTCGTTCTATCATGGCCGTTATGCGCTGGGACAATCTGCGGCTCGACGAGCCGCTGGGAACCGGGGACGGCGGGGACATGTTCACCGCCGACCGCCGGGACCGGGCGGTGCCGCTCATCGAGCGCGGTGCGGTCACCCGCACCTTCGACACGCCAGGCTTCCGTGGCATGACCTTCTACGAAGTACAGGCCAAGTCGGTGGTGAACCGGGTGCCCGAGGCGTCCCGGATGCCTTTCCGGTGGACCATCAACCCGTACCGCGGCTGCCAGCACGCGTGCGTTTATTGCGCCGTCGGCGAAACGCCAGTCCTGATGGCAGATGGCCGGACCAGGCCGCTGGCGGAGCTGCGGGCCGGAGACGGCGTCTACGGCACGATCCGGCGGGGCGGCGGCCGCGAGTACGTCCGCACCGCTGTGCTCGCGCACTGGTCGACGGTCAAGCCCGCGTTCCGCGTCGTGCTGGCGGACGGGACCCGGCTCGTGTGCAGTGCCGACCACCGCTTCCTGACGGGGCGCGGGTGGCGGTACGTAGCCGGCGCCCGGTTCGGCGGGCTGCGGTCGCGGCCGCACCTGTCGGCTGGCCACGCGCTAGCGGGCACCGGCGGTTTCGCCGAGCCGCCGAAGCAGACCGCGGCCTACCGGCGCGGATACCTGTGCGGCCTGATCCGCGGGGACGGGAGCGTCGGGCACTACTCCTACCCGCAGCGACTGCCGGCCGCTGACCGCAGTTACCTGTTCGGGATGGCGCTGGCCGAGCCGGGAAGCGGGGAGGCGCGGGCCAGGACCGCCGAATACCTGGCCCGGGCGGGCATCGGCTGCACCGGCTTCGTCCTTACCGAGGAAGCGGACCGGGGCGAGCCGGATTCCTGGCAGCCCAGCAGGCGTCGCCAGGTGGCGGCGATCCGGGCCAGTGGCGCCGATCAGGCCAGGACCCTCGAATGGCTCATGAGCTGGCCGGATCATCCCGGCCCTGACTGGCACAAGGGCTTCCTGGCGGGAATCTTCGACGCCCGGGGCAGTTACGGCGGCGGGATCCTGCGGGTCTTTCCGGCCGATCCGGAGCTCGGCGGCTGGCTTCTGTGCTCGCTGCAATCGCTCGGATTCGACGCTGTGGTGGAACGGCCGCACATCCCGGGCAAGCCGGCCTGGGTGCGGCTCGGCGGCGGCCTCGGCCAGGCGCTGCGGTTCTTCCACGCCGTCGACCCCGCGAGCACCGCGCGGCGCTCGATCGAGGGCGCCACGGTCGGGACCGGCGACGGGCTCCGTGTGGAAGCGATCGAGCGGCTCGGGCTCGACGTGCCGATGTACGACATCACCACCGGGACCGGCGACTTCATCGCCAACGGAGTGGTAAGCCACAACTGCTTCGCCAGGAACTCGCATACCTACCTTGACCTCGACGCCGGTGCGGACTTCAACAGCAGGGTGGTGGTCAAGGTGAATGCGCCCGAGCTGGTGCGCAAGAAGATGGCGTCCCCCAGCTGGCTGGGCGAGCACATCGCCATGGGCACGAACGTGGACTGCTACCAGCGGGCGGAAGGACGCTACCGGCTAATGCCGGGCATCATCGGCGCGCTCAGGGATGCCGCCAACCCGTTCTCCATCCTGACCAAGGGCACCCTGATCCTCAGGGATATCGACTTGCTGGCCGACGCGGCCGAGGTCACCGAGGTGGGCCTGAACGTCTCTGCGGGTTTTGTCGATACAGACCTCTGGCGTTCAATCGAGCCGGGCACGCCTGCCCCCGGACGGCGGCTCGAAGCGTGCGCCGCGCTGAACGAACGCGGGCTGCGCTGCGGCGTGCTCATGGGCCCGGTGGTGCCGTTCCTCTCCGACTCCCCTGCTCAGCTCGACGCGGCGGTCAGCCAGATCGCGGCGACGGGGGCCAGGCACATCACGCCCATCGTGCTGCACCTGCGCCCAGGCACGCGCGAATGGTTCTTCACCTGGCTGCGAGCGCAGCATCCCGGGCTGGTCGGCCGCTACCTGGAGTTGTACGGCCGCGGTGCCTACGCCCCCAGGGCGTACCAGAACCGGATCGCCGGCCAGGTTCGCGAGCTCGCCGAGAAGCACGGCATCGGCCGGCCCCGGCCCGGCTTCGGCCACGGCACGCTACCCCGGCCTGGCTTCGGCGACGGCACGCTACCCCGGCCCGCCGGGCGCCCCGCGACAGCGCCCGTCCCCCGGGCCGTTACGACCCCGAGCCCCTTCAGCGCCGCCTCCCTTGTGGCGTCGGACCACCCGGGGGCCGAGGAGCCAGCCAGTATCCGCGGACCGCGCAGGCGCTCCCCCGCGCCGCCCGAGCAACTCACCCTGCTGTGAGCCAGGCATCCGATGCTGTTTCGGCGGGGCCTCCGGCGCGCCGGGCCGGGAACGGGAGGTGCGCGAGGGGGACGCGGGGACGGCGGCGGCAGCAGAGCAGACGCAGCAGCTGAGCAGGTAGAAAGAGCCGCCCCGCTCCGTCATGGTCCACTCAAGCGGACCGGTGCGGCGCCCTCGAGGACGCGGCGTCATGTGATTCCTCGCGACGACGCCCGAACCCCCGAACGCCCGATTTGTCCCGATTTGACCAATTACGATCAGCGAGAACGATGCAATGATGGACAATGCTCGGGCGCGGCGGGTCAGCCGGACAGTGGATGCAAGGCGGCGGCCGGGAAGAGACAGGAAAATTCGAGATATAACTTGACATGCCGACGGCATGAGATACATCGTATTTCTTAACCATCTTATCAGAATCTCTCCAGATGTGAGGAGGACGACGTGGCACGCGGGACCACGGGGGCGCCCCGTAATGCGCCGGGTCAGCAGACACGGAGCTCACAGGCTCCGGGGTTCGGGGACCCCGGAGCCGAACTCGATCACGCGCGGTCAGGCGCCTTCGGCCGGCTGATCGCGTTCGTGTGCGGCCGCCGGACCAAGTACCTGGTGGTCGTGTTCTGGATCCTGGTGGTCGCGGCCCTGGGCGGGCTGGCGGGCAAGCTCCAGGGAGCGGAGAAGAACGACGCGTCGGCGTACCTGCCGTCGTCGGCCGAATCCACGCAGGAACTGAACGAACAGAGCATCTTCCAGTCCAAGAACTACAACCCCGCCCTGGTCGTGTACGTGCGCGACAGCGGGATAACGGCTGCGGACCTGCAGAAGGCGGCCGCGGACGCGCGGTACTTCGCCTCGCTGCCCCAGGTGGACGGGCGAGTCGCGGCGCCGGTGGTGTCCAAGGACCACAAGGCCATCGAGACCGTCATCGGGTCGGATCTCGGCTACAACAGCGATCTGACCGGGTTCGTCACCACCGTGAAGAACGCGGCGACCAAGGACTCCGCGGGGCTGAGCGTGTATGTCGGCGGCCCGGCGGCCAGCGCGGCCGACGAGGTCAAGATATTCAAGGGCATCGACACCACGCTGCTGTACGCCACCCTGGGCGTGGTCATCGTGCTGCTGCTGCTGACCTACCGCAGCCCGGTGCTGTGGCTGCTGCCGATCATCTCGGCGGGCGTGGCGCTGACCGTGGCCCAGGCCGTGATCTACCTGCTGACCCAGCACGCCAACCTGACCGTCAACGGGCAGAGCGAGGGCATCCTGGTGGTGCTGGTGATCGGCGCGAGCACCGACTACGCGCTGCTGCTCATCGCCAGGTACCGGGAGGAACTGCGCAGGCACGCGGACCGGCACGAGGCCATGGCGGTGGCGCTGCGCCGGGCGGGCCCGGCCATCATCGCCAGCGGGCTGACCGTGGTGGCCGGCATGCTCTGCCTGCTCGCCGCGGAATCCAACGACATCTCCGGGCTCGGCCCGGTCGCCGCGATCGGCATCGCCGTGGGCCTGATCGCGATGATCACGCTGCTGCCCGCGATCCTCGTGGTCTTCGGCCGGTGGGTCTTCTGGCCGGTCAGACCGGGTTTCGGCTCGCCCGAGCCGACCCGTCGCGGGGTCTGGTCGCGCGTCGGGCAGGCGATCGGCCGCCGACCTCGGACCGTGTGGCTGGTGACCGCCATCCTGCTCGGCGTCGGCGCGCTCGGCCTCGTCGGATTCAGGTTCGGCACGCTGACCGTGGCCCAGTCGTTCCGCGGCACGCCGCCGTCGATCACCGCCCAGAACGTCCTGGCCAAGTACTTCCCGGCCGGGTCCGGCGAGCCGGTGGACGTGATCTCCACCGCATCCAGCGCAGAGCAGGTCGCGGCCGCGCTCGCCGCCACCCCGGGCATCGCCTCGGTCACCCAGCCGGTGACCAGGGACGGCACGTCCTTCCTGGAGGCCACGATGACCCCGTCGCCGGACAGCCCGGCCGCATACACGCTGGTGGACAAGATCCGCACCACGCTGCACGCCATCCCCGGCGCGGACGTCAAGGTGGGTGGCGGCACCGCCATCAACAAGGACGTGGAGAGCGCCGCGGCACACGACAGGAACCTGCTCATCCCGCTGATCCTCGGCGTGGTGCTCCTCATCCTGGGCCTGCTGCTGCGGGCGATCGTGGCGCCGCTCATGCTCATCGCCACCGTGGTGCTGTCCTTCGCGTCGGCGCTCGGCATCTCCGCGTTCTTCTTCACGCACGTGTTCGGGTTCGCGGGCGCGGATACCTCGGTGCCGCTGTTCGTCTTCGTGTTCCTGGTCGCGCTGGGCATCGACTACAACATCTTCCTGATGACCCGGGTCCGCGAGGAATCGATACGGTCGGGCACCCGGCGCGGCGCGCTCACCGGCCTGGCCGCGACCGGCGGCGTCATCACCTCGGCAGGCCTGGTGCTGGCGGGCACGTTCGCCATGCTCGGCACGCTGCCGCTGGTGGAGTTCACCGAGATCGGGTTCGCGGTCGCGCTGGGCGTGCTGCTCGACACGATCATCGTCCGGTCGGTGCTGGTGACCGCGCTGACCCTGGACATCGGACGGCACGTCTGGTGGCCCAGCGCGCTGGCGCGCTCCGAGCAGCCGCCCGGCGCGCTGGCCGACCCGGAAAGCGCGGCGGTGACCGGGGGCCCCTAGAATGTGGGTCCGTGGCGGGTGACCAGGTAACACAGACGGCCCACGGGACCCAGATGGCAGCGTGTGCGTGCTGAGCCGTCAGGGGCCCCACGGGTCCGGGCGGCTGCTCGTCCGCACCGTCGCCGTCCCGGACCCCGGGGACCTTCTCGAGCCTCTCCCCCAGCCGGACGTGGTCGCCTGGGTGCATCACCGGGCCGGCCTGGCCGGCTGGGGCGAGGCGGCCAGCGTCACGCTGCCCGCCGGGGAGGACAGGTTCACCGCCGGAGAGAAATGGCTCCGCTCGGTGTTCGACGCCGCCGACGTCGACGATCAGGTCCGGGTGCGGGGCTCGGGCCCGGTCGCGTTCGGCACCTTCACGTTCGACGCCTCGTCGGACGGCTCCGTCCTGATCGTCCCGCGCGTGGTGCTCGGCCGCGACGGCCGCGGCGGGGCGTGGCTCACCGTGGTCACCGAGCCAGGTGAAGCCGCCCCCGGCTGGCCCGTCCCGGCGGGACCGGAGCCCGCGGCACCCAGGATCGTGCGCTGGGAGGACGGCGGCCTGCCGGGACCGCGCTGGGAACAGGCGGTAGCCGAGGCGGTCGCCGCGATCAAGGCGGGGTCGCTGCGTAAGGTCGTGCTCGCCCGCGACGTGTTCGGCCTCGCGGACGAGGCCATCGACGTGCGGGTGCTGCTGCGGCGACTGGCTTCCCGCTACCCGGACTGCTACACGTTCGCCTGCGACGGGATGGTCGGCGCGACTCCCGAACTCCTGGTCAGGCGGGCCGGCCGCGAGGTCAGCGCGCTGGTCCTCGGCGGTACGCTGCCGCGCGGCGCCGATCCGGCGGCGGACCTGGCCCTGGGCCGGGAACTGCTGGCCTCGGCGAAGAACAACGAGGAGCACGCGTACGCGGTCGACTCGGTACGTGACGCGCTGGGCCCGTTGTGCGCGGTGTTCGACGTCGAGGCGCGCCCGTCGCTGCTGAAGTTCCCGAACCTGCAGCACCTCGGCAGCCGGATACGCGGCACGCTGACCGACGGCCAGGCCGCCAAGTCGGCACTGGCGCTGGCCGCGGCCGTGCACCCGCCGGCCGCGGTGTGCGGGACCCCGGCCGGGGCGGCGCTCGACCTCATCCGCGAACTCGAGCAGATGGACCGGGAACGGTACGCCGGACCGGTCGGCTGGGTGGACGCCGAGGGTAACGGCGAGTGGGGCATCGCGATCCGGTCCGGCCAGATCTCCGGGCGCACCGCCCGCCTGTTCGCCGGGTGCGGCATCGTGACCGGCTCGGAACCGCGCGCCGAGCTAGCCGAAACGCTGGTCAAGCTCCAGCCCATGCGGGGCGCGCTGGAGGGCTGAGGCTGGTACCCGGCCCGTTCGGCCGAAAAGATCTCTCAGGGGTCTCCACCTGACCGGACTTGCCCAGCTCAGAGGCTTGCCCCGGGAACGCCAGATCTGGGTGAATTGGGGCACACGGCCAGCTCCGATGATGCTCAGCTACCGAAGTTGGTCCGCTTACGTGAATACCCCGAGATTCTCTTTTGGACCGAACGGGCGCGGTGCGCGCCGTCGATAAGAAAACTCTCAATCCGCGGTCGCCTGCGCCGCGACCAGGACCTACAGTCGGTTGCAGACGAGGGAGGATGTCAGCGGATGAGCGGCAACGCCGAAGAAGCCCTTGAGGTGCTCCGCGAGGTGTGGAGCGCTCGGGAGCAGACCGCCCGGGACGTCGAGGAAACCCGCGGCACCGGCAAGTCCTGCCAGCAGATGACCGACGTCGGCTTCGACGGACTGGCCGAGGAGACCGACGGCGACCTCCGGCTCGCCTGGCGGACCCAGCTGGCGCGCGAGGGCAAGCTGAACCGCGGCGCGGGCAGCGTCCGGGACCTGGTCCTCGGGTCCGGGTCCTAGCGGATGGAGGCCCCGGGCATTGTCGGCGGGCTGACCGAGACCCTGCGCCAGGGCGGCTACCTGGCCGACCGCGGGCTGGCCACCGCGCTGTTCGTCGGGTTGTCGCTGCACCGCCCGATCCTGCTCGAGGGCGAGGTCGGGGTCGGCAAGACCGAGGTGGCCAAGGTCCTGGCGTCGGTGCTGCGCCGCAAGCTGACCCGGCTGCAGTGCTACGAGGGCATCGACACCAGGCAGGCGCTGTACGAGTGGGACTACGCCCGGCAGATGCTGCACATCCGGGCGCTGTCCGAGCGCCAGGTGGCCGATCCCGACGCGGTGGATAAGCTGTTCGGCCCCAAGTTCCTGCTGGAACGGCCGCTGCTGGCGGCGGTCCGGGCCGGCGATGCGGCCGTACTGCTGATCGACGAGATCGACCGGGCCGACGACGAGTTCGAGGCGTTCCTGCTCGAGGTGCTGTCGGACTTCCAGATCAGCATCCCGGAGATCGGCACGGTCCGGGCGGGGCGGCCGCCGCTGGTGGTGCTCACCTCCAACCGCACCCGCGAGCTGCACGACGCGCTGAAGCGCCGCTGCCTCTATCACTGGATCGGCTACCCGGCCGCCGAACGCGAGGCCGAGATCGTCCTGATCTCCGAACCCGGCGTGTCCGCGGCGCTGGCCCGCAAGGTCGTCGCCGCGGTGCACCGGCTGCGCAAGCTCGGCGCCGAGGGCCCGGATCCGGAGGTCATGCTCATGCTGCGGGCCTCCGCGGGGGCGCAGGGCACGCTGGCGCTGCCGTCGGTCGAACCGGGCGAGGTCTCGCCCGAGCACGACACCGTGCTCGGCCGGATGGCCTCCGACGCGGACGTGCTCAAGCACAAGTCGTTCGCGGCCTGCACGCCGGAGGAACTCGCCGCGCTGCGCCGGATCATGACCAGGATCCGGCTGACCCCGCCGCGCCGCCGGACCAGGCGCACCGCCGCGGCCAGGTCTTCCGGCTGGTCTGGCTGAACCCGCACAAGCGCGACGACCCCGCCTTCCGGCCGAGCACGCTGGGGATGATGGTCGCCGCACCGCACATCGACCTGCTGCTGTCCGGGCACGACCTGGCCAGCCTGGAGAAGCTCGCCACCCTGCTGCCGGGCCTGAACTAGCGGCAGCCTGACCAGCATCGCGGCGAGCTGGGGTCGGTCCGAAGCAGCCCGGCCCCGACGCGGTACAGCTGGTGCTGCTGGTGGCGGCTAAGGCTCATGACGCGCTCCTGGACTGCGGGCCCGCCGCTGGTGCCAGCGCACGGCGCGCGAGGCCGTCCGGTGCCCCGGGGTGCGGGTCCTGGCTCCCGTCAGGGCCCGCACCGTCCTGGTGATCAGCGGCGGGCCGGGCGCCGCAGAGCGATGGCGGCCACACTGGCGGCGGCCAGGGCGATCAGCACCGCGCCGGCCCAGCTGTTGGACCAGTACATCGAGTCGGCGATGGCGTGCTTCTGGCTGAGGATGGGTCCCGCGACGATCAGCCAGGCTCCGAGCAGCGCGTTGCCCAACTGCAGGCCGGCGAACCCGCGCGGGCCGGCCAGGGCGAAGGCGCCGACGCCGACCACCGCCAGCCCGGAAATCAGGTTGACGGCGGTGGCGTTGCCGCCGGTGTACTGCAGCGTGATGAACCACGGCGAGATGGCGACCCACAGCCCGGTCAGCATCGCGAGCGCGGCGGCCGCCTGGGCGCCGATGTCGCGCCAGGTGGCCGGCAGCGGGTACCCGTCCGCCACGCCCGCAGCCGACGGGCTGACCGGGACGATCTCCGCGGACGCGCCGTTGACGCCCGGGCGGTGGGTGAGTGGCGTGCTCATGACATCCTTCTTCCTCTTTCTTGGTTGGTTTCTTGGTTGGTTTCTTGGTTGGTTTCTTGGTTGGTTTCTTGGTTGGTTTCTTGGTTGGTTTCTTGGTTGGTTTCTTGGTTGGTCAGCGAGCCCGGTCCCCGGCGTACCAGCGCGCCGCCCGCATCTGCTGGCTGGCCCGCTGCTGGCTGGCCCGCTGCTTGGTGGCCCGCTGCTTGGTGGCCCGGCTGCGCGCCAGCCAGGTGATGATGTCGGCGTCGGTCAGCGTCTGATCGTGCCGCAGCCGGCCCGGTGCTGGCCGCGATGGAACAGAACAGCCGGAACACCTCGTCGTTATCGATGATCTCTTCGAAGACCGTCCTGGCGGAAAGCATTCCTGGCTTCCTCCGGTCGGCGGTGCCGAGCCGGGGCCGGGCGATACGGCGCTGCCCGCGGGGGGCGCTGTGCCGACGGCCTGGCGCGGCCTGCCTATCGATACAGCTAATAACATTTCTAGGAAGAGATTAGCTAGAAAGGTATTCGCTAGCAAGCTTCTTCTAGGCCATCTTTCCCCCTATAGTTGTGACGATGACCACACCAGCCCCCGGCCCGCCGCCCTCCGCGGCGCGGGACGACTCCGATCAGCGCTGCTCAACCGAGGAGCTGCTCGACGCGTGGATGAGCATCATCCGCAGTTACAAGCACGTGAACCAGATGCTGACCTGCCACGTCGAGCAGGAGACCGGGCTGTCCGCGCCGGACTTCATCGTCCTCGCCCGGCTGCGGCGCAGCAGCGACCCGGCCGTGCCCCTGAGCGCACTGGCCCGGGAGCTCGCCTTCTCCAGCGGCGGCTTCACCAAGCTGGCCGACCGGCTCCAGCAGGCCGGGCTCATCCAGCGGCAGCCCTCGCCATGCGACCGGCGTGTGACCAACGCCGTCCTCACCCCCGCCGGCCAAGCGGCAGCCGACCGGGCGCTCGCGGTCTACGGCGCCGGGCTGCGCGAAGTCGTGCTCTGCCGCCTCGGCACCGACGGCCTGCGCGCCATGGTCAGCCAGATGAGCCGGCTCGGCGACCTCCCGTCCGGCTGCCTCGATGAGCAGCTCGACCGCGAAACAACGGCTCGTTCTGGATAGTCTCGGTGAGTTTCCAGCGGAAAGCTGTGTCACGCCCGGACCACGCCAGCCGGGCCGAGAGTGTCCAGCGAACGGTGGAAGTGCCGTCCTCAGTGACCAGGAGATGTCCTCTCACCTGCGGCGGCGGACGCCGCGTCGCTCCGAGAAGCCCGGAAATCGGACAGTCCCGCCGGGCCTGGGGTGCCGACGGCCACGGGATCGTTGGTGGTCCGCGCGATCTTCCTGGGTAGGCAGCCCGCACGCCGGTGCTTAACTGGAAGGACACAGGAGAGGAGCGCCCCGGTGCGGTGGAGCGTGGGGATCGAGGTAGCGGGCGACCGGGTACTGACCCGCGAGGAAGTAGTCGAGCTCGCGGACGCCGTCGCGGCAACCGATGGGATCGCGACGGGGATCGGCACCAATCGGTACGGCGTGCAACTGGTGGTCGAGGCCGTGAGCCGCGAGGCGGCGATCGGGAAGGGCACGGAGGAGTTCTGGCGCGCGGCCCGCAAGGCTCGCTTGCGACCCGCTCCGATCGTGCGGACCGAGGCGGTCAGCGAGGACGAGGACGCGTTGCCGTGATCCGGCTCGGCTCGCTGGCCGGTTACCCGTTCGAGGGGCCCCGGCTACTGGCCGGCTGGACGCCGCCGGCCTGCGCCGCGGTGTACGCCATCGCGTACAAGCCGGAACCGGAGGCCAAACCGGACAGGTACGCCGTCATCTACGTGGGTCACTCCGACGACCTGATCGCTTGAGCGGTTCCCGTTCCAGCATCCGCGCGCGCACTGTTGGGTCAAGCGGGCCGGCTCCAAGTTCAGGGTCTACATCTGCACCTACGAGGTGCCAGGCGGCGGCCGGGCGCACCGGGAGCAGATCGCCAGGGAGCTGACCGCGATCTACCAGCCGCGGTGCAACGACCAGCAGTACGACCAGGCATGGAAGGACGAGTGGATCGGCGGGACCACCGCGTCCTCCCCCGGCTTGGCCAAGGACCCGGCGCGCCCCGGCGCCGAGACTAAGCCGGGCCGCGGAAACGAAGAGAGCCGCATGTGAGCGCCGGGATGGTCAGCATTTGGCGTCCCGAACTGGACGCGATCCGATGGTTCTCGTAACACCAGCACCGTACGCCATGGCACGGATTCAGTGAGTGTGACTCCCTGCTGCATCTATTGGTGTTGGTCAGATCCCACATCGGAGCGGGCCGGCCGGGGTCGGTGCGGTCGGGATTGGTGCTGGTGTCGTGGTAGCCGTCCTGGCCAGGATCGGTGAGGCCGGGGATGGCCTGGAGGGTGTTCTCGGTGATCTCGGCGAACACGGTGACCTGCCGGCCGGGCTTGTTCCACAGGATCTCGATGCCGAACGCGGCGAGCAGGCGGGCTTTGAGGGCGGGCGGCAGGTCCGGGAGGATATCCCCCAGGACCGGAAGCTCATCTAGCAGGGCGGGGTCGACGGCGGCCGGGGTGGTCCTGGCCAGGGCGGCGAGCTGGGTTTCGAGCTGTTCGCGTTCGTGGTGCAGGTCGGCGAAGCGGGCGCGGATGCGGGCGCGCATGGCAGCTGATGCGGTGTCGGCCGGGTCGGCGGGCAGGTCTTCTAGTTCGAGGATCTGGGAGTTCTGCGCGGCCTCGATCCGCTTGATCCGGGCCTGGATCTTGGCGGCCTGCGCGTCGCGGTCGGCAGCGGCGTCGGCGTCGGTGGCCGGGAGCTGGGCGGCGAGCAGGGCGGCGCGGCCGGGTCCGAAGATGCGCTCAGTGAAGAACTGGCCCACGATCCGGTCCAGCAGGAGTTCGGGGGCCTGGACGGTGCGGGGGTGGTCCGGGCAGGTGGCGGCGTGCCTGGGGGCGGCCGGGTTGTGCGGGCACCGGTAGTAGGTGATCGTCCCGGCGGGGTTGTCGCAGGTGGTGCCGGTCATGCGGCGGCGGCAGTCCCGGCACCGTACCCGTGACCGGTAGGGGTAGAACCGGCGGGTGGCCGGGTGGGTGTTGGGCTCGTCTCCGTCGCGGCTGGTGCCATGCCCGGCGGCGATGTCCTGGGCGGCTTGCCAGGTGCCCCGGTCCACGATGGCGGGGTGGACAGGTTCGGGGTCCACAGCCACTGGTCGGGGGGTGCGGGGGTGCGGCGGCCGTTGCGGGTGCGGTGCCGGCCGTAGACCATGTGCCCGGTGTACTTGGGGTTGGCGAGGATGACCCGGACGTTCTGGGCGGTCCACCCGGTGCCCGGGTTCGGCGGCGGGTAGGCGGCCGGGTCGGCGTTGAGGCGGGCGGCGATGGCCGGGCAGCCGAGCTTGTCCACCGTGCGCCAGGTGTACATCTGCACGATGACCGGGGCGTGCACGGGGTCCAGGACGAGGCGGGACTTGGTGCGGCCCTGGGCGGCCTTGAACGGGACCGGGTGAGCGATGCGCTCGGCGAGATACCCGTAGGCCGGGGTGCCGATGTTCCACCCGTCCATGCAGTGCTCGATGAGGCCTTTCCAGATTTTCTCTTTCAGTTGCACCCGGTACCATTCCGCGACGCCTTGCTTGACCCGCCGGACCAGTACGGTGGTGGCGTTGACGCCTTCGATGTCGGCGGGCTCGTCGGTGGCGAAAAGGGGTATCCCCTGCCGGGACAGTTCTTTTTCGAGTTTGAGTGCGTTGAACATGTCCCGGCCGGAGCGTTCGATGTCTTCGCACACGACGGCGGCGAATTTCGGGGCCGGTGAGGCGGCTTCGCGGAGCAGGTCGGCCATGCCGCCGTCGCGGGGCAGCCCGGCGTCGGTGAACTCCAGGTAAGCATCTCCCTGGCTGCGGGCTTCGAGGTCGATGCCGCCGGACTCGATGTCCCAGTAGACGGCGGCGATGAACCACCCGGGCGGCAGCCACTGGCGGGCGGCGCGGAGCTGCCGGTTCAGCGAGGCGCGGGGGTCCTGGAGGGCCAGGGTGGAGGTCCGGCCGACGAACGCGACCGGGACCGGCTCGGCCGGGCCGGCGGCCGGCGCGCCGTGCCCGGCCACCAAGGTCATGGGCGTTTGTGCTGGCGTGGCCATTGCGGTACCTCCATGATCACCCGGGGCGCGCAATTTCGCTTGCGCTTTTCCCGGTGGCTTATCCTTACCCCGATATCGGGTTTTCCCAACTCAAATTCTACCTGAAAATGGCCGCCCTATCGACAATCCCCGGCGAATTACTGCTGTGTTTTTCGCGGCTTTCCTGCATTTCCGGCACAGTGGCCGTTCCTTTTCTGCGTGCATTTGCGTGGCGGGTCTGGTAATTGCGGCGGGAGCGGCGGGCGGTTGTTTGGCCGGTGTCCTGCCTGGCGCTGGGCCGGGCATGGCCGGGGGGCCGTACGCTCGATCGGCGAGGCCGGGCCGCCCTTGCCCGGCCCTTATGTGCCCGGCCTGGCCCCCCGGACTTGCCCGGCGAGGATCCTGCGCCTGGGAGGTGGGTAAAGAACCGCACAGAGCGGAACCCGGCACGGCCGTTGCGGCGATTGCCGGGCACGACGGCCAGCTTTTGAGCCGGCCCCGCGGGCATCCTCATCTGTCCCCGCAGTCACATCAGGTGTCAGACCCCCCGCGTGCCCGGCAGTACACGGGTTGTGATGATTGTGCCGCGCAGTGCGGGCGCAAGGCGGGGCCGCGCAGCAGACGTAAGGAGGCTGTCACCGCTGCCGCTGACGCGGCGGCCGGCGGTGAACCGGGAGCCGGGGCCGGGCGTGACGGCGCCCCGGATCCGGCGGGGATACCGAGGCGTCGTCTCTGGCCTGTGTGCCAGCTGTCCGGGGGGTTAGGCAGATGGGGAGCCGGGGAAGCCGTGCGGCCGGGCGTGGGATCGCCAGGCGAGTTCGGCGTCGATGGCGGTCAGGTGGGCCTGGATGGGCAGACGGGCGGGCGATCCGGGGCGGGTCAGGGCCAGGCTGGCGGCCAGTTCGCGGCGGGTGCGCTCTAGTTCGCCCGAGGACAGAGCGGTGACGTCGGGCGGGCGGCCGGGGGCTGGGGCGGGCGGGCGCTGCCCGCCGGTCCCGTTCGGGATGCGCGGCGGCTGGCCGCGTGCGTGGTGGCCGGGGTGCTGGTACTGGTGGCCCTCGAACCAGGCGGGGTCGTCGGTGGCGAACCCGCAGGAGCACAGGTGGAGGGTCATCGGCGGGCCGCGCGGGTGCTGGCCTGCGGTTCGTGGTGCCCAGCCGGGGCCGGTGCGGAGGAGTCCGCTTGTGGTTCAGGCATGGGCGGGCTTCCTGCGGTCGTCTTGCTCGGCTATCACGTCATCGAGGGCGGCTTGCAGGTCGGCGCGCACGGGAGGGACGGGGTCCTGGTTGCCGAAGAAGTTGACGGCGCGCTCAAGCTGGCGGCGGTAGTCGCGTAGCTCGTAGGTGGTCAGCGCGTGCGGGGGATGCTTGGGCTGGTCTACCGTGGGGGCCTGGTCGGAGGCTGCGGCGGCTGGCATGGGCTGGGTCCTCGGGCGGGGCGGGCGGGCGTCGGTCTTGCTTCCTAAGCGC
>Ga0335076_10002056_pt1 | contig 19861 bp, 13 predicted proteins | sample Lox_Sample_25_FD_206717 | JGI IMG/M metagenome (GOLD analysis project Ga0335076, IMG submission 206717) | Soil microbial communities from Loxahatchee National Wildlife Refuge, Florida, United States - Lox_Sample_2.5 | ecosystem: Environmental > Terrestrial > Soil > Wetlands | place: USA...
GTCCTCCAGGCTGAGGAACACCACGCCGCTCGCGGTGGGCGGCCGCTGCCGGTGGGTGACCAGGCCCGCGACGGCCACCTCGGCGCCGTCGTCCGCGGCCCTGGCCGCCGCCGCGGTCAGTACCTGCCTGGCGGCCAGGGCCGGGCGGATGTGCGCCACCGGGTGGGTGCCGTAGGTGCCGGTGGCCCACAGGTCGGCCAGGGTCTCCTCGGACGGCGTCATGGCCGGCAGCGGTGGCGCGGTCATCCCGGTCCCGGTACCGGGCAACTGTCCCTCGCGCAGCGAGGCGGCAGCCCCGGCCGCCCACAGCGCCGCGCGCCTGCTGAGCCCGAAACAGCCGAACGCGCCCGCGGTGGCCAGCGCCTCAAGCGCGGCGCCCGGCAGGCGCGTCCTGGTGGCGAAGTCTTCCAGGTTACGGTAGGGACGGCCAGCGGCGACCGGTTCGGCGGCTTTCCGGCTGAGGTTGCGGACGGCGGACAGGCCGAGCCTGATGGCGGGTTGCCCGGAGCCTTCGAGGGTGGCCAGGGTGTCGCTGGCGTTCACGTCCACGCCGCGGACCTCGACCCCGTGCCGCCGCGCGTCGTTGATCAGGCTGTGCGGGGCGTAGAAGCCCATCGGCTGGTTGCGCAGCAGTGCGGCGGTGAACGCGGCCGGGAAGTACCGTTTCAGCCACGCGCTGGCATAGACCAGGTAGGCGAAGCTGATCGCGTGCGATTCGGGGAATCCGTAGTTGGAGAAGGCGAGGATCTTCACGTAGATGTCCTGCGCGGTGGCGGGGCTGATGCCGCGCTCGGCCATCCCGTCAAGCAGCCTGGTGCGGAGTTCCGCGATGCGCTCCGGCGCCCGTTTGGCGCTCATCGCCTGGCGCAGCCGGTCGGCCTCGTCCGCGGTGAACCCCGCGCAGTCGATGGCCAGCTGCATCATCTGCTCCTGGAACAGCGGCACGCCCAGCGTCTTGCCCAGGGCCGGGCGCATCGACTCGTGCGGCAGGCCCGCGTCCTCGAGCCCGTCGTGACGACGCAGGTAGGGATGGACCGAACCGCCCTGGATCGGGCCCGGCCTGATCAGCGCGACCTCGATGACCAGGTCGTAGAACTGCTGCGGCCGCAGCCGCGGCAGGGTGGCCATCTGGGCCCGGGACTCCACCTGGAACACGCCCACCGTGTCCGCCTCGGCCAGCATCTGGTAGACGGCCGGGTCCTCCTGCGGGATCGTGGCCATCGTCAAGTGCTGGCCATGGTGCCTGGCCACCAGGTCGAAGCAGTCGTGCAGGGCGGCCAGCATGCCCAGGCCGAGCAGGTCGAACTTGACCAGGCCGGCATAGGTGCAGTCGTCCTTGTCCCACTGCAGCACGGTGCGGCCGGGCATCCGCGCCCACTCGACCGGGCACACCTCCCCCACCGGCCGATCGCAGATCACCATGCCGCCCGAGTGGATGCCCAGGTGCCGCGGCAGCCGCTGCATCTGCCTGGCCAGGTCTTTGACGGCCTCGGGGACTTCGCCGTGACCCGGCAGCGCCTCGCCGTCGGTGGCCGCCCCCGGCCCGATCTCGCGGATCCAGGCGTCCGTCTCCGCCGGGGTGAACCCGAGCGCGCGCCCGGCGTCCCGCAGCGCCAGCCGCGGCCGGTACGAGATCACGTTGGCGACCTGGGCGGCCCGGTCCCGGCCGTAGGTCCGGTAGACGTACTGGATGACCTCCTCGCGACGGCGGTGCTCGATGTCCAGGTCGATGTCCGGCGGGCCGTCCCGGCCCTCGGACAGGAACCGCTCGAACAGCAGGTGGTGCGCGACCGGGTCGACGCTGGTGATGCCGATCGCGTAGCAGACCGCCGAATTCGCCGCCGACCCGCGGCCCTGGCACAAGATGTCGTTCTCGTCGCAGAACCGCACGATGTCGTGCACGATCAGGAAGTAGCCGCCGAACCCGAGCCGCTCGATCACGTCGAGCTCCCGGACGATCTGGGCGTACGCGCCGGGCACCCGTTCGGCCTCTGGCGGCCCGTACCGGGCCGGGGCTCGTTGCCCGGTCAGCGCCCGTAGCCAGGAGGCCTCGGTGTGCCCGGACGGGACCGGGAAAGCCGGCAGCCGGGGCGCGATCACCGTGAAGTCGAACGCGCACTGGCGGCCCAGTTCGACGGTGCGCTCGAGCACCCCCGGGTATCTCCGCAGCCTGGCGGCCATCTCCTCCCCTGAACGCAGGTAAGCGGTGCCCGCCGCGGGCAGCCAGCCGTCCATGTCGGCCAGGCTGCGGCGGGCCCGGATCGCGGCCAGCGCCTGGCCGAGCCGGGCCTGCGCGGGCGCGGCGAAGTGGACGTTGCCGGTCGCGACCACCCCGAGGTCGGCCAGCGCCGCCAGCCGGGCCAGCATGTCGTTGCGGTCGTCGTCGCCGGGATCGTGCTGGCAGATCAGCTCCACCAGCACGTTTTCGTGCCCGAACATCCCGGTCAGCACCGCCAGCTCCCGCCAGGCCGCCTCCGGGCCGCCCGCCGCGAGCGCGGCGGGTACCGGTCCCTTGCGGCACCCGGTCAGCACCGCCCAGTGACCGCCGTGCGCTTCCGCGAGTGCTGCCGCGTCGTAGCGCGGGCGGCCCTTCTCCCCGCCCGCCAGCTGGGCGGCGCTGATCACCGCGCACAGCCGGCGGTAGCCCTCCGGGTCCCGGGCCAGCACCAGCAGGTGCCGACCCGGCGGGTCGGGGTTTTGGGCCGGCCCGATCGGCAGGTCGAGGCTGAGCTCGGCACCGAACACCGTGCCCAGGCTGATTCCACGGTCTTTCAGGCGCGCGACGGCCTGCGCGAACTGCGGGACCCCGTACATGCCGTCGTGGTCGGTGAGGGCGAGCACCTCGAGCCCGAGCCGGGCCGCCTCGGCCACCAGCTCGTCCGGGGTGGCTGCCCCGTCCAGGAAGCTGAACGAGGAATGGCAGTGCAGTTGGGCCCACGGTGTGCTCCCGGCCGGCCGCGGCCCGGGTTTCCGCGGCCCGGGTTTCCGCGGCCCGGGTTTCCGCGGCCCGGCCGCGGGCTGCGGGCCGACCGCGGGCTGCGGGCCGGCGCCGGGCTGCGGGCCGGCGCCGGGCTGGGCGCTTGTCCCCCAGGACAGGCGGCGTCTCAGCTCCCGCCAGGGGACCGCCGGGTTATCCCAGCCCACGGTCGCTGACCGCCCCGCTGACCGGCCCCATCAGTAGGCTGCCTCGACCAGCCAGCGGCCGTCCTGGACCACCGCCAGCCAGGCCCGCCCGTCGTCGGTGGCCAGCTGGAACCGGGCGCGCCTGCGCGCGGCGGCCGCATCCCACCAGCGCTCGGACAGCGGCCACGGCCCGGCCCAGCCGGTGACGCGTCGCGGCGGCTCACCGGGCACGGCCAGCCGGGCGGGCGCGGCCGAGACCGCGCAGCGCCCGCTGACGGTGACGGGGCGCCCGGCGTCGTCCGTCACCTCCGCGGCGCGGCCGGCCGGGAAGACCAGGCCGGGCGCCGGGCCGATGACCCGCCCGGGCCAGGGCCGGTCCGCGGCCAGACCGGGCTCGGCTTTTTCCCCGAACGGGATGGCTGTCACCTGGTCGTGAACATTCCTGCCGCCGCCGAGAACCGGGCGCAGCACCGCCTCGTGCCCGAGCATCGCCTGCACCCGCATGGCGGCATGGGCCACCCGGTCGGTGACCACCGCCTCCCCCCACAGCGCGAGCTGCTGGCCGGCGGCGCGGATGACCTGGTCGGGAACGAGCCGCAGCGCGGTGATGCCGCCTGAGGCGTGCTCACCGGCGTGGTCACCGGCGTGGTCACCGGCGCGCTCACCGGCGCGCTCACCGGCGCGCTCGCTGGCGCGCTCACCGGCCGACGGCGCCGACCGACCGTCGAGCTGCCACCGGACCCGGTCGGCCACCCCGGCCGCAGACAGCAGCCCGTCGTGCCGCCACCACCTGCTGCTCTGCTGCCCGTCCGCCCAGGTCGCCAGGACCTGCACGCGGACGCAGGTCAGCCCGCGGGCGGCCAGGCCGGCGTGCAGCCGCTCGGCGAGGGCCTTGGCCGCGAACACCACCGGTTCGGCCCGCGGTTCCGGCGGGTCGAACTCCCGGGCCACGGACAGGTCCGCGAGCGGCGGGCGCATGGCCGGCGGCCGGGAATCCAGGCCGCGGGCCAGCCGGTGCGCACGCTCCCCCGCGTCGCCGAACCTGCTGGCCACATCGCGGGCGGGCAGCGCGGCGAAGTCCCCCAGCGTGGCCAGGCCGAGCCGGTTCAGTAGTGCGGCCAGGTCCCGGCCGGGCTGGTCCCGGCCGGGCTGGCCTTGGCCGGGCTGGTCTTGGCAGGCCAGGACGCGTACTGGCTGCGCGGCCAGGAAGCCCGGGGTCTCGCCCGCGGGGACCAGCAGGACCGGGTCGGCGCAGCGGGCGGCGAGGAGCGCGGCGAACAGCCCGTCGGCGACGCCAGCCCGGGCCGGCACGCCGAGGTCCGCCACCGCGGCGATGATCTTCGCGGCCAGCGCCGTCTCGCCGCCGAAGTAGCGGGCCGGCCCACGGGCGGCGAACGCGCATGTCCCCGGCTCCACCACCGCCACCTCCGGGCAGAACCCGGTCACGGTGGCGACCATCCGGTCGAGCAGCCGCGCCGCCCGCGGGCCAGGCTCACCGGCGGTCAGCTCCGGGCAGGTCACGACCATGATCCGCGGCGGCGGGGGGCTCACCCGCTCACCGCCCGCAGGGCGGGCACCGCCCCTGGCCGCAGGGCGGGCACCGCCCCTGGCCGCAGGGCGGGCACCGCCCCTGGCCGCAGGGCGGGCACCGCCCCTGGCCGGTCCCCGGGCAGGCCGAACGGGATGTCCGCCGGATCGGCCACGGCGACGCCGCCGTCCTCGGCGGGCAGCCAGAGCCAGCGCGAGCGGGTCACGGCCGCCTCGCCGCGGCCGTCCGTCACCACCTCGGCGCAGCATGCCCGCAGCCGCCCGTGCCCGTCCCCGAGACCGGTCCACCGCTGAGCGGCGACCCGCATCCGCAGCTGGGCCCCGGGCCAGTCCCCGGCCACGAGCAGGACGCCCCGGCCCCGCCGCAGCGTCGCCTCCAGGCGCCGCCTGACCTGGGCCGGCGGCCGCGCCGGCGGGCGCAGCAGGACAAGCTCGCAGCCGTCCAGCAGCGACGCCACCACCTGCGCCCAGCCCGGGCCGGGCTCCGGGACCAGCAGCGTCCGCTCGGCGTCCAGGCCGAGGCCCGCGGCCGCGAGCACCCCCGCCTCGGGTATGCCCGCGATCCCGCACCAGGCCCCGTCCGCCGACGCGCCGGCCGCCAGCGCCAGGCACAGCAGGCCGAATTCCGCCACGGCCAGCACCGACCCGCGGCTCAGGCCGCCTCGCGGCAGCAGTTCGCGCAGATCCGGGAGAACCGGGAGGGGCGGGAGCACCAGTGAGGTCCGCGGTTCCCCGGACGCCCCGAACGCCGCAGATGATCCTCGCTGCCCCGTCGGCATCCGCCTGGTTTCCGCAGGCGAGCTCCCCACCTCGCTGATTATCGAACGTAGATTCGGCCGGTGTCAAGACGCAGATCAAGCGGCCTGCGTGAACGTGATATGAACACCGGACGAAGAAAACGTATCACGGGACAGACGGAACCGCTCTGTGTCAGGTAAGCGCGTTCCGGGTGGCTGGCGGGGGCCGGCGGCCGGGATCTCCACGGGTTTCAAGGGTGGGCACGCGCCACGGGGACAAGGAGAGGCTTTCCGATGAACGGAAAATACGTCGGCTACGTCAACGGCGGCGACCCGCTGCACGGGTTCTTGAGTTCGATCGTCCGCGATCTGATGGGGGTGCGTGAGGGCCGGCCCGCGTTCCGCGCCTTCCAACTGTCCGGCAGCAACGTGGTCTACGCCTACCAGGAGAAGTCCAGCGGCGCGAAGGTCATCTGCAAGTTCTACGGGCCCCGGTTCGCCGACCTGGACCAGGCCGAGTGGAAGGCCCGCCAGGAGTACGAGGGGCTCGAGACGTTGCGCCGGTACAACCTGATCGGCTCGCCGCACCACGTGATCCGCCCGCTCGGGTTCAACCGTGACATCAACGGCGTGCTGGCCGTGGAGTACTACACCGGCGAGGAGTTCAGCCGCGCGATCGCGCGCGCCACCCAGCACCGGGACGACGGGCACCTGTACTGGCGGCTGACGGCGCTGGCCTCCTTCCTGGCCACCCAGCACGACCGGACGGCCAACGGGACCGGCGTCGACTTCGGCGCCGACTGCGGCTACCTCGACACGGTCGCGGGCCGGCTCGAGAAGGCGCACCACATCGGGGCGGACGACGCCACCGAACTGTCCCGGCTGCGGGACCGCTGGCGGGACCAGCCCCGGATGTGGCAGGACCAGCAGGTCTGGCTGCACGGCGACGCGACGCCAGCGAACTTCCTGTTCGGGGACGGCATGGACGTCGCGGCGATCGACCTGGAGCGGATGAAGCGCGGGGACCGGATGTTCGACGTCGGCCGGGTGGCCGGCGAACTGCTGCACGCGTTCATGCGCGACTGCGGCGAGAAGTACCGCGCCGACCCGTTCATCGGGCACTTCCTGCGAGAGTACAGCGGCCACTTCCCGGACCGTCAGTGGATGTTCGAGTCGGTCACGGCCCGCGCGCCGTACTACATGGCGCTGAACCTGCTGCGGATCGCCAGGAACGACTACATCGACCCGTACTACCGCGGACGGCTGGTCCGCCAGGCGAAGCGGCTGCTGCGGGCGGCCTGAGGGGTGGCCGCTGAGCCGGGGGGCGGGGGTAGTCGCGAGTTCGGGCAAGATGCAGGCATGGACATCCGTGCGGTCGCGTTCGACGCCAACGGCACCCTGGTCAGGATCCTGACCGAAGACGGGATGGAGGAGATCTTCCGCGCCGCCGCGCACTTCCTCACCTACCAGGGCATCGACCTGTGCCGGGACCAGGTCAGGGAGCTCTACTTCCAGATCATGGCGGAGCAGCGGGCCGCCAGCCCGCAGGAGCATCCCGAGTTCGACGCCGTGGGCATCTGGCGCCGGATCATCACCGAGCACCAGACGGACTTCACCCGGGCCCTGCCCGCCGCCAAGCTCGAGCAGATGCCGTTGTTCCTGGCCGAGATGTACCGCGGCATCTCGCGCCGCCGGCTGGGCCTGTACCCGCACGCCCGCGAGGTGCTCGACGCCTTGCGCGAGCGCTACCCGCTGGCGCTGGTCACCGACGCGCAGAGCGCCTACGCGCACGCCGAGTTGCACCGGGTCGGCCTGCTCGGCTACTTCGACCCGATCGTGGTCTCCGGCGACCACGGCTACCGCAAGCCGGACCGGCGGCTGTTCCAGGCCGCGCTGGACGGGATGCGCGTCGCCGCCGGGAACGCGATATACGTCGGCAACGACATGCACCGCGATGTCTTCGGCGCGCGGGAGGCCGGCCTGACCACGGTGATGTTCGACTCCGACCAGGGCAAGAAGTCCTACCGGGACTGCGTGCCCGACTACACGATCACCGACCTCCGGGACCTGCTCACGATTCTCGGGGGGTAAAGGTGACGGATGAGGCGATACGGGGCGGCGGGCGCGCACGGGCCGGGGCGGGGGCGGACAAATACATACTGGCCTACATAATCTGGACGATGCGGGCGGCGGCGTCGGTCGCGTAATTTTGCGCCACGGTGAGGCCCGGGCTGTGCCGGGGACGCGTCATTGTTGCTAATGAGTGCTGTTGTGCGTTCCTGGTGGGAGGGACAGCCCACCTCACCGATCCCCCGGTCCCGGGCGGGTGCCGTCCGGTTCCGGGGCTTATTTCGCCTGACTTAGGCCCGTTTCCCCGGGAAATCGGCCCCCTCGGGTTTACGCTGAGGGTGTTCGCCGGTGCCCCGAGGGAAAAGACGTGGACGAGATCCAGGCACACCTGCCCGAGGAGCCGAATCGTTTCATCGGCCGGGAGCAGGAGCTCATCGAGCTGCGCCAGTTGCTGCGCCGGACCCGGGCACTGACCCTGTGCGGCCCGGGCGGCATCGGCAAGACCCGGCTTGCGCTGCGGATGCTGGCCACGGCGGCGGACGAGTTCCCCGACCGGGTCTGGTTCGTCGAGCTGGCCGACCTGCTGCAGCCCGACCTGGTGGCATCGCGCGTCGCCACGGTCACCGGGATCGGCGAGGAGGCCGGGCGCCCGCTGCTCGAGACGCTCGGCGAGGCGCTGCGGCCGCGGCGGCTGCTGCTGGTCCTGGACAACTGCGAGCACCTGCTCGACGCGTGCGCCGAGGTCGGCCGGCACCTGCTGGCCAGCGCGCCGGGGCTGCGACTACTGAGCACCAGCCGGGAGCCGCTGTCGATGGCGGGCGAGACGATCTGGCGGGTCCCGCCGCTCTCGGTGCCCGCAGGGGAGCCCGGGAGGTTGGCGGGGCTGAGGAGCCCCTCTCCCGGGGGGGCGGGCCGCCCTCCCCAAGGGGGGTCCGGGGGAATGGGTCCTCCCGGGAAAGAGAGCAGGGGAGGTCCGGGGGGGATCGTTCCCCCCGAGGCCAGCACCGACCCGGCGGCCGGCGAGGACGCGCACCGCTACGAGGCGGTCCGGCTGTTCGCCGACCGGGCCGCGGCCTCCCGGCCCGGATTCGCCGTCAGCCCGGACAACGCCGCGGCGGTCACCACGATCTGCCGCGCGCTCGACGGCATGCCGCTGGCCATCGAGCTGGCCGCGGCCCGGGTCCGGGCGCTTTCCGTGGAGCAGATCGCGGCTCGCCTCGACGACAGGTTTGGCCTGCTGACCGCGGGAGACCGGTCCGCGGCGCCCCGTCAGCGCACCCTGCGCGCCGCCATCGAGTGGAGCTACGAGCTGCTCACCGGCCCGGAGCGAGCGCTGTTCCGGCGGCTATCGGTGTTCACCGGCTGGTCGCTGGAGATGGCCGAGCACGTGTGCGCCGACGCGGACATCCCGGCCGCGGACATGCTCGGCCTGACCGCCGCGCTGGTAGACAAGTCGCTGGTCGTGCTCGATCCCGAACTGTTCGGCCGGGCGCGTTACCGGATGCTCGACACGATCAGGGAGTACGCGGCGCTGCGGCTGGACGCGGCCGGGGAGTCAGCGGCGTCCTGGCTCAGGCTCCGCGAGTACGCGGTGCGGACCGCCGAGCACAACCTGGCCATCGGGATGGCCCGCATCCCGGCCCCCTGGGCCACCCGGGTCGACGTCTTCCGCCGTTACGACGTCGACGGCGGCAACGTGGCCCGGATACTGACCTGGTGCCTGGAACAGGGTGATGCGGAAGCGGGGCTGCGGATCTGCATCGCGGTCAGCCCGTGCTGGCTCGTCTGGGGCGCGTTCGGCGAGGGCGGCGACTGGCTGCGTTCCTTCCTGGCCCTGGACTCCTCCGCGCTGCCGCCCTGGGTGCGGGGCGCGGCCACGGTGGTGCTCGCGCAGCTCACCCTGTCCAGCGACCCCGCCTCCGCCGCGTCGCTGGCCGATCAGGGGCTGAAGCTGTGTCGCGAGGCCGGCGATCAGTACTGGATCGCGGTGGCGCTGAACCTGGTCAGCGAGATCGGCTTGCACACCGGGCGGATCGACGAGGCGGCGGCCAGCGCGGACGAAGCGCTGGCCATCGCGCAAGAGGCCAGCGACGGCTGGAACGAAGGCTATGCCCTGGGCACCCGGGCGGCCATCGCGGGCCGGCTGGGCAAGCTCCGCGAGGCCGAGCAGCTGGCCACCGCCTCGGTTGCGGTGATGCAGCGGATCGACCAGCAGTGGGGCGCGGCCCGGGGCCTGCTCGGCCTGGGCGATCTGGCCAGGTTCCGCGGTCATCCGGGCGAGGCCCATGGCCGGTACGTGGCGGCGCTGGCCGTCCTGCGCGAGATCGGCGCCCGGCCGGAGATCGCCCGCTGCCTGGCCGGCCTGGGCCGGGTGGCCATGGACCTCGGCGCGCTCGAGCAGGCCAGGCGGCACCTGACCGGGAGCCTGCGGCTCAGCCACGCCACCGGCGCGCGGATCGGCGTGGCCCGCGGGCTCGAGGCCTTCGCCGCCCTGGCCGGACGGGAGAGCCGGCCCGAGCTGGCCGTGCAACTGGCCGCGGCGGCGACTGCGCTGCGCGAGACGGCGGGCCTGCCGCCGCTGCCCGGCGCGCGCATAGCGGGTTACCTGGCCCCCGCGCGCCGCCTCGGCGACGTCGGCGTGGCCCGGCTGTGGGCCAGCGGCCGGGCCCTGACCAGCGAGGCCGCGGTCGCGCTCGCACTGGGCAAGCCGCCGTCGGCCGCGGCCCCCGAGGCGGGCCCGGCCGACGAGAGCCCGGCGCTGACCGAGGTGGACAGCTACCAGGTGGCTTCGGCGCCGCCGAGCTCGCTGACCCGCCGGGAACACCAGATCGCCATGCTGGTGGCCAGCGGCCGCAGCAACAAGGCCATCGCGGACGAGCTGTCCATCAGCCATACCACCGCGGCCAGGCACGTCGCCAACATCATGGCCAAGCTGGGCTTCAACTCGCGGACCCAGATCGCCGCGTGGATCGCCGACCGGCCGCGATGACCCCGGCCGGGTGCGGGGCGGGGCCGCGCGGGCAGTCCGGCTCGTTCGGGGTATCCAGGCGGGCAGCAGGCTACGGGGCACGCGCCCGGTCCGTCCGGGACACCCCGGCGGGCTGGGGGACGCCGGGAAACGCGCCCGGTCCGTCCGGGACACCCCGGCGGGCTGGGGGACGCCGGGAAACGCGCCCGGTCCGTCCGGGATAAAATTTCTTCCCGAACGGGACCGGTACGCTGGATGAGGACCGGGTGAACGTGCGGGACGGCCGGACAAAATCCTCCTGGAGAGGGTTACTAGTGGGTAATAATCTCCGGCGGGATGTCGCGGCCGCAGCAAGAAAATTGGTTTGACAGGTGTATCAGATGCACTCTCACGCTCTCTGAGTTAGAAACGGATGATTGCCACCCGACCGAGGTGCTGATCATGGTGGAGAACGAGCTGGCCGGAACCGGCCATGCGTGACGACCCGGAGGTTGTCGCGCTCGTCACCCGTGCCTCTGGGGGCGACCAGGACGCGTGGTACAAGCTGGTTGACCGCTATGCGCCATTGGTGTATACAATCTGCGCCCGGTATCGGCTGAGCAATCATGACATCGAGGACGTGGGACAGAATGTCTGGCTCTTGCTGGTGGAACAGCTCGGCAAGCTCCGTGAGCCCGCCGCGCTCCCCGGCTGGCTGGCGACGACCACCGCGCGCGAATGCCTGCGCGTCGTGACCGCGACGCATAAATCCGAGCGGATAAGTACTGGCCTTGACGACTCGGTGATGTTCGTGGACGACGCGGCGATCGACGAGGAGATCCTGGTGGCCGAGCGGAACGCAGCGCTGCGGGCGGCCTTCACCGAACTGTCGGCCCGCTGCCAGCAGCTGCTGTCGATGCTCATCAGCGATCCACCGCGCTCCTACGCGGAGATCCACGCGGAGATCGGCATCCCGGTCGGCAGCATCGGCCCGCAACGGGCTCGCTGCCTGGACCGGCTGCGCCGGTCCAGTGCCTTCTCGGGGCTCGGAGAGGGTGAAGCAAAGATCGACATTCGGGGAGGCGAGCCAGGTGCGTGACGGCTGGGACGATGAGCGGCTCCTGACGGCCCTGGGCGAGGCGATGAGGGCCCGCCAGGCTGTCCCTGCCTGGTTCGTCGAGATGGGCAAGAACGCCTTCGCCTGGCACAACATCGACGCCGAACTGGCGCAGCTGACCTACGACTCCAACGTGGACCGGCGCGAGGCGGCGGTGATGCGATCCGAGACCGCCTCGATCCGGGCGCTCACCTTCACCTCGGACCATCTCAGCGTGGAACTCGAGGTCACCGGGAACTTGCTGCTCGGCCAGATCATCCCGCCGCGCACCGGGACGCTGGAGATCCACACCAGGGCGGGGGAAATCAGTTCGGTTGAGGTGGACGAAATGGGCTGTTTCGCGGTCGATCTCGTCCCGGACAGCCCATTCCGGTTGCGCTGCCGCACGTCCGACGGCATCGACGTGCTGACCGGCTGGATCACGATCTGAGCTGGCCTTTGCCGCTGACCTCCGGAGTGCCACGCGGCCTTGCTGTGTCGCGGGGTCGCCGTCTTACGGCGCTGCGGGGTCGCGGGGTCGCCGTCTTACGGCGCTGCGGGGTCGCGGGGTCGCCGTCTTACGGCGCTGCGGGGTCGCGGGGTCGCCGTCTTACGGCGCTGCGGGGTCGCGGGGTCGCCGTCCTACCGCGCTGCGGGGTCGCTGTCTTACCGCGCTGCGAGTGGCGTTTGCCCTGGTCTTTCGTACACCCCTTTGCTGCTGGGCGACGCCGGCGCCGAACTGATATCGCGGTTTGGTGTATCAAAACGGGCGAGGTGTCCTCCGTATAAGTGTCCGAGTCCGCGGGGGCCGGGGGGACTCGCGGACTCGGCGGGGGGGGCCGCCTCCCGTGGCGGTATGCCTGCGGTACCGGGTGTTGCAGCGCCAGGTACCGCAGGCATTTTCCATGTGGCGGCGATGTCCTGCTGGCCCGTGGCCACGGGCGTGCATCCGACGCGGGCAGGGTTCCGGCGGCAGCTGACGACACGCGTCGTGACCATCACGAAAACGCGAAAGAGCCCGGATTCGGGGCAGACATCCACGACCATGCGTATATCTGGGGTTACCCGGCGCGCTTGGCGGCCTGTTCCAGGGCCGCCGGGGGGAGCCAGCCGTCGTGCGACCAGATAATCTTGCCGGAGGCGGAGACCAGGGCGAACCAGGGCTGGTCCTGGACCCCGTAGCCATCGGCCACGCGCCCGCTGGTGTCCAGGGCAACCGGGTAGTCCAGCGGGGTGCCGAGGCCGTGCAGGTAGGAGCGAACGGCCGCAGTGGAGGGCTCGACCACGGTTTCGTCCACCGCCACCAGCTGCGGCAGCCCGCCCCGGCGCGCCGCCGTTACATAGGCGTTGGCGCTGGTGAGTTCGGCCTTCAGGTCAGAGACCTCGGACAGCCAGGTGGCGAAGAACAGGACCAGGCGCGGCCGTCCGGGGCCCAGCGTGACGGGGCTCCCGGCCCCGGCGGACGAGGCCCCGGCGGACGGCAGGGTGAGGTGGGCCGAGGGGCCCTGTACGACGGTGGACGCGAGCGACTCCTGGCTGGCCACCTTGGGGTGGCCGGGCAGCAAGCTGGAGAGCTCGTCCGCGAGCACTTCCGCGGACTGGCCGACGCTGGAGTAGGCCATCTGGGTCAGGTACAGCTTGCGCTCGCGGCCCTGCTGGTCGATCACGAACAGGGCGGGGGTGTGGTCGATCTGCCCCTTCTCGATCTGGACGGCGATGTCATAGCGAGCCCAGATCGCCTTCAGCTGAGCCGCCGGCCCGGTCAGGAAGTCCCACTGGTTGACCAGGCCGTGCGCGCGCGAGTAGGCGAGCACGTCCGCCACGCTGGTCGCGTCGGGGTTGGCGTCGATGCCGAGCAGCTGCACCTTGTCCCCGGCGGGGCCGAGCAGCTGCTTGGCCAGCAGCATGCTCTGCGTGGTCAGCGGGCAGACCGTGGTGCACTGGGAATCCTCGAAACCGAGCATGACGACCTTGCCGCGGAACTGGCTCAGCGACATGGGCTGGCCGAACTGGTTCTGCAGCCGGAAGTCCGGCGCCGGGCGTTCGCCGAGCGAGGACCCGAGATCGAGGTTCGGGTTTTCCATGGCGGCATTGGACGTCACGGACGTGGAGCCCGCAGACTGCCTGCTCGCCGGGCCGGCTGGCGCCCCGGTGCTGCATCCGGCCAGACCAGCCAGGATGCCGAGCAGGGACGCGGCTGACAGCGCGGCGCGCGCGCGGGAACTGATCACGACGATACCAGCCTACTGCGGACCTTCCGGCCACTACTACAGTCTGTAGGATCCGGCTTCGCCGGCTACTCGTCGTCCGGCGGCGGCCACGGGTTGTCCGGCTCGTCCCCGACGATCACGGCTCCGCCGTGCCCCCAGAAGATGTACCGGTAGGCCAGGTTGATCAGCGTGGTCACCCGGTTGCGCCCGCCTAGCAGGTAGACCAGGTGCAGGGCCAGCCACGCGAGCCAGGCGAGCGTGCCGCGCAGCCGCGGCCCGCGGGCCAGCTGGACCACTGCGGACCGGCGCCCGATCGTTGCCATGATGCCCTTGTCGTGGTACTTGAATGTCTCGGTGGGGGCTTTGGCCTGCAGCTTGAGGATCTGCGCGGCGGCGTGGCGTCCCATCTGCAGGGCAGGCTGGGCGAGCTGCGGCGTAGGGTCGTCCGGGTTCAGCGCGATGTCCCCCACGGCGAAGATCCGGTCCTGGCCCTTGACCTGCAGGTCCGGCCCGATCAGGATGCGGCCGTTCTTGCCCTGGGGCAGCCCCCAGCCGGCCACGGCCGGGTCGGCCGCCACGCCGGCCGCCCACACGGTGATGTCGCTGGGCACGTCGTCGCCGTCGTCCAGCCGCACGTGGTTCGCGGTGACCTCGTTGATCTTGCTGTTCAGCCGGACGTCGACGTGCCGGGCCAGCAGCTGCGCCTTGGCGTACTCGCGCAGCTTCTCGTGGAACGGGCCGAGCAGCGATGGCGCCATCTCGACCAGGCGCACGTGCACCCGGGACGGGTCGACGTCGGGGAAGGTGGCGCGGAGCACGGTGCCGCGCAGCTCGGCCAGCGTGCCGGCCAGCTCCACGCCGGTGGCCCCGCCGCCGACCACGGTGACGGACAGGTCGCCGCTGCCGGTGCTCAGCCGCTCGAAGCCCGCCATCAGGTGATCCCGCAGCACGATGGCGTCGGTCCTGGTATACAGGCCGAACGTGTTCCGCGCCGCCCCCTTGATGCTGTAGAAGGCAGTCGTCACGCCGGTGGCCAGGATGAGGTAGTCATAGCCGAGGTCACGGCCGTTGCCAAGCTTGATCCGGCGGGATACCGGGTCGATGGCGGCCAGCTCCCCGCGCCGGAAGACCGCCCCGTACCGGCTGGCGAAGCCGCCCGCCGGATAGGCGACGTCGCCCGGGTTGAGCCCGCCCGTGGCCACCTGGTAGAGCAGCGGCTGGAAGGTGCTGTAGAGGTGGCCGTCAACCAGGGTCACCCGCAGGCCCCCGCGGGTCAGCCTGGAGATGGCCGAGAGGCCGCCGAAGCCCGCGCCGCAGATAACCACGTGCGGCGCGTCCGGCTCAGCCGGACGTCTTCTCGCGATCGTTCTCACCTCCGACCCCCACCACGATCTCCTCTCCCTTGACGCGCTTCTGGACCTGCGCGTAAAGCCGGAACGCCCGCCGGTCCTGCTCGGTGTACGGCGGTGGCGCGATGCTGCGCGGCCACAGCCGGTATGCCCGTACCACGCTGATCTGCACCGCGTACAGGGTGAGCTGCGCCACCAGGTACAGCCACGCGATCAGGCCGATCACGATGGCGAAGGTGCCGTAGATCGGCGAGGCGTGGGCCAGCTGGTGCGAGATGAAGTAGCCGGCGACGGCCTGCAGGATCTGCCAGATGACGCCGGCGATGACCGCGCCGGGCCACTGCTGCCGCCAGCCGATCCCCCCGGCCGTGCCGAGCCGGAAGGCCACCCAGAACAGCCCGATGCTCGCCGCGAGCGACACCACGAAGGCGGCCACCGTGGCCACGTCGCCGTTGAGCTTGTGCCCGGCTCCGCTCGCGATCGTGGACAGGATCGCGGTCCCCATCAGGCCCAGGCCGATCACCAGGATCAGCCCGATGCTGCGCAGCCACGACCACGGGAAACCGGGCCGGTGCGCGAACGGGACCTCCCACACCGCGTTGAGCGCGTTCTGCATCGCGTTCGCCACGCCCAGGGCACCGAGGAACGTTCCGACCAGGCCGACCACGAGCGGCAGCCCGAACGGCTGGTTCATCGGGCTGATGTGGTCGAGCTGCTGGCCGATCAGGGGGTACTCGTGCAGCGCGGAGTCCCGCAGCTGGTGCTGCAGCTTCAGGTTGTTCCTGAGCACCAGGTCCAGCACGGTGACCAGCACCAGCATCAGCGGGAAGATGCTCACGAAGGCGAACCAGGCGACCAGCATGGCCAGGTTGCCCGCCTGGTCGTCGCCGAACTTCTTCCACACCCCGATCGGGAAGGCCAGCCAGGCGTGCCGCTGCTGGAACTCGTCCAGGGCCCGGATGACCTTTTGCAGCTTGTTCATCGCGAGGAAAACGTACCCGCCGCAGCGGCATCCATCCGCTCGGACCCGGGCGGTGTGGCCGCGGGCCAGCGTGGGGTCGGGAGCAATGCGCTACAGCCAGGTGCTACAAGTTGAGCGCGACCAGCTCGGGCCGCAGGCAACCTTGGCTGATCCCGGCCGAGGCGGACGGGCTGGCGTCGGGACCAGGGGTGGAAGGGATTGGCGAGGCCGAAGGGATTGAAGAGGGTGGGATGGAAGAGGCGAAAGGGGTTGAGGGGGTGGATGGGGCCGAGGCGGAGCCGGGCGGCGACGGCGGCGCGGAGGTCCCCGGCTGGGACGACGGCGCGGAGGTCCCCGGCTGGGACGACGGACTCGGCGCCAGCTGCGCGCAGGCCGCGATGACCACCAGGTCCCCGGCCGGGTCGGCGCTGCCGCCCACCCCGCTGAGGTCGACGAAGTAGTGCGGCCAGGGCAGCCCGGAGGCGGCCAGCGTGACCCGCTGCGCCGCGATGTCATAACCCCAGGCGTCGCCGTTCCCGCCCTGGTCGAGCCCCAGGGCCACGCCGTCCCTGACCACGTACACCCCGGCTGAGCCGTTGACCGCGGAGCCCGAGGCGGTCGCCTCGACCTGGCCGGTCTGCGGGTCGACGCCGACCAGGTTGGCGCCCTCGGTGAGGTAGATCCGGCGCGGGTCGTGGTCGGTGCCCTCCGGCACGGCCCCGTGGGCGGACCACAGCCAGGCCCCGGTGGCGCCGCTGTACGCGGTCACTCCGTCCGCCGAGGAGAACAGCACCACGCCGTCGAAGGCCGCGCCGAGCGTGCCGTCGAAGGTCAGGCTTTCGAGCGGCGGAACGACAAGCTCGCTCCCGGTGGTCAGGTCGATCCGGCGCAGCGCGGTGACCGGGGCGGAGCCGACGAACCCGGAGGCCGACTCGGCTACGTAGAGCCAGTTGCCGTCGGTCCGCCAGGCCTGCGCTACCGGGCCGGTGGGCCGCTGCCAGCGGATCCGCCCGGTCGCGTTGTCGTAGCTGGTCACGGACGCGGCGCCGACGACGACGGTGTACTTCGCGTTGCCCGCGACGGCCCCGCCGAACGCGGCCGCCGGGTAGCGGCCCCGCTGCGCGCCGGTCGCGGCGGCGAGGACCACCTCGGTACGCCGGGCCGCGCCGCGGTTTGCGGGGCGGTAGGAGACGCCCGCGGTCACCTCGCCCGGCCAGGCACGGACGGACACGATGGCGGCGCCGGACGGGAAGCCCGTCAGCGTCCGCCGCCACTGGAGCGCCCCGGTCCTCGACGAGTACCCGGACACGGTCAGCCCGGTGCCGACCGCGGCGATGTCGCCGCCGACGGCCGCGTAGGCCAGGCCCGAAGCCGGCGCGGTGCCGGTCAGCCCGGAGCCCACGTCCCACGTCCCGGGCAGCGCGGCGGTCCACCCGACCATGCTCGGCACCGACCCGGGCCGGCAGCCGGGCCGGCAGCCGGCCGGCGGGGCGCCGGCCGCGCCCTGCGTCGGGTAAGGCGCCAGGGCGATGCCGACCAGGACCACGGCCAGCGCCCAGCGCCGCCACCGCGGCGAATGGCCTGCCGTGCCCAGCCGGATCCGGCCGAGGATGCCGTGCGCGGCCCGGCGGCGCATCCGGCGCAAACGCCGGGTGGCCCGGCGGCGCGCCCGCCCGGAGATCGTGCGACCCGGCTGCTGCCTCACACCACCACCGTAGGAGAACTCCGGCGGTGGAATGCTGCCCATCACCCCAAACGTGATCGGCGTGGCCGGACGGCTTACCGATAACGTTGGACCGAACGAGGAACCGAGTCCGCCTCGACGAGGAGGTTAAGCCATGCCTGACCGTCCGCCGCTCCCCTACGACTTTCACCCGGAAGTGCCGTCGTTCGAGCTGGTCAGCGACGATGTTGCCGATGGCCAGATGATGCCGGACAACCAGGTCTTCGACGGGTTCGGCATGACCGGCGGGAACATCTCCCCGTCGCTGCGCTGGTCCGGTTTCCCGCCGGAGACCAAGAGCTTCGCGGTCACCTGCTTCGACCCGGACGCGCCGACCGGTTCTGGTTGGTGGCACTGGATCGTGCTCGGCATCCCCGCCTCGGTGACCGAACTGGAGACGAACGCGGCAGGCACGGACGGCTCCGGCCTGCCCAAGGGGGCATTCCACGTCCGCAACGACTACGGCGCCAAGGATTTCGGCGGCGCGGCCCCGCCGGCCGGAGACCCGCCGCACCGCTACGTGTTCGCGGTGCACGCGCTGGACGTGGAGTCGCTGGACGTCAACGACGATATCTCACCGGCCGTGGCCGGCTTCAACCTGCGCTTGCACACCATCGCCCGGGCCGTGATGGTCCCGGTCTACGGGCACGGATAGCCGGTCAGGACACGCGCTCGCCGCAGCGGGCGGCGTCGTACCCGGGCAGGCTGGCCAGCTGGGCCAGCAGCCACGGCGAGGTGAGCACCCGGAGCAGGCCCTGGACCTCGCGGGACGCGGCGTGCTTGGCCGGCAGGACCAGGTCGAACCGCTCGGCGGCCAGCGGGATGAAGTCCAGCCCGTACGCCAGGGCGGCCGGCTCGCTCGACACGCCCGCGTCGGCGAGGCCGCCGACGATGGCCGCCGCCACCTGCAGGTGGCCGGCGGCACGGCTGTCGTAGCCGGGGAGTTCGGCCGGGTCCAGGCCGAGCCGCAGGCGTTCCCGGTCCAGCAGAGCGCGCGCCTGGGCGCCCGGCTCGCGGTTGACCAGCCGCAGTCTCCGCCCGGCCACGTCGCCGAGACCGCGGACCGCACTGCCCGGCCGGACCACCAGGCCCTCGCGCCACGAGGCGAACCCGACCACGTCGGCGCCGCCCGGGATGCGGCCGGCCGCCCGGGCGTCCGCCGCGCCCTGCCCATTCCCGGGCCCATTCCCGGGCCCATTCCCGGGCCCATTCCCGGGCCCATTCCCGGGCCCATTCCCGGGCCCGTCCCCCGCCAGGTCATCGTGGTGCAGGCCGGCGGCGTGCACCAGCCCGGCGGCGGCCAGGCGCAGCGCCTCGCCGCTGCCGCACGGCCACCAGGCGAACGCCAGCGGCGGGTCGAGCAGGGCGAGCGGCGTCTGGAGCAGCGGCAGCGCCGGATCGCAGCCGGCCACCACCACGGTGGGCCGCGGCGGCCCGATGGGCCGCACCGGTACCAGGTGCCCCGGCTCCGGCCGACGGGCTGACGCACCCGCGGGGCCGCCGGCCACCGCCTGGCCGGCCACCGCCTGGCCAGCCACCAGGCCTCCCGCGGGGCTGAAGCCGAGCCGGGCGGCCGGGCCGGCGTGCAGCGGCAGCGCGACGAACGTGTCGCCGACGGTGGCCAGCGCGACCCGGGAGCCCGGCTCGCTGACCGCCGCCACCGGCCGCGCCAGCACCGGGTCGCCGGGATCGCCCGGGCCGAACAGCTCCTCGACCGTCATGCCGAGCGCCCGGGCCAGGCCGAGGGCGACCCGCAGCGACGGATCCGAATGGCCGGACTCGACCGCGGACACCGCCTGCCTGGTGACGCCGGCCACGCCGGCCAGCTGCTGCTGGGACAGGCCGCGAGCCTGCCTGGCCAGGCGCAGCCGCGTCCCGTCCGGCTGGGAGATCTCCGGCATGTCCCCGCCTCCCGTTCCTAGAGTTAGCTGCTACTCACCCTAGGGCGCATACCAGCAGCCTATGATCCGGGACATGAAGACGCAGATCATCGAGGTCCTTACCGGGGGCCGGGCAACGGTCAGGGACATCACCGGGGAATGCGAGCAGTTTGCGAGCACCGCCGCCGGCGGCGGGAACGGCCTGCTGCACGTCTTC
>Ga0335076_10002057_pt1 | contig 19854 bp, 18 predicted proteins | sample Lox_Sample_25_FD_206717 | JGI IMG/M metagenome (GOLD analysis project Ga0335076, IMG submission 206717) | Soil microbial communities from Loxahatchee National Wildlife Refuge, Florida, United States - Lox_Sample_2.5 | ecosystem: Environmental > Terrestrial > Soil > Wetlands | place: USA...
TCGCGGCAGCGGTCGATGCCGTCGCCCGCGATTTCGAGCGCCTGGCGATCCAGCCCGGTGACCGGGTCGTACTGGCGAGCGAGAACGCCGTGGCACTCGCCGCCTCCGTCTTCGCCTGCAGCCAGCTTGATGCCTGGCCGGTGGTCGCCAACCCCCGCCTCACGGCGCGCGAGCTCGATCAGATCTGCGCTCATAGCGGCGCCCGGCGGATGCTTCTCACGGCCGGCGTCTCGAAGGAGGCGGCCGACCATGCCGCGCGCCTCGGCGCCGAGCGCCGCGCGATCGGACCCTTCTCGGACATCGCTGTCGGGGCGCTGAACGCGGCGGCGGCGCCGGAGCCGGTGATGGCCGACCCGGCAAAACAGGTCGCCGCGCTGATGTACACCTCCGGCACCACCGGCCAGCCGAAAGGGGTGATGCTGAGCCATCGCAATGTGCTGTTCGCCGCCCGCACATCCACTCTGCTGCGCGGCACGGGCCCCGGCGACCGCATCTACGCCGTGCTGCCGATGTCGCATATCGTCGGATTCTCCGTCCTGCTGGTGGCGACGCTGATGGGCGGCGCCACCGCCGAGCTCGTGCCGAAATATGATGCGGCGGCGCTGGCCAAGGCGATCGCCGCGGAGCGTGTCACCGATCTCTTCGGCGTGCCGGCCACCTATCAGCGGCTGCTCGAATACAAGGCAGCCGCCGGGATCGCGCGCCTGGCGCGCGGGCGGCTGCGGCATTTGATGGTGGCCGGCGCGCCGCTCGACCTCACGCTCAAGGCGCGGGTCGAGGAGGAATTCGGCCTGCCGCTGCTGAACAATTACGGCATCACCGAATGCTCGCCGGGGCTCACCGGCGTGCGGCCGCAGGCGCCGCGCGGCGATGCCTCGGTGGGGCGGTTCCTCCCCGGGATCGAGCATCGTCTGATCGGCCGCGACGGAAGCCCGGTCGCGGCGGGCGCGGTGGGCGAGCTGCAGGTGCGCGGCGCCAACGTGATGCTCGGCTATTACCGGGCGCCCGAGCTCACGGCGAAGGCGATCGACGCGGCCGGCTGGTTCAACACCGGCGACCTCGCCCGCCTCGAGGGCGATCATCTCTTCATCGCCGGGCGCTCCAAGGAGCTGATCATCCGCTCCGGCTTCAACGTGTATCCGGCCGAGGTCGAGGCGGTGCTCAACGCGCATGCCGAGGTGGCGCAGTCCGCGGTCATCGGCCGCGCCGTGCCGGGCAATGAGGAAGTGGTCGCCTTCGTGCAGCCGCTGCCGGGGGCGACGGTTTCCAAGGAAGCGCTGATGGACCATGCCGCGCGGCAGCTCGCCGCCTATAAGCGCCCGAGCGAGATCATTTTGCTCGAAGCGCTGCCGGCGGCCTCCACCGGCAAGATTCTGAAACACAAATTGTGGGACGCAGCCGCGGCGGCAGGGCGCGTATGACGCCCGCCCATGTCCCCATAAGCGTTCTTTCCCTCTGGCGAGGAGATGAGACGTGACCGCGAGACACCAGACGGCGGCCGTGATCGGCGCCGGCGACTATATCGGCGGTGCGATCGCCAAGAAATTTGCCGCGGAAGGCTTCGACCTGTTTGTTGGCAGGCGCAACGGCGACAAGCTTGCGCCTCTGGTCAAGGAGATCGAAGCGGAGGGCGGCAGAGCGTTCGCGCGCAGCCTCGATGCGCGCAAGGAAGAGGAGATCGCCTCGTTCCTCGCGGACGCGGACAGGCATGCTCCGCTCGAGGTCTGCGTCTTCAACATCGGCGCCAATGTCAATTTCCCGTTGATCGAGACCACCGAGCGTGTCTTCCGCAAAGTGTGGGAGATGGCGTGCTATTCCGGCTTCCTCGCCGGGCGCGAGGCGGCGCGGCTGATGCTGCCGCGCGGCCGCGGCAGCATCTTCTTCACTGGCGCGACCGCGAGCCTGCGCGGCGGCGTCGGCTTTGCCGCCTTCGCCAGCGCCAAATTCGGGCTGCGCGCCGTGGCGCAAGCGGCCGCGCGCGAATTATGGCCCAGGAACATCCATGTCGCCCATCTCATCATCGATTCCGGCGTCGACACCGCCTGGGTGAGAGAGCGGATCAAGGATCGCGAGGGTCAGGCGGCGCTCGACAATCTCGATCCGAACCGGCTGATGCCGCCGGCCGCGGTCGCCGAGGCCTATTGGCAGCTCTATCGCCAGCCGCGCAGCGCCTGGGTCTTTGAGCAGGAAATCCGCCCCTTCGGCGAGAAATGGTGAGGCGAGCAGACCAGCTGAGTCGGCGGCGGCAGGAGCGCTGCCGAGGTGTTCGAGATCATTGCCTGAGCCCTTCAACAACCGCGCCGCGGAGGTTCGCGTGAAAACCGCCATCACCGAGATGTTTGGCATTCGCCACCCGATCGTTCAGGGCGGCATGCATTATGTCGGCTTCGCCGAGCTCGCCGCCGCGGTGTCGAATGCCGGCGGGCTCGGCATCATCACCGGGCTGACGCAAAAGACGCCCGGGCTCCTGGCGCGCGAGATCGCCCGCTGCCGCGACATGACCGACAAGCCCTTCGGCGTGAACCTCACTTTCCTGCCGACCTTCGCCCAGCCGCCTTATCCCGAATACATCGCCGCCATTGTCGAAGGCGGGGTCAAGATCGTCGAGACGGCCGGACGCAGCCCCGAGCCATACATGCCGGCGCTCAAGGCGGCGGGCATCAAGGTGATCCACAAATGCACCTCGGTTCGCCACTCGCTCAAGGCGGAGCGGATCGGCTGCGATGCCGTGAGCGTCGACGGTTTCGAATGCGGCGGCCATCCGGGCGAGGACGACATCCCCAACATGATTCTGCTGCCGCGCGCGGCGGATGAGCTGAAGATCCCGTTCGTCGCCTCGGGCGGCATGGCGGATGCGCGCAGCCTGGTCGCCGCCCTCGCCATGGGCGCCGCCGGCATGAACATGGGCACGCGCTTCATCGCCACGAAGGAGGCGCCGGTGCACCAGAAGGTGAAAGAGGCGATCGTCGCGGCAACGGAGCTCGATACCCGCCTCATCATGCGCGCGCTCCGCAATACCGAGCGCGTGCTGAGGAATGCCGGCGTCGATCAGTTGCTGACGATCGAGCGCGAGAAAGGCGCCAACCTCGCCATCGCCGACATCCACCATCAGGTCGCCGGCGTCTATCCCAGGATCATGATCGAAGGCGAGCTGGATGCGGGCGCCTGGAGCTGCGGCATGGTCGTCGGCCTGATCCACGATATCCCGACCGTCGCCGAGCTGATCGAGCGAATCATGCGTGAAGCCGAGCAGCTGATCCGCGGCCGCCTCACCGCGCTGCTCGATCGGGACGACTCACCGGTGATGGCCGTGGCTTGAGATCGAGCCGCAGGAGGTCGCCATGACGGACCACGTGAAGATCAGACGGGACGGCGCGGTGCTCGAAATCACCTTCGCGCGTCCGGAGAAGAAGAACGCGCTGTCGAACGCCATGTACCTTGCCGCCGCTGAGGCGCTGAACGACGCCCAGAGCGATGCGAGCGCCCGCGTCGTGCTCTTCAGCGCCGAGGGCGACGCTTTTACCGCCGGCAATGACCTCGCAGATTTCGCCGCCGTAGCGTCGGGCAGGGGCGAGGTGCTGGCCCACCGCTTCATCGATGCGCTGGCCCGCGCCGAGAAGCCGATCGTCGCCGCCGTCCCCGGCCTCGCCGTCGGGGTCGGAACGACCATGCTTCTGCATTGCGACCTGGTTTACCTCGCCGATACGGCAAAGCTGACCACCCCCTTCGTCAACCTGGCGCTCGTGCCCGAGGCGGCATCCAGCCTGCTCTTGCCGGCCCGCATCGGCCATGTTCGCGCCTTTGCGATGTTTGCGCTCGGCGAGGCCCTCTCCGCTGCCGAAACCCTCGCGCTCGGACTTGCCAACAAGGTGCTGCCCAGGGAGGCACTGCTCGATGCCGCGCGCGAGGCGGCGCGAGCGCTCGCTTCCCGCCCGCTTGGCGCGCTGGTCGCGACCAAGAAATTGATGCGCGAAGGCGAGCGCATCCTGGGCCAGATCGCCAGGGAAAGCGCGATCTTCGGGGAGCGGCTGCAAACCCCGGAGGCGCGCGAGGCCTTCACCGCCTTTGTCGAGCGGCGGCCGCCCGATTTCACCAAGCTCGCGCCTTAGGCGCCAGCGGCAGGGGAGACCAACATGGCACAACCGGTCTGCGTGATTACGGGTGTCGGTCCCGGCACGGGCTCGGCGCTGGCGCGGCGCTTTGCGGCGGGCGGCTATCGCGTCGCGATGATCGCGCGGGACGCGGAGCGCCTCGCGCGGCTCGAGCGCGAAATTCCCGGAAGCAAGCCCTATGCCTGCGACGTCTCGGATGCGGCGCAGGTCGCGGCGGCGGCCGATCGCATCGAGCGCGAGCTGGGCGGACCGGACGTTCTGGTGCACAACGCCGTCGGCGGCGCCTTCGGCACGTTCCTCGACATCGATCCGGCCGTGCTCAACCGCAATTTCCAGGTCAACACCATGGGCCTGCTCTACCTCGCGCGCCGCTTCGCGCCCGCCATGGTCGCCGCCGGCCGGGGCACGATCATCGTTACCGGCAACACCTCCGCGCTGCGCGGCCGCGCGGGTTTTGCCGGGTTCGCGCCGAGCAAGGCGGCGCAGCGGATCCTCGCCGAAGCGATGGCGCGCGACCTCGGGCCCAAAGGCGTGCATGTCGCTTACATCGTCATCGATGCCGTGATCGACCATCCGCGCCAGCGCGAGCGCTTCAAGGACAAGCCCGATGAGTTCTTCATCAAGCCCGCGGCGATTGCCGAGGAGGCCTTCCACCTGACGCAGCAGGACCGCAGCGCCTGGTCCTTCAACGTCGAGCTACGCCCCTATGGCGAGACCTGGTGAGACCATGGCAGCGCTCCGCGTCTTTTCCTACCTGCCCAATCCTCGCCTGTGGAAGGCGACGATTGCCGCGCGGCTCTGCGGCCTCGAGGTCGAGGTGCGCGGCGCGCCTCCCGGCGAGCTCACGCAATGGCTCTGGGATTTCGATGCGCGTCCGACGGCGGAGGTGTCCGCCGAGACGCTGGCGGCAGCGGAGCGCACGGGGCGCATCGGCTTCAGCAACAGCAAGCTCTACAAGACCGATGCCTTTCTCGAAGCGCAGCCCTTCGGCACGGTGCCGGCCGCCTTCAGCCCGGACGGCCGCACCGGCATCTTTGAGTCGAACAGCATCATGCGGACGGTGGCGCGTCTCGGGCAGGACCGTTTTCCCCTCTACGGTCGCGATCCTTACGAGGCGTCCCGCATCGACTCCTTTCTCGATGCCAGCCTGGTCTTCGCGCGGGATGGACAGATCTACCTGCTGGCCTTGCGCAGCGGGCGCATCACGCCCGAGCTGCACGCCCGCGTCCGTGAGAGCGTCGACACCTATCTTTCGGGCATCGAGCAGGCGCTGAAGCCGGAGCGCCGGTTTCTGGTCGGCGAGACCCTGACCCTCGCCGATATCTGCTTCGTCGCGGAGCTGTGCCTGTTTCACAACGAGCGTGCCCGCCGCGCCGTGCTCGAGGCCGCGCGGCTCCCGCTCTTGCTGGACGACGATTTCGCTGAGACCTATCCGCGTGCCGCTGCCCACTTTGATCGGCTGCTCGCGCATCCCGCCGTCCAGCCCGACGTTGCCGGGTACCTCGAGAAGATCAAGCAGAGCAGCGCGCGGAGCCGGTAGCGCCAGCCGCGCGCCTGCGGAAAGGAGGAAGCTCCATGTCCACCGTCACTTACGAGAAGGACGCCGGGGTCGGCGTCGTCACGCTGGCGAAACCGCCGCACAATCTGATCGACGGCCCGCTGCTGGAGGGCTTGCTTGCGTCCTATGAGCGTGCCGTTGGCGATGGCTGCCGGGCCATCCTGCTGCGCAGCGGCATGCGGCATTTTTGCGCCGGCGCCGATGTGAACGGCTTCACCACCGGCGGCCGCCGGCGCGACCAGAGAGGTTTCGAGGAGCTCATCGGCGCGCTGGAGAACGTGTCCGTGCCGACCGTGGCGGCAGTGCACGGCGCGGCGCTCGGCGGCGGTTTCGAGCTGGCGCTCGCCTGCGACATGATCGTGGCGGCGGACACCGCCAGCTTCGGCATGGCAGAAGCGTCGCTGGGCCTCATCCCCCTGCTCGGCGGTGTGCAACGGGTGGTCCAGCGCGCGGGGCCGGCGCGCGCCAAGGAGATGGCGATGTTCGGTCGGCGCCACGATCCGCGGGCGCTCGAGCGCTGGGGCGTCATCAACCTGGTCGTTCCCGAAGCCGAGCTCGGCACCGCCGCCCTGTCCTGGGCGCGGCAACTCGCCGCCGGCCCGACTGTCGCGCTCCGCAGCATCAAGACCCTGGCAAATCTCGCGGCCCGGCACGGTATCGCCGGCGCCGACGCGCGGCAAACCGAAATGAGCGACCAGATGTGGGCAAGCAACGACCAGAAGCGCGGGCTGGCGGCCTTCGCGGCGAGCGGACCCGGCTCGGCCGTGTTCGAGGGCAATTGAGATGAGCGCGCCACTCCAAGGCCTGCGCGTGGTCGACTTCACCCGCGTCCTCGCCGGGCCGCATTGCACCAAGATCTTGCGCGATCTCGGTGCCGAGGTGACCAAGATCGAGCCGCCCGCCGGCGATGCCGGGCGCAACGGTGTCCCGATCATCAACAACATCTCGGTCTATTACACCCAGCAGAATGCCGGCAAACGCAACCTGAGCATCGACCTCAACTGGCCGGAGGCGCGCGAGATCGTGCGCGATCTCTGCCGCGATGCCGACGTCATCGTCGAGAATTTCCGCCCGGGCACGCTCGCCCGCTTTGGGCTCGGCTATGAGCAGGTCTGCGCGTTCAACCCGGCCATCGTCTATGTCTCGATCAGCGGCTATGGGCAAACCGGTTCGTGGCGTAACCGGCCGGCTTTCGCACCCACCGTGCAAGCCGAAACCGGTCTCACCGCCATGCTCGAGGAGCATTATGGCGAGGCGCTGACCGAGATCCGCAACGATGCGTGCAGCCATGCCGATCTCTATACCGGGTTGCAGGGTGTCATTGCCGTTCTCGCGGCGCTGCAGCACCGCACCCGCACCGGCGAGGGGCAGCATGTCGATGTGTGCATGGCGGCGACCATGCTCTCGGTCAATGAGCGCGCCGGGGCGCAGCTTTCCGGCATCGATACCAATGGCGAGCCGCCGGCGCTGAGCGCGCCCGAGTCCCATATCTACGAGCTGCCCGGCGGGCGGCGCGTCACCATTGCCGCAAGCCCGATCTATACGCCCATGTTCGTGCGCTACTGCGCGATGATGCGGCGCACCGATCTGCTGAGCGATCCGCGCTTCGCCAGCGCCCGCTTGCGACGCCAGAACCTCAAGGCGCTGCTCGCCGAGGTGCGGGCTTGGATTCTGACATTCGCCGATCTCGACGAGCTGCAGGCGCAAGTCAGCGAGGCGGGCCTCGCCATCGGCGTGGTGCGGAGCACGCAGGAGCTGGCTGAATCCGATTGGGCCAAGGAATGGGGCGCGGTAACCGAGGTCAACGACCGGGCCAACGGTGTCGTGCGAATGCCCGGGCCGCCCTGGCGCTTCAGCCGATCGACGCTGCCGCCGCCCGGCATCCCAGCCTATCAGGGCGAGCACAATGCCGAGATCCTGGCAGAGCGCCATATCGCGGACAGCGTTATCGACGATCTGCGCGAGCGCCGCGTGCTGTTGAGCCGGCGCACCCCGCGCGGCGCCTATGACTGATCGCGGCAGTGGGCGCCGCAGCCTCGTCCCGCTGCTGCAGGCGAGCCTGGAGCGGCTCGCGAAATGCGGTTAGAGTCGCCAAGTACCGGCTACAATAATACTAAGTTAAGGCGAGTTCCGACGCCGGCTTTCAGCAAGATATAGCGACGCGACCATGACAGCATGCCGGCGCGTGCGCGCGGAGGTGTTCCATTCCGGCTGGACCGCCGAGGCCATGATCTATTGGTTCATAAACGGGCATGGTCCGTCGCGGGCGCTCGTTCTTGATGCATTTCACCGGATGCCGGCTCCCGAACGAGGAGTGACGACGTGATTGGTACGCTCAAGCCGAAGGTCATCGGGCGCGACAAGGCCGCAATGGCGGACCTGCGTTCCGTGCTCGACGCTGCCATCGTCCGTCTTCGTCCACTCGACCGGTTGGTCGCCGTCGGTTCGTCCCCATGCAAATTCAATGACACAGGAAACGACGAGAATTGGCGAGGCGTCCGAGTCGGAGACGTCTTTGCCGAAAGCACGGGATATTTCCGCACGCCGGACGCCCTTGGGCAACCGCCAAAGGAAGGCCGCCGAGAAGCGGTGGTGGCGCAGCAGGTGCTCGAAGAGCTGGAAACACGCAGGTGGCGCGAACTCTTCGATCGCGCCTTCTTCACGACCAAACTTGACGACGTGCTTGCCCTCCTCATCCAGGATGGCGAAGCCCGCCTTATTGTAAGTAGTAGTAGCTTCGGCGAAGAGGGCGTCTACCTCCTCGCGCCTGACGGAACTTTTCTTTACGAAGGCGTCTGCGCTTGGTTTGGTCAGCGCATGCGCGGTGAAGCGCAACTGCTTCAGCTCAGTCCATCCCGGGCATGGGTTTGGAACGAACAGTCCCTGGAAGCGCTGCGTCCAATTCTGCAAGCGGCCGTGCAGGATCTCGCGCCGATCAAGAAGTCCCCGATCGCTATTGCCTCTTGCCCTCAGCGATCCAATGGTGCCGGCTACGACGGCGATTGGACCGCAGTCCAATTGGGGACTGCAATCTGGGATTCGAGTAAGGGCGAGACCTCGGCAATGCCGGCCGAGATGGCAGAGGCGCTCGAGGTGTTGGCGAAGCTCGACAGTGCCGGCTGGCGACGACTTTTTGCAGAAGCTTATGGCGAGATTGCTCCTCAGCAAGCTCTCATGCTTGCCTTGCGAAACGGCCGCGCCCGCCTGTCGCTTCGTTCGACGGAGGAGAATCCCGACGCGATCGATGCCGTCTATGACGTCGACGGGAAGATAGTACTTGAGATCGAGGAACATATGGCTGCGCTTCGGGAGTATTATGGTCTGCCACGGCTGGAAACTGACGAGAACCCCACGGGTCCTGGCTTTCAGATCTATACGGTTCCGGATGAAATTCGTCGCAAACATCCTGTCGTCAGGAAGTATGTGCCTGGCGGAGGTCGGCCGCTGCGCTATTTGGGCGCTTGGCGTGCCACCGAGAGGGCCCATTCGTCTGCAAGCTGGCCCGATCTAGAAATACTTCATCGTCTCTATCCGAGAAAGTGAGACCCGGCCAGTGAGCGCAACGGTGATCCAGTAGTCACGTAGCGCTTTCCGGGTTTCCGCCGGCACCGGAGCATCGTATGCTGCCGCCAAAGCCGGGCCAACCGGCGGGTCATTTCAAGGGGAGGGTTTATGGACCGGACGCTCGAGCGGGCGACTATGCGCAAGGTCTACTGGCGGCTGTTGCCCTTTGCGATCCTGACCTATTTCCTGTGCTATCTCGACCGCATCAATGTCGGCTTCGCCGCGCTCACCATGAACAAGGATCTGGGGCTCGACGCCTCGACCTTCGGCTTGGCCGCCGGTGCCTTTTTCTGGGGCTATTTTCTCTTCGAGGTGCCGAGCAACCTCATCCTCGAGAAGGTCGGCGCGCGGTTGTGGATTGCGCGCATCATGGTGACCTGGGGTCTGCTCGCCGGCGCCACCGCCTTCTGCACCGGGCCGTGGAGCTTCATGACCGTGCGCTTCCTGCTCGGCCTCGCCGAAGCGGGGTTCTATCCCGGCATCGTGCTGTTCCTGACCTACTGGTTCCCCGATCGTCACCGCGCCCGCGTCATCGCCTGGTTCACCCTGGCGCTGCCGCTCGCCGCCGCCTTCGGCGCGCCGCTCTCCACCGGCATCATGGAGCTGAACGGGCTGTGGGGCCTTGCCGGCTGGAGATGGATGTATATCGCCGAGGCGGTGCCGACGGTGCTGCTCGGCTTCGCCGTGCTCCTGGTCATCACCGATCGGCCGTCGGCGGCGCGCTGGCTTACCGAGGCGGAGCGCAGCTGGCTCACCGCCGAGATGACGGAGGAGCGCCGCCAGATCGAGGCCCAGCATAAGATCAGCCTGCTCCGCTCCTTCTGGGAGCCGAAGGTGCTGCTGCTGTCGCTCAATTTCTTCGGCATCGTCACCGCCAGCCTCGGCATGCTGATCTTCCTGCCGCAGATCGTGAAGCAGCTCGGCCTCACCAATATGCAGGTCGGCTGGGTGGCGATGATTCCTTATCTCTGCGGCTCCCTCAGCATGGTGTGCTGGGGCTGGTTCTCCGACTGGACCGGCGAGCGGCGCTGGAACCTGTTCGCCGCCTGCGTCGTCGCCACCATCGGCCTCGTCTTCGCGGGCTATTTCGTCGGCACCTGGTGGTCACTGCTCGGCATGTCGCTGGCGGCGATCGGGTTCTACGGCACCAAGGGCCCGTTCTGGACCATGCCCTCGACCTTCCTCACCGGTGCGGCGGCGGCGGCGAGCATCGCCTGGATCAACTCGCTCGGCAATCTCGGCGGCTTCTTCGGCCCGTCGGTCGTCGGCATCGCCAAGGACGTCACCGGCAGCTTCGCCGGCGGGCTTTACGGCCTGGCGGTCTTCTCGCTGGTCTCCGCCCTGGTCGCAGCGCTGGCGCTGGACCTGCCGCGCCGCGCCGCTGCCCGCACGGCGGCGCGCGCCGCGGCGGAGTAGGAGCCGGGAGACGACCGGCTCAGGCGATGGTGTCGACGGCGTCGATGACGTCCGACATCATCCCGCAGGAAGGCCGGCCGCGCGAAGGGCCGCGGCATCGGCCTCGAGCTGTTCCGTGTCGCGGCGAAACTGCGTATTCAGCCAGGCAGCGATGGTGAAGCTGCGGCGGATGGCGAGCAGCTCTTCCGCCAATCGCGTCGCTTGCGCCAGCCGACCGCTTTGCTGATAAGTGATGACGAGGTCGGCAAGGCCAAATCCTGGACTGCGCGCGTGGTAGGCTCTGAACGCGGCGATGCCCTCCTCGATCCGTCCCGACAGGCGGTAGGCGTTTCCGAGGATGCCCAGATAGTAAGGGGGATGATGGGGGCTGAGGATCATCGCTCTCTCGCCCTGCACCACCGCCTCTTCGAGCAGCGCCGATGAGGCGAGAACAAGGCATGCGAAGATTGCCGCGTCCGCCGAACCCGGCGCCAGCTGCACCGCTTTTCGGGCGTGGGCCAGCGCCTCGTCGAAGCGCCTTTTCAACATCAGCACGACGCCGGAGGTGGTATGCGCGTCGGCGTTGTTGGGATCGAGCTCGAGCGCTCGGTCGGCATAGGCCGTCGCCCTGCCAAGGGCGGTCTCGCGGTCGTCCCACCAGCCGAAGCGGGCGTCGAAATAGTGCACGAAGCCAAGCATCGCGTTGAGCGCCGCGGAAGCCGGGTCGAGCGCAAGCGCTTTCTCCCAATGCGGCCGTGCGGCGCCGACCTTGTCCTTGGTGACGGCCTGGCGGAAATGGGAGAGGCCCCGCGCCCAGAAATTCCAGGCTTCGACGTTGCTGGTCGTGGTGTAACGCAGCCGCGCCTGCTCACCTTCCATCAGGTTGACCTGCATTTCTGTCGCCAGGATCAGCGTGATCTCATCCTGGATGGCAAAGATGTCGGCGATCGTGCGGTCGTAGCGTTCGCCCCAGACATGCGCGCCCGTGACCGCGTCGATCAATTGAACGGAAATACGCATGCGCGGCCCGTTCTTGCGTATACTGCCCTCGAGCACGTAGCGCACGCCCAGTTCCGCGGCGACTTTGCGAATGTCGATGGCGCGGTCTTTGTAGACGTCGCTCGAATTCCGCGCGATCACCAGCACTCCGGACAGCTTCGACAGCGTCGTGATGATGTCCTCGACGAGTCCGTCGGCAAAGAATTCCTGTTCCGGATCTCCCGACAGGTTGGCGAAGGGCAGTATGGCGATCGAGGGCAACTTGCCAGGATCCACGGCCGACGAATATGCCTCTCCACCGCCCCAGCGCCAGGCCCGGACCGGCGTCGCGATGTTTTTGAGCAGCAGCTCACCGGCTTGCGTGAAAGCGGCGGCAACCTTGCCCGCGATTTGCACGTGGACGGCGTCGGAAATGAGGATGCCGTTTTTTGGCGCATGGCTCTCGAGACGCGCCGCGACGTTGACCCCATCGCCCAAGATATCGTCGCCATAGATGACGATATCACCAAGATTGACGCCGATGCGGAACTCGATCGGCGCGTTGTCCCGTCGCGCATTGTTGTAAACCGCCATCGCCTCTTGAAAGGCGACGGCGCATTCCACCGCGTCGACCGCGCTGGCGAACTCGAGCAGCACACCGTCGCCCATCAGCTTGACGACCCGTCCGTGGTAGGTGACCAGCAATGGCTTCAGGCGCTCGCTCCAGATGTCTTGGAGGGCGGTGAGCGTTCCCACTTCATCGGCGCCCACCAGTCGCGCATAGCCGGCGACATCGGCGGCTAAGATGGCCGCAAGGCGGCGTTGAGCGCGTTCCTCGGCCACGTCCGGCACCCACTCGCAAGCGCGAAGCCCGTACGAAAGGTATCACTTAATCCTAGCAAATGCGCCGCGGAATCGCCCCTCATCCGGCGGGCGCAACCTTGCGGTCGGCGGGCGCGACGGTGCGGGTCGGCACGGGTGCCATGGCTTCGAAGACGCCGTCGCGGCGGACCAGCGCGTGGAAGAGCGCGGCGGCGATGTGCAACAGGATCAGGGCAAAGAACGCGAAGGCAAGGTAGAAATGTGCGTCCCAGAGCAGCGTGTGCAGCCTGTCGCTGTGCGGCAGGATCGCTGGCAGGTTCACGCCGGTGAACAACACGACCGGATAGGCGGCGGCCGACAGCATCGCCCAACCGAGGAGCGGCATCGCGATCATGAGGATGTAGAGCGCGTAGTGCGACAGCACGGCCGCGAGCTTCATCGGTTCCGGCAGATCGGCCGGAAGCGACGGCGCGCCGTAGCGCAGGCGCACCACCAGGCGGACCAGCGCGAGGATCAGGATGGCGATGCCGAGCGGTTTGTGAATCGAAACCAGCGTCAGATATTTCGGCATGATCGTGGACACCATGCCGACGCCGATGAACAGCATGGTCAGAATGCACACGGCCATGAGCCAGTGCAGCAGGCGCTGAAGCGCGGTGAAGCGTTGGCGGTCCTCGATCATGGCTTCGCCCCCGCCGCCGTTCTGGGGTAGTCACTGGCCTCGGCCGTGCGACGGTCATACGATACGGCGTAGGCCGCCGATCGCGCGGCCGGGAAGGGATCGTCCGAGGTCCCCATGCCCGGCGGCAGGACGGTCGGATCAAAGTTGATATCGCGGCAGGGACCGTTCCGCTCGGCTTCGATCCGCTGCACGATGAGCGTGCCGACCTCGACAGTGCGGCGGCCTTCCGGCCAAGCCTTGGTCGGATCGTTGGTGGGATCGCCGGGGTTGGCGACCGTCACCACCATGGACCAGCTGACCGGCCCGCGGCCGACCCGCTCGGTGATCTCCTGTTCGAGGACGTCAGGCCCGCGCTTCGCCAGCTCCTCGGGCGAGACCGGGATGGGTTGCACCGTCGGCAGCAGCGACCAGCGCACCGTCTTCTCCGCGCCGGCACTGTCGGTGAAGACGAAGCTGTTGAGACTGTTGTATCGCTCTTCGGCGTAGCTGCCGGTCCAGGGGCCGCTCGTGGTCCAGGCGGCAAAACCCGCGAACTCCGGATGCGCGGCAGCGAATGCCTTCAACGCGTCGGGATCCTTGCTTTTCGCGGTTAACAGCAGCGCGTAGAAGGCTTGCGGCGTCGACACCGCAAAGACCGGGGCGTTGATCATCGCGGTGCGCCATTCCTGCCCAGCCGGCGTCCATATACGCAGCCCCATGCCGCGAACCCTGACCGTCGCATCGGGCGCGTTCGCGTCGGCCGTGCCGAGATTGAAGCGCCCAAGCGCCGGATATTGGCCGCGGGCGAACACCTCGGCCCGTGACAGCGCCGACCCGGCTCCATTCGCTTCGAACGTGCCGGTAAAGCAGATTCCCTTGGCATGGTTCCGGCGATGGCCGAGCGACACCCCCGTCGGCGGCGCGAACGCATTCACCAGCCGGTCCGGGGTGAGGCGGTCGGGCGAGAGCCAGCCTGCGGTATAAGCGAAGGCAGCCGCACCGCCGCCGATGACGGCAGCGATCAGCACCAGCGATCCAAAGATGGAGCGCCCAGGGGATCGGTCGGGTTGGGTCATTCAAACCTCACCGTTACGCCTTAACGCAGATCCCTTCAGATTAGTGATCGGCGGCCGCCGACGATGCAGCGCCGGTGCGAGCCGTGCCTGGCATCGCAGACCTCACCATGAAGGACCGGCAGGGCCTTGGCACGTTAAACGTTGCTAGTATCTGTTAGTCCCGACCACCAAACCCCGGCCGCTTGTCTTCTCGCGGCGGGGTGCGATGATGCGGCCATGGCGCAAGACGAACCGGCTCCTGTCCCGGCCAGCAGCACTCGCCGGGGACCACAATGACCGATCTGCCGACGACACTCGAGACGGCGGCGCAGGATCCGCTGGCTATGGCCCTTGGCTTCTTTGCCGTCGGCGGGATGCTGACGCATTGGCTGTTCCGCAAATATCCGGTCGGCCGCGCGATCGTGCGGATCGTCTTCCTCATTCTCTTGACGGTCGCCCTCCTGCACGCCGACGTCGTTCCCTACAAGCCGCTCGAAATGACGGGCTCGCCCCTCAAGGATGCGGTCCGCGCCATCCTGAAGATCGCATGGTGGCTTGGCGCCGCCTGGTTCGTCGTCGGCGTGTTGCGCGCCTTCGTCATCGTTGAAAGCCGGCCGCGCGAAGCCAAGCTGGTCCAAGATCTCATCGCCGGCCTGGTTTATCTCGCCGCGGTCTTCGCCATCATCTCCTATGTCTTCGATCTGCCCGTCCAAGGTTTGATTGCGACCTCGGGAGCCATTGCGATCATCCTTGGCCTCGCGCTTCAAAGCACGCTGGGCGACCTGTTTTCCGGCCTCGTGCTCAACTTCAGCCGGCCCTATCGGCCGGGCGATTGGATCAACCTCGAAGGCGGGACAACCGGCCGCGTCATCGAGATGAATTGGCGCGCGACACATGTTCTTACCGCGCGGCAGGATCTCGCCATCGTGCCGAACAGCACCATCGCCAAATCGAAGATCGTCAATGTGAGCTCGCCCTCCGGCGTTCATGGCATCACGATCACCGTCCAGCTCGATCCCCGGACACCGCCGTCGGTCGCGACTGAGCTCCTCGAGCGCGCTCTCCTCAATTGTCGCCTGGTCGTCGCGGTGCCGGTGCCGACCGTGATGGTGAAATCGATCACCGCGGCTTATACCGAATTCGAAATCACCTTCTTCGTCGAGGAGCTGGCCGAGGCGACCGAGGCGCAGAACGAGCTGTTCGATCTGATTTTCCGGCACCTGGGCGCTGCCGGCCTGGATTTGGCATCGCCGCAGAACGTCGTTTATCCGAGCGCGGAGCATCCGGCCCCGAAGAAGGTGAAGACGCGGGCGGAAATGGCGCTGGAGCTGGTGGCGACGTTCGCCGCTCTGACCGGCGCCGATCGGGCCGTCATCGCGGCAAAGCTCAAGCCACGTTCCTATGATCTGGGCGAGACGTTGGTCGAGCCCGGGCGGGTGCTGCAATCGCTGTTCATCATCGCGAGCGGCGTGGTGTCGATCATTCGCAACGAGGCCGAGGTCGAAACCGAATTGGCACGACTTGGACCCGGCGACCATTTCGGCGAGATTGGGCTGCTGACCGGCTCCGCCAGCGCTGTGACGGTGAGGGCGCTGTCGCCGGCGATGATCTACGAGCTCGCCAAGACCGATCTTGCGCCCTTTCTCGAAGCGCGGCCGGAAGTCTCGCAAGAGCTTTCCCGCGCCCTCGCGGAACGACAGGTCAAGGGCCGCTCGACGGAAACGGGCGAGTTGGATCGCAGCGTCCCGACGAATCGCCTCACGAGTTGGTTCGCCGACCAGATCCATCGACTATACACCATCGCGAACGCGGATTGAGCGAGACGCTGTGACACTCGCCTATCTCGCTCATCAGCAACGCGAACGGTGAGGGGATAGCCGAGTTATCTCGGTCGCCGCGCTCGCTACAGAGAAATCCGCCGCTCACTCAGTGAAGCGCTGGATACCGGCTGCGCCGGCCTGATGGTGTGATCGGCCGCAGGCCTTCTCTGCGCCGGCACGAACCGCCGAATCGGATGAACGAGGCGCGAGAGACGGCGTTCACAGGCTGGCGCCGGCTCGCCCTTTCGATGCGCGGCACTTTGCGACGATGGGAGGAACATCGACCGGCGATCGGGAAGGGCGCGGCAGGGTTGAGCCGCGCGCGGCTGCACCATCGGCTCGGGAGGGTATCCATGCGCGTGATCCTCGCATTTGCCGCCGTGGCGGTGATGGCGTTGACGGCACCCGCGTTTGCGCAGCAATCGGCAAATCCGCAGCAGGAACGCATGAAGGCGTGCAACACGCAGGCCGGCACGCAGCATCTGACGGGCGATGCGCGCAAGACCTTCATGTCGAACTGCCTCGCGGGGAAGACGAGCGGCAGCGGCAGCACCACCGCGAATTCGCAGCAGCAACTGATGAAGTCTTGCAACGCGCAAGCCGGCACGCAGCATCTGACGGGCGATGCGCGCAAGACCTTCATGTCGACCTGCCTGAAAGGGCAATAGGCGGCCAGCTCGGCGAGACGGGAGGATTGCGGTCGTTGCGTCGTCCGCCTCGTCGATAGGGGCGTCGCCGCCGCTGTGTGCAGGGCGGCAAGATCACCGGGGAGACAGCCATGTGGGGTATCATCTGGATCATCGTGATCGGTTTCATCGCCGGATTGGTGGCGCGCCTGCTATCGCCTGGGCCCAATAAACCGTCGGGCTTTGTCCTGACCACCGTGCTCGGCATCGCCGGCGCGTTCGTCGCGACCTTCCTCGGCCAGATGGTCGGCTGGTACCGCCCCTATCAGGGTGCGGGGTTCATCGGTGCGACGATCGGCGCGGTGATCGTCTTGATCATCTGGAACAGGCTCGTGGTGCACCACGTCGTTCGCGATCCCGGCGACCAGACGAAGGCGGGGGGACCGCCCTGGCGCGCCTCGCCCTAGCAAAACGAGGAGAGGGAGAGAGAGATGGGACTTCTCGATATTCTCAACGGCATGATGAGCGGTCCTCGCGGCCAACCGAGCGGTGCCAGCGGCAGCGGCGGCGGAATGTCGCCGGTGACGATGGCGCTCATGGGATTGCTGGCATACAAGGCGGTCAAGAGCTTCACCGGCGCTTCGGCGGCCGCTCAGCCGACGGCTGACCCCGCGAGCGCAGGCATGGCGAGCGGCGGGTTGGGCGGCATCGTCGGCAGTTTGCTCGGCGGCGGTGCCGCCGGCGGCGGGCTGGGCGGTCTTCTCGGCGGCAGTTCGCCCGGAGCTGTCGTGAGCAGCGGCCTTGGCAACCTCATCAAGGATTTCCAGAACGGCGGCTACGGACAAGCCGCGCAATCCTGGGTCGGCCAAGGCGCCAATCAAGAGATCGCGCCGAACGATCTGGCTAAAGCGATCGGCCCCGATGCCATCAATGCGATTGCCCAGCAGACCGGCATGAACCGCGACGACCTGCTCGCTTCTCTGAGCCAGCATCTGCCGGAGCTGATCAATCAGCTGACGCCGAACGGCCGCTTGCCGACCGAGCAGGAGGCCTCTCGCCTGGTATAGCGCCGACGGCGGGGCGCCGGGCTATGGATGCTTCTCGTTCTTCGCCGCGCGGAAGCCCTCCGCCGCGGTATCTTTCTCGCACATATACGCGCCTTTTTTCGTGTTGCCGTAGTTCTTGTTCCCGCTGAAGTGATAGACCTTGCTCGAGAGATTGGCCCAGACGACGGTGTCGCCCGGGCAATGCGACTGGGCCTGCGCTTCGGTGGCGAACTGCCCCGCGCCGGTCGGCGTGCCGGCGTTGGTTACCGCCGAGGGTTTCTTCGCCGTGCTCGGAGCGGGAGCGGTCGCGCCGGGCGTGGTCGTGCCCGCGGTCGCGCCTGCCGTACCGCGGCACTGCGCGATGAAATCCTTCTTCTTGGTGCCGTTGGCCTGAAGCTGGGCTTTGTTCGCCGTCCACTCGGCGTTGCATTGCTTCGCGGTCTTCTGTTGCGCCAGCGCCGGCGCGGAGAGCAGCAACAGAGCGGCGAGAGCGGTGGAGCACAGAATGCGTAGGGACGGCGTGGCCATGGCACGACCTCGCGGCTTGGTGATCGCTGTCCTGCGAGCCTGAAATGATCGAATTCACCACTGACGCGACCGCGAGCGGCATCGCACGGGTCACTCGCGGGCGCCATGCTTGTCAGCATCGCGCTCGGGACCGAGGTGAACTATCAGGGATTGACCTGAGACGCGGCGCGGAATTTGCCTATTCGGGCGTCCGCCTCACATCGCGCGAGCGGGGATCAACTCATTTGTGGCTGCCCGCTCTAATCGAGCGGACAGGGCGGGAAGGGGTACGCGCGCTCGAAGGCGCGCGCGGCGCGCAGCACCAGCGCATCATCATGACGCCGGCCGACGATCTGCAGGCCGATCGGCAAGCCGGCGCGGGTGAGGCCGCAAGGGACGCTTGCCGCCGGCTGGCGTGTCAGGTTGAAGGGATAGCTGAAGGGCGCCCATTCGATCCATTCCCGCTGGGTCGCGGGATCGCTGAGCAACGCGCCCGCCGGCAGCGCCGGCACCGCGACGCTCGGCGTCAGCAGCAGATCGAAGCGCCGGTGGAATTTCGCCATCTCGAGCGAGAGCATGCTGCGCGCCATATCCGCAGTGACGTAATCGACGGCGCTGAGCCGCGCGCCCTGCTGCGCCGAGGCCTCGAGCCCGGGATCGATCCGGCGCCGCGCTTCGGCGGAATAGGCGCTCAAGGCCTTGGCCGCGCCCGACCACCACAAGGTGAGCCAGGCGCTGGCGGGATCGTCGAACACCCGCTCGACGGTTTCGACCTCGGCGCCCAGCTCGGCAAAGCGCCGCGCCGCCGCCTCCGCCGCGACCGCGATCTCACGCTCGACGCGCGCATAGCCGAGCGTCGGGCTATAGGCGATCTTGAGGCCTTTGACGCCATCCTCCAGCCCCTGGCGCCAGTCCGTGGCCTCGGGCGGCAGCGCATAGACGTCGCGGTCGTCAGCACCACCGATCACGGTGAGCAGCAGCGCCAGATCCGGCACGCTGCGGGCCATCGGCCCGTTATGCGCGACGAGGCCGAAGATGCTGGGCGGGTAATGCGGCACGCGCCCGAAGCTCGGCTTCAACCCCGGCAGACCGGAGAAAGCGCAGGGAATGCGGATCGAGCCGCCGCCATCGGTGCCGAGCGCGAGCGGACCGATGCCCGCGGCGAGCGCTGCGGCCGCGCCCGCGCTCGAGCCGCCGGGGGTGTGCGCCAGGTTCCAGGGGTTGCGGGTGACGCCGGTGAGCGGGCTGTCGCCCACGGCTTTCCAGCCGAATTCCGGCATGGTGGTCTTGCCGAGAAGCACCGCGCCATGCTCCCTGAGCCGCGCCACCGGCGGTGCGTCCTCGTCCCAGGCCTGGTCGCGCTGCACCAGGGGCGAGCCGCGCAAGGTCGGCCAGCCCCTGGTCAGAAACAGATCCTTGATTGTCACCGGCACGCCGTCGAGCAGCCCGATCGGCGCGCCTTTCATCCAGCGCGCTTCGGCGGCGCGCGCCTCGGCGAGGGCGCTGTCCCGCGCCACCAGGGCGAAGGCGTTGATTTGGGGTTCGAGGCGGTCGAGCCGCCGCAGCAGCGCCACCGTCACCTCGACCGGCGACAGGCTTCTGCGGCGATAGGCATCGACGAGCTCGCCGGCGGTCAGGAAGGCGATCTCACGCTCGGAGAATTCGGTCAAGGGAACCTCGCGTCCAGGACGACGCCACTATCGGCCAAGG
>Ga0335076_10002058_pt1 | contig 19851 bp, 15 predicted proteins | sample Lox_Sample_25_FD_206717 | JGI IMG/M metagenome (GOLD analysis project Ga0335076, IMG submission 206717) | Soil microbial communities from Loxahatchee National Wildlife Refuge, Florida, United States - Lox_Sample_2.5 | ecosystem: Environmental > Terrestrial > Soil > Wetlands | place: USA...
GATGTCGGCGCCGGCCGCTTCCAGCGCCTGCACCTGGGCGATGGTGGCGGCGGCATCGGCGGTCAGCGTGTTGGTCATGGACTGCACGGTGATCGGCGCATCGCCGCCCACCGGCACCGAGCCGACCCGGATCTGCCGGCACTTGCGCCGCTGGATGTCCCGATATGGCCGTACGCTCATCGCCCGCTCCGCCTTAAGCCTCGCCGCCGTTGCCGCCGCACCTTGCCTACCCCCTCCCGCCACGGTCAAGGGTGGCGACGATCGCCATCAATTCGACGCCGCGGTCCCGTCGAGAAGACGCGCCGGATCCATCACGATCCTATGCCTGACGGCTCCGACCTCGCCGAGAGCCGGCGCCTTGCTGCCATTGACGATCACGTCGAGGCCGCCCGCGTTCCCGGTGTCGAGGACCAGTCCCGGCTGATCCGGCAAGGCGTAGTGATCGCCAGCGCGCAGGATCTGGGAGAATACGACCTTTCCCGTGCCGTCCACGATCTTGATCCAGCTGTCGATGCGCGCCTCCAGCACGATCCCCTTCGGCGCGTCCGCCGGCAATGCCGCTTCCTGCGTCGGAGCCGGGCTCTCGGCCGCCGGCGCTGCCGGCGCTACCGGAATGCCGTTCGCATCGCTTGCGGCCGGCGTCCCAGCGGCGACGGATGACGGCGGCGCGGCGACGGGAGCCGGGGGCACGGCGGCACCGGCTGTTGCGGCGTCTGCGGGGCTCGCGGCCTGGCTGCCGGCATTTGGCGGAACCGCCCCGGATGATCCCGCTGCGGCGCTGTCCGATGGCGGACTCGGTGCCGCCGGCGTGCCGGCGCCCGCCGTGGCCGTCGCCGACGAATCGCTTGGGGGTGGGAGATCCGCGCCCGCTTCGTTGGGAACCGCGGCACTGGCCGACCCGGATGGAGTCGCCGTCGTGGAGGTTGCGTCCGGGGTAGCCGGGGGAACGGCCTTCTGAGATGGGGCGGCCGGCGCTGCGACTGCCGAGCCGGTAGACGCCGGGGGGCTCGCCTCTGCCGGCGGCGGACTCGCGTTCGGGCCGACTGCCGGCGCCGGTGGGCTCGCTGAGGGCTGCGGCAAGGGCGGGGCGCCGGCGTCAGGCGGCAATGCCACCAGACGGTCCGGGACCTCGGCGATCAACGGCAGCTGAACCGATTCGCGGCTCGAGAGGTAGTACCAGGCGCCGTAGGCCACGGCCAAGCCGACGGCGGAGACGAGCAGGACGGCGGCGCGCGGCACCTTGCCCTCGGAGGTGAGGGCGGGAAAGACAAGCTTGGTGGTCCCGTGGATTCGGGCGGCCTCCTCGCGGAAGCGCCGCACGATGTCGCCGCTATCCAGGCCGAGATAGTCGGCGTAGCTGCGCACGAAGCCGACGGCATAGGTCGATCCCGGAAGGTCGCGGAAGCGGCCTTCCTCGATGGCCTCGAGATAGCCGAGGCGGATGCGCAGCTGATTGGCGACGGTCTGCAGCTCCTGGCCGAGGCGCTCGCGCGTCAGCCGCATGAGTTCGCCGACGCCGATATCGATCGGCAGCGCATTGATGTCCAACGCGGCTGCCGAGCGGGATTCGGCCGGCAGGAACTGCAAGTTGCGCTTTCGTCGCGACGCCATATACCGGATGTCCGGGCTCTAACGGATCGTATCAGGACCGCCGTTGCGCCGGGCCCAGGTGCCGCCGTGGGTGTCCGGGCCGGGTCCACGCCGCCGCGATTCGCATGCGGCCATGGTGCGGCAGACTTCTAGCAAATACCCCGTCTCTCCGGCAACGATCACGGCAGCCCGGCAACCTATAATGCGACATTGTGATCGCGGGCAAAAGCCCGCAAACGCCCCCGCAGGCTGCCCACCGTGGTGCCCTGAACCTCGCTGAGGTAGGTCTGGAGCCGCCCCAGGTCAAGGCTGCGGACCATCATTTTGACCGGGCCGACGGCCGGCGGCACCATGGACAGGCTGCGGAAGCCGAGGCCGATGAGGGCCATGGCGTCGAGCGTGCGGCCGGCCATCTCGCCGCACAGGCTGAGCTGGATGCCGGCCGCCGCCGATTCGCGGACAAGTTGGTTAAGAACGCCGAGCATCGCCGGCGACAGGGTGTCGTACCGCTCGGCGATGCGCGGGTTGCCGCGGTCGCTGGCGAACAGGAACTGGCGCAGGTCGTTGCTGCCGACCGACAGGAAATCGATCCGGCTCAGGAGCTCCGGCAGCTGCCAGGCCAGCGCCGGGACTTCGAACATGGCGCCCAGCCGCACGATCGCCGGCGCAGGCCGCTTCGCGGCCTGTGTCCGGGCAAGTTCGATCGCGAGGATTCGGCGCGCCGTGTCCAGCTCGCCGACCTCGCTGATCATCGGGAACATGACGTGCAGCGGCCGCCCCGCCGCGGCCTGGATCAGCGCGCGGAGCTGGTGGCGAAGCATCATCGGGCGGTCCAGGCCGATGCGGATGGCGCGCCAGCCCATCGCCGGGTTCTCCTCGGCGCCGCCGCGCCAGTAGGGCAGCACCTTGTCGCCGCCGACATCGAGGGTGCGGAAGACCACCGGGCGGTCGCCGGCCTGGTCGAGCACCTTGCGGTACAACTCGGCCTGCTCGGCGACGTCGGGAAATTCGTCGCGCACCATGAAGGGAATCTCGGTCCGGTAGAGACCGACGCCGTCGGCCCCCGACTCCTGCAGATGCGGCATGTCGATCAGGAGCCCGGCGTTGATGTTGAGCGAAATCGGGACGCCGTCGCGCGTCACCGCCGGCAGTTCCCGCGTCGCCGCGAACATCGCCCGCCGCTGCGCGCGGGCGCGCAGGTTCTCGGCGAAGGCCTGGCGAATGTCCTCGCCCGGCCGCACGAAGAGCTGGCCGTTGTCGCCGTCAAGGATCAGCGGATCGTTCGGTTCGACGCGGCGGAAGAGGCCCACGACCTGACCGAGGACGGGGATATCGAGAGCCCGCGCGACGATGGCGACGTGGGAGGTCGTCGAGCCCTCCTCGAGCACCAGGCCGCGCAGCCGCCGGCGGTCGTAGTCGAGCAGTTCGGCCGGCCCCATGTCGCGCGCCACCAGGATGACGTCTTCGGGCAGCTGCTCGGCGACCGCCGGCCCGGCATCGCCCATCAGGTGGCGGATCAGCCGGTTGGCCAGGTCCTCCAGATCGAGCAGGCGTTCGCGCAGATAGGGGTCGACGATCTGGTCCATGCGCGCCCGGGTATCGTCTTTGACCTTCTGGACCGCGGCTTCGGCCGTTAGGCCGGTGTTGATGATCTCGCCGATGCGGCCGAGCCAGCCGCGGTCCTCGGCGAACATGCGGTAGGTTTCGAGGATGTCGCGGTGCTCGCCGCCGTCGGCGAAGTCGGAGGACGCCAGCAGATCGTCGAGCGCGCTCTGCATGGACTCGACGGCGTCGCGAAAACGCTCCAGTTCCCGGCGCGGGTCCTCGGCCACCATCTGGCGCAGCAGGATGCGCGGCTCGTGCAGGACGGCGAGACCGAGCGCAAGCCCGCCGTTGAGCGAGACGCCCTCCAGGCGCACCGGCAGGAGCCCGATCCCTTCGGTCGGCTGCAGCTCGTCGGGCGCCACCAGCTCGCCGCTGGCGACGAGCTCCGCCAGCACCGTCGCGATGGTCTCGAGGGCCTCGACCTCCTCGTCGGTGTAGTGTCGCGGCGTACGGTTCTGGACCACGAGCACGCCGAGCACGCGGCCGCCGCGCAGCACCGGCACGCCCATCAGAGAGTGATAGATTTCCTCGCCTGTTTCCGGGCGGTAGGCGAAGTTCGGGTGCGCTTGCGCCTCGGCGAGCGCGAACGGCCGCGCATGGGCGGCGATGTCGCCGACGATGCCCTCGCCGACCCGGAGCCGTGTCTTATGCACGGCCTCGGGCTTCAGGCCCTTGGTCGCGAACAGCTCCAGAACCTCGCCTGGCCGCATGACATAGGCCGAGCACACCTCGGCCACCATGTCGGCGGCGACGATGCCGACGATCTTGTTGAGGCGCTCCTGGGCACTCCCGCCGCCGGCCATCACGTCGCGCAAGCGGCGCAGCAGCAGACGGGTTCCGGTGGGCCCGCCTGCCTGAGGCATCAGCCCACCGCCTGGGCCCGTCTGGCCTCGCCGGCGCCGGTCAGCGCCCCCTCGCGCGCGATCAGGGCGTCGAGCGCCTGGTCCACCAGCTCGTTCAGGATGTCAGCCACCGGCTGTTCGCGCGTCACCATGCCGACGCTCTGGCCGGCCATCAGCGACCCGTTCTCGACGTCGCCGTCGATGACCGCGCGCCGCAGGGCGCCGGCCCAGAAATGCTCGATCTCGAGCTGCGCTGCCTTCTGCTCGATCTCGCCGCGGTCGACCTTGTCGATCATCTGGCGCTGAAACTCCATGAAGCGCTTGACGCCGTCATTGACGAGGGCGCGCACGGGAATGACGGGAAAGCGCGGATCGAGCTGCACCGACGGCACGGCGTCGCGGGCGCTGGCGCGCAGGAAGGCTTGCTTGAAACGCGGATGGGCGATCGATTCAGTGGCGCAGACGAAGCGCGTCCCAAGCTGGCAGCCCGCTGCACCCATCTCGAGGTAGCCGAGGATGGCCTCGCCGCGGCCGATGCCGCCGGCCACGAAGACCGGAACGTCGCGCACCGCCGGCAGGATCTCCTGCGCCAGCACGCTGGTCGTGACCGGACCGATATGGCCGCCGGCCTCCATCCCCTCGATGACGATGGCGTCGGCGCCCGAGCGTACGAGCTTGCGGGCGATCACCAGCGCCGGCGCGAAGCACAGCAGCTTGGCGCCCCCCTGCTTGATGCGCGTGAGGGCCGCCCCCGGAGGCAGGCCGCCGGCCAGCACGATATGGCCGACCTTGAGATCGAGGCAGACGTCGATCAGCTCCAGGAGCTGCGGATGCAGGGTGATCAGATTGACGCCGAACGGCCGCGCGGTCAGTGCCGCCGTCGCCGCGATTTCGGTGGCGAGCAACGCCGGCGACATCGAGCCCGAGGCGATGACGCCGAAGCCGCCGGCATTGGAGAGCGCGGCCACTAGGTGCCGCTCGGAAACCCAGGTCATGGCACCGCCCATGATGGCGACCTCGCACCCGAGGAAGGCGCGGCCGCGCTCCCACAGGTGATCGAGTCGCTGGCGGGCGGCTTTGCGGTTCATCGGCTCAGGCGGCGTCCAGCCCGTAGGCCGTATGCAGGCTGCGCACCGCCAGCTCCGTGTAGTCCTCGGCGATGAGCACGCTGATCTTGATCTCGGAGGTCGAGATCACCTGGATGTTGATTCCCTTCTCGGCCAGGGCCCGGAACATGCGCTGGGCGATGCCGGCGTGGCTGCGCATGCCGACGCCGATGACCGACACCTTCACGACGTTCGAATCCGGCACCAGCGCCTTGTAGTTGATGTGGGCGCGGCTGTCTTCCAGCACCTTGAGGGCGCGCTCGAGGTCGGCCTTGGTGACCGTGAACGTAAGGTCGGTGGTCTGGCCGCTCTCGGACACGTTCTGCACGATCATGTCGACGTTGATGTTGTGGTCGGCGAGCGGGCCGAAGATGGAGGCCGCGATCCCCGGCCGGTCGGGGACGCGCGTGAGCGTGATCTTCGCCTCGTCGCGACTGTAGGCGATGCCGCTGACCAGTTCCTGTTCCACGATCTCTTCCTCGTCGACGACCAGAGTCCCCGGAGTATCGGTGAAGCTGGAGAGCACCTGCAGCCGCACTCGGTGCTTCATCGCCATCTCGACGGAGCGGATCTGCAGCACCTTGGCGCCCAGCGACGCCATCTCCAGCATCTCTTCGTAGGTGATCTTATCGAGCTTGCGCGCCTTCGCAACGATGCGCGGGTCGGTCGTGTAGACGCCGTCGACATCGGTGAAGATGTCGCAGCGGTCGGCCTTGAGCGCGGCCGCCAGCGCCACGGCCGTGGTATCCGAGCCGCCGCGGCCCAATGTGGTCACCCGGTTGTCCGGGCCCAGGCCCTGGAATCCGGCCACCACCGCCACCATCCCCTGCTGGAAGCGCTTGTCGATCTCGGCCGTATCGATCCCCTCGATGCGCGCCTTGCCGTGCGCGTCGTTGGTCCGGATCGGGATCTGCCAGCCGTGCCAGGAGCGCGCCGGCACCCCAAGCTCCTGCAGCGCCAGGGCCGTCAGCCCGCTCGTCACCTGCTCGCCCGATGCGACGACCGCATCATATTCCCGCGCGTCGTGCAGGCGCGAGATCGAGCGCACCCAGTCGACGAGCTGGTTGGTGACCCCGGACATGGCCGAGACCACGACCGCCACGTCGGCACCGGCATCGACCTCGCGTTTCACGCGCTGCGCGACGGCCCGGATGCGCTCGATGTCGGCAACGGACGTGCCGCCGAACTTCATGACGATGCGCGGCTTGCGCGGCTGCGGTGTCATCGGGATGTCGGGTCCACGGAGACGCTGGCTGGGATCGGCGGTTGCCGCGTGAGCCGCCGGTATCCATACTCATTCACTCCGGCAGAGGCAAGGCTGCACCAGGATTTTCGAGGCCCGCCATGGTTTTGACGCCCGGCGACAGCGGCCCCACGGCGGCGAAACACCCCGCCGGCAGCACCGTCGACCCGGCGGAAGCAGCCAAGTTCACGGCCATGGCGCAGGCATGGTGGGACCCGCACGGCGAGTTCCGCCCGCTCCACAAGCTCAACCCCACCCGCATCGCCTTCATCCGCGACCGGGTCGCCCGGCACCATGGCCGCGATCCGCTCGCCGCAGCCCCGCTCCGCGGCCTGCGGCTGCTGGATGTCGGCTGCGGCGGCGGGCTGCTGGCCGAGCCCATGGCGCGGCTCGGCGCCGCCGTCACTGCGATCGACGTCGGCGAGCGCAACATCGAAGTCGCGCGCCGCCATGGGCGGCAAAGCGGCCTCGATATCGACTATCGGGTGGGAACGGTAGAGGCCCTGGCGGCGACCGGCGCGCGCTTCGACGTCGTGCTCAGCCTGGAGGTCGTCGAACACGTCGCCGACCGCGCCATGTTCCTTGGCGCTTGCTGCTCCCTTCTGGCCGACGGGGGCCTCCTCTTCCTTGCCACCATCAACCGGACCGCGAAGGCCTTCGCGCTCGCCGTCGTCGGCGCCGAGTACGTGCTGCGATGGCTGCCGCGCGGCACCCACGACTGGCGCAAGTTCGTGCGCCCGTCCGAACTGGCCGCCGGCCTGCGGCCGCACGGTGTCGAGCTGACGGAAATCAAAGGCGTGGTCTACAGCCCGCTCATCGACGCATGGTCGCTCTCGCGCGACCTCGACGTGAACTACATCGCGGTAGCGAGTCGAAGGTAGCTCCCAGCTGCCCAGCTCCCCAATTGATTCCCCCGCGAAAGCGGGGGTCCAGAACAAGTGTCGGTACGCGGGCCCCTGGACCCCCGCTTTCGTGGGGGAATCAGGAAGGAGCGGTGCGCCGAACTGCGCTTATAGCTGGTGGCTAGCTGTCGTGCCGCGGCAGCCAGGGGATGCGGGCGAACTCGATGCCTTCATCGTTGAGTTCCCTCGCCTCGTCGTCGGACGCCTCGCCGTAGATGTCGCGGCGCTCGACCTCGCCATGATGGATCCGGCGGGCTTCCTCGGCGAACTTGTCGCCGACATAGTCGCAGTTGGCCTCGACCTTGGTGCGCAGCGCCTGCAGCTGCTTTCGCATCGCGGCCATCTCGGCCGCGACCTGCTCGGCGTCCACGCCGCTCTTGCCGATGCGCGGCGCCATCGGCGCCTTCTCGACTGCCCGGTTGTTGCAGGTCGGACAGGCGATCTCCTTCGCCTTTGATTGGGCCTCGAAGGTGGCATTGTTGCGGAACCAAGCTTCGAAGACGTGGCCCTTGCCGCAGCGGAGATCGAACAGGATCATGAGCAACCCTTGCCAGCACGCATCATGGAATTCCAATTATTATAGATATCTTAAGAACGATCGCTGGCAAGCACTCAATGGCGCCGAGTGCCAAGAATGCCTGACGTTGCCCATCCTCCATCGGCCTGGGTCCGGCGATTCCTGGGCTACATTCCAGCCGCCGGGACTGTGCTGGATGTCGCCGCCGGGGGCGGCCGGCATACCCGCCTTTGCCTGGAACAGGGCCACCCCGTGACGGCGCTCGACCGCGACGTCGCCGGCCTCGCCGACCTTGCCGGCAAGCCCGACCTGGAGGTGATCAAGGCGGACCTCGAGAGCGGCGGCCCCTGGCCGCTGGGAGGTCGACGCTTCGCCGGCGTCATCGTCGCCAACTACCTGCACCGTCCCCTGCTGCCGGCCATCGTCGCGGCCGTTTCACCCGACGGATGCCTCGTCTACGAGACCTTTGCCGTCGGGAACGAGCGCTTCGGCCGACCGAGCAATCCCGATTTCCTGTTGCGTCCCGGCGAACTGCTCGATGCGGTGCGGGGCCGGCTGTGCGTCCTCGCCTACGAGAACCTGGAAGTCACCGACCCCCGGCCCGCTGTCATCCAACGCATCGCCGCCCGCAATGCGACCGCACCGTTTTCGACGCTGCAGCGGTAGCCATATCGGAGTAGACTAGTCCGATATGTTTGGTTAATGAATCACGCCCCAAGGCAGGAAGGAAAAGCGGAGGACAGCATGAGCATTCGCATCAACGATACCGCGCCCGATTTCGAGGCGGATACGACCCAGGGCAAGATCAAGTTCCACGACTGGCTCGGCAACAGCTGGGGCATCCTGTTCTCGCACCCGAAGGATTTCACGCCGGTCTGCACGACCGAGCTCGGCTACATGGCCCGCCTGAAACCGGAATTCGACAAGCGCAACACCAAGATCCTCGGCCTCAGCGTCGATCCCGTCGGCAACCATGAGAAATGGGCGAAGGACATCGAGGAGACGCAGGGTGCCAAGGTCACCTATCCGATGGTCGGCGACCCCGAGCTGAAGGTGGCGAAGGCCTACGACATGCTGCCGGCCAGCGCCGGAAGCACGTCGGAGGGACGCACGCCGGCGGACAATGCGACGGTGCGCTCGGTCTTCATCATCGGACCCGACAAGAAGATCAAGGCGACCCTGACCTATCCCATGAGCACCGGCCGCAACTTCGACGAGGTGCTGCGCCTGCTCGACTCCATCCAGCTGACCGCCAAGCACACTGTTGCGACGCCCGTGAACTGGAAGCCGGGCGAGGACGTCATCATCCCGCCCTCGGTATCGGACGACCAGGCCAAGCAGAAGTTCCCGAAAGGCTGGAAGGCGCTTAAGCCCTACCTGCGCATCGTCGCCCAGCCGCGGGATTGAGGTAGAATGGGGATGCCGGGGCGACCGAACGGTCGCCCCTACTTACCGGCGACGCGCAGTGGCGCCAGCGTCGGCAACTCCGGTCCTGTAAATCGCCGATCGTGCCGGAGGGCGGGGATCATGGCGCGCGCCTCCGTCACCTTCGCCGGATCGACGTCGGCGTAGATGATGCCCGGTTCCTCGCCGCCGTCGGCCAGCACCTCGCCCCAGGGCGACACGATCAGCGAGTGTCCGTAGGTTTTGCGGCCCTCGGCATGCTCGCCGCATTGCGCCGGCGCGAACACGTAGCTGCCGGTTTCGATCGCCCGCGCCCGCAATAGCGTGTGCCAATGCGCCTTCCCGGTCGGCACGGTGAAGGCGGAAGGCACCGTGAGGAAGGCCGCGCCGGCCTGCGCCAGCGCGCGATAGAGATAGGCGAAGCGCACATCGTAGCATACCGTGAGGCCGACGCGGCCCCACGGCAGGTCCGCCGCCACGGCGCGCTCGCCCGGCCGGAAGGTCGCGGACTCGCGATAGCTCTCGCCCGCCTTCAGGTCGACGTCGAACATGTGGATCTTGTCGTAGCGCGCAGCGATGCGTCCCTTGTCGTCGAACAGGAACGAGCGGTTGGCGCAGGTCGCTGCATCCAGCTTGATCTGCAGCGAGCCGATCAGCAGCCAGACGCCGAGTTCCGCCGCCAGCGCGCCGAACGCCGGGATCGCCGGATGCTCGCTTTCCGGCTTCGCCTTCTCCAGCATGAGCGGCCGCTTCGGCTCGATCATGCCGGTATTCTCGGGCGTCAGGACAAACTGCGCGCCGTTCTGCCTCGCCTCGCGTATCAGCGCCGCCGCCGCCGCGATATTGGGGGCAAAGTCGCGTGCTGCGTTCAGCTGCACGCAAGCGACCTTGAATGCCTGGCTCATGCCGGTACCGCCTCGAGCATCGGCTGCAGCTTGCCGGCCGCGTCGAGCGCATAAAGCTCGTCGCTGCCGCCGACGTGCGTGCCGTTGATGAAGATCTGCGGCACCGTGCGCCGGCCGTTCGCCCGCGTCATCATCTCCTTGCGCAGGTTCTGGTCCATCATGACGTCGATCTCGGTGAAGTCGGCTCCGCGCTCGCTCAAGAGCTTCTTCGCCCGATAGCAATAGGGGCAGAGCATCGTCGTATAGATCTCGACCTTCGCCATGGCATTCCCGGCAGCCGTTTCACCCGCCCATTAGGTGGCATGCCCGCGGCATTTTGTCATCATCTGCGGCGCAGGCCGCCGATACCCTAATCGCCGGTCCGGACCACGCGCGCCAGGGTCAGCACGTCGACGGCCCGGGCGCCGCCGCGCAACACCGCCTGCGCGCAGGAAGTCGCCGTCGCCCCCGTGGTAAAGACGTCGTCAATCAGGAGGATGCGCTTGTCGGCGACGAGCGGCCGCCGCCGTGGATGCAGGGCGAAGGCGCCGGCCACGTTGCGGCGCCGCGCGGCCGCGCCGAGCCCGCCCTGCGAAGGCGTGCGCCGCCGACGAACCAGCAGATCGTTGACCGCCGGCTTGCCCGCCAGTTTGCCGAGGGCGGAGGCCAGCAGCGCCGCCTGGTTGTACCGGCGGGAGAAGAGGCGCAGCCAGTGCAGCGGCACCGGCACGATGATGTCGGCGGCGTCGAGCAGCGGCGCACCGGCGCGCGCCAGCCAGCGCGCAAAGGCCGGCGCCGCATCGGTCCGGTCGGCATGCTTGAAGCGAAGGATCAGATCCTTGCTGTCCTCGTCGTAGCGGAAGGCGGCGCGCGCACGCCCGAACACCGGCCGCTCGCGCGCGCAGGCGCCGCACAGCACATCGACGCCCATGTCGAACTCGAACGGCACGCCGCAACAGGCGCAGAGCGGCACCGCGATGAACGTCACCGCCGACCAGCATGTGGGACACAGCGCCCCCAGGGCGTCCACCACGGTCGCGCATTTGAGGCAGCGCGGCGGCAGGACCGCGTCGAGCACGCGCTGCCCGGTCCGCCTCGCGGCAACGGCGATCGTCGACACGGATGTCATTGTCGGAATCGGAGCGACCTCGGGGTCCTGTGTCAATTGCGCGCAGATGTCACGTTGCTTTGGCGGGCGGTAGCGCCGACGCTGTCAAGCATGGTGTCAAGGCCATTCTGTGTTCAATTTGTAACTTTTGTGAACCGCCACGTGCCAGCCATTCAAATCGTCGATCGTGGGCGTACGTAACATGCTAGGCTTCGACGTGTGGGAAAAGCAGCGATGATCACCTCGTCCTGCCCGGGGGTTCCGCGGGTAGTCGATGCGGCTGGCAGGCAGTCCTTGTCTGTCGCCGGTCTCGTGACCGATATTGCCAGATCAACTCCCGACCGGATCGCACTGCGCGCCGGGTCGGCCCGGATGAGCTACGGCGAGTTGAGCGCGAGCGCCAATCGCCTGGCCGCGCCTCTGCAGGCACTCGGCGTCGGCCGCGAGGTGCCGGTCGGGATTTGCCTGGAGCGTTCGTTCGATCAGATCGTCGCCGTGCTTGCGGCCTTGAAAACCGGCGCCGCGTTTCTCCCCTTGGATCCGGCATGGCCGGAGCAGCGGCTGCAAACCATGCTGGACGATGCGCAAGCGCCGGTGCTGGTCGGGAACGGCGCCCTAGCGGATCGGTTGTCGAGGCCGGGCCGGCGCGCGATCCGGCTCGATCGGGACGCGCCGGCCATTGCGCGGCTCGACGCCAGGGATGTCGTCGTGCCGACCGACGATGAAGACCTCGCCTACATCATCTATACGTCGGGATCCACGGGCGCGCCGAAAGGCGTCGAACTGACCCGCGGCAATCTCTTCAATCTCGTGAGCTGGCATCGCACCGCTTTCGCCGTGACGGCGGAGGACAGGGCCAGTCATCTGGCCGGCCTGGGTTTCGACGCCGCCGTGTGGGAGATTTGGCCCTATCTCACGGCCGGAGCCTCGGTCACCCTGGTCGATGAATCGGTGCGCACATCGCCGCTGTTGCTGTGGCAATGGCTCGCCGACGAGAAGATCACGATCGCCTTCGTGCCGACCCCGTTGGCCGAGCCGCTGATCACGGCGCCGTGGCCCGCCGAAACGGCGCTGCGCCTTCTGTTGACCGGGGGCGACACGCTTCACAGGTTCCCGCGGCCGGGCCTGCCGTTTGCGGTTGTCAACAACTACGGCCCGGCGGAATGCGCCGTCGTCGCGACCTCCGGGATCGTGCCGGCGGAGATCGCGCCGACGGGATCGCCGACCATCGGGTGCCCGATCGCGAACGCCCGCATCCATCTTCTCGACGGCCAGGGCGATCCGGTGCCCGAAGGCGCGACGGGCGAGATCTGCATCGGCGGTGCCGGAGTCGGCCGCGGCTATCGCAACCGCCCGGACTTGACCCGGGAGCGGTTCGTGGCGGACCGCTTCGACGCGGAGCCGGGCCGTCGGTTGTACCGCACCGGCGATCTCGGCTGCCGCCTGCCGAGTGGCGAGATCGGGTTCCGCGGGCGGATCGACAGTCAGGTCAGGGTGCGCGGCCAGCGCGTCGAGCCGGACGAGATCGCCAGCGCGCTCAATCGCCATCCGCAGGTTGCGACAAGCGTCGTGGTCACGCGCGGGAGCGCGGCCGCCGACCAGCGCCTCGTCGCCTACATGGTGCCGGCCGCCGCTTCGGCGCCAACGGCCCAGGAGCTGCGGGACTTCCTGGCCACGCTGCTCCCCGACTTCATGATCCCGACGTCGTTCGTACGGCTGGAGTCGCTGCCGATGACGACGAACGGCAAGGTCGACAAGAGCGCGCTGCCCGAACCGCTGCCCGAAAATGCCCTCGAGCAGGTCGGCTATCGCGCGCCGGAAACGCCGGTGGAGCGCTTCCTGGCAAAGATCATCGCGGACGTGCTCGCGGTCGAGCGGATCGGCGCCGACGACAACTTCTTCCTGATCGGCGGCCATTCGCTGCTCGGCACGCAGGTGGTGCTGCGCGCCCGCGAAACATTCGGCGTCGACCTGACGCTGCGCCACCTATTCGAGGCCCAGACGGTCGCCAACCTGGGCGCCGTGATCGAGCGGCTGCTGCGCGCGAAGCTGGAAGCGATGAGCGAAGAAGAAGCGCAGCGCTGGGTGGCGGCGTAGCCGGGCCGGGGCGGGGTCGGTGGGAGCGCGTCTCACCGAATCGAAATCGGGGCGGCAGGATCCGCCGCTGAGCCTCTATCGGCTCCTCGATCCGGCCGTCCTGGCGGATCCCTATCCGCTCTACAAGCAACTGCGCGAGAACGACCCGGTCTGTTGGGACCCGTTCCTCCATGCCTGGGTGGTCACGAGCTATACCGACGTCGTTACGGTGTTGCACAAGTTCTCGGCCAACCGCACGCCGACGCCCGAGCAGATCAGATCGCTGGGCATGACGTCGCTGGAACCGATCGCGCAAGTGATGGTTAGGCAGATGCTGTTCATGGACGCGCCGGCGCACACGCGGCTGCGCGGCCTGTGCTCGGCGGCCTTCACGTCGAGGCGGGTGGAAGGGTTGCGGTCGCACATCCAGGAGATCGCCGACCGATTGATCGATCGGGTCGCGCCGGCCGGCCGCCTGGAGGTCGTGTCCGACTTCGCCAATCCGTTGCCGGCCATCGTGACGGCCGAGCTGATGGGCGTGCCGGCCGCCGATCACGAACAGTTGAAGCTGTGGTCGGCCGACTTCGCTGAAATGCTCGGCAACTTCCAGCACAATCCGGATCGCGCCGGGCGCGTCCTGCGCAGCCTGCAGGACATGACCGCCTATTTCCGTGCCGCCATCCGCGAGCAGGAACGGTCGCCACGCGGCGGGCTGCTGCTCTCGCTGATTACCGCGGAAGTCGACGGTGCGCGTCTCAGCGAGGAGGAAGTGATCGCCAACGCGATCGTCACCATGGTCGGCGGCCAGGAGACGACGACGAACCTGATCGGCAACGGATTGCTGACGCTGCTCAGGCATCCGGCGCAGCTGGCGCAGTTGCGCGACGATCCCGCGATCATCGAGTCGGCCGTGGAAGAATTGCTGCGATACGAAAGCCCGAGCCAGCACACCGCGCGCCTGGTCCCCGACGACATGCCGCTCGGCGGCAAATCGTTGCGCCGGCGCGACGCCGTCATGGCGGTGATGGCAGCGGGGAATCGCGACCCAGGGCGGTTTCCCGATCCCGATCGCCTCGACCTGACGCGCAAGGACAACCGGCATCTCGCCTTCGGCTGGGCCGCCCATTTCTGCTTCGGCGCTCCCCTGGCGCGGATCGAAGGGCAGGTCGCCTTCGCGACCCTGTTGCGGCGGCTGCCCAATCTCGCCTTGGAGCCGGCTCGGCTCGAATGGCGCGAGAACCTGGGACTGCGCGGCCTCAAGTCGCTGCCGGTTTCGTTCGACGCCGCGGGTGCAACCGGGGTCTCGCGCCGATGATCGCCGTAGCCGAACTGTCGGAAGCCAAGAAGGCCTTGCTGCAGCGGCTCCTACGCGGCGACGAGGTGCGCGACCGCTCGGCGAGCGATCGCGTGACGCCGCGGCCGGCGGAGGCGATGCCGCCCATTTCGCCCGAGCAGCGCCAGGTTTGGCTGCATGCCGCCATGGCGGCCGACCTGCCGCTCTATAACGAGGCCATTACGATCCATCGCAAGGGCTCGTTCGACCTTGCCGTTCTGGAGCGCAGCCTGAACGAGATCCTGCGTCGCCATGAGATCTGGCGGACCTCCTTCCGGGAGATCGCCGGCGATATCGTGCAGGTCGTGCATCCGGAACCCGTCCTCCGCCTGCCTCTGGTCGACCTGACGGCCCTGCCGGCGGCGGAACGAGAACCGGAAGCGCTGCGCATCGCGACCGAAGCGGCGCGGCAGCCGATCGATCTCGCGCAGGCGCCGCTGTTCCGCGCCACCGTGGTGAAGCTGGCAGACGACGAGCATCGTCTCTACCTCACGCTCCACCACATCATCTTCGACGGCGTCTCGATCTATCGGATCATCATCCCGGAGCTGGCCGCCATCTACGCGGCATTGGCGCGCGGGCAACGCCCGGCGCTGCCCGCGCCGGCCCTGCAATACGGCGACTACGCCATCTGGCGCGAACGCATGCTGGCGCGCGGCGCCTTCGCCCCGCAGCTGGACTACTGGCGCCGGCAACTGGCCGGCGAACTGCCGGTCCTGCAGCTCCCGACCGATCGGCAACCGCCGCCCATGCTCAGCTTCCGCGGTTCCATGGAAACCTTCAGCCTGCCGGCGCCGTTGACCGACGCGTTGAAACGCTGGAGTCGCGGGCAAAGTGCGACGCTCTACATGACGCTGCTCGCGGCTTTCAAAACCCTGCTGTTCCGGTACACCGGACAGGAGGACATCGTCGTGGGCGGCGTCGTCGACATGCGCCGTCGTCCCGAGCTCGAGCAGGTCGTCGGCTACTTCCTCAACACCGTGCTGCTGCGGACACGTCCCGCCGCCGACATGCCGTTCCGGGACTATGTGCAGCAGACGCGCAGCGTCGTCCTGGGCGCGCTCGATGCCAGCGACGTCCCGTTCGATCGTGTGTTGCAGGCGATGCGTCTCAAGCGCAACCCGGGCGCCCAGGCCGCCGTGCAGGTCCTGTTCTCGATCGAGCCGCCGGTCGCGCCGTTTGCCGATGGCTGGGACCTGACGCAGATGGACGTGACGATCGGCGCCGCCAAGTTCGATCTGTATCTCGAGCTCGATGAGCGGGACGGTGGCCTGATCGGCCGCTTCATGTACAGCGCCGACCTGTTCGACGCACCGACGATCCGGCGGATGATCGATCATTGGACCACGCTGCTGGAAGCGGTGGCTGCCGATCCTGACCGCCCGCTCGGCGCGCTGGCGCTGCTCACGGCCGCCGAGGAGCGGCAGCTGTTCGTGGAGTGGAACGACACCCGGCAGGACTATCCGGAGACGACCGTTCATGCGTGGTTCGCGGCGCAGGCGCGCCGGTCGCCGCACGCCGCGGCGGTCGAGTTCGAAGGCAGCCGGTGGAGTTACGGCGAGCTCGATGCGACCGCCGGCCATGTGGCCGTGGCCTTGCGCGCCGCCGGTGTCGGGCCGGAATCCCTGGTTGCGATCTGCCTCGACCGATCGCGCGAACTGGTGGCCGGCGTCCTCGGCGTCTGGAAGGCCGGCGGCGCCTACCTCCCGCTCGATCCCGCGCATCCGCCCGCGCGCCTCGCCTTCGTGCTCGAGGACGCCCAGGCGAAGCTCGTCCTGACGCAGCGGCACCTGCGGGAAAAGCTGCCATCGGCGTGCCGCGTCGTCCTGTTCGAGGACATTGCGCGCGAAGGCTTGCCGCCGGAGACGGCGGCGGCAACCGGGCCCGAGAGCCTCGCCTATGTGCTGTACACGTCTGGCTCGACGGGGCATCCGAAGGCGGTCGAGGTGCCGCACCGTGCCGTCGTCAACGAGCTCGTCGCAATGCAACGCGAACCCGGATGCACGCCCGGCGATGCGATGCTGGCGGCGACGACCCTCACCTTCGATCCATCGGTGCTGGAGCTCTTCCTGCCTCTCGTGTCCGGCGGGCGCGTCGTCGTCGCCGGTCAGGGCGCCGCCCGGGATCCCCATCGTCTCGCCGACCTCATTCGCACCTGCGGCTGCACGATGATGCAGGGAACCCCGACCCTGTGGCGGACGCTGATCGAGGCCGGGTGGGGGGGAGCGCGGGACCTTCGGATCCTCTGCGGCGGCGAAGCGCTGACGCGGACGCTCGCGGACGCCCTGCTCGCCCGGAGCAAGAGCCTGTGGAACGTGTACGGCCCGACCGAAACGACGATTTGGTCGATGCTGCATCGGGTCGAGGCGGGGAGCAGGCCGCCGCCCATCGGCCGGCCCATCACCAACACGCATCTATACGTCCTGGACCGCCAAGGTCATGCGGTCCCGATCGGCGTCGCCGGCGATCTGCACATCGGTGGCGCCGGCGTCACGCGCGGCTACCGCAACCGGCCGGATCTCACGCGCGAGCGGTTCGTCATCGCCGACATCGCGCCCGGCGAGCGCCTCTACCGCACCGGCGACCTCGTGCGCTACCGGTCCGACGGCACCCTCGAATTCATCGGCCGCACCGACGATCAGGTGAAGGTCCGCGGCTTCCGGATCGAACCGAAGGAAGTCGAGGTCGCGATCGAGATGCATCCCCTCGTCGCCGCCGTGGCCGTCAAGGCCTGGCCCGACGCCGCGGGCGAATACTGCTTAGCCGCCTATGTCGTCCTCCAGCGCGGGGCGACCCTGGAGCCGGGCGCACTCCGACAGTTCCTGCACGAGATCGTGCCGCAACACCTGGTGCCGGATCGTTTCGTGATCGTGCCGGCGCTGCCGTTGACGGCCACCGGAAAGATCGACCGCCACGCCCTTCCGGCATTGCCGACCGGCGCCGCGCCGGCCGTGTTCAGCGAGCCCCGCGGCGAGACCGAAAAGAATCTCGCCGCCATCTGGAAGGACGTCCTGGGCGTCGCCGCCGTCGGCTCCCAGGACGACTTCTTCGACCTCGGCGGCCATTCGCTGCGCGCGGCGATGCTGTTGCGGTGCATCGAGTCGGAGCTCGGTACGCGGCTGCCGATGTCGGCCGTGTTTCATGCGCCGACCGTCGCCCAGATGGCGGCGCTGCTCGGCGATGCGGAGCGGCGGGCGCGCTTGCCGCGCACGATCGAATATCAGCCGGGCGGCTCGCAGCCGCGGCTGATCTGGATACATGGCGGATCGATGGCGCCGGCGCTGGCGGAGGCAATGGGAAGCGACCAGCCGGTGCTCAGCATTACGTTCGACCAGGACGAACTGGATCGGCTCGGACCCTCGCCGTCGGTCGTCGACATCGCGGCTTTGTACGCGCGGTTCATCCGCTCGGTGCAGCCGACCGGGCCGTGCTACATCGGCGGATACTGCGTGGCCGGCATCCTTGCCTACGAACTCGCCTTGCAGCTGATGGGACAGGGATTCGACGTCCGCTTGCTGATCATGGTGGATGCCCCGAATCCCGCGCAACTGCGGTCTAACATCAACATCGACCGGTTCAAACATCACCTGAGCCAGATGATCCACCTCGGCGGCCTCGGCCGCTGGTCCTATGCGCTCGACCTCGCGCGGCGCAGCCGGACGCGCTTGGCGACGCCGCGTCATCAGCAGGAATTCCGGCTGCCGCTCGATCGCGCCGTTCTCGGCTACAAGGTGCGGCCCTATCCGGGCGCGGTGGCGCTGTTTCAGCCGCTCCACCGGAGCAAGGCGAAAGATTTCCGCCGCGGCTGGCCGAAGTTGATCCATGGCGAGTTTCTCACCTTCGAGAGCCCGGGGGATCACCACACCCTGATCAAGCCGCCCCATCTCGAAGAACTGACGGCAATGATCGGCCAATGTCTGAGCCGCTTCAGTCGAGAGTGGCAATCGCGGGAGATGCACGAAGCAACCGAGGGTCAGCCGCATGTCGGCCGCTAGCGTCGACGTCTACTGGACGGATCTGGATGGAGAGGGCGGGTCTCTCCACTGGTTCGTCGACATGCTCGCGGGCGACGAACGCCAGCGCGCCGAACGCTACCATTCGGAGCGCGACCGCCGCCGCTACATCGTGCGGCACGGTGTGCTGCGCGAACTGCTGTCGCTCTACCTGCACTGCCCGCCGGCACGGATCCACCTGTCCGCCAACCCGTTCGGCAAGCCCGCGATCGAAGGTTCGGACTTGCGCTTCAACCTGTCGCATTCGCACGGCGTGGCCCTCTATGTCGTCGCCCAGGGCCTCGAGGTGGGATGCGACATCGAATGGCGCGATCCGCGGCTGGCCTGCGACGGGATCGCGGAGCAGTTCTTCTCGCCGCGCGAGGCGCGCGCGCTGCGGGCGCTCGGCCCGCTGCGGCGCACGGACGCCTTCTTCAACTGCTGGACGCGCAAGGAAGCCTACGTCAAGGCGCGCGGCTGCGGGCTGTCGCTCCCGCTCGACAGCTTCGACGTATCGCTGGTCCCGGGCGAACCGGCGGCGTTGTTGCGCGGCGGCGAGGGCTGGTCGGTCCGCTCGTTCGAGCCCTTGCCGGGGTACCAGGCGGCCATCGCCGCCGCCGGCACCGACTGGCGGCCGAACTTTCACCCCGCCATCTGGCCGACGCTCGACCGCGAAACCAGTCGATCCGACCACCGGGCCGCCTGAACCGAGAGCGTTCTGATCCCGGCAGGGGCAGGTCACTTTCGCGCTCCCGCCGCGGCGATAGGCCGACCCCGAACCTACCCGACCCGAGGGCGCGATTATCTCCCGCGCGGCTTTAAGTCGCTGCCGATTTCGTCCGGCGCGAGCTTAAGCTCGCTGCCGACCTCGATCGGCGCCAGGGAGGAGTCTCGCCATGACCGCCGCCGCGGAACCGTCGGAAGCGAAACTGCTCCCTCTGCAGCCCTCCCCGCGCGGCGAGGAAAGGCTCGATCGGCCGCCGAACGACCGCGTGACGCCGCGGCACGGCGGCGCGATCCCGCCCATTTCGCCCGAGCAGCGCCAGGTCTGGCTGCATGCCGCCATGGCGCCCGACCTGCCGCTCTACAACGAGGCGATCACGATCCACCGCCAGGGATCGTTCAACCTTGCCGTTCTCAAGGAGAGCCTGAACGAAATCCTGCGCCGCCACGAGATCTGGCGGACATCCTTCCGGGAGGTCGACGGCACCATCGTGCAGGTCGTGCATCCGGAGCGGATGGTCCGCCT
>Ga0335076_10002059_pt1 | contig 19847 bp, 11 predicted proteins | sample Lox_Sample_25_FD_206717 | JGI IMG/M metagenome (GOLD analysis project Ga0335076, IMG submission 206717) | Soil microbial communities from Loxahatchee National Wildlife Refuge, Florida, United States - Lox_Sample_2.5 | ecosystem: Environmental > Terrestrial > Soil > Wetlands | place: USA...
GGACGCAGCTGAGCTTTGACTTCCTCGAAGCTGCGCTTGGTCGCCGGCGTGTGTGTGCTTAGACGGATAATCGTGTAGGCTTGCTCGATCTGAATTAGGTCGCTGACTTGCCCGGGCCTCATCGTCGAAAGTGCTTTGATCACCTGGGGGGGCAACTTGTCTTTCTCGACGGCTTTGTGATCGCCCATATTCACGTGGAAATCGTCTTCGGAGACTTTCTCAGCCAACAAACCGAAGTCCTGGTAGCTTTTCGTGCCCTTGGCCTCGGTTAGCGCCGCGTTGGCCTTTCTCAGGCCTTCCTTCTTCTGCTCTGGACTCGCGTTGGGAGGGGGAATAAACGAGATGGACTGAAAGGCGTAGAGTTCCGGCACCTGAAACCTGGCGGGATTTTTATCGTAGTAGGCCCGCGCCTCGGCCAGCGTCACCGCTGATTTGTCTTGAACGTCGCTCTTCAGCACTTGTTCAATCAACAACGAGCGTTTGATCTTGTCACGCACGGCTTGCTCGGAATCGCCCATTTCGGTGTTCAGATATTGCTTGTATTCCTCGGCGGAGTGGAATTGCTCTTTGAAGTCTTTTTCGTCCTGCTTCAATTGCGCTTGCGAGACCGTCAGCTTGCGCCGTTGCGCTTCCTGGTAGACCAACTCCTCGAAAATGATCATCTGCAGCGCGCCTTGGCGGATGGACGCCTCCTGCTCTTTGGGAAATCCATTGTGCTGGCTTGCATACGGGAAGATTTGCAACATTTCGCGTAGCAGGTCACGGTCGGTCAGAACCGTGCCGTTTACACGTGCTACCGGTCTGTCGCTGACGTTAAACGAACCAGGTGAGGGGACTTGCTTGGCGGCTCCCGTGGCAGCATGAGATGGGACTTGACCGTTCAGCGCACCGGCCGCTCCGAGTAGTAGAGCGAAAACTACCAGAGACTTCATAATTCCTCCTGCTTAACTCTTCATAAAAAAAAGGGAGAGAGGTGCCTCTCTCCCCTGCATAACGTTATATTTACTGAAACTGAGTGGTAATGGTCTTGGTGTTATTGGCTTCGTTTGATTCACCGGTGTGGCACTGACGGCAGAACTGGGTTGTGGAAGGAGCAGTCTTGCCTGTGGGATCCGGCGTGATCATCGGGTTGTATGGGCCGTTGACGAAGAAATAGGTCGCGTAGTATTTGCCGCCGCCATCTCCTGCGATTGGGCTACTAGCTGAAGAACTGTAAACAGTCATGACATGCTGGTTGTGACAGGTCGTGCAGAGCACGTAGGGCTTGCCGGAACCGTTGATGGCGTAGGGATTGCTCCACTTGCCCGGAGCGAGCGCTGGCCAACCGTAATTTGTGACGAATGTGGCGTAATTACTACCGGGAGTCACAGTGAAAGTATTGTTCGCGAAAACCAGACCATTCGTGGGATCTGCACTGATGGTGGCATTCTGGCCCACGGGATGGTCATTGGTATAGTTGCCAGCCGTGGTGCCGTCATTACCGAGCAAGGTCGGAATTGGCGATCCGCCATAAGCGGCGTTGGTCAGCAATCCGATTCTCTGCTCATACGAGGTCTTGGTCATCATGTTGGTTGGGGTTACGTTGCCATCGTGGCAGCTGAGGCAAAGGAGAATGCCGCCGACTTCCTGAGAACCGGTAGCTATGGTTGCAGGAAGAACTTCGACGTAACGACCGTTATCGCCGAATGCGAGTTGCTTGCCGTACAACGGACTGGCGTCCTGGCCCCACAAAGCATAGCTGCCAGCATCCGCTGCGCCGCCGTGCCCTGAGCCGAAGGAGCCGCTGTGCGGTGCGTGGCAGCCGGCACAGCCGCGCCCGTTGTTGTTGTGAGCGCCGAGGACGTCGACCGGAGACGTCCAGGCCTGACCCATCGCCAAGCCGGCGCTGGCCAGAACGAAGAGCCCTGCTAAAATCGCTTTCTTCATGTGTATAAGAAACCTCCAATTGGTGTTGCAACACTCTACACTTTCAAATCGCCAGCGCCTGGAGCGGACGCAGCTTGCGGCCGTACTGAGTGCACCCGGAGTGCCGAATCGAGACGAGCAAGATGCATCTGTGATAGCTGCACAAGTTCCGTGTTTTGTTGGGAATGGAGCGCAGTAAACCAATGTGAAGCAGAATGCCGGGCGAGGATTGATGAGGGGTCTTGCGTGATATACCGCAATGTGATGCGAAATCACACATAGGAATGTTGTGAAAATAAGCGTGTTAGCCGCCGTAGTGGTGATGGTCACTTGAACGCAGAGGGTATTTTAGGTGGAAATTGTTGTGGCACGATTGTGAGTAGAGAAGAAGATCAGATATCAGTCATCAGATATCAGACCTGAAAATGCGGATTCCTGCTTTTGTCTACTATCAACCTCACGGTTTAGCGGGAGCCGCAGTCGACGTGGTCGGCGATGCCGTGGTTTGCATGGAGCTCGGCGCGGCATCTGTTGCAGCTTTCTTCTCTCGCCCCGCGGCGCGCTTCTGATGCTCGGCTTCGGCTTCCGCGTCCGTCACATATTGGAACTCTTGCGCGCGACCGGGATAGATCTCGGTAGTAAACACACGGTCCTTTTTGTCGATGGTGATCGCGACCAGTCCTTGGAATTGGCCAGGCAGCAGCCCGTGGCCACCAAACGCAATTAGTAACTGGCCCTCCTTATTGAAAACCTGCACGCGGTCCTGCACTCCGTCGGCGATCCATACGTGTCCATCGCTGTCGATCGCCACGCCCTTGGGCCTGGCGAAGTAACCTGGCCCGTCCCCAGCCTTGCCGAACGTGCTGATGAATTGGCCGTCGGCGTCGAAGATTTCAATGCGGTTGTTCATGGTGTCGGCGACAAACAGGTTTCCCTCGGCATCGACGGCCACACCGGTGGGCTTGGAGAAGTCACCGGGCGAGGTCAATTCGTGCTTATGCCCGGTGGTTCCGATCTTCCGAAGGAGCTTCAAGGTATCAGCGTCATAAACGAGAATCTGATCCAAATTAACATCGGCCACATACAGCAGCCGATTGCGTGTATCGATAGCGAGGCCACCGGGTTCGACCATTCCATCCGTGATCACGTCCTCGGCCTTATGCTCCTTGTTAAAGACGAGCACATGCTTAAGGCCAGGATCGGAAACGAACAGCCTGTCGTTGTCGTCCATCGCCAAACCAATGATTCGAACGAAGTGCGCGTGCGTGCCGCTCTTGATTAGGTCGACGTTCCTGGTCTCGCTCGTCGAGAAGATGAAAATGGCACCAACTTTCTGATCTGCAACGTATAAATTACCAAGCGAATCGACCGCGCAGCCGTACGGTTGAACCAATTCGAAGGGTCGTTTAAAGACTTCGTCGGACTGTTGCGTTCCTGCCAACCGGTCCATCCAAGCTGATTTCTTCTGGACATTGCCCTTCATGTTGCGGACTGCTTTGTCAGACGAGTACCACATCTTATACTTGATACGGGCTACGGCTGGGGGATTGGGCCAGACGATATTCGAATAGTCGATAGCCTTAATCTTGGCTTCCGTACTGGCGGCGGCCTCTGCTTTCTTCTTCTTATCCGCGTTCAAGGCCATAGGCGCAACCAGCACGAGCATGCACGCCAGCCCCGCGACCAACAGCCTTTGCCACGATTCCTGGGCGTTTTCTCTTATTCTACGCATCGAACTTCTCCTCTTCGCACGTTCATCGTGTGGTCAGATTCTTATGGCAGGTAGCACAGAACGCCGCATTATTCTCCTGGTCTTTGGCCAGCAAATCCGGATGTGCCGAAGCGTGCGGCTGGTGGCACGTCAGGCAGTTCATTTTCTGGACGACCTTAGTCACGTCTGCCGGATCGGTCACGTCAGAGACTGGGTGTCCTGCGACGGGGTGGCCCTTGCCGTAGCGCAGCGGCAGCGCCACTACTTTGTTCTTGCGGAAATAATCGTCGGGCAGGGCCACCTTGCCATCGAAAATCTTGTATACGCCGGCGGCCTTGTCTTCCTGCGGTACGGAATCCGGCCCATGGCATTCTAGGCACAGCTTGTTGCCGTCGGCGCGGAGGAGCTTTGGGCGATCGCCGCCGTGGGGTTCGTGGCAGGTGCCACAGCCTTGGGTGAAGGCGGGTTGATGATGGACCGGCTTTTTGGCGAGGTCGGCGATCTCGGAGTGGCAGCCGAGGCAAATATCGACACCATTAGTCTTGGGCAAACCGGGTTGCGTGCTGGCGTGAGGATTGTGGCAATCGGTGCAATCTCCAGCGGCACCGGGGTGCTGCACTTTTGCGGTTTCGATCTGCTTGGCCTTTTCGTCATGGCACATCACGCAAAGCGACTTTGCGTCAGCTTGCGTCAGGACGACTTTTCCGTCTTTCGGCGCGGCGTGGCAAACTTCGCACTGCTTATCGGCGAAGGGCGGATGCGTAAATTTGGCCATCAGCTTAGGCATGCTGGACTGGTGTGGGTCGTGGCACTGAACACAATTCGCAGTCGCGAAGGGCTGATTTCGGTGCGCCTTCTGGAGGGCCTCATCTTTGGGGTCATGGCAATCAATGCATAACCCAGGAGGAGCTTTGGTGAGATGAAAATCAAACTCGATTTTTCCCGGCTCGCCCGTTTTGTGGGTGACGTGACAGGTATCGCAGCCCATATCCAGCGCGGGGTGACGGCTTCCCTTTTCCGGAACGTTCAGCCCGATGGTGTGGCAAGTCAGACAGAGGTTATCTTTCTGATCGCCGGATACCGGTTTCAGCAATTGATTCTTGTTGTCTGATTCATGTGGGTCGTGGCACTTCAGGCAGTCCCGGACCGCCGGCGGATGCACAGTGCCCTTAATTTCCGCGGCGTTCTTGTCCGCATGACACGTCAGGCAAAGGCCATACGGAGTCGCGGTGATCAGTTTGACGCGGGTTACGTCTCGGTTCACGCGAACTTCGTGGCAACTGGTGCAGCCGGTGCTAATCGCGGTGTGCACCGCTTTGCCCTTGGCTTTTTCTGCGTGACATTCCAGACATTTCGCAGAGTCCGTATTCTTTTCGAGCGGCACTGGATGAATGTCCGCATAAGCCGAACCAACCACCACAAACAACGACATCGCCAGACAGTTCAGCACCATCCTCGCGTTCGCGTATTGGTCTACGCCGCGGCGCATCCCCATTCCCCCTTTTCAATTGCGGCGGAATACCCGCGGTGGAGGCTTTGCTGGAAGGCGTTGTTTTCTTGGCTCGGCGCGTTGCCTTCTCCTGCCAACACCAGCACGGTCGCCAAGGCCAATGCCAGTATCAGCAGTCCTACCATGTACGCCATCTGGTGGGAGCGATTTATTTTATACACCGTCATGCATGGTTCACTGCTTTGGGCAGACCTGTCCTGCCTCCCTCTAGCAGAGACAATTCAGTTGACTTCTTCAGTCTTTTTTCTGAAGAGCCGGTGGAGCCTATCGGCTGACCGTTCCACAGCGTCTGCTGCCCGAGCCAATTCAAGGTGACTGGGCGACGATTCACTGGCCCTAAGTCACTGTCGTTAATTGCACCTGTTGTGCCGAATCGGCTCATTACGCCACTAAGTACTTAACGATCTATGTGTCTATGATTTACCACAGGAATCGCTCGTCGGAAAGACTGTTCTTGACCCAACGACGCCTTCGCTCCATGCGTGATTTACCCCAATTGTGATGAGAAATCACACAGCGAAAAGCTGTGAAAATAAACGGTGTTCCGAGCAAGCGTGCAAGACGAACTTCGCTTCGATTAGTGACCTACCCACCGAGTGGGTATAGAATTCGCCTCTCTGCCCGAGGTACTCGCCATGGATGCTATTCCAGCCGCTCAATACCTGCGGATGTCGACACAGCAGCAACATTACTCTCTCGAAAGCCAAGCCGAGACGATTCAAGCGTACGCGCGGTGTCACGGGTTTTCCGTCGTAAGAACCTACTCAGACGCAGGCCGGAGCGGCCTTCGACTGAAGGATCGACCGGAGCTCATGCGCCTGCTTGCGGACGTAACCAGCGGCAAGGCTGCATTTAGAGCGGTGTTGGTCTACGATGTGAGCAGGTGGGGCAGGTTTCAAAATTGTGATGAGGCAGCTCATTACGAATTCATCTGCAGGAGTGCCAATGTCCCGGTGCACTATTGCGCCGAGAACTTCCTAAACGACGACACTCTGCCCAGTTCCATCCTTAAGGCGCTGAAACGAACGATGGCAGCAGAATATAGTCGCGAGATGGGGAGAAGGATCTTTGTCGGCCAGAAGCGGGGGGCGGAACAAGGTTTGAGACAGGGCGGAACACCGGGTTACGCGCTGAGGCGCTTGATGATCTGTCCAGGAGGCCAGCCGAAGAGAATCTTATCCAGGGGCGAACTCAAGAACCTGCGTACCGATCGAGTGACATTGGTCCCAGGTCCGAAAGAAGAGGTCGAATGCGTGCGCGAAATGTATCGGCTGGTCCTTGAAGAGAATAGGAGCGCGTACTATATCGCGCGCGAACTCAATCGAAGAGCCGTGCCGTGTCCAACCGGGAAATGGCAGCAGCAAACGATTGCCAGAATCTTGAGGGATCCTAAGTATGCCGGCTATAACGTATGGAACCGTACTCTGTACAGCCTCGGCCGTCCTAGAGTGAAGAAACCAAGGCCACACTGGGTAATTAATCCGACTGGCTTTGAACCGGTGATCGCCTCGTCCTTGTTCGACAAGACGCAGGCAGTGCTTTCCGAGCAGCAGGTGCCATATTCGAATGAAGAGCTGCTGGAGAGCCTGCGCCGACTACGGCTGGCAAATGGAAGCCTGTCGTATCGGATCCTAAAAGACTGCCCTCAGCTTGCTTCCGTGAACACTTTTATCAGGCGATTTGGAACGCTGCGACGTGCGTTTGAACTAGCGGGCCACACACCTCCGTGGACTTTCATTGGTGATGAGCACGAGCTGCAAGTAATGCGCTTACAGAGCGAATTGCTGCATCGACTCAAGTCGTTGTTCCCTCGGGAAATCTCATTCTTTCAAACCGATCCGCAGGCACGCCAGTGCGTGCAACTGGACGGACGCCTCACCGTTTCACTCATCGTGTGCCCAGCGATAACAAGAAATGGGCGCCTTGGCTGGGTGGCGGATCGGAGATACACCGAGCGGAAAACCGTGACGCTCCTGGCCAGATTGACCGCCGATAATAACCAGTTTCGGGACTTTCATGTCCTTCCTGCTCCTGGCAGGCACTGGATAAGACATCGTGGAGAACTAAAGCCTGGCAAACAATTGAATAATCTATCCGACTTCTGCGCGGCCGCTCGGGCCGTTGCCTCTCACGAATAAAGCGCAGAATGGAGGCCTGTCGATGAGCGCCGTCGCAAGGTTTCTTGATTTCTGAATTAGGAGGGTCGGCTTCAATGGGACACGATGTTCTCGTACCTGCTGCCCAGTACCTCCGGATGTCCACTGAAAAGCAACAATATTCAATCGAGAATCAAGCGGCAGCGATTCATGCTTACGCCGACCGGAATGGGTTCGAGATCGTCAAGTCGTTTTCAGATGCCGCGCGAAGCGGTGTCTTGTTCAAGAACCGACCTGCGCTCAGGCATTTGTTGCAGGAGGTGATTAGCGGACGAGCGCCCTTCAGAGTGATCTTAGTGTATGACATTAGCAGGTGGGGAAGGTTCCAGGACTCCGACGAGGCCGCCCATTACGAGTTCTTGTGCAAGCGCTGCCGGATTCCCGTTCACTACTGCGCCGAATTGTTTGTAAATGACGATTCCTTACGAAGTTCCGTGATGAAGGCGGTCAAACGAGCAATGGCAGCCGAATATAGCCGAGAACTCGGTGACAAGGTCTTTGCCGCCGAGAAACACTGGGCCGAGTTGGGCTTCAAACAGGGAGGATCAGCCGGGTATGCTCTTGACCGTCTCATGATTTCTGGTGACGGCACACGGAAACAAGTGCTACAGAAGGGAGACGTAAAATGCCTTCAGAACGATCGTGTAGTCCTCGTGCCTGGCGACTCTAAAGAGGTTGAGTGCGTGCGCGAGATATATCGGCTCGTTGTCGAGGAAAAAAGGACTCCCTTTTACATCGCCCGCGAGCTGAACCGAAGAGGGATTACGCAGCGAGGAAGAAAATGGATGCACCAGAATGTCTACAGGATTCTAACGCATCCAAAATATGCTGGGTGCAGCGTTTGGAACCGCTCATCCCGAAAGCTTGGCGGACCTCAGATCAGCGTTCCAAAGTGCAGCTGGATTATAAGACCGGGGGCCTTCGAGGCAGTCATTGACTCGCAGTTGTTCCAAGAAGCACAGCGTGTTCTCGCCGAGCGAACTTGTGCAAAATCGAATGAGCAGATCCTTGGCGATTTGCGGACTTTGCTCGTACAGAATGGCAAACTCACTGGCGCAATATTGAACAGCACACCGGGTGCACCATCCGCGACTGCAGTGAAGAACCGATTTAAAGGAATGCGACGCGCATTTGAGCTCGCCGGGTATTCCTGTCCTGCGAGGAGGTTCCGCTCTCTACGACGTAAAGCGGAGTAGGTGCGCTTTCGCGCTCTCCGTGCAGGATCGGACGCCGCCCTAAGAGCGCTATAAATCCCATCTACTACCTCTGCGCCCAAGCGCTTAATAAATGCTTGCAGGCCAAACTGTCGCTGCTGGCGGCATTTGCAGTTTGTGCGTCCCGGAAAGAGACCGTCACCGCGCCAGATTCACCTTCGGGAACTCCCCATCGCCCTCTGGACCACTGCGGTCATCAACGTTCTTCAGGGATTTGTCTTATCAAGTCAGGAAGACAGTAGAATTGCTGTTCTTTACGTATCTTGGCGCAGCAAGACTGTGCGCGACCAGGGCTCAAGGGTAGATGCAACGCCACCTGGTATAAAGGACTTCACAGGACTACTCCCGCTGTGTAAGCCGGATAGCTTCCGGTTCCGTCGCCAGACGCAGAGATGAAGTTCCCCTTGTGACGCTGGTTGCAGTTTATGCAGACAAAGTTGCTGTAGGGTAATATGCTGGTTTGATCTGGCATGACTTATATGGATAAGCCAATGCGACCGCCTGAGCTCCACAGTTCTGCCAAAGTGAAGCGCAACATACCCGCTCGCAAACGGGAGCAGGAGGCGCTGCGCCAGGCCGATGCCTACAACCGCAGTCTGTTGGAAGCCAGCCTCGACCCGCTGGTAGCCATCGGCCCCAATGGAACGATCACCGACGTGAACGGGGCAACGGAAGCGGTGACTGGGTGTGCCCGCGCCACTCTGATCGGGACGGATTTTTCCGACTACTTCACGGACCCGGAGAAGGCGCGAGCGGGTTATCAGCAGGTTTACCGCGAAGGTTTCGTGCGGGATTATCCGCTCGAACTGCGACATCGCGATGGCCATATTACGTCCGTGCTCTACAATGCCTCCGTCTATCGGGATGAAAATGGTAACGTGGTCGGCATCTTTGCGGCGGCTCGCGACATCACCCAGCGCAAGCACGCAGAGGAAGCGTTGCGACAGAGCGAGCAACGCTTTAGCTCCATGATCGAAGCCGTGCGAGATTACGCAATCATTTTCTTGGAGCGGGATGGCCGCGTCGCCAGTTGGAACAAAGGCGCCGAACGGATCAAAGGCTATCGGGCCGAGGAAATTGTCGGCCAGCACTTCTCCAGGTTCTATGGATCTGCCGACATCGCGGACGGCAAACCCGATCACGAACTCCGAGTAGCCACCTCCGAAGGGCGGTTTGAGGACGAAGACTGGCGCGTCCGCAAAGACGGCTCTCGGTTTTGGGCTAATGTGGTCGTCACCGCGTTGCGAGACGGCGCCGGAAAAGTCAATGGGTTTGTAAAAATCACGCGCGACCTCACTGCGCGTAAACAGGCGGAAGATGAAATTAGGCGCTATGCCGAGGATCTCAGGCGCAGCAACCAGGAACTCGAGCAATTTGCTTACGTCGCCTCGCACGATCTGCAAGAACCGTTAAGGACCGTGAGCAGTTTCTCGCAACTGCTGGCCCGCCGTTACCACGGAAAACTGGACGCGGATGCGGACGAATTCGTCACCTTCATCGTCGAGGGCGCGACGCGGATGCAAACCCTGATCAACGACCTGCTCGCCTTCTCGCGCGTCGGGATGCGCGGTAATCCACCCGCACTGATTGCCTGTGAGCAGGTTCTTCAAATCGCCAAGCAGAATCTCGAGGTTGCCATCGCCGAGAGCGGGGCCACGATCACGCACGATCCGCTCCCTGTACTTTCCGCCGACCAGACGCAGTTGACGCAGCTTTTCCAGAATCTGCTCAGCAATGCCATCAAGTTCCGGCGGCCGGAGGAAACGCCCCGCATTCACATTTTCGCTGAACGGCAGGACGGTGCTTGGCAGTTCAGCGTACGCGATAATGGCATTGGCATAAAGTCGCAGTACTTTGACCGGATTTTCATTATTTTCCAGCGCCTACATGGCCGTGAGGAATATTCCGGCACGGGCATTGGCTTGGCGATCTGCAAAAAGATTGTGGAGCGACACGGTGGCCGAATGTGGGTGGAGTCTGAACCTGGAACAGGTTCCACCTTCCATTTCACCATTCTGGATGAAAGAAGGAGTTAAGATGAACCCAGTCCGTCCGATTGACATCCTTTTGGTAGAAGACAGCCCCTCTGACGTGCGTCTGACACGCGAAGCGCTCAAAGATGCAAAAGTCCTCAACCTGCTCCATGTCGTGCAGGATGGCGTGGCGGCGATGGATTTCCTACACAAAGAAGGTCCCTATTCCGGCAGACCGAGCCCGGATTTGATCCTGTTGGATCTAAACCTTCCCAAGAAAGACGGGCGGGAAGTGCTTGCTGAGATCAAGCAGGATGAGAACCTGAAGCGTATCCCCATCGTGGTCCTCACCACCTCCAGAGCCGAAGAGGACGTGGTACGCTCCTACAATTTGCACGCGAATGCCTATGTCACCAAGCCAGTAGACTTGGTGCAGTTTCTCGAAGTTATCCGCATAATTGAAGCATTCTGGTTGGCCGTGGTGACGCTCCCGCCCGGCGAGGAACAGAAGTAGACAGGATATGAAAACGCTCCTAATCGAAGATGATCCGATGGATGTGCGTCTGATCCGCGAGATGCTGAAAGACTTGCCGGACGGGACCTTACAGCTTCAGCAGGTGGGCTCCCTGGATTCGGCAATGGAAAGACTGCGACAGGAGACTTTTGATGTGGTGCTGCTGGATCTCGGTCTGCCGGACGCTCAGGGAATGGAAGCGCTCACGCTGATCCAAAAAGCGAGCCGTGGCGTGCCGATTGTGGTTCTCACCGGTCTTGACGATGAACGCTTTGCCTTGGAAGCGGTGCGTGCCGGCGCGCAAGATTACCTGGTCAAAGGGCGACGTTTCGAGAGTGAATTGCTCGTTCGCACCATCCGTTACGCCGTACTGCGCAAGCGGGCCGAGGAAGAAGTGCGCCGGATGAACGCAGAGTTGGAGCGGCGCGTGGTCGAACGCACGGCGCAACTCCAGACGGCTAACCAGGAATTGCTAAGGGAAATCGCAGACCGTAAACAGGCCGAAGACGCGCTGCGCCGCAGTGAAGCTTATCTGAGGGAAGCACAGCGAGTGAGCCACACCGGCAGTTTCGCCTATCACCCTGGGAGCAGGAAAACGCATTACTGGTCTGAGGAATTGTTCCATATTGTTGGACTAGATCCTCAACACGGCATTCCTGATCCTGCGGAGTTTTTTCAGCTTGTACATCCAGACGATCGCGACAGAGTTTCTGAAAGCGCGCTGAAGGGATTCAGTGAGAAAGTTCAGTTTTCACAAGATTACAGGCTGATGCTACGTGACGGAGTTCTCAAACACCTCCACGTCGTTTGGCATCCGTTCCTGGATAAGACCGGAGAAGTCGCCGAGTACGTTGGCACGGCGGCAGATGTGACGCAGAGCAAGAAAGCCGAAGAGAAATTCCGCGATCTGCTGGAATCGGCTCCTGAAGCGATCGCGGTCGTGAATCGTGAGGGCGAAATTGTTTTGGTCAATGCGCAACTGGAGAAGCTCTTCGGCTATCAGCGGCGCGAGGTAAAGGGGAAGAAAATTGAAACGTTGATGCCAGAGCGGTTCCGGGGCAAACATCCGGGACACCGTATAGCTTTTATCGCCGACTCTTGCGCGCGGCCAATGGGGTCTGGGCTGGAACTGTACGGCCTGCATAAGGATGGACGTGAGATTCCGGTGGAGATCAGCCTCAGTCCGCTGGAGACCGAGGAAGGCGTGCTGGTTTCCAGCACCATTCGCGATATCACTGAACGCAGGCGTGCTGATCAAGAGCGTGAGAGGTTGCATCAATTGGAGGCGGATCTCGCGCACATAAACCGCGTGAGCACGATGGGAGAATTGGCGGTCTCTCTGGCTCACGAGATCAAGCAGCCGATTGCCGCGGCTGTAACCAACGCCCAGGCGTGCTTACAATTGCTTCAGCGGAGCGAGCCCGATATTGCAGAAGCCCAAGATGCTGCTTCTGGAATGCTTGCTTGCACCACGCGTGCGGCAGAAATTATCGACCGTGTGCGCTCACTGTTCGGGAAGAATGCTCCGCAGCGCGAAGTAGTTGATGTAAATGATGTCGTTCGCGAGATGGTTGTTTTGCTTCAGAATGAGGCACGACAGCATCTCGTTTCTGTCCACATGGAGCTTGCAGAAAATCTTCCAAGAGTTATCGGCGATCGCGTGCAATTGCGACAAGTCATGATGAATCTCATCCTCAATGGCATTGAAGCCATGCGGGACGCCACGGGGAAACTTAAGATTACGTCACAACTGGCCGAGGATGGTCAGGTGTTGGTCTCCGTCCGTGACACGGGGATAGGGTTCCCTCCTGACAAGGCGGATAAGATCTTCGACGCATTTTTCACCACCAAGCCGCAAGGTACGGGCATGGGCCTCGCGATCAGCCGTTCGATTGTGGAATCCCACGGCGGCCGCTTGTGGGCCACTGGGAACTCTCCGCGCGGCGCATGTTTTAATTTCACCCTGCCCAGCAGCACCGCGCCGTAGGCCAAAAAAAGCTGCGCAGCGCCTGCGCGACGGGCAACCTGGAAGCTATCAACCGGGGCGTCGCGTGAGTACGGGAGAACTCCTCTCGGAAAGGAAGGCGATAATCACCATGCAATTTTCAACACGAATTGAAGCTGACGGGATGATGTTGAGGTCGTGGTAATCAATCCCGCGGTCGTCACCGCCGCCCCGTTCGCACGAAATAACGTGCTGTTGGCGACGGGAGGCGAGAAATTCGGATGATTCAGCATGTTGAAGAATTCTGCCCGGAACTGAACGTTGAAGCTTTCGGAAATTCGCTTAATATAGTTGTTCTTGAGTAGAGAAAAATCGAAGTTTGAGAGGCCCGGCCCAATCAGGCTGTTTCGTCCCGCGTTTCCCAATCGCGTGGTGGGGGTGGGGAACGAAAAGCATTGTGTCTTGATGTAGTGCACCGGATTACCGGGATTGACGGGCGACTCGCAATCTGGCCCGAATATCCGATCCGGGAAATCAAAGGGATACGAGGTCTCCAAGCCAAGAGGATCCCCCCCGATGATAGGTGTAAACGGCAAGCCGCTGCTGATCTGGTAGATCCCACCGATCTGCCAGCCACTCGCGAACCAGCGCAGTCCCGCTTCGTTGCGTGGGCCAGGAATTTGCCAGATCGCGTTGAACACGGCGTTGTGACGGATATCGAAGTCGGACAGTCCGTGGTTTACGTTCGTATCGAACCAGGGCAGGTTCTGTATGGAATTGAGGAACTGGCTTCCGACGGCAGACGCAGAACTCGTGTCGATGCTCTTGGCCAAGGTGTACGAGGCACCGAACTGAACGCTTTTCGTTATGTGCCGAACAACGTGGGCCTGCAGCGCGTCATAGAAGCTGCTGCCATCCCATAGAAGCCCAGTGATCTGTCCAGCGTTCGGATTAACGCGCGTGCCACTCCCTGCCGGACTCGGCCAGGAGTATTCGCCTGAACTTTGTGAGACTGGCAGAACGATGTTCGCATCCTGAAATTGAAACGGCTGATGCACTCCGTGCGAACCGACATATGCGATCGTCGCAATCAGATTGCTTCCTAATTGTTGCTGGATATTCAGGTTCCAGTTCATCACGTAATTACGTTTCGGATGTGACTCGATGTGTTGGTACTTGAGTTGATTGGGTGTCAGCAGTGTAAACGCCGTTGTTGGAAAGCTTCCTGCCGGCAGTCCAGAGGAAATCGTTCCGCGCTCGAAGAAAGGAGCAGCGCTATAAGCGGCGATCCCGAATTCATAGGTAAGCGGCAGAACGTCGTAGATGCCGAAAGCACCTCGAACCGCGGTGCGACTGGAATGAAAGGGATCCCACGAAAAGCCGATTCGTGGCTCGAAATTCCGATACGTTGGGTTATAGAAAAACGGAGAGCCCAAATGGGGCGTAGCGTCGGTGATGTTACGCAGGTTCGTTAGTCGGTCGTTCACTTCCGTCGGCACCGTCGCCATCTCATATCGCAGACCCAAATTCGCGGTGAAATTCGAAACCAGATGGACGTCGTCCTCGAAATACGCTCCGACTATTGTTTGCCGAAAATCGAATGGAGCAACTTTTCCGCCAGCCAGTGCTGCGGTGAATGTGGCTGGTTGGTCGGTCAGGAAATTCGCGATAGACGTAAAGGTAAATTGTCCATTCGGCATCGAGGTGCCAAGCTCATTGTGCTGCAAGCGCTCGACATCGAAACCAAACTTTAATGAGTGAACGCCCTTGGTCCAGAAAAGATCGTCGTAAATCTGGATGGAATTGAAGCCGTACTTGACTTCTCCGCCTGCACCAGGTCCTCCCGTGTAACTGGAAATTCCAGTTACCCCAATGAACCCGACAGGGCTCCCGGGTACAAAACCATTGTTTGTATCAGCTGCAAAGGGAAGCAGCGTCTTGATGGGCCTCATTACATCGGCGCTCACGCGGCTGAAGCCTACCCGAAAGGTGCTTACGAATGCCGGACTGAAAGTTTTGGTATATTCCCCTGTCGCAAGCTGACGCCGAACTTGCGTGCCTGACACGACGGTTTGGAAGAGATCGGGTGCCATGAGTGTACTGTCGTCGAACAGGTAGGTTCCGTGCAGCAGATCCGTCGGAGAAAATTCATGATCAATTCGGGTGACGAAGAAGTTCTCGTTGCCAATCTGCTGGGTTACTGAGGTGAAGGTTCCAGTGTCACCTTTGATGTTACTCGTCGCCAACGGGTAAAGTGTCAGATATGGTTGCACAAGTGGACTGACAGTAACGGTTCCTGCAACGAGCTGGCCGTTGCGCGCCGCCTGGGTCGGCACAACTGCAAGCTGAGTGACACTCTGATCTTGCCGAAGCCCCTCGTAATCGGCGAAGAAGAAGGTGCGATCTTGCTTTATGGGTCCTACCAGGGCAGCTCCGAATTGGTTGCGCCGAAACGGCGGAATCGTGGCCGGATCGAAATAATTCCGTGCGTCGAGCGCGCTGTTGCGCAGAAATTCATAGACGGACCCGTGTAGCGTATTTGTACCCTGCCGGGTAACGGCATTGATTACCCCACTGGAAGTTTTGCCGTAATCCGCCTGAGCGTTCGCGGTAACCACGGAGAACTCCTGGATAGCATCTACACCCAAATCAATGCCCAGCGCGCTGCCTGGGCCTCCATTCGAGTAGTCGTTGACGCTGATCCCATCAATGCGATAGTTATTCTGCTGTGGGCGCCCTCCGGAAACCGTCATCTGCGTTCCCAGCCCGCGATTTCCCCTGGTGAGGAAGTTAGTGGGTGTGTCCTGGGTACGGATCTGTGCAACGCCTGGCTCCAGAGCTGCCAGCACAGTCCAGTCGCGGGCGTTGAGTGGCAATTCGCGAATCGTCTGACCGCCTACAAACGCGTCTAGAGTCGCGTTGTTGGTCTCCACTGCCGGTGCCGTGCCTTGCACCTGAACACTCTCCCTGGCGGCACCAACCGCCAGGGTCAGATTCACTTCAACGTCTGCGCCAACCGTAAGTGTGAGGTCAGCAAGGGCCTCGGATTTGAAGCCCTTGGCGGACGCCGTAACAGTGTAAGAACCGGGCGATAGATTCGGCGCGCTATAAAAGCCTGCTCCATTCGTGACCAAAGCCCTCGTGAGATTGTTAGCCGCATTCTTGATTGCCACCTGAGCCCCTGCGATGACTGCACCTGTGTTGTCAGTTACCGTCCCTATAAGGCGCGCGCCGGTGACTTGTGCACGCAGTGGAACTGCCAGCAAGCCGAATAGCGCGAAGGGAAGAAGGCTTAGGAAGGCGCGTGACCACACCTGCACCTCCCCGTTCGTTTTTCGACCCACTTTGTTGCTGCCTTAGACCAGCGGCCGGATATTACGACTGCGAAGCAAAGGAAGTCAACGATTGCCGTCCCTACCAAGACTTAGTCGAGCCATCGCCAGCCCGCGAAGATGTGCTTCATCTGCTGCGAATTAACTCCTAATGTGACCATCGAATTGACGTACGCGCAGTTAGCGATCGTTCCCGGGCGGTGCCCAGGGGACACCTGCGGAGCGACGACGATTGTCAGTTCGTTTGCGGGACAATACGTCTCGGGATGCGGGCTGGACTGAGATATATTTCTCGTATGGGAAAGCTGCAAATGAGGGCGGGCGTCTTGTTGTCCATCCTGCTGACAGCCAGCACTTGTGCTTTTGCGTTGGATCCCTCACTCGACGTTAGCCAGTACGAGCACACCGCTTGGAAGATTCGCGAAGGCTTCACCAAAGGCACCGTCTTTTCGATGGCGCAAACGCCCGATGGTTATCTGTGGCTGGGCACGGAATTCGGGTTGGTCCGCTTCGACGGCGTCCAAACCATCCCGTGGCAGCCGCCCGCAGGTCAGGCGCTACCCAGCAACTACATCCGAGATTTGCTGGTCACCAGCGACGGTACGCTTTGGATTGGAACTCTCAAGGGGCTTGCCAGTTGGAAGAACGGCACGCTCATCGGATATCCAGAAATAGCCGGGCACGTGGTTGGACCGCTTCTGCAGGATGGGCACGGCACCGTTTGGGTTGCCGTTCAGGAGCTTGGCACACTCTGCGAAATCCGAACGGGGACCGCGAAGTGCTATGGATCTGGGACATTCGGGCGGTCCGTTACTGCCTTGTACGAGGACCACACAGGCAATCTCTGGGTGTCGGCTCAAACGGGTCTGTGGCGCTGGGCGCCTGGCTCTCCGGAGCACTACTCCTTTCCCAGTGAGGCGGTTGGGGCCCACGCACTACTCGAAAATGACTACGGCGCACTGTTGATGGCAACCGGTATGTCCAGTCCGCCCGCGACTCTGGTTACTAGTGCGATCGAAGCAGGGCTGAAACAGCTTCTGGGCGGAAAAATTCGGAGCTACCAACTTCCGGGGGTCGCTGGGCAGTTCAGGCCCACTCGCCTGTTTCGGAGCAGGGACGGCAGCTTGTGGGTTGGCACTGTGCAAGGTCTGGTGCACCTACATCAGGGGAAGATTGATAGATTCGACAGTCTATCTGGCGATGTCGTAACTGGCATCTTCGAAGACCGCGAAGGCACAGTTTGGGTCAGCACCCAGGACGGACTGGATCGGTTTCGTGACTTCGCGGTGCCGACAATTTCGGTAAACCAGGGTCTTTCAAATTCCGCAGTCCACGTGCTGGAAGCGACTCCGGATGGAAGTATTTGGATTGCCACAGCGGATGGGTTGAATCGATGGCAAAACGGGCATATGACCGTTTACGGCAAGCAAAATGTGCCGGGCCAAAACAGGCAAAGAGAAAAACGAGAACTCGTCGTCAATGCAGGGGTGACAGAAATCGCGAACAGCGGCCTTCGAAATACGGTTTATTCGCTTGGGGAGGATGATCGAGGACGCCTGTGGGCTGGGAATCGCGACGGTGTTTTCTACTTCGACCGCAGCCGGTTTGTGCAAGTTCCTCGTGTCCTAGGCGGAAATATATTCGCTATTGCCGGAGATGAGCGCGGGAAGGTTTGGATCAGCAACAGCGAGCAGGGCCTTTTCTATTCGACGCTACAGGGTGCCGCTCAGCGCATTCCCTGGGACCGATTCGGACACAAGTATGCGGCAGTAGCTTTGTTGCCTGATCGGTTGAAAGGCGGGCTATGGCTCGGATTTTTTGACGGTGGAATAGCGTACCTCAAGGACGGCCAGATCCGCGCTTACTACGATGTGGCCGGCGGCCTGGGCAAAGGCTCCGTGAGCGACCTTCAACCGGGTTCGGACGGTGCCGTGTGGGCCGCGACCGAGGGCGGTTTGAGTCGAGTGAAGGAGGGCCGCATCACGACTCTTACCAGCAAGAACGGCCTGCCCTGCGACGCCGTTCACTGGGTGATCGAGGACAGTGAACATTCCTTTTGGTTGAACATGCCCTGCGGCTTGGTGCGGATTGCCCGTTCCGAACTGGACGCCTGGGTGAGTGATGCTAAGCGGAGCGTTCAGACCCTGGTTTTCGACAGTTCCGATGGAGTGAGGGCTCGTGGCTTTGCTGGCCACTACAGCCGAAAGGTGACCAAGTCGCTAGACGGGAAGATATGGTTCTCATCCTTGGAAGGGGTCAGCCTCATCGATCCGCGTCACCTTTCCATCAATAAACTTCCGCCGCCGGTGCACATCGAGCAAGTCATCGCCGACCGCAAAAGCTACTGGCAGAACTGGTCTGGCGACCCGGCGCCGGCGCCCCCGAGGCTGCCGCCCCTGGTGCGCGACCTGACGATTGGTTACACGGCGCTGAGCCTGGTGGTACCGGAGAAGGTCCTGTTTCGCTACAAGCTGGAAGGCTGGGATCGCGACTGGAAGGACATCGGCAATGAGCGGAAGGCGTTCTATAGCAATCTTCCTCCGCGCAAGTACCGTTTTCGCGTGACAGCTTGCAATAACAGCGGAGTGTGGAACGAAGTTGGCGATACGCTGGATTTTTCCATCGCCCCGGCATACTGGCAGACGAACTGGTTTCGCGCGCTGTGTGTGTTCTCGTTTCTGGCGATGCTCTGGACCGTTTACCGCCTTCGCATCCAAGTTTTAGAAGAGCGCCAGACCGTTTTAGAGCGACACCAGGGCGAGATCAGCGCGCTGAACGAACGGTTAATGAAAGCTCAGGAGGAGGAGCGAATACGCATCGCCGGGGAGTTGCACGACGGCGTTCTTCAGCAGATTACGTCGCTTACCATAGAGCTGGCTACGGCAACACTCGCGCTTCCGCCCGATTCGGAACCCAAGACAGAGGTAAGAGAAGTGGAGAAAAAGCTGATCCAGGTGGGCGCGGAGATTCGTCAGTTATCTCATGAGCTACATCCTGCGATTATGCAGGAATCGGGTCTTGCGACGGCACTGAGCTCATATTGCGAAGAGTTCAGTAACCTACGCGGCATTCCCGTTTCGTATCAGGCTGATGAAAGTGTGAAGGAATTATCGCCCGGGGCGGCACTGTGCATTTACCGCATCGCCCAGGAGGCCCTCGGCAACGTGGCGAAACATTCGAAGGCCAAGCAGGCTAAAGTTCGACTGACCCGGTCGGAAGATCGCGTTTGCCTCGTGGTGTCGGATGATGGTGTCGGTTTTAATCCTGACGGAAGCGGGAAATCGGGAGGGCTGGGACTGATCAATATGCGAGAACGGGTGCGGCAACTGAACGGGACGTTTGAGTTCGATAGCAAGCCAGGACACGGAACCACGGTGAAAGCGGAAGTTCCTTTTCGACCCGCGCCGTAAGTTTACTGCGGGCTTCGTCGAACGCTCTAAGATGCATCTCGTGCTGAATTATCCCTTGTAGCGCAAGCGGACATCCCTTGGCCGCCGCACTAGTCAAAAATTAAGTTTAAATGCGATTTGTCCAACACGAGGCAATGCCCCGCTTCCCATCAACACGAAGACTAAATTCCCGAGCCA
>Ga0335076_10002060_pt1 | contig 19840 bp, 12 predicted proteins | sample Lox_Sample_25_FD_206717 | JGI IMG/M metagenome (GOLD analysis project Ga0335076, IMG submission 206717) | Soil microbial communities from Loxahatchee National Wildlife Refuge, Florida, United States - Lox_Sample_2.5 | ecosystem: Environmental > Terrestrial > Soil > Wetlands | place: USA...
GTCCGGAGGGCCCTCGACCACGCCGTGGCGCGGCGAGCGCGGGTCTCCCGGGAGAGGGAGATCGAGACGGCGGAGAGCCTGCCGGTCCCGATGGCGGGGGCGGAGCGCGATCTCGTGCTCGCCCGAAGGCTGGGCCGGTTGATGGAGGACCTCAGCCCGAGGCAGCGCGCGGTGGTGACCCTCTTCTACCGGGAGGACCGGCCGGTCCAGGAGATCGCGGCCGTGCTCGCCATGCCCGAGAACACGGTGAAGACCCACCTGCGGCGGGCGCGCGCGGCCCTTCGCGAGGCCTGGATGCGCGAGACCGGAGCGGCCGGATGAGCTGGACCTGCGCGGACCTCCGACGCTGGCTCGACGACGGACGCCCCCGCGAGAACGACGTCACGGCGGGGACGCACGCCTCGGGGTGCCCGTCGTGCCGCGCCGCGCTCGCCGCGGCGCGGTCCCTCGAAGAGGCGCTTGCCCTTTCGCCGGCCACGAGGGCGCCCACCGGCTTCACGGACGCGGTGATGCGGAGGGTGGCCGCCGCGGGGGCGGAGCGGGGAGCCGGAGCCGGAAGGGTCGGCGGGGAGCGCGTCGTGCCCTGGTGGGCGCGGCTCGCCGCCGAGCCGGCGGTCGTCGTCCCGTGCGCGATCGCCTTGCTCCTGGTGTGGCGCTGGTCGACGGTGTGGGGCCTCGCCACCCGCCTTTCCCCCCGCGTGACCGCCTGGGCGGAGGTCTCCGAGCGCTGGGGAGGCCGGGCCGCGGTCGAGGTCGGCGGTGCCCTGCACGCCTTGAACGACCCCGCGGTCGCCCTGGGCTTGGTCCTTGCGGCGTGCCCTCTCGTCGTGTGGGCGTCGTGGCACCTGGCGCGCTGGTCGGAGCAGGCGCTGGCCCGGCCCCTGGTGCGGGCGGGGCGCGAGCGCGGTTAGCCTGGCGTATCCCGGTCCCCCCTCGGGGAAACAACGAGCGAAAGCGGACCGTCTCGGCCCGCGGGGAGAGACCATGGGCTTCGGCGCGCGGGCTCTGGCCATGTCGCTGGCGGCGGCCTCGCTGCCCGTCGCTCCCGCCGCGGCCCAGCCCTGGGCCGCCGACCGCGTGCCCGTCTTCGGGAGCGGGGTCGGGGTCGTCGTGCTCGACCTGGTCGTGCGGGATCGCAGGGGCAGCCTCGTGCGCGACCTGCGGAGCGACGAGGTCGAGATCTGGGAGGACGGGGTCCGGCAGCCGATCACCGAGTTCCGCTCGGTTCAGGATGGCAGTGGCGCCTCCGCACCGCGGCCCTCCGCCGCCTCCGACGCCGGCCGTCCGGTCGTCCCGGCCGCCGGCACGCCGCCGGACCGAGGGCGGCGGGCGAGCCTCGTGTCGCTGGTGTTCGACCAGCTCTCGGTCGAAGGCCGTTCGCTCGCCTTCCAGGCGGCCGAGCGGTTTCTCGACGCGCAGGCCGGCGCCTGGACCTACGTGGCCGTCTTCCGCATCGACGGGCGCCTCAAGCTCGCCCAGGGCTTCACGCAGGACACCTCGGCCCTCCGGCGCTCGCTGGAAGCCGCGACCCTCGGGAGCGCCCCCGCCTTCGCCTCGACCGTCGCCGCGATCGGCGGGCAGCTGGGCCAGTCTCCGAACGCCGGGGACCCGATGCAGATGGGCTACGACCGGCGGGAGCTGAGGCCCGCCCACTACCAGGGCGACCCCGGGGCCGGCACCCCCATGGACGGCGACGGGCCGCTCGCGGCGCAGCGGGGCATCGCCAACGCGACGGTCAACATCCTGCGCACCGCCGAGGACATGGAGCGCTCGCAGCGCGGGACGTGGTCCCTCGACGGCCTGCTGGCTCTCGTTCACGGCCAGGGGACGCTCCCCGGCCGGAAGACCGTCGTGTACTTCTCCGAGGGGCTGCAGGTCCCGCCCCTTCTCGAGGACCCGTTCCGCTCGCTGATGAGCGAGGCCAACCAGGCGAACGTCAGCATCTACGGAGTCGACGTCCGGGGCCTCGGTGCCGGCGGGAACATGGCCGCCGCCCGCGAGCTCCTGGACCAGGCGGTGGCCATCAGCACGAGCCAGCGCCTGAGCGGCGGGAACTGGCACGGGGTCACACGAGAGCAGGCGCGGGAGTTCGACACGGTCGAGGCCACGCTCCGCATGAACGCCCAGGGAACGCTGGAGGACCTCGCCAAGGGGACCGGTGGCTTCCTGATCGCCGAGAGCAACGACCTGAAGCTCGGCTTGCAGAGGCTGGGCGAGGAGCTCCACGGCTACTACGAGGCCGCCTACGTGCCGAGCGACGATCGGTTCGACGGCCGCTTCCGCCGAGTCGCGGTCAAGGTGAAGCGGGCCGGCGTCGCGGTCCAGTCGCGGAACGGCTACTTCGCCGTCCCCCGCACATCGACCCGGCCGATCATGGGCTACGAGACGCCCCTCCTCGCCGCGCTCGGCTCGCGCAAGCCCCCTCGCGACGTCGAGCACCAGGCCGCGGTCTTCCGCTTCGACTCCGGCCCCGACCTCGTCCGCCACGGCCTGGCGGTCGCCGTGCCCCTCTCCCGGGTCTCGTTCGCCGAGGATCGGCAGGCCGGGCGCTACGCCGGCCGCGTCTCCGTCCTCGCCCTGGTCCGGGACGCGCGCGGGGATATCGTCGAGCGCCTCGGCCAGGACTATCCGCTCGAGGGTCCGCTCGAGGACCTCGCGGCCTCTCGCCGGCGCCGCATCACCTTCTCGCGCAGCCTGCTCCTCCACCCGGGAACCTACGTCGTCGACACCGCGGTCCGCGACGGCCTGGGGCAGCGGATCGGGTGCCGCCGCCTGGCGCTCGAGGTCGTCCCGCCCGCCGCCGGCGTGCGCCTCAGCAGCGTGGTCGCGCTGGCCGGGGCGGTGCCCGCCGCCTCTGCCGCGGAAGAACCTGACGATCCCTTCCGCCTCGGCGACGTGAGGATGACGCCGATCCTCGAGCCGAAGATCCGCGTGGAGTCGGGCCAGGACACTCTCGCCCTCTACTACGTCGTCTACGGCCAGGAAGGCGTCCGTGAGCCGCCCACGATGACGCTCGAGATCGGGCGGGGCGGACGTCCCGTGAAGCGGGGCTCGATCGCCCTTCCCGCCCCCGACGCCGGCGGCCGGATCCCCCACGTGGCGTCGATCCCCGTCGGAAGGCTCTCCCCCGGCGACTACACGCTGCGCCTGAACGTCACCCAGGCGGGCTCGAGCGCGGCCGAGCAGAGGATCGTCGAGGTGCGCTCCAGCGGGGAGTAGGTCGCTTCACTCCGCCTTCACCTCCGTCCACATCCGGTCGTAGAGGACCGTGGTCTCGCCGAGGTCCCGGATGAGCTCCAGCCGCGCGACCGCCTCCGCGGGCGGGAAGATGGCCGGGTTCGCGCGGATCTCCGGGGGCAGGAGCGGCCAGGCGGCGCGGTTCGGGCTCGAGTACCGCATCGTGCGGCAGATCTCGGCCGCGACCTCGGCCTCGAGCGTGAAGTCGATGAAGGCGTGGGCCAGCGCGGGATGGGGGGCGTCGCGGGGGACGACCAGGTTGTCGATGAAGAGCGTCGAGCCCTCGCGGGGCAGGACGTAGGCGATGTCGGGGTCCTGGGCCATGGCCTTGGCGATCTGGCCGTTCCAGGCCTGGGCGAGCCACACGTCGCCCGCGAGGAGGACGTCCTCGAAGTTCGACGAGTTGTAGGCCCGCACGAGCGGCCTCTGCCGCCGGAGGTCGTCGCGGGCCGCGGCGAGGAGGCGGGGATCCTTCGTGTTCTGGCTGTGCCCCCGCCACTTGAGCGCGGCGCCCATGGCCTCGCGCGCGTCGTCCAGCATCAGGATCCGGCCGCGGTAGCGCGGGTCCCAGAGGGCCCCCCACGAGGCGGGGGGCTCCTCGACGCGCCGTCGGCTGTAGGCGATGCCGCTCGTGCCCCAGAAGTAGGGCACGGAGTGGGCGTTGCCGGGGTCGGAGGGGCGGTCGAGGAAGGCGGGGTCGACGTTCACGAGGTGGGGGAGCGCCGTGTGGTCGAGCGGGCGCAGGAGGCCCTGGGCGACGAGCACCTCGACCGAGTAGTCGGAGGGGCAGGCCACGTCGTAGCCGGCGTTCCCCGCCTGCAGCTTCGCGAGCAGGGCCTCGTTCGAGTCGTAGAGGTCGACGTTCACCTTCACGCCGTGTCGGGCCTCGAACCTCGCGAGCGTCTCGGGGGCGATGTAGTTCGACCAGATGTAGAGGTTCAGCACCCGGTCGGCCGGGAGTCCCGCCCCGCCCGCCATCACGAAGGGAGCGCCGAGCACCCCGAAGCCGACGATCGCGGGGAGCGCGGCCAGGCGCGCGGACCGTCCCTGCTCGACGAGGAAGGCGCCGAGGAGGAGGAGAGCGGTCGCGAGGAGGATCATCGTGGACACGGCGTTGATCTCCGGCGAGACCCCGCTCTTCACCATCGAATAGATCTGGAGGGGCAGCGTGGTCGCCCCCACCCCGGCCACGAAGGACGTCACCACGTAGTCGTCGATCGAGAGCGCGAAGACGAGGAGGGCGGCGGCCATGACCGCGGGGAAGATCGCGGGGAGGGTGACGAGGAGGAAGGTGCGCACCGGTCCCGCGCCGAGGTCCATGGCCGCTTCCTCGAGCGAGTGGTCGAAGCCGGCAATGCGCGCCCTCACCACCACGAACGCGTAGGAGACGGTGAAGGAGACGTGGGCGAGGATGACGGTGAGGAAGCCCAGCCGCAGGCCGGCCGCGGCGAAGAGCAGGAGGAGGGAGGCGGCGAGCACGATCTCGGGGGCCACGGTCGGGATGGTGAGGAGCCCCTCGAGGGCTCCCTGCCGGCGGAACCGGTGGCGGTGGAAGGCGAGAGCGGCCGCGGTGGCGGCGGCGGTCGCGATCGCCGTCGTGGCGAAGCCGACCAGCAGGCTGTTCCGCAGTGAGGAGAGAATGGCCGGGTCGGTGGCGGCCTTCGTGTACCAGGAGAGGGTGAAGCCGCCCCACGACGCCGAGAGCCGGCTCGCGTTGAAGGACAGCGCCACGAGTACCAGGATCGGCGCGTACAGGAAGAGGTAGGTCGAGGCGGCCGCGAGGCCGGGCAGCGCTACTGGCGCGCTCCGCCCCTCGCGCGCCACGGGCTCAGAGGGCCTGGGCCGAGCCGAGCGGCCGGCGGAAGGCGAGGAGCAGCAGGACGACGACCAGGGAGAGGACGAAGCTGAGCGCGGCCCCGAAGGGCATGTCCCGGGCCACCGCGAACTGGCTCTGGATCAGGTTGCCGACGTAGGCCGTCTTGCCTCCGCCCAGGAGATCGGGGGCGAGGTACGCGCCCAGGGAAGGGATGAAGACGAGGACGCAGCCGGCGACGATCCCGGGCATCGTCTGGGGGACGACCACGCGGGTGAAGGTGCGCCGCGCGTCCGCGCCGAGGTCGGCGGCCGCCTCGAGGAGCGACGGGTCGAGCTTCTCGAGCGACACGTACAGGGGGACGATCATGAACGGCAGCTCGCCGTAGAGCTGCCCGATGAGGACGGCGAGGTCGTTGTAGAGGAGCTCGGCCCGGGGGAGGCCCGCCGCTCCCAGGGCGAGGTTGATGACGCCCTCCGAGCGCAGGAGGACGATCCACGCGTACATCCGGACGAGGAAGCTCGTCCAGAAGGGCAGGATGACGAGGGCGAGCAGGGCGTTCCGCCACCGGGGGGAGGCGCGGCGGGCCAGCCACCACGCGACCGGGTAGCCGACGAGGAGGCAGGCCACGGTCGTGACGGCGGCGAGGACGAGGCTCCGCCCCAGGATCGTGAGGTAGAGCGGCTCGAGCGCGCGGAGGTAGTTGTCGGGCGAGGCGGCGCGCTCGACTTCTCCGTAGGCGGTGCGCCGGCCGAGCGACACGAGGAGCATCAGGAGCTGCGGCAGGTAGAAGAGGACGACGAGCAGGCCGATGCCCGGAAGGAGGAGGAAGGCCGCCTCGCGGGAGCGCCCCCTCACGCCGCCGCCTCCGGGTCGTCGAGGCGCAGGACGGCCTCGGGCGGGAAGGAGAGGGTGACGGCGTCGCCCCGCTTCCTCCCCCGAGCGAGCAGGTTGCCCTCGCCTACGCTCAGGACCTCGCCCCCCACGCGCACTCGCCAGTCCGTCCAGTCTCCGAGGAAGATCTCGTCGTCGATGGTGCCCGCGAAGGCGTTGGCCGCCCGGTCGGTGAGGCTGATCTTCTCGGAGCGTAAGCCCACCCAGACGGTGGCTCCGGCGCGATAGCCCCCGTCGTTCGACGCGTCGAACGAGAGACCGGCCTCCGTCCTCACCCGCGCCACGCCCCCGCCCACCCCCAGGACCTCGCTGCGGAAGAGGTTGGCGACTCCGAGGAAGTCGGCCACGAAGCGCGTGCGCGGCCTCTCGTAGAGCTCCTCCGGTCCGCCCGTCTGCTCGATGCGCCCCTGGCTCATCACCGCGATGCGGTCAGCCATGACCAGGGCCTCGTCCTGGTCGTGGGTGACGAAGAGGAACGTGATGCGGAGGCGCTCCTGGAGGTTCTTGAGCTCGACCTGCATCTCCTTCCGGAGCTTGGGGTCGAGAGCGGCCATCGGCTCGTCGAGGAGCAGCACCTCGGGCTCCAGCACCAGCGCCCGGGCGAGGGCCACCCGCTGCTTCTGGCCGCCGGAGATCTCCGTGACGCGCCGGTCGCCGAGGCCGGCGAGCCGCACGAGCTCCAGGGCGCGCTCGACCCTGTCCCTGACCTCGGCCTTCGGCAGCCCCTCGATCTCCAGGCCGAAGGCCACGTTCCCGAAGACGCTCCGGTGGGGGAAAAGGGCGTAGTGCTGGAAGACGGTGTTCGCCGGGCGCTTGTGGGCGGAGAGCGCGGTGACGTCCCGGCCGGAGATCCAGATCGAGCCCGAGTCGGGGCGCTCGAATCCGGCCACGAGGCGGAGGAGCGTCGTCTTGCCGCAGCCGGACGGCCCAAGGAGCGTGACGAACTGCCCGGGAGCGGCGTCGAGCGACACGTCCCGCACCGCCTGGACGTCGCCGTAGCTCCGGGAGACGCCCCGGATCCGGAGCTCGCCCTTCATCGACTCAGAGCGACCAGCCCTCGCGGACTTGACGGGTCATGAGCGCGTCCGCCTCGGGGGCGTCGACGAAGCGCGCGGCGGCCGCGTCCCAGCGGAGCTTCTTGTCCACGCGCACCGCTATCGTGCCCAGGAGGATCGTCTCGCCGATCGCGGCCACGCTCTCGAAGCTCGCGTCCGACGGGGCGGTGCCGCGGCAGGCGCGGACCCACTGCTCGAGCTCCTCGGCCGGACGGGGAAGCGTCGGGGCCGGAGGCTGGAAGGCTTTCATCTTCGCCTTCGGGAGGAGCCGGGGGTTGCCGCCCTCGAAGTCGGCGAGCAGCTTCCCGCCGTCGCCGACGAAGAGGAGCCCCTCCTCCGGCATCGGCTCGCCGTCCTCGTCCAGCTCGCGGGGCTTGGGCGGGCGGAGGCCGCCGTCGTACCAGTGGAGGGCGACGGGCGGTATCCCCGGCCGCTCGGGGAACTCCCAGCGGACGAGCGAGGCCTCCGGGTAGGAGACGGCGTTCGTCTGCTTCTTCCACAGGAGGTCGTCGATCTTCCAGTACTGGCTGCGGGTCGCCTCCACCGTGAGCGGCGTCCCGAGCTTCAGGATCTTGAAGATCTGGAAGAAGGAGTAGTGGCCCATGTCGCCGAGGGCGCCGGTGCCGAAGTCGTACCAGCCGCGGAAGACCGCGTTCCGGTAGGCCGGGTGGTACGGGCGGGGGGGCACGGGTCCGAGCCAGAGGTCCCAGTCGAAGCCGTCGGGCACGGCCACCGTCCCCGTCGGGAGGCTGGTCATGCCTTGCGGCCAGAAGGGGCGCGTGGACCAGTTGTGCACCTCGCGGACGGGGCCGATCGCGCCGGCCTGGATCCACTCCGCGATCTGCGGGGTCGCCTGCTGGCCCGCCGCGCAGAACATGTGGGTCGCGGCGCCCGACTCGCGCGCGGTCCGGACGACGACGTGCGCCTCGTGCAGGACGTTCGCGAGCGGCTTGTGGGTGATCGCGTGCTTGCCCGCCCTCATCGCCGCGACGACGACGGGGGCGTGGAGGTGGTCGGGCGTCATGTTGTAGACGGCGTCGAGGTCCTTCTCCTTCGCCAGCATCTCCCGGAAATCGGCGTAGGCGTGGACGCCGCCGCCGGAGGAGGCGCCGTAGTGGCGGTCCACGAGCTCGCGGCCCACCTCGCGGCCGCACGGGCAGGCCCGGGCGCCCTCGGCCCAGCCGGAGTCGCCGAGGAACGCCCGGACCTTGTCGCGCAGCTCGAAGCGGGACCACTCGACGTAGTCCTCGCTCCTCCGGTTGGGGTCGCAGACGGCGACGATCCGCAGGTCGGACTTCTGGAGCGCCGGCATGAGCTGGCGCAGGCCCTGCGTGCCGCAGCCCACGAACCCGACGTTGATGCGGTCGCTCGGCGGCACGTGCCGCGGCCCTCCGAGGACGTGGCGTGCGACGAGGCTCACCGCGGCGGTCGTCGCGCTCTTCTCCAGGAACGTCCGGCGGGTGACGGAGCCAGGCTGCGACATGGGCTTCTCCTTGCGGCGAGATCATAAGCCCGATCCAGGCCGGACGAGCCCTGCCCCTCCGGGCAGGACGAGCGACCGGCCGGTGAGCTCGCGCGAGTCGAGCGCGGCGGCCTTTCCGAGGAGGGCGAGGCGCGGGGGCAGCGCGGGGCGGAAGCGCCATTCGTCCTCGCGCCCTCCTCCGGAGCGAAAGGCCTCTGCCCACACCGGCCACCACGGGTTCACGCCCCGAGCGATCGGCTCCACGACGAGGACCGTCGAGCCCCTGCGGCCCGCGTCGAGGAGGCGGGGGAGGAGCCCCCGGCGCGGCCCCTCGCCGAGCTCGTTGACGGTGAAGGCGGCGAGGATCCCGGCCGGCGGGCCGGGGAACGAGGCCGTCACCGCGTCGCCGCGAGTCGCCCGGCCGTCGAGGCCGAGGCGGGCGAACGTCCAGCGCGCCTCGGCGACGGCCCAGCCGCTCCGGTCGACGCCGTCGATGCGCGCCCGCGGCTCGCACTCCAGGGCCCACGCCGCGCCCGCGGTGCCGGTGCCGCAGCCGAGGTCGAGGACGCGCCGCGGACCGCGGGCTCCGAGCGCGCGGACGATCTCCCGGACGAGGAGGAAGTGCAGCGGCCCGTAGTAGAGAGCGAACGCCGCACGCTTGCCGGCCCCGTCGAGCGCCGCCCCGCCGGCCATCCGCTCCCGCCGCTCGACGTAGAGGGACGAGAGGGCCTGGAGGGCGCGCCGGACCTCGGGGAAGGTCAGCTCCGCGAGGTGACGCGCCTCGAGGTCGGCGTGGAACGAGCGGAAAGGGTCGGGCGTCTCCATCGACCGGCCATCGCGGCCCGCCACCACTATAATGTGCACTTCACGGGGCGGGCCATGCCCATTTCCCGCCCGACCCTCGACCAGGAGGCAGGCGTGCTCGGACCGAACGGCTGGCGACTCGCGTGCGTGCTCGGCCTGCTAGCCACGTCCGTACCGCCGACCGGTGCCGGGACGCCGCCGCTCCTGCCGATGCCCGCCGAGGTCACGGCCGGCGCCGGCGTGCTGCCGATCGGGTCCGCGCTGCCGGTGTGGTTCGACGGGCCGGCCGATCCACTCCTCCAGCGGGCCGTCGAGCGACTCGCCCGGAGGCTCGCGGCGGCGACGGGCATCCCCATCCGCGTCGAGCCGGCCGCCACGGCCGACCGGGCTCTGCTGCGAATCCACGGCCCCGCCGCCGACCTGAGGTTCCCGAGCCTGGACGCCGACGAGTCCCACGCGCTCGACGTGATCCCGCGGGGCATCGAGCTGCGGGCGGCGGGCACCGCGGGCGTCCTCCGCGGTCTCGCCACGGTCGCCCAGCTCGTCGTGCCGACGGCCGAAGGCTACGGCCTGCAGTCGATCACCATCCGCGACCGCCCGCGCTTCGCCTGGCGCGGGCTCATGATCGACACGAGCCGCCACTTCGTGCCCTTCGACGTCCTCGTCCGTCAGCTCGACGCGATGGAGGCCGTCAAGCTGAACGTCCTCCACCTCCACCTCACCGACGACGAGGGCTTCCGCCTGGAGAGCCGACTCCACCCGAAGCTGCACGGGGAAGGCGCAGAAGGCGAGTACTACACGCAGGACGAGATCCGCGCCCTCGTGACCCGGGCCCGCGACCGCGGGATCCGCGTGGTGCCGGAGATCGACGCCCCCGCCCACACGAAGAGCTGGCTCGTCGGCTACCCGCAGCTCGCGACCCGCCCCGGACCGTATCGAATGGGGCCGGACGACGCTGTCCGGAGCGCGCTCCTCGACCCGACGCGCGAGGAGGTATACGCGTTCCTCGACGGCCTGGTCGCCGAGGTGAGCACGCTCTTCCCCGATCCCTTCTTCCACGTCGGGGGCGACGAGGTGGCGAGCCCGGAGTGGGACGAGTCTCCCTCGGTCCAGGCCTTCATGAAGGCGCACGGGATCGCCGACCGCCGTGCCCTGCAGGCCCACTTCACGCGCCGGCTACAGGCCATCCTCACCCGTCACGGCAGGACGCTCGTCGGCTGGGACGAAGTCCTCGACCACGGCCTGTCGAAGGACGCGGTGGTGCAGACCTGGCGCAGCTCCAAGCTCGTGGCCCGGGCGACGGCCGCCGGCCGGCGGACCGTGGTGTCCGGCGGCTACTACCTCGACCAGGGCCTGCCGTCGACGGCCCACTACGCGATCGACCCGACCGACCCTCGGGCCTACGGCCTCCTGCCCCGCGAGGCCGAGGCGCTCCGCGGCACGCCGCTCGCCGCCTACGTCGGCGAGGCGAACGTCCTCGACGCCGCCGCGGTCGTGACGCCCGCGCAGGAGGCCCTCGTCCTCGGAGGCGAGGCCGCGCTCTGGACCGAGATCGTGACCGCGGAGATGCTGGACGGGCGCGTCTGGCCGCGCACGGCCGCGATCGCGGAGCGGCTCTGGTCGCCCCGGAGCGTGCGCGACTCGGCCTCGATGCAGAGACGCCTGCTCGCGGTCAGCCGCGACCTCGAGCGCCTCGGCCTGCGTCACGAGGTGGACCCGCGGCTCATGGTCGAGCGGATGGCCCCCGGCGAGGCCGACGCCCTGCTCGCCCTGTGGTCGGCGGTCGAGCCCGTGCGGTTCTACTCGCGGCTCATGAAGCGGATGATGGGCGGGCCCGCGGCGCAGCTCGCGCCCCTCAACCGGATGGCCGACGCCGCGGTGCCGGAGAGCCTCGAGGCGCTCCGCCTCCGCGTGGACGTCGAGGACGCGGTGGCGCGCAAGGAGACCGCGGGGCCGCGGGTCGAGCGGATCCGGGCCCGGCTCACGGCCTGGCGCGGCGCGCGGTCGGGCCTCGAGGCGCTCCAGGGACGGGCGCCGGGCCTCGCGGAGCTGACGCCCTTGGCCGCCGACCTCGAAGTGCTGGCGACGGGCGGTCTCGTCGCGCTCGACGCGTGGCAGCGGGGGGCCGCGGTCGAGCCTCGGGCGGTGGCCGCGACCCTCGCCGTTGCCGGACGCCTCGACGCTGCCGCCAAGGCCGCGGGCTACCTGGCTTCGTTGACGACGCCGCCACCGCCCGCCGAGGTGGAGCTGGCCGCGGTGGGGGCCGTCCGCGAGCTCCTGCGCGCCGCCGGCGCGCCCACCGCCTCCCCAGCCGTTCGATGAAGGAGCGCCCGACGTCCCATTCCCCGCGGATCTCGAGGCGCCAGTTCGCCCGGGGCGCTGCCGCGGCGGCCGGCTCGCTGATGATCCTGCCGAGGCGCGTCCTCGGCGGGCCGGGCACCACGCCGCCGAGCGACACGCTCACGAAGGCGGTCGTCGGCGTCGGCGGGATGGGCCGCAGCCACCTCGCGTACGGCGGTTCCGTCCTCCGCGCCGTCTGCGACGTGGACCGCGGCCACCTGGCGTCGGCCCTCGAGGCGTGCGGCCCCGGCGTCACGGGCTACCACGACTTCCGTGAGGTGCTGGAGCGGCCCGACATCGACGTCGTCCACATCGCGACGCCTCCCCACTGGCACGCGCTCGTCACCGTGGCCGCGGCCGAGGCGGGCAAGGACGTCTGGTGCGAGAAGCCCATGACCCGGACGATCGGCGAAGGCCGCGCCGTCGTCGCGGCCATCGAGCGGACGGGACGGGTGCTCCGGGTCAACACCTGGTTCCGCTTCGAGGAGCGGTTCTACGGGCTGGGCACCGACGTCAAGCCGGTCAAGAAGGCGGTCGCGGGCGGCCTCCTCGGCTGGCCGATCAAGGCCACGGTGAGCGCCTCGACCGGCTTCGACTGGAAGTTCTTCTGGACCGGCCGGACGAGCCTGCCGCCCGAGCCCGTCCCGCCCGAGCTCGACTACGACTTCTGGCTCGGCCCCGCGCCCTTCAAGCCCTACCACCCGCACCGCGTCCACGGCACCTTCCGCGGCTACTGGGACTACGACGGCGGGGGCCTCGGCGACATGGGCATGCACTACCTCGACCCCGTCCAGTACGTGCTCGGCAAGGACGACACGAGCCCGGTCGAGGTCTGGGCCGACGGCCCGCAGCAGCACCCCGACGCCTGCGGCACCTGGCGGCGGATCGAGATGAGGTACGCGGACGGCTGCACGATCGTCCTCGACGGCGAGGACCGCGACAAGGACGCCCCCTTCCTCGAAGGGCCGGAGGGGAAGATCTTCCGGGGGTTCCGGTCGGACATCCCGCACTTCGAGGAGAAGGTCGCGTCCCTCCCCGACCCGGAGCCCCAGGTCACCGACTTCGCCGAGTCCGTCCGCACGCGGCGCCGCTTCGCCTTGAACGAGCGGAACGGCCACCGCTCCTGCACGCTCGTGAACCTCGGGAAGGTCGCCGTCCAGCTCGGACGGCCTCTGCGCTTCGACCCCGTCGAGCAGCGCTTCGTCGGCGACGAGGAGGCGAACCGGCTCGTCGACCAGCCCATGCGCGCGCCGTGGCGGCTTTCGGCGTGACGCCACCCCGGGGTATCTGCTCCCGAGGCGCTCCGGTGCGGACGTGCGCCGAGGGATGCGCCGGTCCCCTGGCCAGAGTGTCCCCATGAAGGTCCTCGCCGTCTCTCTCGCCATCGCTCTCCCGGCGTCCGGTCTCGCCGCTCCGGCTTCTCCCCGTGCCGACCTCGCGGCGAACGTCTCGTCGATCATCGACCGCTTCCCCGCCGATACCCCTGCCCATCGCGACTCCCTCTGCGCGGAGATCCTGAAGCTGGGGGAGGAGGCGGTCGCGGAAGTCTGCGCTCGCGTCGTGCCGCCGGGGAAGGGGGACGACGCGAAGGCCCGCTTCGCCGTCAACGGCCTCGCCGTGTACGTCACCCGGCCGGGAGCGGAGGGGGAGCGCGCCTTCTTCGCGCGCGCCCTCCTCGAGTCTCTCGGCCGGGCGAGCGACGATCAGGTCGCCGCCTTCTTCCTCTCCCAGGTCCAGCTCGTCGGGAGGCGGGAGTCGGTTCGCCCCCTGGAGAAGTACCTGGGCGACGAGAAGCGGGCCGGCCCCGCCGCGGCAGCCCTGCTCGAGATCGGCGGACCGGAGGCCACGGCGGCCCTGGTCGCCGCCGTCGACAAGGCGCCCCGGGACGCGCGTCTCGTCCTCGTCCAGTCGCTCGGCGAGACCCGTCGCCGCGAGGCGGTGCGGAAGATCCTCCCCCTCGCCGACAGCGCGGACGACGGCCTCCGACAGGCCGCCCTCTTCGCCCTCGCCAACATCGGCGATCCTCTGGCCGGCCCCGTGCTCTCGCGGCCGCGCCTCGCCGCCCCCTACCGCGAGCGGGCGCAGGCCCCTGCGCTCTACCTCCTCTACGCCCGGCGTCTCGTCGAGTCGGGACGCACCGCGGAGGGGCTCGAGGCGGCCCGCGCCGTCCTCGAGAACTACCGCCGGCCGGAGGAGTCCCAGCACGCGTCCGCCGCCCTCGCCCTCGTCGTCTCGGCGCTCGGGGCGCGAGCGCTCCCCGACCTCCTCGCCGCTGCCGACAGCTCCGACCGGGACTTCCGCGGCTCGGCCCTCATGCTGGCCTCGAAGGTGCCGGGGAGCGAGGCGACCCTCCGCTGGGTCGAGAAGGCGGGCACGGTGGCGCCCGACGCCCGGGCCGACATCGTCGCGATGCTCGGCCGGCGCGGCGACGCCGCGGCCCTGCCCTTCGTCCGCGAGAGCCTCCGCAGCGGCCAGGAGCCGGTGCGCCTCGCGGCCATCCCGGCCGCCGTCCGTCTCGGCGCAGAGGCCGTCCTGCCCGACCTCCGGCAGAGCCTCGCCTCGGCCGGCGAGAAGGAGATCCCGGTGCTCAAGACGGCGCTGCTCGGCTGCCCGGCCGACCGGGTCGTCCCGCTGATCGTCCCCCTCCTCGACGCCTCCCCGCCTCCCGTCGAGGCCGCCCTCGTCGAGATCCTGGGCGAGAAGGGGGCCCGGGCGGAGATCGAGCGTGTCTACCGTCTCGCCGAGGGTCCAGACGCGGCCGTCCGCGAGGCGTCGCTCCGGGCCCTGGGCCATCTCGCCGTCGATGCCGACCTGCCGCGCCTCGTCGCGATGCTGGAGAAGGCCACGGAGACCGACCAGGTGGTCCGCCTTCGTGAGGCGATCGCGTCCGCGGCGCGCCGGAACCCGGACCCCGAGACGAGAGGCGACGCCCTGCTCGACCTCCTGAAAGACGCCGCACCCGCCCGGAAGGTCGCCATCCTGCAGGTGCTGCCGCGGGTGGGCGGAGAGCGGCCGCTCCGTGCGGTGGTGGCGGAGACGAGGAGCCCCGACCCGGACATCCAGGCCGCCGCCGTCGGCGCGCTGTCCCGGTGGCCGGAGGGAACGGCGGCCGAGGAGCTCCTCCGCCTCGCGTCGACGACCCGGAGCCGCGACCACTTCCGCTCCGCGGTCCAGGGGTACGTCCGCCTCGTCGGCCGGTCGGACGCGCCCGGGGCCAAGAAGCTCGACGCCCTCCGCAGGGTTCTCGCCCTGCCCGGCGAGGCGGCGGACCGCAAGCCGGTCCTCGCCGGGATCGCCCGGGTCCGCGAGCCGGAGTCCCTCCATCTGCTCGCCCGGTACCTGGACGACCCGTCGCTACGCGACGCCGCCGCCTCGGGCCTCCTCGACCTCGCCTCCCGGCAGGACCCCGAGGAGCCCTGGCTCTCCGGCCACGAGGCGTATTCGGTCCTCCGGCGCGTCGAGGCTTCGCTCGCCGACCCCGCGGCGAGGACGCGCGCCGGCAAGATCGTCCTCGATCGCCTGAAGCAGGGCGGATTCCTCCCCCTGTTCGACGGCCGCTCGCTCGAGGGCTGGAGAGGCCTCGTCGCCGATCCGAAGGCGCGGGCGAAGATGTCGGCGCCGGACATGGCGAGAGCCCAGGCGGCCGCCGACGAGACGATGCGGGCGCACTGGAGTGTCGTGGACGGCCTCCTCACGTTCGACGGCCGGGGCGAGAGCCTCTGCACGGCCCGCGACTACGGCGACTTCGAGCTCCTCGTGGACTGGAAAATCGAGAAGGGCGGAGACAGCGGCCTCTACCTGCGGGGCTCGCCGCAGGTGCAGATCTGGGATCCCGACGCCAACCCCGAGGGGTCGGGCGGGCTCTACAACAACGAGGTGGGTCCCCGCCACCCGTCCGAGAAGGCCGACCGGCCGGTGGGGGAGTGGAACACGTTCCGGATCGTGATGATCGGCGAGCGCGTCACCGTCTACCTCAACGACAGGCGCGTCGTCGACAACGTCGTCCTCGAGAACTACTGGGAGAGAGACAAGCCGATCTACCCGACGGGCCAGATCGAGCTCCAGGCCCACGGCGGCCCGCTCTGGTTCCGCAACCTCTTCGTCCGGGAGATCCCGCGCGACGTGCCGGGGCCGCCGAAGGTGGAGGTGGGCGACGGCTTCGTGCCCCTCTTCGACGGCCGCGACCTCGAGGGCTGGACGGGCAACACCACGGGCTACGCGGCCGAGGGCGGCCGGATCGTCGTCCACCCCGAGCGGGCCGGGGGGAACCTCTACACGACGCGCGAGTTCGCGGACTTCGTCCTGCGCTTCGAGTTCAGGCTGACCCCGGCCGCGAACAACGGCATCGGCATCCGAGCGCCGCTCGACGGTGACGCCGCTTACACGGGGATGGAGATCCAGGTCCTCGAGGACGGCTCGCCCGTCTACTGGGACCTCCAGCCGTACCAGTACCACGGGTCCGTCTACGGCGTCGTGCCGGCCCGCCGCGGCGTCCTGCGCCCGGTGGGGGAGTGGAACGAGGAGGAGATCACCGCGATGGGCCGGCACGTGACCGTCGTCGTCAACGGTGAGACGGTCGTCGACGCCTCTCTCGACGAGGCGAGCGCCGGGGGGACGATCGACCACCGGGACCACCCCGGCCTCCAGCGGACGAGCGGCCACATCGGCTTCCTCGGCCACGGCTCGACCGTCGAGTTCCGGAACGTCCGGATCAAGGAGAGCCGTTAGCCGGCGCTCCGCCGTCGGACCGGCGCTCGGTCGGTGGCGTCTGCCGAGAACGGCCAGACGCGGCTCAGCGCGGCCAGAGCCAGCCGAACATCCCCGCGCTGAAGAGCGCGAAGACGAACCCGTCGAACACCGACTTCAGGGTCGTGGCCCAGGCCCGCCGGTACCAGATCGAGTTCTGGAGGAGAGCGAGCGAGTAGCCCATGAAGGCGGCGGTGCCGACCACGCGGAAGACGCCCAGGTAGTGGGTGCCGGGGCCGAGGGTGCGGCCGGCGAGGTAGCCGGCGAACAGGCTCACGAGCACGCAGTACAGGAACCATAGGGTGAGGCTCTTCCCCATCGTGATCGGCCCGCCGGGGGACACCGTCATCAGGACGAGCGGTCCCTTCGCCGCCTTCTCGATGAACTCGGGCTTCCTCATCCCCTCGGACGATCCCGGGTGAGGCGCTCCGTAGTCGCCGGGGGGGATGTTCAGACGACGCAGGTTCTCGAGCACCGCGTCTTCGTCGGGGAGCTTCCGCATGTCGCTCCGATGGTAGGGCAGGACCATGTGGATGATCGAGCTCAGGACGAACACGACCACGGCGGAGCCGAGAATCGGCAGGACGAGCGACGTCAGGGGCACCATGTGCACCTCCCTCGCGAGGGGAACCCGGGGAACGGCCTGTCTTGCGATTGCCGGATCGTAGGCCCGCCCCCTGGGCGATGCAAGCTCCCGGGGCGGCCGCCGGGCGGGCCGTCCACCTGGCCGCGGAGGGACCCTCGCTTCGCCGCAGCCGTGCGGCGATTCCCTCGACAGCCCGTCCTCCCGTCGCTACACTCCGGCCGCCGGGGAGGACGCGATGCGAGGACGGGTGGCGTTCGTGTTGGCGGCCTGGAGCGGCGCGGCCGGTCTCAGTGCCGGGGCCGAGACCTGGATCGAGATCAAGACCCCGAACTTCACCGTGGTCTCGAACGCCGGAGAGGGCACCGCCCAGAGGGCGGCCGGCGAGTTCGAGCAGGTGCGCGCCGCCTACGGCAAGGTGTGGCCCTGGGCGCACCTGGCGCAGGGCCGGCCGACTGTCGTCCTGGCCCTCAAGAACGACGGGACTCTGCGAAGGTGGGCTCCCGGCTACTTCGAGGTCAAGGGAGGCATCGACGTCGTGTCCGCCTGGGCCTCCGGAGCCGATCGGGAATACCTGCTGCTGCGCACGGACTATCGACCCGATAACGTGGAGGTCACACCGAACTACAACCTCTACCGGGCATACGTGGCCGTCCTCCTTTCGAGCAGCTTCGAACGGCGACTGCCCCTCTGGCTTTCGAACGGCCTCGAGGACGTGCTGGGCAACACGTCCGTGCGCGACACGGAGATCCTGGTCGGCCGGCCCGTGCCCTGGGAGTTCCAGCGCTTCAACCAGGGCGGCCGGTCGCCGCTGCGGGTGATCCTCGACGCTCGACAGGACTCGCCGCTGGTCACGAAGGAGTCCGACCGCCACCTGTTCGACGCGCAGACCTACGTGCTCGTGCACTACCTGCTGTACGGAGACCGCGGCGCGCACGCCGAAGCTCTCGGTCGTTTCGTGCAGCTCTGGCTGGCCGGGCGCGCGCATGACCAGGCGCTGGCCGAGGCCTTCGGGGATGTGGGCGCGCTCGAGGGGGAGCTGAAGATCTATGCGACGCGCCCGATCCTCAGCTACGCGAAGTTTCAGGCCGAGGCGAAGCTCACGCCCGAGCGAAAGGCGGCGCGCGTCTTGCCGCCGGCCGAGGTCGCAGGCCTCCAGGCCTGCGTGCACGTGGCGATGAACCGGCCGGTCGAGGCCCAGGCCACGATCCGCGAGGCCCGCACCGCGGATTCCCGCTCGCCGCTCAGCTACGACGCCGAGGGCCTGCTCGCGGACCGGGATCGCGACAAGCCGCGGGCCACCCAGGCCTACCTCCAGGCGGTCGAGCTCGGATCCACGAGCGCCTACAGCCACTACCGTGCGGCCCAGTTCAGCTGGAAGGCGGAGGCCGACGCGGCGGCGCTGGCCGGGCTGCGGCAGCGCCTCGAGCGCGCGATCGAGCTGAACGGGTCCTACGCCAACGCCTACTCCTACCTGGCCGAGGTGATCGTCCAGCAGGGCGACGGCCCGGCCGCTCTGGTTCCGGCGCAACGCGCCGTCGCGCTCGAGCCGGGAGGGGCCTACCATCGCGTCGCGCTCGCCCGGGTGCTGCACAAGCTGGGACGCGGCGACGAGGCCAGGAGGTCGGCCGAGCTGGGCCTGCAGCTCGCGGAGAACGATGCCGAGCGTTCGAACGCCGAGCGGTTCCTGCTCTTCCTGAAAGAGGAGGCTCGCTACTCCCGGGATCGCGAACGGCAGGAGACGTCCCAGAAGCAGACGAACGCCTGCGAGAGCGGCGACGCCGCGGCCTGTGCCCAGGTCCTGCCCGACCTGGAGCGCGCCTGCGGGGAGAAGAAGGTCTCGGCCTGCCTCTACCTGAGCTGGCTCTACTCCCAGGGCAGCGGCGTGGCCAGGGATGCGGCGAAGGCGGCGGGCTACGTCGAGCAGGCCTGTGGCGCGGGCGACAAACGCTCCTGCGTCGAGCACGCCTGGAAGATCGTCGAGGGGGAGGGGGTCGTGAAGGACGAGCCCCGAGGCCTCGCCGCACTCGAGAATCTGTGCGACGAAGGCTTCTTCCCCGCGTGCACGCGGCTCGCCGTCGCCCAGGCCGCCAAGCCGGGCGCTTCCTCCCGGGCGCGGGCCAGGGCCTTGCTGGCGCGCGCCTGCGAGGGTGGCGAGGCGGACGCCTGCGCGATGGCCAAGCGGCTCAAGTAGCTTCGTCGCCTACGCGGGCGTCGACGGTCCCGACCCGGCGCCCGTCCGGCCGATCGCGGCGACGATCGCCGCGAGGTCGTTGGCATCCAGCCGGAGCGAGGCCGCCGCGATCCAGCCCTCGACCTGCTTCGGGCTCCGCGCGCCGACGATCGCGCCCGTCACGCCCGGCCAGGCGAGGGTCCACGCGACCGCCACCGAAGCGACCGACACCCCGTGCTTCGATGCGATCGGCCGCAGGGAGTCGCGAAGGGCCAGGTTCCGGGCGAGGCTCGGGGGCTGGTACTGGGGGGACTGCCGCCGCCAGTCGTCGGGCGCGAGGGCCGCCACGCGCTCGGCGGTGAACGAGTCGGTGAGGAGGCCCGACTGCATCGGGCTGTAGACGATGACCCCGGTGCCGTGGGCCGCGCACCAGGGGATCTCGGACCCGCCGGCGTCGCGCCGGATCATCGAGAAGGGCGGCTGGAGCGACGCGACGTGCCGGACCGCCTCGCAGCGCCCCAGCCGGGCCACGTCGTAGTTCGATACCCCCGGCCAGCGGACCTTGCCCTCGTCCACGAGGCGCAGCATCGCGCCCCACGAGTCCTCGAGGGGCGTCCCCGTCTGATCCGGCCAGTGGAACTGGTAGACGTCGATCCGCTCGACGCCGAGCCGGCGCAGCGACGCCTCGCACTCCTCGCGGACGCGGAGAGGGCGCGAGTCGCGGGCGGGGGTC
>Ga0335076_10002063_pt1 | contig 19832 bp, 20 predicted proteins | sample Lox_Sample_25_FD_206717 | JGI IMG/M metagenome (GOLD analysis project Ga0335076, IMG submission 206717) | Soil microbial communities from Loxahatchee National Wildlife Refuge, Florida, United States - Lox_Sample_2.5 | ecosystem: Environmental > Terrestrial > Soil > Wetlands | place: USA...
CGACGATTCGGTCGGCGTCCGCCATCGCTATTTCACGAGCGGCAGGTTGTCGGCGCGCCAGCCGAGGATGCCGCCGCGGAGGCTGAACGAGTTCGGGTAGCCGGCTTTGCGCAACAGGCTCGCGGCCTTGCCGGACAGCCCGCCGTTCTCGCAGACGGCGAGCAGGATCTTGTCCTTCTTCTTCGCGATCGCGTCTTCCTCTTGCTGCAACCGGTCGAGCTCGATGTTGCGAGCGTTCACGATGTGCCCTGCCTCGAATTCCGTCGGCTTGCGCACGTCGATCACGAGCGCGCCCTTGTTGATGAGCCGCACCGCGTCGGCGGGCGATACGTGCGTGACGCCGCCCGCCCGGAGGCGAAGCTCGTAGAACATCACGGCCGCCAACGAGACGAGCAACGCCCCGATGAGGTACGGATGATGACCCACGAACTCGATCAGTTGACCCACGAGGCTTCCGGCGCTGGATGCAGGACGCGCAAGTATAGCAGCGCGGCGGAAGCGGCCCTTGGCGCGCGCGTGAAATCCGCGGAACGAACAGACTACACTGCCGTCCCGTATGGACGACGTCGGACGGGTCGTGGGTTCCCGCGCGAGGCTCGCGCTGATTTTCGGGCTCGCGGCCGTCGCGACTCTGGGCGCCGCGCTCGGCGTCGCACAGAACGTTCGCGAGCGCGACGCGCAGCTTCAAGCGGTGCGCAAGGAGATCAAGGCACTCGAGGGCCGGATCGCGAGCCAAACCGCGCAGCGCGACGAGAGCGCGCGCGCGTTGCGCGGCGCGGAGCTCGACGCGGCCGCGGAGGCGCGCAAGCTCGCGGACCTGCGCGCCAGGCTGGCGGCGCAGGTATCGGAGCGGCGCACGCTGGCCGAGCGCACGACGCGCGCGACGCGCCGGCTCGCGGCGGAGCGCGCCTCGCTCGCGAGCCAAGTGCGCGCGAGCTACATGAACGGTCACGCCGAGCTGTTCAAGCTCGTGCTCTCGCAGCAGAGCCCCGCGACGCTCGGACGGATGCTGGTCTACTTCGACTACTTCAATCGCGCGCGCAGCGCGCGGATCGGCGCCGTGAGCGGCGAGGTCGCGGAGCTCTCGGAACTCGGCTCGCGATCCGAGCAAGCCGCGACGCAGCTGGCGTCGCTCGAGGCGGCGGAATCGGCGCAGGTCGCCGCGCTCGAACACGCGCGGGACGAGCGCCGCGCGCTGGTCGCGAAGCTCGATGCGGGCATCGCCGACTCGAACGACAAGATCAACAAGGCGCGCGCCGATGAGAAGCGGCTCGCGGATCTCGTCGCGGAGCTCACGCGGCTGATGGCGGGCTTCCCGGTGGACGGCGAGCAGCCGTTCAGCCACGTCAAGGGCAAGCTCGCATGGCCGGTCATGGGGCGACTCGCGGGGGAGTTCGGCCAGCCGCGCGAGGGCGGGACCGTCAAGTGGAACGGCGTGCTGATCGAGGCGAGCCAGGGCACGCCGGTGCGCGCGATCTATCGTGGCCGCGTCGCGTTCGCCGACTGGCTGCCGGGCCTCGGCCTGCTGCTCGTGCTCGACCACGGCAACGGCTTCATGAGCCTCTACGGTCACAATCAATCGCTGCTCAAGGAGCCCGGCGACTGGGTGTCGCCCGGGGAAACGATCGCGCAAGTCGGCGACACCGGCGGTCAGGCCAGACCCGCGCTCTATTTCGAGATCCGCGCGAACGGGGAGCCGGTGAATCCGCACGACTGGATCAAGAAGCCGCTCGGCCGCTAACCGAGGGGCGGCCGAGTCGTCCTCGAGCCTCAACGAATGACATAAGCGAGGCGGCATACCCCGGCTCGATCGGACTGTGCTAAGGTTCCGGCGCATTACAGGGAAAGTCGAATAACAACAAAAACCATGCTCGCCCTGCGTTCTCTCCTGCTTCTCGCGATCGGTATCGTGCTGGGCTTGGGTTTGGCGGTGAGCGCCACGGTCTGGACGGCGCTCGGGGTCGAGCATCCCACGAAGCCCAAGGCCGCCGACGCGGTCTCGCCGGATTCCACTGCCCTGGTCGCCGAGGTCATGGACCGCGTGCGACGGGAGTACGTGACTCGCATCGACGATCGCCAGCTCGTCGAGGGCGCGATCCGCGGCATCGTGAAGGAGCTCGATCAGCATTCGAGCTATCTCGATCCGGCCCAGTACGAGGAGATCCGGATCAGCACTTCGGGCAACTACACGGGTGTCGGGCTCGACGTGAGCGTCGACGACGGTAAGGTCACGGTCGTGGAGCCGCTCGCGGGCGCGCCGGCCGCCGTCGCCGGCATTCTGCCCGGCGACGTGGTCGTGTCGGTCGACGACATGCCGGTCGAGCGAGGCAACGTCTCGGAAACCGTAAATCGAATGCGCGGCGCCGCCGGCACGCCGGTCACGGTCGGGGTCATCCGCGGTGGCAGCGACAAGCCGCTGCGCTTCGCGCTCACGCGCGCGCCGGTGCAAGTGAAGACGGTTACGAGCGAGTATCTCGGTAACGGGCTCGCGTATTTCCGCCTGTCCGCGTTCGCCGAGAGCACGCCGCGCGACCTGGCCGTGGCGGCGCATGCGGCGATCGAGAAGGCGAACGGCAAGCTGCGCGGCGTCGTGCTCGATCTGCGCAACAACCCGGGCGGAGTGCTCGACGCGGCCGTGCAGGTCGCGGACGAGTTCCTCGCGGACGGCGTGATCGTCAGCGGCACGGGCCGCGTGAAGCAGGCGCGCTTCGAGCAGTACGCGTCGCCCGGCGACGAGCTCGAGGGCGTGCCGGCCGTGCTCCTCGTGAACGGCGGCTCGGCCTCGGCGTCGGAGATCGTCGCGGGCGCGCTCAAGGATCACGAGCGAGCGCGGATCGTCGGCGAGCGCACGTACGGCAAGGGCTCCGTCCAAACCGTGATGCCGCTCGGCGAGGGCAGCGCGCTGAAGCTCACGACATCGCTGTATCTAACGCCTTCCGGTCGCTCCATCAACGGCGTCGGCATCGATCCGGACGTCGTGGTGCACAACGCGGATCCGCAGCGCCAATACCGCGGCCCGGGCAGCCCGGTGCCGATGGCGGACGACCAACAACTACTCGAAGCATTGCGGCTCATAAGCTACGACTCGGCGGCGCTCAGCGCCGCGCGGTGAGGCGAGCGAGTCCGCGCCGCGCTATCCTGAGCACGCCTGCGGCCTTCGCAGGACGCCCGGAGCGAGCATGAGCGGCGACCCGTTCGAGCGCGGACTCGAGATCGAAAAGGCGCAGCTGCGCGGATTCGCGCGCAGCGTGTCCGAGATCGAGTGGCTGCTGCTGATCCTCGTCGTCCTGTATCTCTTCTTCGTCAACCCCGCGCTCGCGCGCAGCGCGAGAGTGCTCGGCGCGCTGGTGGGTTTCGCCGCGTTCGTGCTCGTGTTCCGCTACGCGCGGCCGTTCGCGACGCGAATACACATCAAGCTCACGGTCGAGATCCTCGGGATGTTCGCGTTCCTCACCGCCGTGCTCGCGCTCGCGGGCGGCGTCCGCAGCCCGCTGATGAACCTCTACCTCTTGCCGATCGTCACTGCCGCACTCGCGCTCGGCAAGCGCGCGACCGCGCTGGTCGTCGTGCTCGTTTGCGCGTGCTATCCGCTGCTCGAGGTTCTGACGGGCGGCACCGAACGCTTGACGGCCGATTTCGCGGTGACCGCGGTCGGCGTGCTCGCACCGTTTTTGCTGGTCGCGTTCTGCACGACGCTGCTCGTCGAGAACATCAACACGGCGAAGCAACGGATTCGCGCATTGTCGGATCGCGACGAGCTCACGGCGATCTACAACATGCGTGCGTTCGCGCGCCTCGCCGAGCAGGAGCACGAGGTTGCGAGCCGCACCGAGCGGCCATACTCGGTCCTGATGGTGGACATCGAGCACCTCAAGGCGCTCAACAACACTTATGGTCACGAGGCCGGCAACCGGGCCGTGAAGCTCGTCGCCGAGGCCCTTCAGCGGCTCACGCGCTCGACCGACGTGGTCGCGCGCTTCGGCGGCGACGAGTTCATCGTGCTGCTCGCGAGCGCCGACCGGGCGGCCGCCGAGGAGGTCGCCCAGCGGATCCGCAACGTCGTCTTCGCGACGACGCTCGAGGTCGACGTGAAGATGGTGCGGCTCAAAGTGAACGTCGGCGCCGCGAGCTTCCCCGAGGGCGGCAACTCGCTCCAGGCCGTGATGACGGCCGCGGACCGGATGATGTACAAGGACAAGGAGCTCCGGGACCCCCCAAAAGGCAAGCTCGTCATCCAGCGCCTCTAAGGCGGGCTCACCGTACGCCAGGCAGTAACGTCGTCTTTTTTGGAGTACGGTAGTCATCAGAGAGGTACGGCAATGAGAAAAACAGCTGCCGCCAGACACATCCTCGTGTCCGACGAAGAGACCTGCGCGCAACTGAAGAAAAACATCGAGGGCGGCGCCGACTTCGCGGCCGTCGCGCGCGAGCATTCGACGTGCCCGTCCGCGCGTCGCGGCGGCGATCTCGGCGAGTTCTCGCCCGGCGAGATGGTGCGCGAGTTCGACACCGTCGTTTTCAGCGCGCCTCTGAACGTCGTTCAGGGCCCGGTGAAGACGCAGTTCGGCTATCACCTGATCGAGGTCACGCGGCGCACGGGCTGAGCGCGTCCGTCGCAGCGCTCGCGATGACCGAGGACGGCGACTCCAAGCCCCGAGGCGGTTTCCCGATCTGGGGCAGCCTTGCGATCCCGGCCGGCATCCTTTGGGGAACGGTGCTCGGCATCCTCGTGGGCCTCTGGCTCGGCAACGTGCTGATCGGCGCCGCGATCGGCGCGGGGCTCGGCGTCGGAATCGGGCTCGTGCTGTTCGCCGCCGCGGTCGTGATCGCCTCGGCCAACCTCTAGTCTCGCGGCGACGACGCGATGCGGAGCACGATGAACACGATCGGTCGCGGGCTCGGCGCGCTCTGCGGCGCGGCGCTCGCGGTGATTTGGGCGTTCGCGTTCTGGGTGCCGGCTGCGGGCTTGACGCTGCCGGGGGTCAGCGCCGTCGGCGCGGTCATGTTCGCGGCGTTCGCGTTGTTCGCGACGATCGCGTCGGTCCGCGGCCACGCGACGGTCGTCGTGCTGCTGTTCCTCGCCTCGTTCTTTCCGGTCGGCGCGGCGCTGATCCGAATCGACCATTGGTTCCGGATCGTCGGCTGGCTCGACGTCGGCTTGGCGGTAGCCTCGGCTCTGCTGTGGCTCACACGGCCACGCGACCAGCCCGTGCCGGAGGCCGCCGATTAGCTAGAATGCAGCGCACCGGTTCACGGAGTGTCGCCATGTCGAAGCGCGAACCTTGGTCGCGGACGAAGCTGCCGCTCTTGCTGCTCGCGATGGGCGCGCTGCTCGCGAGCTGCGCTCCGGTCGGCTCGGCGCGGTGGTGCGCCAACATGAAAGCGAAGCCGAAGGGCGAGTGGACCGCGAACGAGGCCCTCGACTTCGCGAAGCACTGCGTGCTCCCCGACAACGATTCGAAGAGGCCACAGTGAGAGCGCACGCCATGCTGTTGCGCTTCGCCGCGGCCGCGTGCGTCGCGCTCGCGGCCGCCGCGGAGCCGTCGGATCTCTCGGCCGCACGCAACGTCTGGCGCCATGCGGCGCTCACCGACTACGAATACGGCTACCGCAAGTACTGTGCGTGTCATCCCGACTCGCCGCCCGAGACGATCGTGACCGTGCGTGGCGGGACCGTGGTCGGCGTGCGTCATCGGCCGGTCGACTCGACGAATGAAGTGCCCGCAAGAGCGGGCAGCCTCCAGTATTACTGGACGATCGACGAGCTGTTCGACCTGATCGGCTCCGCGAAAGCGCGCGGCGCGGCGGTGCAGGCGAGCTACGATCGCGAGCGCGGCTTCCCGACCGAGATCCACATCGACTACGACAAGAACGCGATCGGCGACGAGCTCGACATCGTGCTGACGACCGTCACACCGCTCGCACGCTGAGCCGCGCGCCGCCGCGTCGCGCATCGCCGATCGAGCTATGGGATCGGGATTGACCGGTCTGGAGCCCCGCCGTAGAGTCTAAATCGGCTGCGAGTCGATCAACGGTGCCGACCGAAAGGACTTTGTCAAACAGGCGCTCATAACAACTCCGAAAAAGTTGATCGCCGCTCTAGCGCTTGATCTCCACGTCGCCGATTGAGTCGCTAGTGTGTGTGCGCGGCGACGTGAGAATGTCGGTGATGAATATCTACGTCGGAAATCTGTCGTACGGCATGAGCGAGACCGAGCTTCGCGATGCCTTCGCTGCCTTCGGGGAAGTTTCGTCGGTCAAGATCCTGATGGATCGTGAGACTGGCCGATCGCGTGGTTTCGGCTTCGTAGAAATGCCGAATCAGGGCGAAGCCGAGACCGCGATTGCGCAGCTCAACGGCAAAGACGTCGGCGGTCGCGCGTTACGCATCAACGAGGCACGGCCGCGAGAGCGACGCTGAGCCGCTGACGCTCGCCCGGTCGAACGGCGGTCGACCGGTTTAGACGAGACGGACGCGCGCGCCTGCGCCGAGTTCGTCGAGACGTTGAGCGCGTGCCGCTCAGCACTAGGGCGCCTGCGCGTTCGGATCCCCCGCGATTATGTCCGCCGGCGCCGGATCACTCGCGCGGCCCGCTATACTCGACACAAATAAGAACCACGCACAGGGACGGTCCGTTTCGCCCATGATTTACCTCAAATGGACACCGAGCGAGCTCGCGACACTCCGAGACGGCGCTCTATATACGGAGATCGACGAGGACGGCTGGGTGCAGCGCGAGCTCGGCATCGGCGACGACGGCTTGATCACGCATCAGCTCGTGCCGTGCGACGCGCGCCCGGGCTGGTTCGGGCTCGCGCGGTTGTCGCTCGTCATGCTCACCAGCAACGTGACGAAAGCCGAGTTCGAGTCGCTCTGGCACGCGGGCTCGGCGCGCTCGGCCGAGCGGCCCTGAGCTGTCCTCATTCGGCCGTAACCTCCAGTAGAATCCGGCAGGCGACTCGACCGATTCCGCGCCGGGTCTTCGGGGGGATGACATGGCTGCCGAGCATTCGAGCGGATCTTCGCCGCGAGCGCTGCTGCGCGCCGCGGCCGTGACCGCGGTTCTCGCGACGTTCGGCGTGGACGCGGCCGAAAGCTTCAAGGTGCGGCTCACGCCGGTTCCGATCGAGGCGTCGACGGCCGCGAAGACGAAAGGCAGCGGCAGCGCGAGCGCGTCGCTCGACGGCTCGACGCTGACCGTGACGGGCTCGTTCGCCGGCCTGCAGGGCGCCGCCACCGTCGCCGCGCTGCACGAAGGGCCGGTGCTCGGCGTGCGCGGCCCGTCGGTCGCGGAGTTCACGGTGCCGCAGTCCGCGAGCGGCTCGTTCAACGCAACGTTCAAGCTCGCGCCGGCGCAGCTCCAGAGCCTGCACCAGGGCCGGCTTTATCTTCAGATCCACAGCGCGGCGGCGCCCGACGGCAACCTCTGGGGTTGGCTGTTGCCGTGAGCCCGCGGTATCAACGCGCGAGGAGTTCCTGATGCGTGCTTCGCTCCGACTCACTGTGCTGGCAGCGCTCGCGCCGCTCGCAGCGCTCGCGCAAAGCGGCCCGTACACCGAGCAGCAGGCGGCCGCGGGCCGTTCGTCGTACGTCGCGAATTGCGCGGGCTGCCACATGCCGGACCTCCGCGGCTCGAACGAAGCGCGTCCGCTCGCCGGCCCGGACTTCATGCGCAACTGGGGTGCACGCACGACGCAAGATCTCGTCGCGTTCATGAGCGCCGCGATGCCGCCGGCGCCGGCGGCTCCGGGCAGCCTCGGCGGCCAGACCTATCTCAACCTCGCGGCGTTCTTGCTGCAGGCGAACGGCGCGAAGCCGGGCTCCGCCGCGCTCGCCGCGACGACGAGCGTCGCGATCGGCAGCGTCGCGAACGGCGAGATGCCCGCGGGCTTCAAGGAGGCGCTCGCAACCGCGGCGCCCGCGGCGGCCGGCGGCGCGGGGCGCACCGGGCTCACGTTGCCGGGCCACATCGAGGGCCTCAAGCCGGTGACGGACGCGGATCTGCGCGCGCCCGCCTCGGCCGATTGGTTGATGATCCGCGGCGGCTATCGCGCCTGGAACTACAGCGAGCTCGATCAGATCACGCGCGAGAACGTGGCCGGGCTCACGCTGCAGTGGGTCTGGTCGCTGACCGACGGCGGTTGGAACGAGCCCGCGCCGATCGTGCACGGCGGCGTGCTCTACATCGACAACCAGGGCAACGTGATCCAGGCGCTCGACGCCGCGACCGGCGAGCTGCTCTGGGAGAACCGCGTCGGCCCGAACGTCGCCAACACGGCGCTGCGCGGGCTCGCGATCTACGAGGACAAGGTTTTCGTCGCGACGAGCGACGCGCGGCTCGTGGCGCTCGATGCACGCACCGGCCAAACGGCCTGGGAGACGACCATCGGCGACCGGACCGAGGGCGAGTTCTGGGGCCAGAGCGGCCCGATCGTGATCAAGGGCAAAGTCGTCCAGGGCCTCGGCAACTGCACGCGCTATCGCAAGGAGAAGTGCTTCATCAGCGCGTACGACGCGAAGGATGGGCACGAGCTCTGGCGATTCCGCACCGTCGCGACCGGCAGCGAGCGCGGCGCCGACACGTGGGGCGACGTGAAGGACTACTACCGCGCGGGCGGCGACACGTGGATCACGGGCACCTACGATCCCGATCTCGACACGACTTACTGGGGCGTCGCGCAGGCGAAGCCTTGGATGCCCGCGAGCCGCGGCAACTCCTCGCTCGACCGCGCGCTCTTCACGAGCTCGACGCTCGCACTGGATCCCAACACCGGCGCGCTCAAGTGGTATTTCCAGCACGCGCCCGGCGAGTCGCTCGATCTCGACGAGGTCTACGAGCGCGTGCTCGTCGACGTGGGTGGCGAGAAAGCGCTGTTCACGATCGGCAAGCCCGGCATCCTCTGGAAGCTCGATCGCACGACCGGCAAGTACATCGCGCATCAGGAGACGGTGTTCCAGAACGTCTGGGACAAGATCGATCCCGAGACGGGGCAGCCGCACTATCGCGCCGACATCATCGCGATGAAGAAGGGCGAGTGGATCGACGCATGCCCGAGCACCGAGGGCGGCCACAACTGGCAGGCCATGAGCTACCACTTGCCGACGCGGCGGTTGATCATCCCTCTCTCGCAGAGCTGCATCGCGATGCGAGCCCTCGACGTTCAGCAGGTCGAGGGCGGCGGCGGCGCGGGCGCGGATCGGCGTTTCTACGAGATGCCGGGAACGAACGGCAACATCGGCAAGCTCGCGGCGTACGACACGGCGACGCTCAAGGAGCTTTGGGCGATCCAGCAGCGCGCGCCATTCCTGACCGCGGTGCTGTCGACGCGCGGCGGCGTCGCGTTCGTCGGCGACCTCGATCGTGAGCTCAAAGCGGTCGACGTCGCGAACGGCAAGATCTTGTGGCGCACGCGGCTGGCGACCTCCGTGCAAGGCTTCCCGATCACATTCAGCGTCGGCGGCCGTCAATATCTCGCGGTGCCGACCGGCGTCGGTGGCGGAAGCCCGCGGCAAGTGCCGTCGCTGATCGCGCCCGAGATCCATCATCCCGCGACGGGCAACGCGCTGTACGTGTTCGCGTTGCCGGAGAAGAAGTAGCGCGACGCGCGAACCTCGAGGTCAGGCCCCGGCGAGCTCGAACCGATCGAGGTTCATGACCTTGCTCCAAGCCGTGGCGAAGTCCTGCACGAACTTTTGCTTCGCGTCAGGAGACGCGTAGACCTCGGCAATCGCGCGTAGTTGCGAGTGAGAGCCGAAGATGAGGTCGACGCGCGTGCCGGTCCAGCGCGGCCGCTTGCTCTTGCGGTCCCGGCCCTCGTATATGCCTTCCGAGCTCGGCGCTTGCCACTCCGTGCGCATGTCGAGCAGGTTGACGAAGAAGTCGTTCGTCAATGCGCCCGGCTTCTGCGTGAGCACGCCGTGCTTGGAATTGCCCGCGTTGGCGCCGAGCACGCGCAGGCCGCCGACCAGCACCGTCATCTCGGGCGCGCTGAGCTTCAGCAACTGCGCGCGATCGACCAGAGCCTCTTCGGGCGTCATGAGCTGCGGCCCGCGCAGATAGTTGCGGAATCCGTCGGCCGTGGGCTCGAGCGGCGCGAAGGACTGCGCGTCGGTCTGCTGCGCCGACGCGTCCATGCGGCCCGGCGTGAACCCTACCTTGATCTCGGCTCCGCCGTCCTTGGCGGCCTTCTCGATCGCGGCACAGCCGCCGAGCACGATGAGATCCGCGAGCGAGACTTTCTTGCCACCCGTTGCCGAGGAGTTGAAGTCCTGCTGAATCGCCTCGAGCTTCTGGAGCACCGTGCTCAGCTGCGCCGGCTGGTTGACGTCCCAGTCCTTCTGCGGCGCGAGTCGAATTCGCGCGCCGTTGGCGCCGCCACGCTTGTCCGAGCCGCGGAACGTCGACGCCGAAGCCCACGCGGCAGAGACGAGCGCCGACACCGGCAGCCCCGACGCGAGGATCTTGGACTTGAGCGCCGCGATCTCCGCGTCTCCGATCAGCGGATGATCGACGGCGGGAATCGGGTCCTGCCAGATCAGCGCTTCCTTCGGCACGAGCGGGCCCAAGTAGCGCGCCTTCGGCCCCATGTCGCGATGTGTGAGCTTGAACCATGCGCGCGCGAATGCGTCCGCGAACTGCTCGGGATGCTCGAGGAAGCGCCGCGAGATCTTCTCGTACGCCGGATCGAAGCGCAGCGAGAGGTCCGTCGTCAGCATCGTAGGCACTTGCTTCTTCGACTTGTCGAACGCGTCCGGGATGACGGCGGGCGCATTCTTGGCCTTCCACTGCTTCGCGCCGGCCGGGCTCTTTGTGAGCTCCCATTCGTACTTGAAGAGATTCTCGAAGAAGTAGTTGCTCCACTTCGTCGGCGTCTGCGTCCACGTGACCTCCGGGCCGCCGGTGATCGCATCGGCGCCGATGCCGGTGCGATTCTTGCTCTTCCAGCCGAGGCCCTGGTCCTCGATGGTCGCGCCTTCCGGCTCGGGGCCGACGAAGGAAGGATCGCCGGCACCGTGCGTCTTGCCGAAGGTGTGGCCGCCCGCGATCAGCGCGACGGTCTCTTCGTCGTTCATCGCCATGCGCCCGAACGTCTCGCGGATGTCGCGCGCGGCCGCGATCGGATCCGGGTTGCCGTTGGGGCCCTCGGGGTTGACGTAGATCAGTCCCATCTGCACCGCGCCGAGCGGGTTCTGCAACTGCCGCTCGCCGCTGTAGCGCTCGTCGCCGAGCCAGGTGCCCTCCGGGCCCCAATAGAGCTGCTCGGGCTCCCACGTGTCCGCGCGGCCGCCGGCGAAGCCGAACGTCTTGAAGCCCATCGATTCGAGGGCGACGTTGCCCGCGAGAATCATCAGGTCGGCCCAGGAGATCTTGCGGCCGTATTTCTGCTTGATCGGCCAGAGCAGGCGCCGAGCCTTGTCGAGGTTGGCGTTGTCGGGCCAGCTGTTGAGCGGCGCAAACCGTTGCTGGCCGCCTCCGGCTCCGCCGCGCCCGTCCGCGATGCGATAGGTGCCGGCGCTGTGCCACGCCATGCGAATGAATAGGCCGCCGTAATGACCGAAGTCGGCGGGCCACCACTCTTGCGAGTCGGTCATCAACGCATTCAGGTCCTTGATGACCGCAGCGAGATCGAGGCTCTTGAATTCCTTCGCATAGTCGAACGCCTCGCCGAGCGGGCTCGAGCGCGGCGAATGTTGGTTGAGGATTTGCACGTCGAGCTGTTTCGGCCACCAATCGCGGTTGGCGCGCGATCTGCCGCCCGTCACCGGACATTTCATCTTCGTCTCCGTGCTTTCTTCTTTGGTTGCCACGATCTTCTCCTGGTCTGCGAACCCTCGGTGTCGTTCGAATACTATTCCTCGCGACGATTGGCACGAAGTCGTTTTTCTCTATGGCGGCGATCGAACGAATCGATCGAAGGCCCGCCGTTGGAACGCACCCTCCCGATCCGCGGGTGAAAGGAACCTTACTCTCGACCAGCGGCATCTACCGTGGCTGTTGTCGGGTCAGCCGCGCCCTCGGCGTCGCGTATACTGCGCTTCGTCGCGCCCGTAGCTCAGTGGATAGAGTATTGGCCTCCGAAGCCAAGGGTCGTGGGTTCGAATCCCGCCGGGCGCGCCAGTTTTTTCGCGCACCGCATCAACAACGAAAAAGGAGAACCCATGACGGCGATGAACGTGGTCCGATTTCGCGTGAAGCCCGGGTGCGAGCAGCAATTCATCGACGCGCACCGCGCCGCGGGTCCGAACTTCAAGGGATTCTTGGGTGGCCGGCTCATCAAGACCGGCGACAGGACGTTCTGTATCGTTGCCGAGTGGCGAAGCTTCGATGCCATCGCCGCGGCGCGGCCCGAGATGATCGCCATGCTCGACTCGATGCGCGATCTTCTCGAGGACTTGGGCGGCGGGCTCGGCGTAACCGACCCCGTCTCGGGCGACGTCGTCGTGACGCTCGCAGCGCCGCGTGCGGCGCGCAAGCCGGCGAAGAAGAAAAAGAAGAAGAGCGCCGCGAAGAAGAAGACCAAGGCGGGCAAGCGAAAGCGACGTTAGCGCGGCTTCGCTAGAACCTTCGCTTCGGCAGCAGCCCGGGACGAGTCGCTCCAGGTCTAACGGAGCCGCGCCGCCGGCCGACGCCGACGGCGGGCTTCGTTCAGATCAACTCAGCGGGTGCGTGAGTCTCGGCTCAGCGAGGCGCCGCAAAGCGCCAGGAAGCGTTCAGCCAGACAGCGTCCGGTTTGTCGAACGAGTTCAGCTTGATTCGCTCGTACTCCAAACTGAGGTTCAAGCGCTTGATGACCGTGACGCCCACGCCGACGCCGTACACCGGGTCGTTGCCCGAGCTGTCAACGAGCCGCCCCGAATTGTCGTTGACGGTGACGTTGTAGAACGATTCGCCGAGCTTTGCGAAGAGCTCCACCGGTCCGATCGGCAGCGTGCCGATGACCGACGGCGTCCACGCGTCGGTCTTCGTCGTGAGGCCTAGCTGGCTCACCGCCGCCTGCGAACGCCCGTAGTCGGACCAATCGAGCTGTACCGCAAGATACGGCAGGAAGCGCCACCCGGCGAGGATCCGTGACGCGTCGTCGCGGTTGAAGGTCAGGTGCTCGCTGGTCACATCGCCCGGCTTCTGGTAGTTCGCCGAGAAGTCGCCGAGAGCGGCGCCGAGATAGAAGCCGCTGTCATGATCGTCATCCGCCGCAAATGCCGGCGTCGCCGCAAGCGAGAGCGCGCCCACGAACGCAGCCCACATGGCCATTCCTTGCCTGAACATCGCAACCTCCTTCCTGGTGGATTCCTCGATCCTGCTAGAGCAAGGTCCATGCCGCGCCGTCGGAGCAGAGAAATCTGTGCAAATGCAGCGGCTCGCCCGCGCCGGCGCCGCGTTCCGGCGGGCGAGAGGACGCTGCGCGGGTCGATTTCGCGAATGGGGTTGCAGATCTTGGGGTCTGTCGCGACGGCGCCACGGGCAACGCGAGCCGGCGGCGCGCCGTCGACCGCGCCGAGCGCTAGAACTTCACCTCGGCGCCCACGGTCACCGCGGCCGCGTCGTAGTCGAAGCGGAACGTGTTCGAGTCGCGGGCCTCGCTCCGGTACGAGACGTTGAACGTCGCGCGCTCGCGTAGCTTGTAAGTCACGCTCACGCTTTCGGTGGTCGGTTCGTCCTTGCGTGGGGGCAGCAGTGTGAGCAGCGGATCCTGCGCGGCGCCGATGTAGAGCTGATCCTCGCGAGAAATCTGCAGCGCTACCGCGATCGCGTCGACCGGCAGCCACTCGGCGACGAACGACTCGCCGTTCGAGACGAAGTGGTTCGACTCGGCGTCGAGATACGCCTTCAAGTCGCGCCAGCTCTCGATCGCGAGCTGCATTTTCGCCGCGGGCGTCCACTGCAAGATGACGCTCCAAACGTCGCCCGAGAAGTTGCCGCCCTCGGCGTGCAGATAGGTGCGTTCGACGTAGCCGACACTCGCCTTCAGAGCGATCTTCTCCGACGGCGCGTAACCCAAATTCATCGCCGCGCGCCGGTCTTCGTAATCGCTCGCCGACCCGCCGCCGGGAACGAGCGGCGCGGACGGATAGATCGCGCTCGACCGCCGGTATTCCCACCCTAGCGTGCTGTCGCGCGGAGTGTGGTATTCGGCGCCGAGGCTCGCGTCCTCGAGATCGGCGTCGTCGCCGCGTCGCGCGGCGTTCTCGTGCTCGGTCGTCGCATCTCGGGCGCCGCCGATCAGGCGCCAGCGCGGGCCGACGTCGAAGTTGAGCTGGCCGCGATAACCGCTCGTCGTGAACACGTCTTTCTCGAGCGAACGAGTGTTCGCGAAGCTCGCGAGCGTCTGCTCGTGCCGGGCCTCGAGCAGGCCGGACCAGCGGTGGCCGAGCTGCCAGTTCCAGTCGACCGCGCCGTGGCCCGACGTGTAGTCGAGATCGGTATTCTCCGCGAACCGGTTCGCCGCGAGCGCCGTGTCGAGCACAACCTGCTGCCGCGCTTGCTTCCAGTGGCCGAGCAGCGCGAGAGACGTCGTGCCGATCGAGTCGTCGCGGCTCGCGCCCGGGCCGAGCACGAGCGACGGATCGAGTCCGTCGGGCAGCCGGTACAGGTTGTCGTCGTGCGTGATCTGTTCGCCGAGCCGCACGACGACTCTGCGGTCGTCGTCGGTCGCGGCGCCGGTGCCCGGAACCTGCGCGCGCGCCGCGAGCGGCGCGAAAACGGCGGCGACGCCCGCCGCGAAAATTGCGGCTCGCTTCTCATTCATAGGCCCGCCCCCTCTCGAGCTCGCGGATCGCGCCCGGGGCGCGACTCGAGCGAAAGTCGTCCCAGCGCGCGCGCACGTAGCGCGCGTACCGTTCCCTGAACGCGTCGACCGAGAAGCGCAGCGCGCTCTCGCGGCACGCCCGCGGCTCGATGCGGTCTCGACGGCGCTCGAAGTCGGCCACGGCTGCGGCGATCGCGGCCGGGTGCTGCGAGCCGAAGAACACGCCGGTCGGTCGCGCGTGGTCGTCGTCGCGGATCGTCTCGAGCGCGCCGCCGCGCGCATACGCGATCACCGGCGTGCCGCAGGCCTGCGCCTCGACGGGCGCGATGCCGAAGTCCTCCTCGGCCGCGAACACGAACGCCTTCGCGCGTTGCATGAGGTCGCGGAGCGCGGCCGGCGACTGGTAGCCGAGGATCTCGACGTTCGGCCCCGCGAGCGCTTTCACGCGTTTCATGTCGCCGCCGTGGCCGACGACCACGAGCCGCCGGTCCGGCAGCGAGCGGAATGCTTCGACGATCGCGGGCACCTTCTTGTACGGCACGAGCCGCGACGCGGTGAGGTAGAAATCGTCCTTCTGCTCGCGCAGCGCGAACGCGTTCACGTCGACCGGCGGATAGATCACGTCGGCCTCGCGCCGGTAGACGCGCCAGATCCGATCGGCGATGAAGCGGGAGTTCGCGATGAAATGGTCGACGGCGTTCGCGGTCCGCGAGTCCCAGAGCCGCGCCCTGTGCAGCAGCCAGCGCGCGAACAGGGCGCGCGCGCCGCGCGCGAGTCCCGCGTCGCGTAGGTATTCGTGCTGCATGTCCCATGCGTAGCGCATCGGCGAATGCACGTATGCGATGTGCAGCTGATCTGGCCGCGTGAGCACGCCCTTGCCGATCGAAGCGCTGCTCGACAACACGACGTCGTAGCCGCGGAGATCGAGCTGCTCGATCGCGAGCATCAAGAGCGGCAGGTAGTGTCGATAGTGCGTGCGCATCAGCGGCCAGTGCTGCGCGAACGTCGTGATCGGCTGCTTGCCTTGCAGGAACGCGCGCTCGTGCTCCGGCAGCACGTCGATCGACGTGAGCACGTCGGCCGCGGGGTTCATAGCGATCATCTGCTCGAGCACGCGCTCGCCGCCGACGTAGGTGGTAAGCCAATCGTGCACGAGCGCGACGCGGGCCGAGCCTAGCAAATCGGCGCTCAAGGACGGCGTCGTCGTCATCGCGCCCCCAGCAGCTCGAGCATTCGTGCGGTTCGTCGCTCGTAGGTGTGCTCGCGCGCAACCGCGAGCCGCACCGCGAGAGCCGGGGCGGCGCCGCGCAGCGCCGCCTCGAGGGCCGCGACGAACTCGTCGTGCGTCGCGGCGAACGACGCGACGTGCGCGTACGCGCGCAGCGCCGGCAGCGCGGTGCTCACCACCGGGCAGCCGGCCGCGAGGTACTCGAAGAACTTCATCGGAAACATGCCGCGCGTGTAGTCGTTGAGCACGCTCGGCAGGAGCGCGGCGTCGAAGCCCTTGAGATACGCCGGCAGCGTCGCGTACGGGCGCGGCCCGAGCAGGTGGACGTTCGCAAGGCCGCGCAGCGCCGCGACGTCGGCCCAAGGGTCCCCCTCACCGATCTTGCCGATCAGCACGATCGACCATTCGGGATGCTCTTCCGCGAGCCGACGCAGCAGCGCGACGTCGATCTTTCGGTCGCTGATGGCGCCGACGAAACCGATTCTTGGGCGCGGTAGCCTCGCGAGGTCGTTAGGGATCGCGGTGTCCGCGGCGCGGGAACGCGCAAAGTGCTCGAAGTCCGCGACGTTTGGCAGGTAGTGAGTGTTCGCGCACAGCGAGCGTCGCGTCTCGAACAGGTGCTCCGCGGTCACGAAGCAGCAATCGGCGGCCGCGAGCAGCTCTCGTTCCGCCGCGCGGATCTCGGCCGCGGGCATTCCGCGCTGCGCGTCGATCTCGTCGACGCAGTGATAGACGACGGTGCGAAAGCCGCGCGTCGGAAAGAGACGCGTCGTCATCGGGTTGTAGGTCCAGAGCACGTCGCGGCGCAGACCGAGGCGCCCGGTCCAGAGCGCGAGGCCGGCCGCGAGCGACTGGCGGTTCAGCGCGCGCACGACCGCCCGGTGCTGCAGCGGGATCGCGGCCGGCGACCAGACCCAAAGTCGCTCCCGGACCTCGCGCGGCGGGCGCACCGCGTGCGCGAGGCGGTGCGCGATCCGGCCGAGGTCCTGCGCCGACGCGCTCGGCCGGCGCAGCCCGAGCGAGTCGACATAGAGCACGCGATGCCCGCGGCGCGCGAGCTCGACCGCGACGTGCTGCTTGTTCGTCCAGAACGGATTGTCCCAATCCGCCGTCGACAGCATCACGATGTCCGGGCAAGCGCTCATGCGGCGGCCCGGAGCGACAGCCACGCCTCGTGCACGGCCTCGCGGCAGCGCGGCACGAGCGTCGCGGCCGCGCACCAGTAGGCCGCGCATACGATGAGCGGCAGCCAGCCGCGCGCGTCGGTGTTCACCGGCACGAGCGTCCACGGGAGCGCGTACGCGCCGGCCAGCGCACCGACCGTCGCGAGGTCGCGCTTCAGCGGCGCGAGCAAGTCGAGATGGGCGAGGATCAGCACGCCGAACACGACGCTGTTGGCGGCCGCCGCGATGCCGAGCGCCGCGGCGCCGACGAGCGGGTAGAGCACCAGGTTCAACGCGACGTTCGCGCCGATGGCCGCAGCGTAAATCGCGATCACGCGCCCGCTACGGCCGCGCGCGCTCAAGAACTTCGCGCCGGCATAGCCGATCAGCTGCGCCCAGAGACCGACGGCGAGCCAACGCAGAATCGCGGACGTCGCGGCGACGGAATCGGCTCCGAACGCGCCGCGCGCGAACACGAGCCGGACGATCGCCTCGCCGTGCACGGCGATCGCGAGCGACAGCGGCGCGCCGGCATACAACAGCATGCGGAACGAACGCAGCGCCGCGGTGCGGAAGCCGGCGTCGCTCATCGCGGCCATCGCGCCGAGGCCCGCGACGCCGAGCGGCATCGCGAGCAGCAGCACGCTCGTGTCGGACACGAAGCGCGCGTAGTCGAGCGCGGCAACCGCCTCGCCACTGACGAGCGACGCGACGCGGCGCTCGACGACGAAATGCACCTGCATCAGCACGGGGACGAGCAGCAGCCACCGCACCGCGCGCCAAACACCGTCGAGCAACTGTGCGGCCGCTCGCCACTCGCCACGGCGCGGCCATGGCTCGAGGCCGCTCGCGATCGCGGAGTGCAGGCCCCGCGCCGCGAGCAGCGCGTATGCCGCGAGAAAGCCCACGGCGATCGCGACCGGGTCGCCCGTCCACCAGGCTCCGAGCGCGCCCGCGAGCAGGCCGACGTTCTGCGCGGATGCCCGCGCCGCGGACATGCGCGCGTCGCCGGCCGCGAGGTCGGCGGACGCGTACAAGCTCGTGAGCGCGTAACACGGCATCGCGAGCGCGAGCACCGTGACCATCCGCGCTGCCATTTGCGCCGTGTTCGGGTCGAGGCCCGGCGCGAGCGCGTGCACCCACGCGCGCGCGAAGATCCCGAGCAGCGCGCCGACCGCGACGGAAACGCCGAGCACGACTGCATGCATCGCGGCGAATAGCTGTCCGCTGCGCGGTGCGGGCTGTCCGCTGCGCGGGATGGGTTCTGCGCTGCGCGGGGCGGGCGCACCGCTGCACGATTCAGGCGCGCGCGCGCGGTCGTCGGCGCGCGCGCGAGCGTACGCCGGCGTGAAGCCCGCGCCGAACGCGTCCGACAACAGCCCGTGGAGCGGAATCAGAAACGCGGCCTGTGCGAGGCGATACGCGATCGCGATCGGTCCGGTGCCGAACAGCGCGGCGGTCACGAGCTCGCGCGCGATCCCGAGCGCTTTGCCGAGCAGCCCGCCGAAGAGCAGGGTTCTCGCCGTGGCGAACACGTCAATGCCTCGCCGAGCGGCGCAAGACCGCTTCGTACGCGTCGATGCAGCGGGAGAGCGAGTACTCGGCCGGCAGCAGCGTCGCGCCGCTGAGCGAACGCGGCGCGGTGCGTTCGATCGCGGCCGCGAGCGCGCGCGCGTCGTGCGCGGACGCGTACTCGACGCCCTGCAATTGACCGAAGATCTCGCGCAGCGAATCGGAGCAGACGCACGGCAGCCCGACGCTGAGCGCCTCGAGCACATTGAGCGGCAGGCCCTCGCGGCCGCCGAGCGCCGGAAACACGAACACGTCGCCCGCCGCGAGCAGCGCGGGCACCGCGTCGCGAGGCACGGCACCGGCGAACGCAACGGCCTCGCCGCATTTGAGCTCCTCCGCGAGCCTCCGCAGCGCCGCGGCCTCGGCGCCGTCGCCGACGATCAAGAGCTTGTGCGCACGGTCGCGCGCTCGCAGCACCGCGAGCGCGCGCAAGGCTTCAGCCGCGCCCTTGTGCGGGTGCAGCCGGGCCGCGAATACGAGCACGCGGTCCTCGGCCGCGAACGCGAAGCGCAGCCGCGCGCGCGCGCGCGACGCGGCGTCGAAGCGGAAACGGTCGGTGTCGACTCCGTTCACGATCGTCGTGCGCGCGATGCCGCGCGTCATCCAGCGCAGCGGCGGCTCCTCGAAGTGCCGGCGCAGCGCGTCGCCGACGAACACGAGCTCGTCGAAGCCGCGGTACAGACGCGCATCCTGCGCGAGCCAATAGACGTTGCGCGCCGACTTTGCCCAATCGAGAGGCCGCGCCGAGCGCCACTTCGCGAGTGCCTCGGCCCACGAGGAGCCGTGCGCTTGGAAAACGAACGGCACGCGCAGGACAGAGCTCTTCAGCGGCAACAAGCCGGCCGCGGCCGAGCTCACGCTGAGCACGGCGTCGACGCGCTTGCTCAAGGTCGCCGCGATTCGCCGCGAGCCGAGCCACCAGGCGCTCGAGTAGCGGCCCGGCGTCGTGCCTGCGAGCGGCAACACCGTCACGCCGTCGTGCTCGAACGTCTCGTAAGCCCGGCCCGGAATCGAGGTCGTGAGCACCGTCACGCGATGGCCGCGCAGCGCGAGACCCGCGAGCACGTCCCACGCGATCGCCTGCATGCCGCCGATGCCATGGAACGGCAAGCTGCGCGCGG
>Ga0335076_10002064_pt1 | contig 19832 bp, 10 predicted proteins | sample Lox_Sample_25_FD_206717 | JGI IMG/M metagenome (GOLD analysis project Ga0335076, IMG submission 206717) | Soil microbial communities from Loxahatchee National Wildlife Refuge, Florida, United States - Lox_Sample_2.5 | ecosystem: Environmental > Terrestrial > Soil > Wetlands | place: USA...
TCGCCTTCAACGGCGACCGCGGAGCGCGTCTGCACAACGTCTACGCGCTGCTCTACAACCGCTGCGTGTACGAGGCGACCCGGAAATTCGCCACCGCCGACGCGCAGGCGCCGATCGTGTGGAGCCGTGCGGGCTGGAGCGGCAGCCAGCGCTATCCGGTCCACTGGGGCGGCGATCCGCAAAGCGATTGGGAGGGTCTGGCGGCCAGCATCCGCGGCGGCCTTTCCTGGGGCATGAGCGGCGCGGCGTATCACGCCACCGACGTCGGCGGCTTCTACGGCTCCGAGCAGCCGTCGCCGGAGCTCTACCTGCGCTGGCTGCAGATGGCGGTGTTCGCCTCGCACATGCGCCTGCACGGGATCGGCGCCCGCGAGCCCTGGGCCTTCGGCGAGGAGGCCGAGCGCATCGCGCGGCAATGGATCGAGTTCCGCTACCGGCTGCTGCCGTACCTGCAGTCGCTCGCGACCCAGGCCGCGCAGACGGGGATGCCGGTCATGCGCGCGATGCCGCTCGCCTTCCCCGGCAACGCGCTCACGCGCGGCTACGATACGCAATTCATGTGCGGCGACGCGCTGCTCGTCGCGCCCATCATCGCGCCGGGCGGCGAGATCGAGGTCGCGCTGCCTCCGGGCGCCTGGTACGACCTCGCAAGCCGCCAGCGCCTCGCCGGCCGGCAGGTGATCCGCTACCGCGCGCCCCTCGAGCGCTTCCCAGTCTTCGGCCGCGAGGGATACGCGCTGCCTCTCGGGCCCGTCGTCCAGAGCACGCGAGAGATCGATCCGGCTGCGCCCCTCGACGCGCTCTACCTGTTCGGCAAGCCTGCGCGAGCGCTCGCCGGGTTCGCGCAGGCGAGCGTCGCGCTCGCCGAGGGCGAGGCGGTCGTCACGGCGGCAAAGGGCGTCTGCGTCGAGGTCTTCGGCGATTCGACCGGCATCCGGCTCGTCGCTTCGGGACAGTGACGGTGCGCCTCACGATCGCGGTCACGGTCGGCGAGCCCGCGGGCATCGGTCCCTATCTCTGCGTGCGCCTCGGCGAGAAGAGCTGGCCCGCACGGCTGGTGCTCGTCGGCGACATCGAGCTCCTGCGCGAGCGAGCGCGGCGCCTCGGCGTGGGCGTTCGCTTCGCGCCGTACAGCCTCGGCGGCGCGTCGGGCGCCGCGACGCTCGAGGTCGCGCACTTTCCACTCGCCACGCCGGCGATCCCCGGCCGGCTCGATCCGACCAATGCCAAGGCCGTGCTCACCACGCTCGACGCGGCGCTCACGGGCTGCACCTCCGGCGAATTCTCGGCGATGGTGACGGCCCCCGTGCAGAAGAGCGTGCTCAACTACGCCGGCATCGCCTTCACGGGCCACACCGAGTTTCTCGCCGAGCGCACCGGCGTGAAGCGGGTCGTGATGCTTCTGGTCGGCGGTCCGCGCGAGCGCCTGATGCGCGTCGCGCTCGCCACCACGCATCTGCCGCTCTCCGCGGTGCCCGCGGCGATCCGTCAGCCCGACCTCGAGGAGATCCTCGGCGTCGTCGCCGCGGACCTCGCGGCGAAGTTCGCCATCGAGCGGCCGCGGGTCGTCGTGTGCGGGCTCAATCCGCACGCCGGCGAAGGCGGCTTCCTCGGCCGCGAGGAGATCGATGTCATCGCGCCGGCGATCAAGGCGGCTCGCGCTGCCGGCCTCGACGTGCGCGGACCCGTGCCGGCCGATACGGCGTTCGTCCCGAAGGTGCTCGCCGAGACCGATTGCGTCCTGGCCATGTATCACGACCAGGGGCTCCCGGTGCTCAAGCACGCGAGCTTCGGACACGGTGTCAACGTGACGCTGGGACTGCCGATCCTGCGCACCTCCGTCGACCACGGCACCGCGCTTGACCTGGCGCAGGACGACGAGAAGGCGCGCGGCGCCGATCCGGGGAGCCTCTTCGCCGCGGTGGAGCTGGCGATCGACCTGGCGTGGCGCGCGGTCAAGCGCTGAGCGGCGTCGTTGCCGTCACCCCGGGGATCGGCTCGAGCACGAGTCCCGTATCCTGCGATTCAAGGACACCGGGTCCCCGCTTCCGCGGCGACGACGATACAATGCGGCGTCACATCGAGTCGATGCACTTCCCATGGCTGACGCCTTTCTCGCCCATGCCGACGCGATCGTCGAGCAGCTCCGCGCCGACGGCTTCTACAAGTCGGAGCGCGTGATCGGCAGCCCGCAGGGGTCGGCGATCCGGCTCGCCGACGGCCGCGACGTGCTCAACTTCTGCGCCAACAACTACCTCGGGCTCGCCGACGACCCGCGGCTGGTCGCGGCGGCGAAGGCTGGGCTGGACCGCTACGGCTTCGGCATGGCGTCGGTGCGCTTCATCTGCGGGACGCAGAGCGTGCACAAGGAGCTCGAGCGGGCGCTGTCCGCGTTCCTCGGGACCGACGACGTGATCCTGTACTCGAGCTGCTTCGACGCCAACGGAGGGCTCTTCGAGACGCTGCTCGGCGAGGAAGACGCGGTGGTGAGCGACGAGTTGAACCACGCGAGCATCGTCGACGGCATCAGGCTCTGCAAGGCCAAGCGCTATCGCTACCGCAACAACGACATGGCGGACCTGGAAGCGAAGCTCGCGGAAGCCGAGGCCGCCGGAGCGCGCTTCACGCTCGTCGCGACCGACGGGGTGTTCTCGATGGACGGCATCATCGCGAACCTCGGGGCGATCTGCGACCTCGCCGAGCGCCATCGGGCGCTGGTCATGGTCGACGACTCTCACGCGGTCGGCTTCGTCGGCGCGGGCGGCCGCGGCACGCCCGTGCAGTGCGGCGTGGCTTGGCGCGTGGACATCGTGACCGGCTCGCTGGGCAAGGCGCTGGGCGGCGCGTCCGGCGGCTACACGGCCGGCCGCGAGCGCATCGTCGAGCTTCTGCGCCAGCGCTCGCGTCCGTACCTCTTCTCGAACACGCTTGCGCCGTCGATCGCCGCCGCATCGCTCGAAGTCCTGCGGCTGCTCCGGAGCGGCGAGGGCGCGACGCTGCGCAACCGCGTCCGCGAGAACGGCGAGCGCTTCCGGCGCGCGATGGCCTCGCTCGGCTTCCAGCTCGTTCCGGGCGAGCATCCGATCATCCCGGTGATGCTGGGCGACGCCGCGCTCGCGACCCGCATGGCCGATCTCCTGCTGGCCGAGGGCGTGTACGTCATCGGCTTTTCCTACCCGGTCGTGCCGAAGGGCAAGGCGCGCATCCGCACGCAGATGAGCGCCGCGCACACCGCCGAGGAGATCGATCGCGCGGTGGCGGCGTTCGCCAAGGTCGGCAAAGCGCTCGGCGTGATCCACTGACCAGGCTCTGATCTTCATGAAGGCACTCGCCAAGCTCGAACGTGCTCCCGGGCTCACGCTCACCCGCGTCAAGAAGCCCGAGGTCGGCCACAACGACGTGATGATCCGGATCCGCAAGACGGCGATCTGCGGCACCGACCTCCACATCTGGAACTGGGACGACTGGGCGCAGAAGACGATCCCCGTGCCGATGCACGTGGGTCACGAGTACGTCGGCGAGATCGTCGAGATCGGCCAGGAGGTCCGCGGCTTCCGCGTCGGCGACCGCGTCTCGGGCGAAGGCCACATCACCTGCGGCTACTGCCGGAACTGCCGCGCGGGACGCCGCCACCTGTGCCGCAACACGGTCGGTGTGGGCGTGAACCGGGAGGGCGCGTTCGCGGAGTACCTGGTGATCCCCGCGTTCAACGCCTTCAAGATTCCCGACGACATCCAGGACGATCTCGCCGCGATCTTCGATCCCTTCGGCAACGCCACGCACACCGCGCTCACGTTCAACCTCGTGGGCGAGGACGTGCTCATCACCGGCGCGGGCCCGATCGGCGCGATGGCCGCCGCGATCGCCCGCCACGTCGGCGCGCGCCACGTCGTCGTGACCGACATCAACGACTATCGCCTGGATCTCGCGCGGCGCATGGGCGCGACGCGCGCGGTGAACGTCGGGCGGGAGAAGCTTCGCAACGTCATGACGGAGCTGCACATGACCGAGGGCTTCGACGTCGGCATGGAGATGTCGGGCGTGCCGCAGGCCTTCCGCGACATGCTCGAGCACATGAACCACGGCGGCAAGGTCGCGCTCCTCGGCATCCCGCCCTCCGAGATGGCGATCGACTGGAACCAGATCATCTTCAAGGGCCTCGAGATCCGCGGCATCTACGGCCGCGAGATGTTCGAGACCTGGTACAAGATGGTGGCCATGCTGCAGAGCGGGCTGGACCTCTCGCCGATCATCACCCACCATTTCCTCGCCGAGCAGTACGCGGAAGCGTTCCACACGCTGCTCTCGGGGCAGAGCGGCAAGGTCATTCTCGACTGGACGGCCTAGGGAGCGGCGACGCGCTTGCGCACCCCGTCGTCCCCGCGCAAGCAAGGGCCCAGCTTCGTCCGAGCACGGCCACGGGGTTCACGCGTGCGCAGTGACGACGGACGCCACGTCGCGCGCAAGCGCCTCGGCCAGCACTTCCTCGCGGATCGGCACGCCATCGAGCGCATCGTCGCCGCGGTCGATCCGCGACGCGACGACCACGTGGTGGAGGTCGGCCCGGGACTGGGTGCACTGACGCTTCCGCTGCACGAGCGTGTCGACCGGCTGACGGTGATCGAGATCGACCGCGACCTCGCCGCGAGATTGCGCGAGCAATTCGGCGCCGACCGGCTCGACCTGCGCGTCGGCGACGCGCTCGATTTCGACTTCGCCTCGCTCGGCGACGACCTGCGCGTCGTCGGCAATCTGCCTTACTACGTCTCCTCGCCGCTGCTCTTTCACCTCGCGCAGTACGACGCGCGGATTCGCGACGCCACGGTCATGCTGCAGAAGGAAGTCGTCGACCGCATGGTCGCGAAGCCCGCGACGCCGGACTACGGCCGGCTGTCGATCACGCTGCAGGTGCGGTTCCGGATCGAGCGGCTGTTCGCCGTCCCGCCCGGCGCCTTCCGTCCCCCGCCGAAAGTGGCTTCCGCGGTCGCGAGGCTCACGCCGCTGCGCGGCGAGCGTCCGCGCCTGGATGACGAGCGGCTCTTCGCGGCGCTCGTCACCGCTGCCTTCGGGCAGCGGCGCAAGACCTTGCGCAATGCGCTCAAGGCGCTCGCGACCGACGCCGACCTCGAGCGCGCCGGGATCGATCCGGGCGCGCGCGGCGAGACGCTGTCGGTGGCGGACTACGTGCGTCTCGCGAACTCGCTCGCGGCCGCTGCGCGGACGAATTGATGCTCGATCTTCGCCGGGCATTCGGTCGCTTGCGAAGCCGCGGCCTTGTCGGTCGCGGCGCGCGATCGCTGCTGGAGGCGCGCGTCTGGCGGACGCCTCTCGCCGCCGGCGACGTGGCTGCGCAGGCGCCGTCGGGCGAGCGCGACGCGCTCGACCCCGAGCTCGTTCCCATCCTCGGTGAATTCGCCTGGCATTCGCTCACGCTCGATTCGCGGCTGGTCGAAGTCTCCGAGGAGCACTATGCCTTGGTCGCCAGGCTGCTCGCCCGCACGGGTCGCCGCACTCCCCTGGACTCGCGCGTCCTCGAAGTCGCGGCCTACGCCCACATCACCGGCTACCTGCTCTACCAGCGGCTCGGTGCGCGTACCGATCTCCTCGACATCTCCCCCAGCACGCTGCGCCTCGGTCGACGCCTGGCGCGCGAGCGGGGACTGCCGACCGAAGGCACGACCTGTGTCGCGGGCGATTTTCATCACCTGCCGTACGCGGACGGCGAGTTCGATCTCGTCTGCATCTGCTCGGCCCTGCACCACACCTGGCTGTGGCCGCAGGTTCTGGGCGAGATGCTGCGAGTCCTCGCCCCGGGAGGAATGCTGCTGCTCGAGAACGAGCCCTGCCGGCGGCGGTTCTGCCACTACCTCTTCCGCGCCAATCGCGCTGAACAGGGCGAGCTCGAGCGGGCGCTCGACAAGCTGGGCATTCTGCGCACCGTGGCCGAGCCGTTCCCCGGCACGCGCCCGGAATCGCTGTTCGGCATGGTGGAGAACCAGACGATTCCGATCGAGGCGCTGTGCGGCATGCTGGCCGCCGGCTGCAGCCCCGTCGAGGTGACGGTCACGCCCGAGGTCTGCATGGGGGAGCTCGAGCACGCGATGGTCGCGCACCGACGCGATCCGAAGGGCGCGTGCGCGCGCTGGCTGACAGGAGAGATGATGCGGCGCGTCGACGCCGCGCGCGCCGCGATCAGCGAGGCGGATCGAGGCATGGGCTTCGCACTGCCGTCGCCGGCGCAGATCGAGGAGCTCTGTGCGTCGACGGCGGCTGCGCTGGCCGGGCTGCCGGCGGATTCGAGCTCGCCCGATTTCCGCATCGGCCTCGCCGACATCTTCGGGGCCTCGGTGCGGATCGCGGTCCGCAAGAACGGCCCGTTGCGCGGAATGCGGGACGCGCGCCCCTGGCGCCAGTACTCGCTGTCCGACGGCATCGCGTACGCGTTTCCGGAGCGTATCGCGCGCCTGCTCGACCCGGGCTCCGCCGCGATGCCCGACATCCAGTCGGCCCCGATCGCCGCGCTCGAGGCGACTTTTCCACCGTCGGATTGGACAAGCAGCGTGTCAGAAGCCGGTTTGCGTGCGCTCGTGCCCGTGACGGCGCAGCCGAGCTTCGGCGTCGACATTGCCAGGCCCGGGCCTCTGTTGATCGTCGTCCGGCTGCACGTCGTGGTCGACGGGCGGCCGTTCCGCGTGATGCTCTGCACCGGCGAGGAAGAGCTCGCGGGATTCGACGCCTACCGGACCGATTCGCTGCTCCTGCGGCCGATCCTGCACTGTCCGCCATCCGCGTCGAGGCTGCGCCTGTCGATTCGCACCCGCTCCCTGGACGGGGCGGACGGCGATCAGGCGCCGAGGGTCTTCAACGTTGCGTACGCCGGCGCCTTCGCTCTGGAGGCGGCGGACCGCGGTGAGGCGCTCAGCGCGTCCGCGGGGGCTTGACCCCGAAGACCTCGACCGTCTGCGCCTTGCCGCGGAACGCTACCGGCCCCAGTCCCTCGACCGAGATGTCGCCGCGCAGCCCCGTGCGCGTCTCGCCGTCGATCAGAATCGGCGTGTCGGTCGCCTTGGTGTGCGCCTCGAGGCGCGAAGCGACGTTCACGGTGTCGCCGATGCAGGTGTAGGTCGCGCGCTCGTTGGTCCCGGTGTAGCCGGCGACCATCTCGCCCGACCCGATCCCGATCCCGATCCTGATCTGCGGCTTGGCTCCCGCCGCCTGCTCGACGTTGAAGAGCTCGATCAGCTCGATCATCTCCAGCGCCGTGCGCACGGCCGCGTCGCAGTGGTCGGCGAGCGGCAGAGGCGCGCCGAACACCGCCATCAGGCCGTCGCCCGCGATCTGGCTGACGATGCCGCCGTGCCCGCTGATCGCGTTGAACATGAGCGTGTAGTAGGTATTGAGGAGCTCGATCGTCTCCTCGGGCGGCTGCGACTCCGCGAGCGGCGTGAACTCGCGGATGTCGGCGAAGAGCACCGAGCCGCGGACGCGCTTGCCGCCGAGCGAGAACCCGGTCTGCTGCAGGTCTTGAGCGACCTCGGCGTTGGCGAAGCGGCGGACCAGCTCCTTCTGCTGATCGCGCAGGCGCTTTTTCTCGAGGCAGGCGCCGATGCGCGCCTTGAGCAGCGCCGGATTGACCGGCTTGGTCAGGTAGTCCTCGGCGCCGAGCTCGATGCAGCGCACGACGTTCTCGAGTCCTTCGAGCGACGAGGTGACGATGACCGGCAGGTCCCGGAGCTCGAGATCCTTCGCGAGCTCGCTCAAGACCTGGAAGCCGTCCATCTCCGGCATCTCGATGTCGAGCAGCATCAAGTCGAAGGAATCGCGGCGCAGCATGTCGAGCCCGACGCGGCCGTTCTCAGCCGATGTCACCTTGAGACCCATCAGCTCCAGGTTCCGGGTGAGCAGCAGCCGATTGACCTTGTTGTCGTCGACCACCAGGAGCCGCGCCCCGCCGTAGCTGCCCTCACGCACGCTTGAGCTCCGTCAGTTCCTTCGCCACGCGACCGTATTCATGCGCGAGCGCCGAGAGCGGCTCCCCGCCGTTCTCGCGAGCCGCCGCGAAGCCGCCCAACTCGAGCTCCCTGGCCATGGCGGCGAGCTCCGATGCGCCGAAGGTGTTGCTGTTCGACTTGAGCGAGTGCGCCACGCGCCGGAAGCGGTCGGCCTCGCTCGCCTCCAGCGCGCGGCGCAGCTCGGCGAGCATGCCCGGCGCTTCGCTCAGGAACGTGTCGACGAGCTCGCTCACGAAATCGGCGCCGGCCGTGAGCTTGAGCTCCTCGAACACCGCGCGATCGATGGTTCCTTCGGGCATGTCAGCGCATCCTTCGCGGTTGGACTTGATTCAAGGCTTCGACCAGGCGCTCGACGCGGATCGGCTTGGTCAGGTAGTCGTCCATGCCGGCGGCGAGGCACATGTCGCGATCGCCCTGCATCGCGTTGGCGGTCATCGCGACGATCCGCGGCCGGTCCTGCGGCTGCCAGCGCGCGCAGATCTGCCGCGCGGCGTCGAGCCCGTCCATGTCCGGCATCTGCACGTCCATCAGCACGACGTCGTAGACCTGGCGTCCGACCGATTCGACCGCCTCGATGCCGTTGGAAGCGAGGTCGGCGCGATAGCCCATCTGCTGCAGGATGCGCAGCGCGAGCTTCTGGTTGACGACGTTGTCTTCGGCGAGAAGGATCCGCAGCGGGTGCCGGCTCGCCATCTTCGGATCGAGCCGGGAAGCGGCCGCCGCCGGGACCGCGACCTTCGGCGTCTCCTGCGCGAACAGGCCGATCAGGGTGTCGTAGAGCTGCGACTGGCGGATCGGCTTGGTCAAGTGCGCGGTGAAGAGATTTTCGTTGTCGCCGGCCTCGCGCCGTCCGAGCGAGCTGAAGAGCACCAGCGGCAGGGACCGATTGCGGCTGCGCATCTCGCGCGCGAGCGCGACGCCGTCCATCTCCGGCATGTGCATGTCGACGACCGCGACGTCGAAGGGTTCCCCCGCTTCCACCCAGCGCAGCGCTTCGCCCGGCGATTCGGTTGTCCGCGCCGCCATTCCCCATTTCGCGCTCTGCAACGCCAGCACGCGGCGGTTGGTCGCGTTGTCGTCGACGACCAGGACGCGCTTGCCCCGGAGCGCCGGCTGGATGCCGACGAAGTCGCGCTGCCGCGCCGTCGGTGCCGTGCCGATCGGAACGACGATGCTGAAGAAGAACGTCGAGCCCTGGCCGACCCCCTCGCTCTCGGCCCACATCCTCCCACCCATCAGCTCGGAAAGGCGCTTGCTGATCGCCAGCCCGAGTCCCGTGCCGCCATACTTGCGGGTGGTCGACGAATCGGCCTGGGTGAACGATTGGAAGAGCCGGCTCATGCCGTCCGCCGACAGGCCGATCCCCGTATCGCGCACGGCGAAGGTGATCTCCGCCTTGCCCGCGGGCCTGGGCTGCGACGAAACCGTCAGGACCACTTCGCCCTTGTCGGTGAACTTCACCGCGTTGGACAGGAGGTTGAGCATGATCTGCCGCAACCGGGTCACATCCCCGACGATCGCTTCGGGAACGTCGCCCTCGAACATGTACGCGCTGTCGAGGTCCTTCTCGACCGCCCGGGCCGCCACTAGGTCGAGCGCGGACTCGACGCACTCGCGCAGGTCGAAAGGCTGCTCCTCGATGTCCATGCGCCCCGCCTCGATCTTGGAGAAGTCGAGGATATCGTTGATGATCGTGAGCAGCGCGTCGCCCGATTCGCGGATCGTGGCGACGTACTCGTGCTGCTCGGTGTCGAGCCTGGTGTCTAGCAGCAGGCCGCTCATGCCGATCACCGCGTTCATCGGCGTGCGGATCTCGTGGCTCATGGTGGCGAGGAACGAGCTCTTCGCCTCGTTGGCCGCTTCGGCCGCGGAGCGGGCTTCCTGCGCCTCGGTGAAGAGCCGCGCATTCTGCAGCGCCACGCCGACGTTCGCGGCGATGGTGGAGAGCAGCCGCTCGTCGTTGTCGTCGTAGATGCCTTCGCGCTTGGTGCTCTGCACGCTCACCACCCCTTGGCAGCTGCCGCCCACCATGATGGGAACGCCGAGGTACGAGAGCGCCTGCTTGCCGATCACGATCGCCCCGAGGTCGAGGGCGCGGCGATCCAGCTCGCGGTTGATGATCAGCGCCTTGCCGGACTGGATGATCCGGCCCGTCAGGCCCTCGCCGTACTTGAGCGGCGTGAGCCTGTCTCCGTACTGGTACGGAAACTCGATGGTTCCGGTTTCGCGGTCGTGCAGCGCCACGTACGCGATGTCGGCCTTGAAGACGCTGCGCACCTGCTCACCCACGAGCTCGATCAGGTTGCGCAGGTCGAGCTTGCCGGCGAGCTGCTGAGACACGGTGTTGACCGTCGCGAGCTCCGCGGCGCGCTGCTTCGCCTCGGCGAAGAGGCGCGCGTTCTCGATGGCGACGGTCGCCTGCAGCGACAGTCCCACCAGGAACTCCAGGTCGCTGTCGCTGAACGATTCCCCGCCCGTGCGCCACACCGCCATCGCGCCCTTGACCTTCTGCCCGGCGAGCAGCGGGGCGACCATCAGCCGCTCGTTCTCCTCGCGCTCGGTGCCGGGAATCAAGATCGCGCGCGCGTCCCTGCCCGTGTCGTTGATGAACTCGGCGCGGCCCTTCTTGACGAGGTCGCCGATGATGCCCTCGCCCAGCCTGATCTCGGTGGACTGTATTTCCGAGGCTATGTCGCCCACGGCCACGATCGCGCGGAAGGTCTGTCCTCCCGGGTCCGGCAGGAAAATCGCGCTGCTGCTCGCGTTGAGGAGGCTCCGGGCGTGATGGGCGATCCGGTCCATCACCGATGAGACCTCGAGGGTCGAGGAGATGTCGCGTCCGACCTCGGCGAGGGCCGCCGTCTCCCGCGCCCGGCGCTGAGTCTCGTCGAAGAGCCGCGCGTTGTCGAACGCTACGCCGAGGCTTCCGGCCAGCGTCACCATGAGCCCCAGATCGGACGCGGTGAAGGCGTGCTCGCGATCGAAGTTCTGAATCGAGATCACGCCACGCGCCTCGTCGCCGATCACCATCGGCACCCATATCCCCGCCTTGGGGTCGTCGGGGCCGAAGCTGACTGAATGCACTTCAGTGGAGCGCGCGTCCAGGTTCTCGTTGATCATCAACGGTTGTCGGGTGCGCATGACGAGAGGACCGAATCCGTTGTCGCCCAAGGGATGCGCCTCCGGATATTGCCTTTGGCCCCGCGCCATGCTGAAGCGGTACTCGACCAGATTGGTCCGCGGGTCGTAAGTGCTTATGTAGCAGCCAGCGTGTGCATGAAAAGTCTCCAGGATCTTCCGGCCGACGAGATCGAAGATGCCCTGGATGTCGACCTGGGAAGCGAGCCCGGATTGCACGCTGTTGATCACCGCCAGCTCCGCCGCGCGCTGCTCGCTCTCCTTGAACAGCCGCTGCGTCTCGTCGAAGAGCCGCGCATTCTCGAGCGCGACGCTCATCGTGTTGGCGAGCGTCTTGAGCAGCCGGACCTCGGGTTCGCCGAACGCGTCCTCCTTCGGGGAGTACAGCGCAACGACGCCGCGCGATTCCTCGCCGATGAGGATCGGCACGCCGACGTAGCTCTGGCCCACGTCCGCCGTGCTCTCGTCGCCGATCAGGCGGGCACCCATCTCCCGGCCGCGCTGCAACAGGTCTCTGCCGATGACCAGCGGCTCGCGCGTGCGGATCACATGCGCCGTGAAGCCGCCGGCCAGCGTCGTCGACGAGACCGGGAAGCGCTGGCCGTGCTCGAGATAGTACGGCATCGAGAGCGTGTTGGTCGCGCGGTCGTAGAGAGCGATCGACATGTCCTGCGTCCGGAAGATCTCTGCGACCTTGTCACCCACCAGGTCGATGATCGCCTGGAAATTGAGCTCCGCCGCGAGGCCCTGCTGGACGCTGTTGATGACCGCCAGCTCGGCCGCGCGCTGCTCGCTTTCCTTGAACAGGCGCTGCGTCTCGTCGAAGAGCCGAGCGTTCTCGAGCGCCACGCCCATGCTCGCCGCCACCGTGCTCAGGAGGCGTACCTCCGATTCCCCGAAGGCGTGCTCCCGCTCGTGGTTCTCGACCAGAATCCCGCCCAGCACGCGGTCGCCGCCGAGGATCGGCACCAGAATCATCGCCAGGCTCCGATCGGTCCCCGGAAGATGCTGCAGCCGCATCCCCGTCTCGGCTGCCAGCTGCTCGGCGACGCTGTTGAGGACGATGGGCTGCCGCGTCCGCTGCACCTGCTCGAACATCCCTCCCTGCACCGGCGGTCGCGGGGACGCGGTGAGCCGGACCCCGTGCTCGTACTCGTAGAGATAGTGGATGAGATTGGTCGAGGAGTCGTGCCACCGGATGCCGATGTCGCCGGTCTTCAGAACTTCGCGCATCTTGTCGCCGACCAGGTCGACGATCGCCTGGAAGTCGAGCTTCGCCGCCATGCCCTGCTGGATGCTGTTGATGACGGTGAGCTCGGCGGCGCGCTGCTCGGTCTCCTTGAGCAGCCGCTGCGTCTCGTCGAAGAGCCGCGCGTTCTCCAGCGCCACGCTCATGCTGTTGGCGAGCGTCTGCAGCAGGCGCACGTCGGACTCACCGAAGGCGTGCTCGTGCTCCATGTCCGCAAGCGAGATCGCGCCGCGCGTCTGTTCGCCAACGATCAAAGGCACGACGACGGTGGCTCTCTCCATCTCCGTTCCGGGCAGCAACGTCGCACCGTACTTCTCGTAGGCTTGCGCCATGCTCTCGTTGACGACCAGCGTCTCGCGTGTGCGCAGCACGTGCGCCGCGAACCCCGTCTTGCTGAGCGGATGCGAGTCGATCTCGAGCCGGCGGCCGTTCTCGTACGCGTACGGATAGTGGATGAGCCCGGTCCGCGGGTCGAAGACGCGAATACCCATGTCGCGGTTGCCAAAGATCTCCCGGATCTTGTCTCCGACCGCGTCGTAGATGCCCTGGATGTTGAGCTCGGCCGCAAGGGCGGCCTGCACGCTGTTGATGATCGCGAGCTCGGCGTTGCGCTGCTCGGTCTCCTTGAGAAGGTGCTGAGTCTCGTCGAAGAGCCGGGCATTTTCCAGCGCGGTGCCCAGCGAAGCGGCGATCGTGCCGAGCAGCCGCAGGTCCGACTCGCCGAATGCATTCTCCCGTTCGTAGTTTTCGATGCCGATCAAGCCGAGCACGCGGTCGCTGCCGACGATCGGTACGGCGATCATCGACTTGCTTTGGTCGGTGCCGGGCACTGCGGCGCCGCTGTAGTCCGCGGCCGTCCTCAGGACGACCGGCTCGCGCGTTCGCATCATGGTCTCGAACATGCCGCCTGGAGTCGGGGACAGGGGCTCGATCGCGAGGCGCTGGCCGTGCTCGTAGTTGTAGATGTAGTGCAGCCGCCCGGTTTTCTCGTTGTACCAGCGGATGCCGAGGTCGGGCGTCGCGAAGACCTCTCGCAGCTTGTCGCCGACCATGTCGACGATCGCCTGGAAGTCGAGCTCGGAGGCGAGGCCCTGCTGGATCGAATTGATGATCGCGAGCTCCGCGTTGCGCTGCTCGGTCTCCTTGAGCAGGCGCTGCGTCTCGTCGAAGAGCCGCGCGTTCTCCAGCGCGACGCCCATGCTCGCTGCCACCGTGCTCAGCAACCGGACTTCGGCGTCACCGAACGCGTATTCGCGCTCGTAGTCCTCGAGCAGGATCACCCCCAGGACGCGATCGCTGCCGAGAATCGGTACGAAGACCGCGGACAGGCTGGAATCGGTGCCCGGAATGACCGGGACGTGCGCCGACTCCTCGCGCGTATTCAGCACGATCGGCCGGCGCGTTTGCACGAGCTGCGTCCAGGTACCGCCGTCTCTCGGCTGAGTCGGCTCGTGATAGAGGCGCACCCCATGCTCGTATTGATAGAGGAAGTGCGCCAGGTTGGTCTTCGGATCGTGCCAGCGAATGCCGATATCGCCCGTATTGAACACTTCGCGCAGCTTGTCGCCGACCAGATCCACGATGGATTGGAAGTCGAGCTTCGAAGCCATCCCCTGCTGGATGCTGTTGATGACCGCCAGCTCGGCGGCTCGCTGCTGCTCCGCCTTGAAGAGCCGTTGCGTCTCGTCGAAGAGGCGCGCGTTCTCGAGCGCGACGCCCATGCTCGCCGCGACGGTGCTCAGCAAACGTAGATCCGCCTCGCCGTAGGCGTTCTCGCGCTCGTAGTCCTCCATCGCGATCGAGCCGAGCGCCCGATCGCTGGCGACGATCGGGACGGCGATCGACGAGAGGCTCTGATCCGTGCCCGGGACGACCTCGAAGCCCAGGGCCCTGTACTCGGCGACATTGCGCACCAGCACCGGCTGGCGCGTCCGCAGCAGGTTGAGCGCGGCGGCGCTCGGCGTGACCGGCGCCTGCTTGAGACGGACGCCGTGCTCGTACTGGTAGAGGAAGTGCGTGAGGTTGTTCGCTTGGTCGTACCAGCGGATGCCGATGTCCCGAGTGTTGAACACCTCGCGCAGCTTGTCGCCGACCAGGTCGACGATCGCCTGGAAGTCGAGCTTCGACGCCATCCCCTCCTGGATGCTGTTGATGACCGCCAGCTCGGCGGCGCGCTGCCGCTCCGCCTTGAACAAGCGCTGCGTCTCGTCGAACAGGCGCGCGTTCTCGAGCGCCACGCCCATCGACGCGGCGATCGTCTGCAGCAGCCGGATGTTGGACTCGCTGAAGTAGTCCTCGCGCTCGAAGCTCTCTACCGAGAGGTTGCCGATCACGTCGTCGGCGGCGATGATCGGTACGACGGCGATCGCCCTGGATTGCTCCGTTCCCGGCACGAGCTTGACGTCGTACTTCTTCGTTATCTCGGCCGTGGGCCCGAAGATCGCGTGGCGGTCCTGCGCCATCTTCCGGTACAGAGCGGACGGCTTCGCGGGGGGGACCGTCAGGCGCTCGCCGTGCTCCATCTCGTAGAGATAGTGGATCAGGTCCGCAGCCTTGTCGTGGAGGCGAATGCCGATGTCGTCGGTGTCGAGGATGTCGCGGAGCTTCGCGCCGACGAGATCGACGATCGCCTGGAGGTCGAGCTTGGAGGCAAGGCCCTGCTGGAGCTCCGCGGCTCGCTCCTGCTCGGCCTTGAACAGCCGCTGCGTCTCGTCGAACAGCCGCGCGTTTTCCAGCGCAGTACCGAGCGAAGCGGCGATCGTGCTCAGCAGCCGCAGCTCGGATTCGCCGTAGGCGCCTTCCCGCTCGTAGTTCTCGGTGGTGATCGAACCCAGGATGCGATCGCCGCTGATGATCGGCACCGCGATCAGGGACTTGCTCAGATCGGTGCCCGGAAGGGCGCCTCCGCCGATTCGCTCGTAGTCCGCAGCATTGTTGAGGACCATCGGCGCACGCGTCCGGCGCATCTGCTCGAGCATCCCGCCAGGCGTCGGAGGCCGCGGCGTGATCGCGAGGCGCTTGCCATGCTCGTACGCGTAGAGATAGTGGACGAGCCCGGTCTTCTCGTCGTACCAGCGGATGCCGAAATCGGGCGTCGCGAACACCTCCCGCAGCTTGTCGCCGACCAGGTCGACAATCGCCTGGAAGTTGAGCTCCGCGGCGAGCCCCTGTTGGATCGAGTTGATGATCGCGAGCTCGGCGTTGCGTTGCTCCGTCTCCTTGAGCAGCCGCTGCGTCTCGTCGAACAGACGCGCGTTCTCCAGCGCCACCCCCATCGTCGCCGCGACGGTAGAGAGAAGCCGGAGATCGCCTTCTCCGTAGGCGTTCTCTTTATCGTAGTTCTCGAGCGTGATATCTCCGAGCACGCGATCGCTGCCCACGATCGGCACGCTGATCATCGAGAGGCTCTGGTCGGTCCCCGGCACGGGGGCGATCACGCCGAAGAGCCTGTAGTCCTCGAGGCGATTGAAAACGGTCGGCAGCCGCTTCAGGGATCGCGTCTCGAACATTCCGCCCGGAGTCGGGGGACGCGAAATGACAGGCAGCCGCTTGCCGTGCTCGTAAGTGTAGAGATAGTGCAGCAGATTGGATTGCGCTTCGTACCAGGTGATCCCAAGATCGATGCCGCCGAAGACTTCGCGCAGCTTGTCGCCGACCAGATCGACGATCTCGCGGAAGTCGAGCTTGGAGGCCAGCCCGCTCTGGATCGAGTTGATGATCGCCAGCTCGGCGTTGCGCTGCTCGAGGCTCGCGTTGGACGCGGTCAGCTCGGCGGTGCGCTGCTCGACCTTCTGCTCGAGTCCGGCGGACCATTGCGCGTTGTCGAGCGCGACGGCGGCCTGGTTCGCCAGCAGCCCCAGCATGTCGCGGTCAGTCTCGTCGAAGCGGCCGTACACACCGTCCATGTCGGTGTAGAGATAGCCCAGCTGCTTGGACTGGATGATCAGCGGCGCGATGATGCGCGAGCGCTGCTTCAGCTCCGGCGCTTTCTCGGGTGTGTGCATCAGCGTGACGCTTCCGGCGCGCCGGGCTTCATCGAGCAGTGGTTCGATGGTTGCAAGAACGTCCTCGGCTTTTTCGCCTGGAGGCAGAAGTGCGTGCGTCATGGCCAATTTGCCGTTGGCCTCGAGCGCGAGCAGCACGCGCTCGCCGCCGCAGAGCTCGGTCGCCTCCTCGACGATGAACTCCCGGATTTCCTCCGCGGTGTGCAATGCGTTGAGCCGCAGCCCGGTGTCCGCGAGCCTCTGGAATGGCTCACGCACGTTCGATTCGATCGCGAGATGCGCGAGCAGGCGCTTGCGAGGCAGCTTGTGTTTGGCGCCTTCCGCGAGCCAGGCCGCGATGATTTCCCGATTGGCGTGTCTCTTGTTGAGGTAACTACGCCGCAGGCCCACGTCCCGAAGCTTGGCGACACGCTCCAGCAGGAACCCATACGCCCGCTGGAGCGCCTGGCGCGCTTCCGAAGCTTTCCTGTTCGCGGCCAACGCCTGGGCGTGCCGCCACCATATTTCCTGCGAAGCGAACCCGTCCGGGCTCGGGAAACCCTGCGCCCGATGGAGCTCGGTCGCTTTCGACGTCGTCTTAACAGCCGCCGCCGAGTCGCCGTGGGCAAGCTGCGCCTGCCCCATCAGGGTGAGGCAAATGACCTCCGCGCCAAGTCCGGCCTGATTGGCGATCTGCACGGCCGATTGGTAACGCCTCACGGCCGTCGCGTAATCTCCTTCCACGAGCGCAAGATCGCCTTCGTATCTCGCGAGGCCGCATTCCATGTTGGCGTCGCCGAGGTCCGAGAGGAGGTGACCATATTCGTGCAGCCCGGCTCGGGCACGGTCGACGTCGCGAAGCTCCAGGTCGTTGCTGATCAGGTTGGCAGCGCCATAGGTCAGGGCCTGCCTGGCACCAATGGCACTGGTAAGGGCGACGCCTTCCCGGAACAGACGCCGCGCATGCGAAAACAGGCCGAGCTCGTAATAGCCGACGCCGAGGTTGCCGATCACGACCGCACGCCGGTCCGCATAGCCCGCCGCCTCGAAGGCTTCCGTGGCTTCGCGCAGCCTTCGGAGGGATTCCGTGATGTCGGATTGGGTCTGTGACAGGATCACGAGCGCATTGCCGACCCCGTAGCGGTCACCGGCACGCGTGCACACGTCGAGGGCTTTGAGAGCGGCGGCTCGCGATTCCTTGGTTCGGCCCAGCCCCTTGGACGCATAAGCCACCACCCAATACGCTCGGCCGCTACCTGAAAGGTCGTGGGCGTCCTCGAACAGCCGAACAGCCTCCCGCCCGGCCTCCGCGCCCGCCCGGTAGTCTCCCGATCGGTTGTGGGCCTCGGCAAGGCGGAGCATGGTCAATGCATGTAGCGACGTCTGTCGCGACTGCCGCGCCGCCTTCTCGGCCGCCGTCGCCGCTTCGAGCGCGGACTTCAACGCGCCCTGCCGCATCTGCACCATCGCCTGCCGGGAAAGCGCCTGCGCCTTTAGCGCCGCGGTCCTGCCCGCTTCGGCCAGTTTCAGCATCGCCGCCGCGTCGCGGCCGGCGAGATCGAGCTTCCCGGTCGCAATGTAGGATTCCGCGCGCAGATCGAGCAGGTCCATCTGTGCCGGAACCGGCAGCGGCGCGCCATCGACGAGCGTCACCAGCGCCTGCGTGCACGCTTCGATGGCTTGGTCATGCTGGCCGCGCCAGGCCAGATCACGGATGGTCGCAGCCGCGCTCGACAGAAGCTTCGTGCTGTCGGCTGAGCTGCGCCGGGCTGCGAGCCGGCGTCGTGCAGCCCCGCGTGCGGTCTTGCATACGGACGTTTCCACAATGGCCATCCTTGCTGCTCCTTCCTTCTCGAATCGTCGTGTCCGAGTTCGGCTCGCCCCCGAGAAGCGAATGTTACAACTCCCAGTCGCGATCGGGCCGCATCGCCGGCGAATCGATGCGCACTGTCTTTGTCCTTCCGGTCTCGCCGCGAAGCAGGGTGACGTTCCGCCGCGGCACGCCGAAGCTCGTAGCCAGGAAAGCGACGAGCGCCTCGTTCGCGCGACCCTCCATGGGCGGCGCGGCAAGGCGCAGCTTCAACGCTGTCCCGTACAGCCCCGCAATCTCGGTCCGCTTCGCGCCCGGCTGACAGCGCAGCTGGAGCGTGATCGAACCATCGGCGCCGACGCGTCGCCACCCCTGCGGACGTCGATCGTCAGCGGAAGAGCCCGGCAACGCTCTGCTCCAGCCACGCAATGGGCAGCATCAGGATCAACTGCGCGAGCACGATCACGATCAGCGGCGAAAGGTCGAGCGCGCCGCCGATCGGCGGCACGAGCCGTCTCACCGGCGCAAGCAGGGGAAAGGTGAGTGCATTGAGCACGCCCGCGAGCGGCCCGTCCGGCGCGATCCACGAGAGCAGCGCCTGGACGAACACCGCCACGATCACGATCCACAGCGCCGCCTTGACCAGCTCGATGACGGCGACGACCGCGATCCAGCCCAGGGCCGGTCCCGTCAGGAGCGCCGCGGCCGGCGCGGTGAGCATCGCCAGGGCGACGAGCCAGAGCAGCTGCAATAGCCACGCGACCACGAGCGAGGCCCAGTCGTAGCCGCCGAAGCCGGGCAGGATCTTGCGCATAGGCTTGACCGCCCAGTCGGTCAAGGCCGTCACCGCCTGGCCGACCGGGTTGCGGAACGGCGCGCGCATCCACTGCATGATGAAGCGCAGCAGCGCGGTGTAGACGAAGAGCCCGAAGGCGACGTTGACGAGAAAGCGCAGCGCGTCGGCGACCACGGCGGCTCCCGGTTCCTTCAGCGTTCGGCGCCGTACTGCTCGCCCATTTCGCTCGCGCGGGCCTCCGCGGCCCTGACCGCGGCGAGGATCGCTTCCTTGATCTTCGCCTCGTCCAGCGTGGCGATCGCCCGCTCGGTCGTGCCGCCCTTCGAGGTCACCTGCGCGCGCAGCAGCGCGGGCTCCGAGTCGCTCTGCTCGGCGAGCCGGATCGCGCCGGAGAACGTGGCGAGCGCGAGCCGGCGCGCCTCCGCGGGCGCGAAGCCCAGCTCGCGCGCCGCGGCCTCGAGCGCCTCGAGGAAATAGAACACGTACGCAGGCCCGCTTCCCGACACCGCGGTCACCGCGTCGAGGTCCTCCTCGCGCTCGCACCACAGCGTCGCGCCGACCGCCTCGAGCACGCCGGAGGCGCGCCTGCGGCCGTCGCCGTCCACACCGGGCATCGCAAAGAGGCCGGCGATCCCCGCGCCGATCAGCGCCGGCGTGTTGGGCATCGCGCGCACCAGCCGCCGATAGCCGCGCAGCCAGCGCGACAGGTCGGCGAGCCGGATGCCCGCAGCGATCGTCAGCACCACCTGCGCCTTGAGCAGCGCGGCGAGCTCGCGCGCCACCGCGCGCACGTGGTGCGGCTTGACGGCGATCACGATGACGTCGGCCTGCGCCACGGCCGGCT
>Ga0335076_10002065_pt1 | contig 19831 bp, 19 predicted proteins | sample Lox_Sample_25_FD_206717 | JGI IMG/M metagenome (GOLD analysis project Ga0335076, IMG submission 206717) | Soil microbial communities from Loxahatchee National Wildlife Refuge, Florida, United States - Lox_Sample_2.5 | ecosystem: Environmental > Terrestrial > Soil > Wetlands | place: USA...
GATGACGCGCGCGCGTCCCCAGTTGATCGGCTCGAGCAGCTGCTTGATGAGGAAGCGCGAGCTCGGGACGATCGAGCCGAGCATGCGCGGGTGACGGAAGAAATTTCGCGCGAACAGCAGAGCATTGCGGCGCGGCGCCCGGGGCGCGTCTGAGGCTTTGTTATACACTTTTTCTCCCCGCGCGGGTGTTTGCCACTTGCTCTCTATAGCAATAAATGCCGACGGATACCACTTTGCGCGCCCGGAGCGTCTGCGTTGCAGCCTCGGTAAGCGTCGGCTGGTCAAGGCTCAGCCGCCCGAGCGCTTGGCCTCAAGCCCGAGCTTGCACAGCTCCGCCACCAAACGGTCGCGATGATCGCCCTGGATCTCGATCACGCCATCCTTGACCGCCCCGCCCGCACCGCACAGCCTCTTCAGTCGCCCCGCGAGCTCATCGAGCTGCGCCGCATCGAACGGCAGGCCCGTTATCACGGTCACCGCCTTGCCACCGCGGCCGGCGACTTCCCTACCAACCCGCACGCGCGCGCCGCCCGCCGGCTGCACCGGCCGTGGCTTGTGTCCAGCGCCGCGCGGCGCCCCGCCCGCGGCGGTGTTCCGCAGCACCACGCCGCGGTACGTGTGTCGGGGCTTCATCGTAGTGTTACCCGTGTCGGGCGACTACAATCCTGCCCAACCGGCGTCCGGCTCCGCAACCGTCATACCGCACCCGAGCCGCAAGAGGCAGCCCTCCATGACCCCACGGTCGCGCTTGCATGTCCCCTCGCCACCGGCCCGGCCCGGGCAGGAGCCCGACTTCAGCTACGTGCAGATCTCTCCGGCCGGCGCGGTCCAGCGTCCCGACGTCGCTGCCGCGGCGCGCGACATCGAGAACCTCTCCCTCGAGATGGTGCGCGTGCTCGGAGACGACCACCGTGCGGTCGGTCCCTGGGACCCGCACCTCGAGGCGGCGGAACTGCAGGTGGCGCTGCGGCACATGCTGCTGACGCGCTTGTTCGACGATCGCATGCAGAAGATCCAGCGCCAGGGTCGCATCTCCTTCTACATCAAGTCGACGGGCGAGGAGGCAGTGGCGGTGGCACAGTGCATGGCGCTCGAGCCGGGCGACATGCTGTTCCCGAGCTACCGACAGCAGGGGCTGCACGTGGTGCGCGGCCGCAACCTGGTCGAGCTCATGTGCCAGTGCCTGTCCAACACTCACGACATGTGCAAGGGCCGGCAGATGCCCATCATGTATCACTGGGGCAAGGGCAACATCTTCTCCATCTCCGGCAATCTCGCCACGCAGTTTCCGCAGGCGGTCGGCTGGGCGATGGCCGCGGCCATCAAGGGCGAGGACCGCATCGCCGCGAGCTGGATCGGCGAAGGCTCGAGCGCGGAAGCCGACTTTCACTACGCCATGACGTTCGCGGCGGTCTATCAGGCCCCGGTGATCCTCAACCTCGTCAACAACCAGTGGGCTATCTCCACCTTCCAGGGCTTTGCCGGCGGTGAGCACCGGACCTTCGCGCAGCGCGGCCCGGGCTACGGCATCCCCGGGATCCGCGTCGACGGCAACGACTTCCTCGCGGTCTATGCGGTGACGCAGTGGGCTGCGCAGCGCGCGCGCCAGAGCGTCGGCCCGACGCTCATCGAGCACGTCACCTATCGCGCGGCCGCGCACTCGACGAGCGACGATCCTTCCCGCTATCGCCCCAAGGAGGAATGGCGGGCCTGGCCGCTCGGCGACCCGATCACGCGACTCAAGCAGCACCTGATTGCGCTTGGCGCCTGGTCGGAGGAGCGTCACGCGCAGCTGCACAAGGAGCTCGAGGCGCACGTCACCGCCTGCTGGAAGGAGGCTGAGTCGTACGGCACGCTCACGCACGGCCCCTACCTCGATCCGCTCACGATGTTCGAGGATGTCCTCAAGGACACGCCGGCGAACCTGGTGCGCCAGCGCGAGGAGATGCGCGCGCTGCTCGCCGAGCAGGCGCTCGAGGCGCACGAGCCGCACACCGGGAGCGCCGCGCCTTCCGCGGCACAGGAGCGCTGAGCCGTGGCACGCATGAACATGGTCCAGGCGCTCAACTCCGCCATGGACGTGATGATGGGCCGCGATCCCCGCGTGGTGATCCTCGGCGAGGACGTCGGCTACTTCGGCGGCGTGTTTCGCGTCACCGACGGGTTGCAGCGCAAGTACGGCGAGCAGCGGGTGCTCGACACGCCGATTGCCGAGGGCGGCATCATCGCCGCCGCTATCGGCATGGGCGTGCACGGCCTCAAGCCGGTCGCCGAGATCCAGTTTGCCGATTACATCTATCCGGGCTTCGATCAGGTGGTGAGCGAGCTCGCGCGGATTCGTTACCGCTCCGCCGGTGATTTCCACGTGCCGGTCACCATCCGCACGCCCTGCGGCGGCGGCATCCGCGGCGGCCAGACCCACTCGCAGAGCCCGGAGGCCATATTCGCGCACGTTTGCGGCATCAAGGTGGTCATGCCTTCCAACCCCTACGATGCCAAGGGATTGCTGATCAGCGCGATCGAGGACGAGGACCCGGTGGTGTTCTTCGAGCCGAAACGCATCTACAACGGCCCCTTCGACGGCGACCCCCACAAACCGGCCGTGCCCTGGAGCGCTCACCCACGCGGGGAAGTACCGGACGGCCACTACAGCGTGCCGATCGGACGCGCCGAGGTGATACGCGAGGGCAAGGACGTGAGCGTGCTCACCTATGGCACCATGGTGCATGTGGTCGAAGCGGCCGTGCGCCTCACCGGCTTCGACGCGGAGATCGTCGACGTGCGCACCATGGCGCCGCTCGACGTCGACACCTTGTGCACCTCGGTGTGCAAGACCGGCCGCTGCGTCGTGGTCCACGAGGCGACGCGCTTCGGCGGCTACGGCGCGGAGCTCGTGGCCACCGTTCAGGAGCAGTGCTTCTGGAACCTCGAGGCGCCGGTGAAACGCGTGACCGGTTGGGACACCCCTTACCCGCACGCCTTCGAGTGGGAGTACTTCCCGGGCCCGGGGCGCATTGCCGCCGCCCTCAAAGAGGTGATGGCGCCGCAATGAGCCGCTACGTCTTCAAGCTGCCCGATCTCGGCGAGGGCACGGTCGAGGCGGAAATCGTCGGCTGGCGGGTCAAGCCCGGCGACGTGGTGGCCGAGGACGACGTGGTCGTCGAGGTGATGACGGAGAAGGCGGCCGTGGAAGTGCCCGCACCCGTCGGCGGCCGGGTGGTCTCGACCACCGGAGCGCCTGGCGACATGGTGCCGGTGGGTGCCGAGCTCATCGTGCTGGAGACGGAGGCCGCCGCGGCTGCCTCCCCGGGGACGCACTCGACCCGTCCGGCGGCTGCCGCGCCCGCCGCAGCGGTGAGCTCAGCGGCACCGCCTGCGGCGGTGACCGAGCCGCGCGCGTTCGGCGGTGGCAACGGTGCGGCAGCGCCGTCGTCCGAGGCGGACGTGCCCGCGGGCGGCCGTGTTGCCACCTCGCCTGCGATCCGCCGCCGCGCGCACGAAGCCGGCGTCGATCTGCGGCAGGTTGCGGGCTCAGGCCCGAGCGGGCGCATCGTGGCCAAGGACCTCGAAGCCTACATCACGCGCCGCACGCAGCCGACGCCGCTGCGCCCGGCGCCGAAAGCCGTGCCGAGCGCTCGCCCGGGCGAGCCGCGAGGTGCAGCGGCGACCGAGGAGATCAAGGTCATCGGCGTGCGGCGGCTCATCGCGCAGCGCATGAGCGAAGCCAAGCGCAACATCCCACACTTCGCCTACGTCGAGGAGCTCGATATCACCGAGCTCGAGTCGCTGCGCCGCCACTTGAACGGCAAGCTGCCCGCCGGCGCCGCGGCGCTCACCTACCTGCCATTCCTCGCACTCGCCCTCGTCAGGACGCTGCGCGACTTTCCCCAGTGCAACGCCCACTACGACGCCGAGCGTGGCGTGATCGTCCGTCACGCCGCGGTGCACCTCGGTGTTGCCACCCAGACCCCCGAGGGGCTCAAAGTCCCGGTCGTGCGCGACGCACAGGCGCGTACGCTCTGGGATCTGGCGGCCGAGATGCGGCGCGTCGCCGAGGCGGCGAGAGCCAACAAGGCGAGGCGCGAGGAGCTCAGCGGCTCGACCATCACCATCACGAGTCTCGGCAAGCTCGGCGGCATCGCCAGCACACCGATCATCAACGCCCCGGAGGTGGCTATCATCGGCGTGAATCGCGCCATCGAGCGCCCGGTGGTGTTCGAGGGCGCGATCGCGATACGCCGGACGATGAACCTGTCGTCCTCGTTCGACCATCGCTTCGTCGACGGCTACGACGCGGCGGCGATGATCCAGTCACTGAAGGAACGCCTGGAGCACCCGGCGACGATCTTCATCGCCGCCTGACGCGCCTCACGGATCATCTCGCCGGTGGTGCAGCGCGCTCACGAGCCGTGCGGCGGCGCGCCCGCGTAGACTCTTTCGCCTGCGTCGATCCGCAGCGCCAGCCGGTTCTGCGGCGGTGGCAACGGACAGGTCGCGAAGTCATTGAGCGCGCATGGCGGATTGTAGGCCTTGTTGAAGTCGAGCCGTGTGGTGCCGTGGGTCGGCAGCGGCACGTAGAGAAAGCGCCCCGCGCCGTAGGTCTCGTGTCCGCTGGTGGCGTCGGCGAACATGATGAAGAGCTCCTGGTCGCCGGGCTGCTCGAGCACGGTGTCGAGCCGCCACTCGCGGCCGTCGCGAGTGAACACCACGGCGCCGGGCGAGACGTCCTCCTCCTCCATGCCGAGGATGTTGACGATGCGGATGTGCCGAGCCGGCTCGTAAGGCACGAAGCGGGCGTCAAACACCCAGCCGATGCTCACCGGGAAGTAACGCAAGCCCTGGAACTGGCGGCGGTGCGGGTTGTCGAGATCGCGCACGCGTACGCCGAGGTTCCCCGCGCGCTCGATGACGAAGAAGCGCAGCGCGCCGCTGGCGAGCACCGTGGGCTCGCCACTCGTGTCGGCGGCCAGCTCGAGCGTGGTGACGGGCCGGCCGTCGTGTGTGATGCCGCTTCCCGGGCGAGCCGTGAAGCGCACCCTGTGGCCGCTCACCTCGAAGGAGCCGGCGCCGTCGGCGAGTGAGGGATTGTCGAGCCTGAGTGCGTTGGCAGCGCCTCGGCCGAAGCTGTTCTCTCCCTCCTTGAGCCAGAAGAGGCCCGCAAGCGTCAGCCAGCCGCTGTCACTCGTGAGCGAGGCGAGTCGCTGCTGCCGCCAGGCCGCGACACCGGCGCGCTCGGACTCGAGCGCGGCGCCGGGGTCGGGCGCCCACGACGATGATGAAGTCGTGGCCGGGTCGGCGGCGCGCGGCGCCACAGGCGCGGCGAGCACGCAGGCCGCGAGCAGCAGCGTGGCGAGTAGCAGGCGTGGCGCGTGGCTTTGCGCGCTGCGGTCGGCCGGCATGAGCTTCTCCTTGGGCAAAGCCATCAACCTTCGCGGCCGAGGATCTCCTCGCGCACGTCGGCGATCTCGCGGGCGCGCGAGGGGCGTGCGCCCTCGCACCGCTCCGGGCGCGGACAGCGGTTGCTGCGCGGGCAAATGATGCGCGCGGGCGCACCGAGCGCATCCTCGATCCAGGCGATGTTCAGCACGTTGGCGACCACGGCGAGCGCCTGCGCGGCCGGGCGTGGGATGCGTGCCTCGCCGCGCCGGTGCAGGCACTCGCGGAAGATGGCGTCGATCACGGTATGGCCGGGCACGCCGTTCGAGGCAAGCGCCGGCGCCAGGTCCACCCCGACCGAGAGCACGTGCGGGTTGCCGGCCATGTCGTGCACGCGAATCGAGTGACAGCAATAAAGCAGCGAGCGCTCGCCGTCGCGCAGCACCGAGATCTGCGACCCCGAGCCGCCATGCTCGCTCTCGATCATGCGGAACACCGCCCAGTTGGGGCACGGGTCGCTCACCTGCGCGAGGTTCCCCCACGGCAGCGGTATGCCGTTGCCGCGGTACACCGCGCGCAGGTACCCCGGCGGATAGGCATCGAAGAAATGCCAGTAGGGGTAGGGGGACACCTTGGTCATACGTCGCATCACGACCGCCGGCGTGAGCTCGAGCCGCGCGCCCGCCTCGACCCGGTAGCGCTCGCGGGTGAGGAAGCGCCGGAACGGCGCGCGCGGTGCCAGCAGTGCGCCGGCGAAGAAGCTGCACTCGAAATCGCGCCAGGCGTGCAGCACATCCTGCGCGTTCATCCCGGCGGCGCTCGAGCCACCCTCGGGGCTGCCGCCCATCTCCCCACCGGTTGCGTGGGGGGACTTCAGGCCATCGCCTCCGTGCAGCACCTTGTGGCCGATGTGCGCGGCGAGGTCGAACTTGAGGCGCGCCGGATCGCCCTGCAGTGCGCGGTTGGCGTAAACGACACGCGGTGCCTCGAAGAACGAGCGCACCATGCTGCGCACCTCGCGATCCTTGTCGCGCGCCAGCACGGGCTTGCGGTCGAACCAGCGGATCTCGAGCCCATGCCTCCGGCACAGCCGCATCAGGTCCTCGACCGAGAGCGGGAAGCGCCGCTCGCCGACGCGGTCGGCCGCACGCTCGAGGTCCGGGAAGTCGTTGCGCGACATCTCCTGGTGCGAACGGATGAGCAGATGCGCGAACTGTCGCCCGGTCGTTCCGGTCTGGGCGAGGAGCTCGGGGATCGCGGACTGGAGGAGACTGCGTGAGAAAAGAAACGCCGGCTCGAGTGGCATGCGTGTCGGGGCGCCTCCCGGGGTCGCGGGCGAGGGCAGCTCGAGCTCGATGCTCTCGTCGAGGAACCATCCGGGCGAGCGTTGGAACACGCCGGCGAGCAGCTCGAGCAGCTGTGGCGAGGGCGTGCGTTTGCCGCTCTCGATCATGGACAGGTAGGACACCGAAGGGGCGATGTCCGGTTTGCGCTGGATGCAGCGCGTCGACAGCTCCTCCAGAGTGAGGCCGTTGCGCCGGCGGACCGCGCGCAGCTTGGCTCCGAGGAAATGTCCCTTGCGTAGCAGTTCCGCCATATGTCGAGTTGCCGTCTCCCTGTCCCGTGTGAAATTAACAGTGTGAAGTTTCCATAGTCAAATTCGCGGTCAAACAGCGTATGCTGCCGGAGAAATGAATGCTGAAACGCAGGCGCGGGTCTACTCCCGCGAGCAGGCGGGACCTAAGGTCGAGCTGAGCGGCGCAAGGATCGAGCGCTCCGAGGAAGTGCTGACGCCGCTCGCGCTGCAGCTGCTCGCAAGTCTGCACCGCCGCTTCAACGCTCGCCGCCTCGAACTGTTGACCGCGCGTGCGCATCGCCAGGCGCTCCTCGATGACGGCGCCACGCCGGTGTTTCCCGCCGCGAGCGCCGCGCTGCGCGCGGCGGACTGGCGCATCGCGCCGGTGCCGGCCGACCTCGCCGACCGGCGCGTCGAGATCACAGGCCCCGTCGACCGCAAGATGATCATCAATGCGCTCAACGCCCCGGTGCGCGCCTTCATGGCCGACTTCGAGGACTCCTGCTCGCCCACCTGGGAGAACGTCATCCGCGGTCAGGTGAATCTCGCCGATGCGGTACGGCGTACCATCAGCTACGAGGATGCGGCAACCGGCAAGGTGTATCGCCTCGCCGAGCGCACCGCAACCCTCATCGTCCGTCCGCGCGGCTGGCACCTGCCGGAGAAGCACGTGCGTATCAACGGCGAGACCGTATCCGGCGCGCTGTTCGACTTCGCGCTGTTCCTTGCCAACAACCACGAGGCACTCGCGCGGCGCGGCACCGGCCCGTATTTCTACCTGCCGAAGCTCGAGAGCCATCTCGAGGCACGGCTGTGGAACGAGGTGTTCGTCGCGGCGCAGGACGCCCTCGGCATCCCCCGCGGCACCATCAAGGCCACGGTGCTCATCGAGACCATCCTCGCGGCTTTCGAGATGGACGAGATCCTCTACGAGCTGCGCGAGCACTCGGCCGGGCTCAACTGCGGGCGCTGGGACTACATCTTCAGCTTCATCAAGAAATTCCGAAATCGCCCCGATTTCCTGCTGCCCGACCGCGCCACCGTGACCATGGAGCGGCACTTCCTCAAGTCGTACGTCGACCTGCTCATCAAGACCTGCCACCGCCGCGGCGCGCACGCCATGGGCGGCATGGCGGCGCAGATCCCGATCCGTGACGACCGCGAGGCCAACGCGGCGGCCATGGCGCGGGTACGCGAGGACAAGCTGCGCGAGGCGCGCGCCGGGCACGACGGCACCTGGATCGCGCACCCGGGGCTCGCTGACGTCGCCCGCGAGGCCTTCGATGCGGTGATGCCCGGTCCGAACCAGCTCGGCGTGCTGCGCGCGGAGGTCGCGGTGAGTGAGCGCGACCTGCTCACGGTACCCGAGGGCGCCATCACCGAGGAGGGGCTGCGCGGGTGCATCCGCGTCGGCGTGCAGTACCTCGAGTCCTGGCTGCGCGGCCAGGGCTGCGTGCCGCTCTATCACCTGATGGAGGACGCGGCGACCGCGGAGATCTGCCGCGCCCAGCTGTGGCAGTGGCTGCGCCACGGCGCACGCACCAGCGACGGGCGAGCGGTAAGCATCGAGCGCTTCGACCGGCTGCTCGCCGCGGAGCTCGATCGCATTCACGACGAGGTCGGCGCGGCGCGGCTCACCAATGGCGTCTTCCCGACCGCGGCGCGGCTCTTCGAGCAGATGACCAAGAGCGACACCTTCGACGAATTCCTGACGCTTCCGGCGTATGAGCTGCTCGCCTGAGCGCTGGCAAGCTCCCAATCAACAAGCACCAGGCAACCGCATGAACCCTTCCAGGTCCTTACCCACGGCCGATGAACTGCGTCACAACTGGCAGGAGAGCCCGCGCTGGCGCGGCATCACACGCGGCTACGCACCCGCCGACGTCGTGCGGCTGCGCGGCACGATCGCGGTCGAGCACTCGGTCGCCAGGCTCACCGCGGAGAAGTTGTGGCGCTACCTGCACGAGAAGCCCTTCGTCAACGCGCTCGGTGCTCTCACCGGCAATCAGGCGATGCAGCAGGTCAAGGCGGGACTCGATGCGATCTATCTGTCGGGCTGGCAGGTGGCCGGCGATGCCAACCTCGCCGGCGAGATGTACCCCGACCAGTCGCTCTATCCGGCCGACTCCGTGCCGTCGGTGGTGAGACGCATCAACAACACGCTGCGCCGTGCCGACGAGATCTGCCACGCCGAGGGCGATGACTCGATCGACTGGCTCAAGCCGATCGTCGCCGACGCGGAAGCCGGCTTTGGCGGCGTGCTGAACGCCTTCGAGCTCATGAAACAGATGATCGATGCCGGAGCGGCCGGGGTGCACTTCGAGGACCAGCTGTCGTCTGCCAAGAAGTGCGGCCACATGGGCGGCAAAGTGCTGGTGCCGACCCAGGAGGCGATCAACAAGCTCCTCGCCGCACGGCTCGCGGCGGATGTCTGCAACGTGCCGACGGTGCTGATCGCGCGCACCGATGCCGAGGGCGCAACACTCCTCACCTCGGACGTCGACGAGCGCGATCGCGCCTTCATCGACAGCGCGCGCGGCCGCACCGCGGAGGGCTTCTTCACGGTGAAGGCAGGGATGGCGCAGGCGATCGCCCGCGGCCGTGCCTATGCGCCGTATGCAGACCTGGTGTGGTGCGAGACCGCCAAGCCCGATCTCGAGGAAGCGCGCGAGTTCGCCGAGGGCATCCACGCGCTGTTCCCCGCCAAGCTCCTCGCCTACAACTGCTCACCGTCGTTCAATTGGAAGAGAAAGCTCGACGACGCGACCATCGCACGCTTCCAGCGCGAGCTCGCTGCCATGGGCTATCGCTTCCAGTTCATTACGCTCGCCGGCTTCCACGCCCTAAACTACTCGATGTTCGAGCTGGCGCGCGGCTACAAGGCTCAGCAGATGACGGCCTACGTGACGCTGCAACAGGCGGAGTTCGCCGCCGAGGCGGCCGGCTACAGTGCCACCAAGCACCAGCGCGAGGTGGGCGCCGGCTACTTCGACGCCGTCACCCAGACGGTGAGCGGGGGCACCTCCTCGATCACGGCGCTCGCCGGCAGTACCGAGGAGCAGCAGTTCGCCAAGGAAGCGCGGCTCGAGAAGAAGCGGGTGTCCTAGCCGCTGCACCGCCCGCCCTGCCGTCGTGGCAGGTGTGCGCGGCGGCCCCCTAGCGCACCGCTCCCGCGCTCGCCGGCGGTTGCGCCGGCGCGGCCGTCGGAGCGGCCGTCGACGCGCGCCCCATGGCGGCGACTTTCTCCCAGGTCGTCGCGGCGAAACTCGGTCGCTCCCGCACGCTCTCGAGCCAGCGTCCGAGGTTGGCATGATTGGCCGTGAGCGTCGGCCACTCCGGGGTCTGCCCGAGGAAATCGAGCTGTGGCGCGAGCAGCGCGTCGGCCAGCGTGAAATCCTCGCCGGCGAAGTAGGGCCTGCTGCCGAGCAGCGCCGCGAGCGCATCAAATACCTGATGCGCGCGGGGCAGGGCGGCGGCGATGGCGGCCTCGTCCGCCGTGCGTCCCAGGACGCGCGGCGCCACGACGCGCTGAAACGCAATGACGTTGCCGACCCCCTGAAATACGTACCAGTCATTGACGTTCATCAGCTCGTCCATGCGTGCGGCAGCGCGTGGATCGGCCGGCGTCAGGGTGGGCTGCGGCAACACGCGATCGAGATAGCGCAGGATCGCCTGCGTCTCGCGCAGCCGGAAGTCGCCGTGCTCGAGCACCGGCACCCGGCCGAAGGGGTGGCGCCCGAGGTGCTCGGGCGTGCGCAGTGTGTTGGGAGGCACCGGCACCAGGCGATAGGGAACGGCCTTCTCCTCGAGGGTGATCAGTACCGCCCGCCCGAAGGGGCTGCCGGGTATGCTGTAGACGACCAGCTCGCTCATGGCTTCTCACCTTTCTTCGCAGCCTGTCTGCTGAACAACTCGAGGAGCGTCGGCCAGCCGCCGTCGACGTCCTTGCGCATCTTCTCGCCCGCCTCCGCGCCCATGCGCTCGAAGTCGCGATGCTCGAGATCGACGCGCGTGCGTCCGCCGGGCTCGGCGGTGAAGAGCACTTCGACCTCGGACGTGAACTTCGGTCGCGGGTCGGGCTTCCACTGGGCGCTGACCTCGAAGCTGACCACCAGCCGCGCGGCGGGCTGCCACACCCGCACGTGCCCGACGGTGACGTCGCTGCCGTCCTCGTGACGCGTATACCAGCGCCCGCCGACGAACGGCTCGATGACGGACTCCCGCACCGGCGCAGCGCCGATGCCATGGGACTTCGGCCACCAGCGGTCGATCCCCGTCGTGAACACCTCGAAGGCCTGCCCGGGGCTCGCATCGACCACGATCGACTTGCGGACCGGCGCCACCTCAATCGTGCGGTTCACGGCTTTCTCCTCGCTGCCGCGGCGTTCGCTGCCGCGACCTCGTTCCTGAAGGACTCGAGCGCGTCCGTCCAAAAGCCGTCGAGCCAGCGCCGCAACTCGCCGAGTCCGTCGGGATCGACGTAGTAGACGCGGCGCGTGCCCTCCGGTCGATCGCTGACCAGCCCGGCCGCTTTCAGCGCCTTGAGGTGCTGCGACACCGCCGGACGGCTCACGGGCAGTCCACGGGCCACAACGCCCACCGACTGGGGGCCGGAGCGCAGCCTCTCGAAGACCTGACGCCGGGTGGGATCGCTGAGGCACTGCAGGGCTTTTGCGTAAGTCATAGCTTACCGTAAGTTATTACTTACGGAATGTCAAGGAGCGGGCTACGGGCGAGGCATCAGCATCGCCACCGCAGTCGGCATTGCCCCCGACAGCGTCGCCACCGACAACGGCATCACCAGCGGCATCGGCAGGGTGGGATTCAGGGCGGTGCTGCCCAGGCCGCGCGCGCGAGATGCGAATTTGAAGCGATGCGCATGGCTAATGCGCATGGCTCGCGGCGGATGCTCTTCTCGTGGGGTGGGGTGGGCTTCACTTAGCGGTCGGCATGATGAACTCCGCCCCCTTCGGGGTGCTCTCCGGCCAGCGCTGCATGATGGATTTCTGGTGGGTGTAGAAGCGCACGCCTTCCTCGCCGTAGGCGTGCATGTCGCCGAACAGGCTCCTCTTCCAGCCGCCGAACCCGTGCCACGCCATGGGCACCGGGATCGGCACGTTGATGCCGACCATGCCCACCTCGATGCGCCGTCCGAATTCGCGCGCGACGTTGCCGTCGCGCGTGTAGCAGGCTACGCCATTGCCGAGCGGGTGTGCGTTCACCAGCTCGACCGCCGCGGCGAGGTCGGGCACGCGCACGCACGAGAGCACCGGGCCGAAGATCTCCTCCTGGTAGATGCGCATGCGCGGCGTCACATGATCGAAGAGGCTCGCGCCGAGCCAGAAGCCGCTCTCGTAACCGGGTACCGTGAAGGGAGCGCCGCTGGTCGCATGGCGCCGTCCGTCGACCAGCAGCTGCGCGCCACTCGCCACGCCGTCCTCGATGTAGCCACGGATACGGGTGAGCGCCGCCTGGCTGATGATCGGGCCCATCTCGACATCGCCATGCATGCCGTGGCCGATGCGCAGCCGCCGGGCGCGCTCGGCGAGCTTCGGCATCACTGCATCGGCGCTCGCGCCCACCAGCACCGCCACCGAGATCGCCATGCAGCGCTCGCCCGCGGAGCCATAGGCCGAACCGATCAGCGCGTCGACCACCTGATCGAGATCGGCATCGGGCATTACCACCATGTGGTTCTTGGCGCCGCCGAGTGCCTGCACGCGCTTGCCGGCGGCCGCGCCGCGCTGGTAGATGTAGTGCGCGATCGGCGTCGAGCCGACGAAGCTCACGGCGCGCACCTGCGGGTGATCGAGCAGCGCGTCCACCGCCGTCTTGTCGCCGTGTACCACGTTGAACACCCCCGCCGGCAATCCCGCCTGCGCAAGCAGCCGTGCCATGAAGAGCGCGGCCGACGGGTCGCGCTCGCTCGGCTTGAGCACGAAGGTGTTGCCGCAGGCGATGGCGAGCGGAAACATCCAACACGGCACCATGCAGGGAAAGTTGAAGGGGGTGATGCCGGCAACCACCCCGAGCGGCTGCCGCAGCGTCCAGTTGTCGATGCCGGTGGACACCTGGTCCGTGAAATCTCCCTTGAGCAGCTGCGGGATGCCGCAGGCGAACTCCACGATCTCGATGCCGCGCGTCACCTCGCCCTGTGCGTCGGCGAACACCTTGCCGTGCTCGCTGGTGATGAGCGCGGCGAGCGCGTCGCGGTGCTCGTTGAGGAGCGCGAGGAAGCGCGCGAGCGTGCGCGCGCGCCGCACCGGCGGCGTGTCCGCCCACGCGCGCCACGCGCCCTGCGCGCTCGCGACCGCGGCGCCGACCTCGGTCGCGCCGGCGAGCGCAACTTCGCGCAACGGCACACCGCTGGCCGGATCGAATACCGCAAGGCGCGCGCCCGTGCCGACGAGCGGCTGCCCGCCGATCCAGTGCGGCACGAGCTCGAGCGGCTCTGATCGCGGCGCGATCGATGGAGCGGACGATGGAGCGGACGAAGGGAGTGTGGAAGCTGCCATACTTGAGCCCACCATCTGGAGCAGGGGCGCGTCGCGGTCTGCGGCGAGCACATACGATCATAGACCACTCGGCGGCGGCCCCCCATACTTGTCTCTCGTGGGCATCCAGGTGCTGTTTCCGACGCTGGTGTACGCGGCACGCTTGCGCTCACGGGGCTGGCGTGCGCTCAACCGCCGCCTGCTCAACGAGTGCCGGCAGCTGCGCGCCGACGATGCCGCCGGCCGGCGCTGGTCGGCAGGCAATTACCCGGGCGGCTACACCTCCTACGGCTCGGCGCACCGCATGCACACGCACTCGCCGACGTTTGCCACCCTGGCGCGTGAGCTCGATCGGCACGTCGCGCGCTTCACGCGCACCTTGCAGATGGACCTCAACGCGCGGGCGCTGGCGATGACCGACTGCTGGGTCAACATCATGGGTCGCGGCAGTGCCCACGGCTTGCATCTGCATCCGCTCTCAACCATCAGCGGCACGTACTATGTCGCCGCGCCGGCGGGTGCGCCGGGACTGAAGTTCGAGGATCCGCGCCTCGAGCGCTTCATGGCCACGCCACCGCGGCGCAGCAGCGCGCGGCGGGCCAACCGCCGCTGGGTCACCTTCCCGGCCCGAGCCGGGGAGCTGCTGTTATTCGAGAGCTGGCTGCGCCACGAAGTCGCGACGCAGTCCGGTGCGGCCGAGCGCGTCAGCATCAGTTTCAACTACAGCTGGTTCTGATGTGGGCACTGCGCAGGCTTGCGCCACGTCAACTTTCAGCGCGAGTGCGCGTTGCACTGAGGCATTCGCAGGAGCTTGCGGCGCCACACGTGCTCACGAGCGAGTTCAGGAAGCGTTCAGCCGGGCTCGCTCAACGTTTCAGCGTAGGAGGAGGCCCCGATATGCGTAATTGGATTCGCGGCATCGCCGCAGCGTTGTTGCTTGCGACGCTCTCCTTCACGGCGAGCGCCGCGGTGTTCGTCTCGGTGAACATCGCGCCTCCGCTGCTGCCGGTCTACGCCGCGCCACCGATGCCGGCACCCGGGTACTTCTGGACGCCCGGCTATTGGGCGTGGGCGGGCGGCTACTACTGGGTGCCGGGGACCTGGGTGCTCGCGCCGGCGCCGGGCCTGCTGTGGACGCCGGGGTATTGGGGCTGGGCCGGCGGCGCGTACGTCTGGCACGGCGGCTACTGGGGCCCGCATGTCGGCTTCTACGGCGGAGTCAATTACGGATTTGGCTACAGCGGCGTCGGCTTCCACGGCGGCGCCTGGGAAGGTGGCCGCTACGTTGCCAACACCACCGTGATCAACAGCACCACCATCGTCAACGAGACCACCGTCAATCGCGTCAGCTACAACGGCGGTACCGGCGGCGTGGTTGCGAAGCCCACCGCCGCAGAGGAGCGCGCGGCGCACGATCACCACGTCGCGATGTCGGAGGCGCAGCACCAGCACGAGGTCGCCGCTTCACGCGACAGCACGATGCGTGCTTCGTACAACCACGGCCGCCCGTCGGTCGCCGCGACGCCGAAGCCAGGGGTCTTTTACGGCAAGGGCGTCGTCGCTGCGCGCAGCGCGGCGCCTTCCGGGGTAGCGCCGCATGCCACGACGCCGACGTCGGCGCATGGAACGACGCCGCAGCAGCATGGGACGACCTCGGAGCACGCGATGACCTCACCGCATCCGAACGGCGAATACGGCGGTCACGGCAGTGCCGGCAGCGCCGCAGGTGGCCAGCCGGGCGCCCCCCACGGCGGCTATCCCGCTCCGGCGCCCGCGCCGGGTGGCCACGGCGGCCCGGCCTATCACTCGCAGGGACACGGCGGCGAGCACCCGCAGCCGCAGCAGCACGGCGGCGAGCACGGGCGTCCGGGATAGGCGCTACGCGGGCGAGCCACCACGCGCCGGCGCACCCGCTCGCGACGGGTGTCGCCCGGTCAGGGAAGCACGCGGCGTAACCACGCCCCGATGTCGGCCACCTCCTGCGGGCACACCGCGTGAGGCATGCTGTAGCTATGCCACTCTACCGGGTAGCCTGCGGACTTGAGCTGCCGGCAGGCCTCTTCACCGAGCTGCGGCGGCACCACCGGATCCTGCGTCCCGTGGGCCAGAAACACCGGAGTGGATTGGTTGGCGGCGACGCGCTCGGCGTCGAATCGCTTCGCGAGCACCTGGTAACAGGACAGTCCCATGATGCCCGCGAGAGGCTCCGCGTAGCGTGTGCCGGTAAAGAGCGCCATGGCACCACCCTGCGAGAAGCCCGCGAGCACAATGCGCGCGGTGGCTATACCGCGCGCGTTCTCGCGGCGGATGAGCGTCTCGACCACCGCCTGTGAGGCGCGGATTCCGCTCTCATCCTCCGGGGCCCGCCGGTCGATGGCGGTGATGTCGTACCAGGCACGCATGGCGTACCCGCCGTTGAGTGTCACCGGGCGCATCGGCGCGTGCGGGAAGATGAAGCGCAGCGAGCGATCTGCGGGGAGCACCAGCTCCGGCACGATCGGCTCGAAGTCATGTCCGTCTGCACCGAGTCCGTGCAGCCAGATCACCGCCGCCGCCGGGCCGCGCCCGGTCTCGATCTCCACTGCGTCACGCGCCACCTGCCACTCCCGCGCTCCCCACTTTACGGGCACGCATGTTAGTGCACGCTGGCCCGTTCGTGCAGCTCAGTGCGCATGAGTGCGGCATGGCGGCGCAGGTGGTTGCGGAACTGGCGGCGCACACCCCGATCCGGACGCGTGGCCATTGTGGCAATCGCCGCCGTGGTCACGGCGCTCATGGTGAACGGCCTCTACCAGGTGCTGCGCAAACCGACCGAGCTCTTCTTCCCCGTGAGCACGGTACTCGCAAAGACCCCGCTCGAGACCTGGCGCGACTACGGCCCCGCCTTTCGCCGCTACGCGACCGCGCTCGCCACACCCGAGCTTCTGGCGGCCCTCGCGCAGGTGGAGGGCGGCGGCAATCCGCTGGTGCGCACCTACTGGCGTTGGTCATGGGCGGCGAGACCTTTCGATGTGTACCGCCCGGCCTCGAGCGCCGTGGGGATGTACCAGATCACCGACGGGACATTCGCCGAGGCGCGCCACTACTGCATTCATCATCACGCACTGGTGCACGAGGGGGCGTGGAACGACTGGCACAGCTGCTGGTTCAATGCGCTGTATCTGCGCGTGGTGCCACGCGATGCGGTGGAGCTGACTGCGGCGTACCTCGATCTGAAGGTCGCCGCCATCCTCGCGCGTCGCGGGGGCGCGCCGCCGAGCCTGCTGCAGCAGCAGCACCTGGCGGCGGTGGTGCATCTGTGCGGCGCCGGCAGCGGCGCGCTCTACGCGCAACGCGGCTTCCGCTTCGCCGACGGACAGCGCTGTGGCGATCACGATCCGCGCGAATATCTGCGGCGCGTCGACGCGCTGCGCGTGGTGTTCGCGCACCTGGCCGCGCAGCAATCCACGGCGATAACTCTTCAGTGATGATGATGCTCGCCGGGGCCGTGCACGTGCCCGTGCGCCAGCTCTTCGGCGGTAGCGGCGCGCACCGCGGCGACCTCGACGTCGAAGTGCAGGTTCTTGCCGGCCAGTGGATGATTGCCGTCGAGCGTGACGATGTCACCGCTCAGGTGCGTGACGGTGACGGGCCGGGACCCCTGTGGCGTCTGGGCCTGCAGGCGCATCCCCACCTTCACGTTCGCGATGCCCTTGAGCGCACGGCGCGGCACCTGCTGCACCAGCTCCCGGTCGTACTCGCCATAGCCGTCGGCTGGCGCGATGTTCACCGTCAGTCGGTCGCCGGTGCTCTTGCCCGTCAGCTCACGCTCGAGCCCGGGTATCAGGGCGCCGTGACCATGCAGGTACATGAGCGGCTCGCCGCCGGTGGAGCTGTCGATGATCTCGCCGGCCTCATCCTTGAGCGTGTAGTGAATGCTGACGACCTGGTCCTGGCTGATGCTCATAGAGAGTCCTGTGTGATGGCAGCGGGACGGCGGCGATGCGCGCGGCGCACTGGCGCTCGATTCACGCGCAATGCGTGTGCGCGAAGGATACCATTGCGCTCCATTCGCGGCCCAAGCGGCCGCAAGCCGCGCATCCGAGCGCAGGAAACAGCATGAGACCCGCGTACCTCGGCCTGATCGCCACGGCCTGCGCGACGAGCGCACTGGCCGCCGGCGGCAGCGCGACCGCGGACGCTGCAAGGACTTTCGTGATGACCGACAATCCGTTTGCGCACCCGAGCACGCTGCCCTTCCAGTATCCGCACTTCGACCGCATCCACGACGACGACTACCGGCCGGCGTTTGCCGCGGGCATGGATGAGCAGCTGCGTGAGATTGCCGCCATCGCCCATAACTCCGCGCCCCCGACGTTCGCCAACACCATCGTGGCGCTCGAGCGTTCCGGGCAGCTCCTCGATCGGGTCGAGACCACCTTCTCGAACCTCAATGCCTGCAACACCGACCCCCGGATGCAGCAGATCGACACCGAGATGGCACCCAAGCTTGCCGCGCAGCAGGACGCAATTCATCTCGATCCGGCGTTGTGGGCCCGCGTGGATGAGCTCTACGGTGCGCGTGCCGGGCTGCACCTCGACGCCGAGTCGCTGCAGCTGCTGACGCGCTATCACACGATCTTCGTGCGCGCCGGCGCGCAACTGCAGCCGCAGCAGAAGGCGCGGCTGCGCGATCTGAACCAGCAGATCTCCTCGCTCACCACGCGCTTCAAGCAGAACGTGCTCAAGGCCACCGCCGACAGCGCCGTGGTGGTCGACAACGTCGCCGATCTCGCCGGGCTCTCGGCCGAGCAGATCGGTGCCGCCGCGCAGGCCGCCCAGGCGCGTGCTCTCGTCGGCAAGTGGGTCATCACGCTGCAGAACACCACCAACCAGCCGGTGCTGGCACAGCTCAGCAACCGTGCGCTGCGCGAGCGCATCTACCGCGCCTCGGTCACGCGCGCGAGCGGCGGCGCGACCGACAACACGCCGGTGATAGCAGAGCTCGTCAGGCTGCGCGCCGAGCGCGCGGTGCTCCTCGGCTACACGACGCACGCCGCTTACCAGCTCGAGGACGAATCTGCAGGCACACCGCAGGCGGTGCGCGAGATGATCGCGCAGGTGGCGCCGGCGGCGCTGGCGCGCGCCAAGGCGGAGGCCGCCGACATCCAGAAGCTGATCGATGCCGAGGCCGCCGCCGCCGGCAGCGCATCCTTCCCGCTGCAGCCCTGGGACTGGTCGTTCTACGCCGAGCAGGTGCGCAACGCCCGCTACGACTTCGATCAGGCGAGCGTCGCGCCGTTCTTCGAGCTCGATCACGTGCTCAAGGACGGCGTGTTCTACGCCGCGCAGCAGCTCTACGGGCTCACCTTCAAGGAGCGCAGCGACCTGCCTGTCTATCATCCGGACGTGCGGGTGTTCGAGGTATTCGACGCCGACGGCAAACCGCTGGCGCTGTTCCTCGCCGACTACTTCGCGCGTGACAACAAGCAGGGTGGCGCCTGGATGACGGCGTACGTGAATCAGTCGCAATTGCTCAAGCAGCGCCCGGTAGTCGCCAATCATCTCAACATCCCCAAGCCCCAACCCGGCCAGCCGGTGCTGCTCACCTTCGAGGAAGTCATCGCAATGTTCCACGAGTTCGGTCATGCGCTGCACGGCATGCTCTCGAACGTGCGCTATCCGCTGCTCTCCGGCACGCACGTGCCGCGGGATTTCGTCGAGTACCCCTCGCAGTACAACGAGATGTGGGCGCGTGAGGCGCAGGTCGTGACGCACTACGCGCGCCACTACCAGAGCGGCGCGCCGATGCCGCCGGAGCTGCTCGCCAAGGTACTGGCCGCGCAGCGCTTCAACCAGGGCTACGCCACCACCGAGTATCTCGAGGCGGCGCTCCTCGACCAGGCCTGGCACCAGATCAGCGTCGCGCAGGCGCCGAGCGCTGCGGAGGTCCCCGTGTTCGAAGCGGCCGCATTGCGCTCGAGCGGGCTCGATTACCCGCCGGTGCCGCCGCGCTATCACTCCACCTACTTCGCGCACATTTTCGAGGGTGGCTATTCCGCGGGCTATTACGCATACCTGTGGAGCGAAGTGCTGGCACGCGACACCGGTCAGTGGTTCCATGCGCACGGCGGTCTGAAGCGCGATAACGGCGAGTACCTGCGCAGCCATGTGCTCTCGCGCGGCCGCAGCGACGATCCCCAGACGCTGTTTCGCAATTTCTACGGGCGCGCCCCGGAGATCGCGCCGCTCCTCGAGTACCGCGGGCTCGCGAGCGCGCCCGGCGGCTAGCGGCCGGCGACAGCGGGGCTGGCGCGCCGCGTGCGGTCGATGGCGGCGATCAGCCGGCGAAAGCACTCGAGCAGTGGCAGGTCGAGGCCGAGCTGCCGCGCCTTGTCGCAGGCGT
>Ga0335076_10002067_pt1 | contig 19829 bp, 17 predicted proteins | sample Lox_Sample_25_FD_206717 | JGI IMG/M metagenome (GOLD analysis project Ga0335076, IMG submission 206717) | Soil microbial communities from Loxahatchee National Wildlife Refuge, Florida, United States - Lox_Sample_2.5 | ecosystem: Environmental > Terrestrial > Soil > Wetlands | place: USA...
CCCAATGCCGCACGCGAGATGGCCGAGCGGCTGATCGAGGCGCAGGACCGCGGCCTCTGGCGGCCCCGCTCGAATGCGGCCCACGGCCGGCTCGCGGAGCTGGCGCGAGGGCCGGCATGAAGACGCCCGATCCGACTCTCACGGAAGAGGAGCGCAACCGCCGCGCCGACGAGAAGGCCGCCAAGCGGCGCGCCGTGCGCGCCAAGATCATGGCGACGAAGACGATCGAGAAGGGCCTGCTCATCGTCCACACCGGCAAGGGCAAGGGCAAGTCGACGGCGGCGTTCGGCCTCGTCATGCGGGCGCTCGGGCACGGCTTCAAGGTCGGCGTCGTGCAGTTCGTGAAGGGCCGCTGGACCACCGGCGAGCGCGCCATCCTCGAGCGCTTCCCCGATCTCGTGACCATCAAGACCATGGGCGGCGGCTTCACCTGGGAGACGCAGGACCGCGCCCGCGACATCGCCGCCGCGCGCGCCGCCTGGGAGGAAGGCAAGCGCCTGATGGCCGACCCGGCGTACAAGCTGGTGCTGCTCGACGAGCTGAATATCGTCCTGCGCTACGATAACCTGCCGATCGCGGAAATCATCGAGACCTTGCGCAACCGGCGCCCCGATCTCCACGTCGTCGTCACCGGCCGCAACGCCAAGCCGGAGCTGATCGATACCGCCGACCTCGTGACCGAGATGACCATGGTGAAGCATCCCTTCCGCAGCGGCGTGAAGGCGCAGCCGGGGATCGAGTTCTAGGCATGAGCGCCGTCGCCGTCATGTTCCAGGGCACCGGGTCCGACGTCGGCAAGTCGCTGATCGTCGCCGGTCTCGCGCGCGCCTATGCGCGGCGTGGCCTGCGCGTGCGGCCGTTCAAGCCGCAGAACATGTCGAACAACGCCGCCGTCACCGCCGACGGCGGCGAGATCGGCCGTGCCCAGGCGTTGCAGGCGCGCGCCTGCGGCGTCAGACCCAGCGTGCACATGAATCCGGTGCTGTTGAAGCCGCAGAGCGAGGTCGGAGCGCAGGTCGTGCTGCAGGGCCGCGTCTGGGGTAATGCCAAGGCCGCCGAATATCACGCCCTGAAGGCAACGCTGCTGCCGAAGGTGCTCGAAAGCTTCGAGCTGCTGCGCGCTGAATCTGATCTGGTCCTGGTCGAAGGCGCCGGCAGTCCGGCTGAGGTCAACCTGCGCGCCGGCGACATCGCCAACATGGGCTTCGCGCTGGCGGCGCGCGTGCCGGTGCTGCTCATCGGCGACATCGAACGCGGCGGCGTCATCGCCAGCATCGTCGGCACGCAGGCGCTGCTCGAAGCGGACGAGCGGGATCGCCTCAAGGGCATCGTCATCAACAAGTTCCGCGGCGATGTCAGGTTGTTCGATGATGCGATCGGCATCATCCGCGCGCGGACTGGTCTCGCTTGCCTCGGCGTCCTCCCGTTCTTCGAGGCTGCCCGGCGATTGCCGGCGGAAGACGGCATGGCCTTGCCGGCCTATTCGACCAACGGTCACGCCATCCGGATCGCCGTTCCGCTGCTGCCGCGCCTCTCCAACTTCGACGATCTCGACCCGCTGCGCCTGGAACCGGACGTGTCCGTCGACATGGTGACTCCGGGTCAGCCGCTACCGGGCGACGCCGATCTCGTCATCCTGCCGGGTTCGAAATCGACCATCGCCGATCTGGCGTTCTTGCGCGAGCAGGGTTGGCACATCGACATCGCCGCCCACGTGCGCCGCGGCGGCCATGTGCTGGGACTCTGCGGCGGCTACCAGATGCTCGGCCGCCGCATTGCGGACACCGGGGGCGTCGAGGGCGTGCCGGGCGCCGTGGAAGGCCTCGCGCTGCTCGACCTCGAGACCGAGCTCAGCGACGACAAGACGCTGGTTGAGGTCGAGGGGGAGGATATCGCGAGCGGTGCGCCCATTGCCGGCTACGAGATGCATGTCGGGCGCACCACCGGCTCCGGTCTCGCACGCCCGATGCTGCGCCTGGCGAATGGCGCAGGCCTGCGCCCCGACGGCGCCTCGTCATCGGACGGGCGCATTGCCGGCTGCTACGTCCACGGCCTGTTCGCGCGCGACGCCTTCCGCCACGCCTATCTCGCGCGCCTGAAGCAGCGAGCCGCAAGCGGTGTCGCCTACGAGCAGGAAATCGAGTCGACGCTCGACGCTCTCGCCGATCACCTTGCCGCGCACCTCGACCTCGACCGCATCCTGGAGATTGCCCGTGCCGGCTAGTCCCCTTCCTCTAAAGCAGCGCGATCGCGGCGATCAGCACCGCCTGAATCGCGCAGGCGACGACATAGAGCCGCAGCCCGCGCCGGATGTCGTCGGGGGTCGCCGTCGCGCGGCCGCCGGCGTTCATCCAGGCATCCTCCACCAACGCACCCTCGTAGCGGCGCGGGCCCGCCAGGGCGAGGCCGAGGGCGCCGGCGAGCGCGGCTTCGGGCCAGCCGGCGTTCGGCGAACGGTGCCGGGGCGCGTCGCGCCGCATCGCCTGCAGGGCCGCTCCCGCATCGCCGCCGGGCAGGACGAGCGCGGCGCCCGCCATCAGCAGTCCCGCCAAGCGCGCCGGTACGAAGTTGAGCAGATCGTCGAGCCGCGCCGCCGCCCAGCCGAAGGCCTCGTGCCGCGGCGTGCGGTGGCCGATCATGCTGTCGGCCGTGTTCACGATCTTGTAGGCGAGGATCCCCGGGAAGCCCAGCAGCAGTCCCCAGAAAAGCGGCGCCGTGACGCCGTCGGAGGAGTTCTCGGCCAGGGACTCCAAGGCAGCGCGCGCGGCACCCGCGTCGTCGAGGCTGTCGGGATCGCGCCCGACGATGTGGCGCACCGCCGCGCGTCCGCCGTCAAGGCCACGCCGCTCGAGACCGTCGGCAACCGCGGCGACGTGCGTGTAGAGGCTGTGCTGCGCGATCAGCGTGCTCATCAGGACGGCTTCGACCAGCCAGCCGAGGGGCAGCGCCGCCAGCGCCCGATGCAGCAGCCAGCCGAGCGCGAGCGCGCCGGCCACGAGGGCGGCCGTCGCCAGGACGCCCCGGAGCCGCCGCATCGCCCCGTCGTCAGCGTCGCGATTGCAGCGGCGGTCGAGCCAGCCGATGAGGCGGCCCATGAGGGCGGCCGGGTGCGGCACGGCGCGGTAGAGGCGCTCCGGGTCGCCGAACGCGGCGTCGAAGATCAGGGCGAGCAGCAGGATTTTCGGAGTGGCCATCGAAAATGCGGTCCGTCTGGGCGCAGAGTGGTCCGCGGCCGCGCGTGTCGTCAATCAGGGCAATCGAGAGAAACAGCAACATGAGCAAGATCGGCGTGATGGTGTGCGGCCATGGCAGCCGCGACGACGAGGCGATCGGCGAGTTCGCCGCTGTGGCGGCGGGCATCGCCAGGCGGCTGCCGCAATATCCCGTGGCGAGCGGCTTCCTCGAATTCGCCCGCCCGATCATCCGCGACGGCCTCGACGTTCTGCGCCAGCAGGGCGTCGACCGCATCCTCGCCGTGCCCGGCATGCTGTTCGCCGCCGGCCATGTGAAGAACGACATTCCGTCCGTGCTCAACGAGTACGCGGCGCGCTACCCGCAGCTGCGCATCGACTACGGCCGCGACCTCGACGTTGACCTGCGCCTGCTGCGCGCCGCCGCCGCGCGGATCGAGCAGGCCGAACGGGTCTCGAGCCGGAAGGTGCCGCGCGGCGAGACCCTGCTCGTCGTCGTCGGCCGCGGCACCTCCGATCCCGATGCCAACTCCAACATCAGCAAGGTCGCGCGGATGCTGTGGGAGGGGATGGGGTTCGGCTGGGCGGAAGTCTGCTACAGCGGCGTCACCTTTCCGCTGGTGGCGCCCGGCCTCGAGCATGCGGTGAAGCTCGGCTACCGCCGCATCATCGTCTTTCCGTATTTCCTCTTCACCGGCGTGCTGGTGAAACGCATCTACGGCATCGCCGACGAGATGGCGGCGCGGCATCCGGGGATCGAATTCCTCAAGGCGCCCTATCTCAACGACCACGACCTCGTGCTCGACGCCTTCGCCGACCGCGTGCAGGAGATCCTCGTCGGCGACGGCAAGATGAACTGCCTGATGTGCAAGTACCGCGAGCAGGTCGTCGGCTTCGAGGCCGAAGTCGGCCTGCCGCAGACCGGCCACCACCACCACGTCGAAGGCATCGGCACCGACCGCGATCACGCGCATGCGCATGATCATCATCACCATCACGACCACGATCACGACCATGATGATGATCACCATCACCATCACGACGGTCACGGCCACCACCATCATCCGCCACATCCGCATGCCGATCATCCGCACGGCCCCGGCCGGCGGAACCCGGAGCGAGTGGAGTAACTGCTGCATGGCCATCCTGCGTCCTTCGACAAGCTCAGGATGAGGAGCATTGTTCGTGGCGAAACGAAACGACCTCATCCTGAGTTTGTCTATGTTCCCACCTCCGGGGTCCGAGTCTCCCGAATCGGAAGAACCGGCGCGCCATGAGCGGGACTATCTCCGCGATCCCGATGCCATCTACCGTGAGTCCTTCGCCATCATCCGGCGCGAGGCGCGGCTCGACCATCTGCCGCGCGACGTCGCCGACATGGCTGTGCGACTGATTCATGCCTGCGGCATGTCCGATATCGTCGATGATCTGGCGTTCTCTGCAGACGTCGTGACCCGCGCGCGCGACGCGCTGGCGCAGGGGGCGCCGGTATTCTGCGACAGCGCCATGGTCGCCGCGGGGGTCATGCGGGCACGGATGCCGTCGCAGAACGATGTCGTCTGCACCCTCGAGGATTCCCGCGTGCCTACTCTGGCGAAGACATTGCGGACGACGCGCTCGGCGGCGGCCGTCGATCTCTGGATGCCGCGCCTTACCGGCGCGCTCGTCGCCATCGGCAACGCGCCGACGGCGCTGTTTCATCTGCTGGAGCGCGTCGTCGCGGGTGGCCCGCGGCCGGCGGCGATCCTCGCCTTCCCGGTCGGCTTCGTGGGCGCGGCCGAATCGAAGCAGGCGCTGATCGACGCGCAGCTCGGGATCCCCTTCATGACGCTCCGGGGCCGGCGCGGCGGCAGCGCGCTCGCCGCGGCCGCAGTGAATGCGCTCATCGTCGGCGAGCAGCCATGAACCGCTGGCTGAGCATCGTCGGCCTCGGCGAAGAAGGCATCGAGGGGCTCGCGCCCGCGGCGCGCCATCTGATCGATAAGGCGGAGCTTCTGGTGGGCGGCGAGCGCCATCTCGCCCTCGTGCCGAACGGCGGCGCCGAACGCCTGACCTGGCAATCGCCGCTCAAGCTGACTGTCGACCAAATCCTGCGCCGCCGGGGCCGCCCTGTCGTCGTTCTCGCCACCGGCGATCCCATGTGGTTTGGCATCGGCGTCACGCTGGCACGCCAGGTCGCGAGCGACGAACTCTGGATCATTCCGGGCGCGTCGGCCTTCGCGCTCGCCTGCGCCCGCCTCGGCTGGCCGCTGGCCGAGGTCGAATGCCTGACGCTGCACGGCCGCTCCCTGGCCCTGCTCAATGCGGTCGTGGCGCCCGGCACCCGCCTGCTGCTGCTGAGCGCCGACGGCGCCACGCCGGCGGCCGTCGCCAAGGCGCTCGCGGCGCGCGGGTACGGACCGAGCCGCCTTACCGTGCTCGAGCATATGGGGGGCGAGAAGGAAGACCGGATCACCGGCACCGCCGCCGAGTGGAGCATCGAGCGCACGCGCGATCTCAACACCATCGCCGTCGAGTGCGTCGCGGGTGCCGATGCCATCGTGCGGGCGCGCGTGCCGGGCCTGCCGGACGATGCCTTCCGCCATGACGGCCAGTTGACCAAGCGCGAGGTGCGCGCGGCGACGATGGCGGCCCTGGCGCCGACGCCCGGGCAGCTGCTGTGGGACGTCGGCGCCGGCTGCGGCTCCGTCGCCATCGAGTGGCTGCGTAGCCACCGCACGCTCGCGGCGGCCGCGGTGGAGCACGACGCCGCCCGCTGCGCCATGGTCCTCGAGAATGCGACGGCGCTCGGCGTGCCGCAGCTGCAGATCGTCGAGGGCGAGGCGCCGGCCGCGCTCGCCGACTTGCCGCCGCCCGATGCCGTCTTCATCGGCGGCGGCCTCACCGTGCCCGGACTCGTCGAGCGATGCTGGACGGCCCTCAGGCCGCGCGGGCGCCTGGTCGCCAACGCCGTGACGCTCGAAGGCGAGGCGCGGCTGCTGGAGTTGTGGAGCGAGCTCGGCGGCGACCTCGTGCGCATCGCCGTCAGCCGCGCCGAGCCCGTCGGCCCCTACACCGGCTGGCGCCCGCTGATGCCGGTGACGCAGTTCGCGGCGACGAAGCCATGAGCGGCATCGTCTACGGCCTCGGCGTCGGGCCCGGCGATCCCGAGCTGGTCACGCTGAAGGCGCTGCGCATCCTGCGGGCCGCTCCCGTCATCGCCTATCCGGCGCCGGAGACCGGCGACAGCTTCGCGCGCACGATCGTTGCGCCGCACCTGCCGGGCGGGCAGACGGAGATCGCCATTCGCATGCCGCTTGGCGACGGCCAGTTCCCGAAGGCGGAGATCTACGATGCCGCCGCCGCAGCGATCGCCGATCACGCTGCCGGCGGCCGCGACGTCGCCGTGCTCTGCGAGGGCGATCCGCTCTTCTACGGCTCCTTCATCTATCTCCATCGGCGCCTCGTCGATCGCTGCGCCGTCAAGGTCGTGCCCGGCGTCTCGTCGCTCATGGCCTGCGCCGGCGCCGCCGGCCTGCCGCTGGCGGCGCGCAACGAGACGCTGACCGTGGTGCCGGCGCCGCTCCCGGACGACGAGCTGCAGCGCCGGCTGGCCGGCGGTTCGGCCTTCGCCATCATCAAGGTCGGCCGCCATCTCTCTCGCGTCCGCCGCGTGCTCAATGACAACGGCATGCTCCCGCGCAGCTGGTACGTCGAGCGCGCCAGCCTTGCGACGCAGCGCGCCTGCCCCTTGCGCGACCTGCAGGCCGACAGCGCGCCCTACTTCTCGATGGTGCTCGTCACGACGGCAGGCGACTCATGACCGCGGTGGTCGCGATCGGCGCCGGCGGCCTGGCGCTGGCGCGGCGCCTGGTCGCCGAGCTGCCGGAGGCCCGGCTGCACGGCTATGCGCCGCGCATCGCCGATGCCGACGTTCGCTTCAACGACGTCGCCGCGCATCTGCGCGACCTGTTCGCGCGCGGCGAGCCGATCGTCGCGCTCTGCGCGGCCGGCATCGTCATCCGCAGCCTAGCGCCGCTGCTCACGGACAAGCGGACGGAGCCGCCTGTCGTCGCCGTCGCCGAGGACGGCAGCGCCGCCATCCCGCTCCTCGGCGGCCACCACGGCGCCAACGATCTCGCCCGCCGCATCGCGGCGCTGACCGGCGGTACGGCTGCGATCACCACCGCCGGCGATCTCCAGCTCGGTCTGGCCCTCGACGATCCGCCGCCCGGCTGGCGCGTCGCCAATCCGGATGCGGCGAAGGCGGTGACCGCCGCGCTGCTGGCCGGCGCCGAAGTCGAACTGCGGGTCGAGGCGGCTGAAGCCGACTGCGACTGGCTCCGCCGAGCTCCCTTCATCTGTAGGGGCGGGTCTCAGACCCGCCCCTACATCGACCACTCTATACCATCCGTCTTGGTCACTGATCGCGCCGTCCCTCCTAGCGGTGCTCGATTGGTCCTCCATCCTGCGACGCTGGCCGTCGGCATCGGCTGCGAGCGCTGCACCGATGCAGCCGAGGTTTCGGATCTCGTGCGCCGCTGCTTTAAAGAGGCGAGTCTGGCGGCCGGTGCCGTGGCAGGAATCTATTCCATCGCTCTCAAGGCGGCGGAGCCGGCGGTCCATGCCGTTGCCGCCGAGCTCGGCGTGCCCGTGCGCTTCTTCGATGCCGAGATGCTGCTCGACGAAACACCGCGGCTCAGCGAGCGGTCGGAGATCGTCTTTCGCGAGACTGGCTGCTGGGGCGTGGCGGAAGGGGCGGCGCTGGCGGCGGCGGGACCGGATGCGACGCTCGTCGTCCGCAAGCAGCGCTCGCCGCGCGCCACCTGCGCCATCGCCCGCAGCCCTCGCCTCATCGACGGGGCATCGCGCGGCCGGCCGCGCGGACACCTCGCCATCGTCGGCATCGGGCCCGGCCATGCCGGCGGGCGCACCGCCGAGGCCGACGCCGCGATCCGCGCCGCCACCGACCTGGTCGGCTATCGTCTCTATCTCGATCTGCTCGGGCAGCTGACGTCTGGCAAGACGGTGCACGCATTCGAGCTCGGCGCCGAGGAGGCGCGCGTGCGCGCGGCCCTCGCGCTGGCGGCGGCCGGCCGCAGCGTCGCCCTGGTGTCGTCGGGCGACGCCGGCATCTACGCCATGGGCAGCCTCGTCTTCGAGCTCGTCGAGCGCAGCGGCGATCCGAACTGGGCGCGGATCGAGGTTGTCTGCCTACCCGGCGTTTCCGCCATGCAGGTCGCGGCCGCGCGCCTCGGCGCGCCGCTCGGCCACGACTTCTGCGCCGTCTCTCTCTCCGATCTGCTGACGCCCTGGCCGGTGATCGAGCAACGCCTGCGCGCCGCGGCCGCCGGCGATTTCGTCGTCGCCCTCTACAATCCGGTGTCGCAGCGGCGGCGCAGCCAGCTCGCGGCGGCACGCGACATCCTGCTGCAGGCGCGCTCCGCCGACACGCCCGCGGCGATCGCCCGCAACCTCGGCCGCGACGGCGAGCAGCTGCGCCTGACCACGCTCGGTGCGCTCGATCCGGCCGACGTCGATATGCTGTCCATCGTGCTCATCGGCAGCGGCGCGACGCGCCGCGTCGAGCGGCCCGACGGCGGCGCCTGGCTCTACACGCCGCGCGGCTACGATCGCAAGCTGGACGCGGCGTCGTGACCGTCCACTTCATCGGCGCCGGTCCCGGCGATCCCGATCTCATCACCGTGCGCGGGCGCGACCTCATCGCGCGCTGCCCGGTCGTGCTCTATGCCGGCTCGCTGGTGCCCCGCGCCGTCGTCGCGCGGGCACCGAAGGATGCCAGGGTCGTCGATACGGCGCCGCTGACGCTCGACGAGATCATCGCGCATATCGAGACAGCGCACGCGGCGAAGCAGGACGTCGCCCGCGTGCATTCCGGCGATCCCTCGCTCTATGGCGCCATCGCCGAGCAGATGCGCCGCCTCGATGCGCTCGGTATTCCCTACGACGTGACGCCCGGCGTGCCGGCTTATGCGGCGGCGGCGGCGGCCCTGAAGACGGAGCTGACGCTGCCCGAGGTGAGCCAGACCATCATCCTCACGCGCACCGAGGGCAAGGCATCGCCGATGCCGAACCGCGAGGATCTGAAGACATTGGGCGCCGCCGGCGCCACGCTCGCGATCCACCTTTCGGTTCGCAACATCCGCCGCGTCGTCGCCGACCTGACGCCGCTCTACGGCGCCGACTGCCCGGTGGTCGTGGCCGTCCGCGTCGGCTGGCCCGACCAGCAGATGATCCGCGGCACGCTCGCCACGATCGCCGCGGCCGTCCGCGCCGCCAAGGTGACACGCACCGCCCTCATCCTCGTCGGCCGCGTCTTCGAGAATCGCGATTTCACCGACAGCCGCCTCTACGACGTCGGCCACCGCCACATCCTGCGGCCCGGCAAGACCGCTACGCGTAACCCAGCAGAGCGAGGCCGGGACGGCAGGCCGCGGTGAGCGTTTCGCGCTGCGCCGGCGGCAGATGCTGCCAGCTGGAGGGCGGCGGGAAGGGGATCTTGCTTGCCTGCTCGAGCCACTGCTCGTCGGCGAATTCCGGCCCGAGGAACTCCATGAAGCGCGTCAGCTCCACACGCGGCTGGCGCAGGATGTCCTCATAGCGCAGGCCCATGACGCGGTCCGGGGGCAGCGACTGCAGATAGTTGGTGCCGGCCGTCACCATGTCGCTCCAGAAGCCGCCCAGCTGCTCCGGCGAGATCTTCTGCTGCAGCCAGCCCTCCAGACGCACGAACTTGAACGTCACGTTCTCGATCGGTCCGTAGAGTGCGTTGGACCCGTAGACGAAGGGCCGCCGATAGGGATTGATGCCGAGCCGGCGGACGAACCGGGAAAAGCGCGCGATGAGCCGGAAATAGTCGTGGTGCTGCATCGAGAGCGCGGTATCCCGGCCGTCGCGGAAGATGTGCACGAAGCGGGCGTCCGGAAACATGTCGCCGAGCACGGAGACGAACATCAGCGAGGCGCCGGAGCGTTCGACGGCGAGGCCGCGATCGAGCCGCCGGCACAGCCAGTCGAACAGGAAGCGGTATTGCTCGGCCATCGAGGCGACGCCGCGCCCGCGGATCGCCGGCTCGAGCTCCGCATACAGCGCCTCGTAGTCGTTCGTCAGGTACGGAAGCGTGATGCACAGGATCGGCGGCACGTTGTCCGGGCGGAACCGCGCCTCCGGCCCGAAGCGATAGAGGAGGCGGTCGACCCGCGAGCCGCTGGCGAACATGCGGCTCACCGTCGGTGAGAGCCGGCTCAGGATGTCCCAGAACTGCTCGCCGTCGGCGCTCCGCCGGGCGAAGGAGCGGTTGGACAGCGAGACGAAGAATTCGGACAGGCTCAGCAGCCGCGGGTGCAGCCGGACGACGTCCGACATCATGGTCGAGCCGCAGCGCCCGGTGCTGACGATGAAGACGGGTGGTTTCATGCGTATGCCCTCGTCCTCATCTCGTCGGACCGCATTCCCAGGCCCGCACGCAGGTCTGCGCCGGATCCTCGTTGCAGGAAATGGCATCGTGCGTCCCGTTGCAAGCGTTTCTGTGTCACGGCGTTCCGACGGGGAGCCTTGGGAACTCTGGGAAACTAGTGGCTGTCGAGCCAGGCGATGACCTCCTCGACGGCGGAGAAGGTGGCGCTGGCCGGCAGGTCGAACGGCGGCACCGGCCGGCGAACCAGGATCACGGGCAGGCCGAGCGAGCGCGCCGCGGCGATCTTGCCGTAGGTGGCGTCGCCGCCGCTGTTCTTGGCGATCACCATGTCGATCCGGTGCTGCTTCAGGAGCCGAAGTTCCTCGTCGGCGCCGAAGGGACCGCGCCCGGTGACGATCTCGTAGTGCAGCAGCGGCAGCTTCTCCGGAGGCGCCTCGATCAGACGCACGAGGAACCACATGCGCTCGAGGTTGGCGAAGGCCTGCACCTCCTTGGTGCCGACGGTAAGGAAGGCGCGGCGGCCATAGTCCTGCGCCACGCGCGCTGCCTCGCTCAGGGTATCGACGAGGGCCCAGCGGTCGCCGGGTTGGCGCGGCCAGGGCGGCCGCTCGACGCGAAGCAGCGGCACGCCGGTCGACCGGCTGGCGACGACGGCATGGCGGCTGATCTGCTCAGCATAAGGGTGGGTGGCGTCGACGATGACGTCGATATGCTCCTCGCGGATATAGCGGATGAGTCCCTCGATGCCGCCGAAGCCGCCGGAGCGTGCCCCGCCCGGCACCGCCGCGGGCTCGCGCGTCCGCCCGGCGAGCGACGTGATGACGTGCAGGCGCGGGCGGCGCTGCAGCGCCTTCGCCAGCTGCGCCGCTTCGGTCGTGCCGCCGAGGACGAGGATGCGCCGTTCCGGCGCGTCGTTCACCATAGTCGCCTTAGGTTTGAATTCCGCTATATGGACTTAGTATACGCCGCCCTGCTCCTAAAGATGGGGAAACGGGGCGCGCCCGACAAGCTCGCCCTGGCGGTCGAAGACCGCGACCTCGATGGCGACGCGATCCTCGGCCAGGGCCGCCGCCGCCGCGCGCGCCTGCCGGGCGATGGCGTCGGCAAGCGGCAGGCCGGCGTCGCGCGCGAGACCGAGGACCTCGTTGGCGGTGTTGGCGTGCCGTGCCGCCGCAAGGGCTTCCGCCGACGCGCCGAGCCCGGCCAGTGCCGTCGCCAGCGTCTCGTTGTCGACCTGGCTGCGCCCCGAATGCAGGTCGGTGAACCCGGCGGCAAGCTCGCTGATCTTGGCGAAGCCGCCGGCGATGGTCACGCGCGGCACCGGATGCCGCCGCAGATACTTGAGCATGCCGCCGGCGAAGTCGCCCATGTCGATGAGGGCGATGTCCGGCAGGTCGTAGAGCCGCCGGATGCCCGCCTCCGAGGTCGACCCTGCGCATGCCGCCACGTGGTCGAGATGGTTGGCGCGCGCCACGTCGATACCCCGATGGATCGAGGCGATCCAGGCCGAGCAGGAATAGGGATGCACGACGCCGGTCGTGCCGAGGATCGAGAGGCCGCCGACGATGCCAAGCCGGGAATTCCAGGTGTGCTTGGCCATCTCGCCGCCGCCCGGCACGGCGATCGTGATCTCGACGTCGCCGGATGCGCCGTGGGCCGCCGCCACCTCGCGGATCGCCTCCGCCATCAGGCGGCGCGGCACCGGATTGATCGCCGGTTCGCCCACGGCCAGCGGGAGCCCCGGCTTGGTGACGGTTCCCACGCCCTCGCCGGCGCGGAAGGCGATGCCGCTGCCGGGGGCCGCCGCGCGAACCTCGGCCAGGATCAGCGCGCCATGGGTCACGTCGGGGTCGTCGCCCGCGTCCTTGATGATGCCTGCCGCGGCGACGCCGGGCCGCAGCTCGGTCCGCGCGAGCGCGAAGCCGGGGTGCTCGCCCTTCGGCAGCGCGATCTCCACGGGATCGGGGAACTCGCCGGTCAGCAGGGCGGCATAGGCGGCCTTGGCGGCAGCGGCGGCGCAGGCCCCGGTCGTCCAACCCCGGCGCAACGGTCCGGCAGGCTTGCGGCTCATGGCGCTATTGTACGGGCCGGCGTCTCGAAATGACTAGTCGCCGCGGCCGGCATTCCGGAAAATAGGGGCATGAGCGATCTGCCGTTGCAATTGCCGCCCTTCGAGCCGGGCTGGGTCTGGCTCGCCGGCGCCGGTCCGGGCGATCCCGGGCTGCTGACGCTGCTGGCGCTGCACGCCCTGCGCCACGCCGACGTCGTCGTCTACGACGCCCTGGTCGACGGCCGCATCCTCGACCTCGCGGCGCCGGCCGCGGTGCGCGAATTCGCCGGCAAGCGGGGCGGGAAGCCCTCGCCGAAGCAGCCGGATATTTCCCGCCGCCTCGTCCAGCTGGCGCGCGAAGGGCGCCGCGTGCTCCGTCTCAAGGGCGGCGATCCCTTCGTCTTCGGCCGCGGCGGCGAGGAGGCGCTGGCGCTGGTCGCCGCGCGCGTGCCGTTCCGCGTCGTCCCGGGCATCAGCGCCGGCATCGGGGGCCTGGCCTATGCCGGCATTCCGATCACGCACCGCGAGGTCAACTCGACGGTCACTTTCGTCACCGGCCACGACGCATCGGGCGTCGTCCCCGATACGGTCGACTGGGCGGCGCTCGCCAAGGGCTCGCCTGTCATCGTCGCCTACATGGCCTTGAAGCACCTGGCGTCCATCGCCGACCGCCTGGTCGCCGCCGGGCGGCCGGCGGACGAGCCGGTCGCCGTCGTGAGCCGGGCGACCACGCCGCAGCAGCGCGTGCTCGAGACCACGCTGGCGCGCTGCGCCGCCGACGCCGCGGCCGACGGGATCGAGCCGCCGTCGATCGTCGCCTTCGGCCGCGTCGTGACGCTGCGGGCCGGCCTCGACTGGCTCGGTGCGCTCGGCGGCCGTGTCCTCGATCCGGAGCCGCTCGGGCGCGCCGGCGAACGCGAAACGGGGTGATGGCACCCCGCGGCCTGATCATCGCCGCGCCGGCATCGGGCAGCGGCAAGACCGTCGTCACGCTCGCCGTCCTGCGCGCGCTGTGCCGCGCCGGCTTGGCCGTCAATTCCTTCAAGGTCGGCCCGGATTACATCGACCCTGCCTTCCACGCCGCCGCCACCGGCCGTCCCTGCTTCAACCTCGACCTGTGGGCGATGCGGCCGCCGACGGTGGCGCAGCTGCTGGACCGGCTCGCCGCGGATGCCGGGCTCGTCCTCGGCGAGGGCGTCATGGGGCTGTTCGACGGCGCCGGCGATGGGTCCGGCTCGACGGCCGACGTGGCGGCGCTCACCGGCTGGCCGGTCATCCTCGTGGTCGACGTGCGTGGCCAGGCCGGATCGGCCGCCGCCCTGCTGCGGGGCTTCGCCAGCCATCGCGCCGACGTGGCGGTCGCCGGCGTGATCTTCAACCGCGTCGGCGGCGACGGCCACGCCGACACGCTCCGCCGCGCCGTCGCCTCGCTCGGCATCCCCGTCATCGGCTGTCTGCCGCGCAGCGCCGATCTGGCGCTGCCCGAACGCCATCTCGGTCTGGTGCAGGCGCAGGAACGCACGGACCTCGGCGCCTTTCTCGATGCCGCCGCCGGCCTCGCTGCGCGCCACCTCGATCTGGCCGTCCTCCGCTCTCTGGCCCGCCCGCTCGGCGCCGCCGCGTCGGCCAGGGCCGCCGCATCGCCGGCCCTCGCGCCGCTCGGTCAGCGCATCGCCATTGCCCGCGACGTCGCGTTCGCCTTCGCCTATGAATCGCTGTTGGACGGCTGGCAGGCCGCGGGGTGCGAGCTTTCGTTCTTCTCACCCCTGAACGACGAGGCGCCAGCCGCCGCCGCCGACTCGATCTATCTGCCGGGCGGCTATCCCGAGCTGCATGCCGGGCAGCTCGCCGCCAACGCCCGCTTTCTCAGCGGCCTGCGCCAGGCGGTGGCAGGCGGCGCCGCAGTCTATGGCGAGTGCGGCGGCTACATGGTGCTCGGTCGCGGCCTCACGGATGCTGGGGGAACGCGGCATGCCATGGCCGGCCTGCTGCCCGTCGAAACCTCGTTCGCCGAGCGCCGGCTCCAGCTCGGCTATCGTCAGGCGCGCCTGACCGGCGATTGCCCGCTCGGCGCGGCGGGCGGCACCTTTCGCGGACATGAATTCCACTATGCGGTGGCACGCATGGAGGGAGCCGGCGACCCGCTCTTCGCCTGCCGCGATTCGCAGGGGCGGGACCTCGCGCCGCAGGGACGCCGTCTTGGCGCCGTCTGCGGGTCGTTCGTGCATCTGATCGACAGGGCCGACGAGCCCGGACGCGCCGCCGCCTGACGCCTCTTCAGCGCCGCCGCGTGCTCTCGCGCTCGTTGATCCGGAAGCCGAGGTCGATGCGCGTTTCCGCCGGCCGCCGCTTCGGCGCTCGGATGATCTGCAGGATGGCCTCGGCGGCGCGCTTGCCCATTTCGTGGCGCGGCGTCGCGACCGAGCTCAGCGCCGGGTAGGCGCTGCCGGCGAACTCGAGGTCGTTGAAGCCGAGGATCGACAGGTCGTCCGGCACGCGGATCTTGTGGCGCTGGCAGGCGAAGAGCACGCCCAGGGCCAAGTCGTCGTTGCAGCAGAACACCGCATCGAGGCCGGGCGGATGCGCCAGCAGCTGCTCGAGCAGCTCGCCGCCGAGCTTCACGGTCGAGCGCAGCGTCGTGCTCGCGACCAGATCCGCCGTGTCGATGCCGGCTTCCCGCATCGCCCGCTGATAGCCCTCCCGGCGCCGCCGCGCCCGCGCGTCGACCCGGGCCTCGACCAGCCCGATGCGGCGATGCCCGAGGCCGAGCAGGAATCGCGTCGCGTCGTAACCCGCCGCCACCTGCGACATGCCGATGTTGATGTCGATGGGATCGTCTCCCATTTCCATCGTCTGCACGACCGGGATGCCGGCATGCTCGAGCAGACGCCGGGCGTGATCGGTCTGGTCGATGCCGGCCACGATCATGCCTTCGGGATGGCGGCCGAGCAGGGTGGCGATCGCCTTCTCCTCTTCTTCGGGCGAATAGCGGGTGATGAGCACCAGCACCTGGATGCCCTGCGGCACGAACACGTCGTGGATGGCGCGCAGGTAGTCGGCGAAGACGCCGTTGGTGAGCGACGGCACGACGACGCCGATGGTGTCCGTCTGCGCCGAGGCGAGCGCGCTCGCCATCTGGTTGGGGATGTAGGCGAGCTCGCCGACCGCGCTCTCGATGCGCCGCCGCAGCGTATCCGAGACCAGATGCGGCCGCCGCAGCGCCCGCGACACGGTGACCGCGCTGACGCCGGCGCGCGACGCGACGTCGGCCAGCGTGGCGCGGCGCGGCCTGTCCGCCGCCGCGCTGCGGCCGCCGTCCGCGTCGATCCCGTCGGGGGAGTCGGTAGCCATGCGGCTCTCGCGTCGTTGCCGCCTTGTGATTCCACCGGGGCCGGCCAATGTCAACCGGCCGGCGGAACGGATCGGGAATTCGTTCCGCTGGCGGAGAATCCAAGTCCTCCGCAGAGGTTCGGCACCGGAACGAGCAAGGCCGAGATCAAGGCGGTGTGACGTTGATCCAGATGGTCTTGGTCTGCAGGTATTGATCCAGCGCCTCGGCGCCGTTGTCGCGCGCGAGCGAGCCGGAACGCTTGTAGCCGCCGAACGGCGTCTTCACGTCGCCCTCGGTAAACTTGTTGATCGATACCGTGCCGCTGGGCAAGCGTCGGGCCAGGAACAGGGCGCGATCGATGTCCTTGGTGAAGATCGTCGCGTGCAGGCCGTAGTCCGTGTCGACGGCGATCTTCAGCGCCTCTTCCGTGCTCGACACCGGTATCACGCCGAGGACGGGGCCGAAGATTTCCTCGCGAGCGATGGTCATCTGCGGCTTGACGGCATCGAAGACCGTCGGACCGACGAAATAGCCTTTCCGCTCAAGGGCCTTGGCGCTGCCGTGGACGATGCGCGCGCCCTCCTTCACGCCCGTCGCGATGTAGCCGAGAACGCGCCGCTGATGCTCCTCGGAGATCATCGAGCCCATCTGCGTCGCCGGGTCGAGAGGATCGCCGACCTTCAGGGCGCCGATCTTCTCGAGCACCTTGCCGAGAAACGCGTCCTTCACCTTCGCATGCACGATCTGGCGCATATTGGCGGAGCAATTCTGGCCACCGTTCCAGCAGGCGGCTGAAACGGCGTTCGACACCAGGTCGTCATTGATCTCGGCATCGTCGAGTACGATGAAGGGACTCTTGCCGCCCATTTCGAGGCCGACCGGCTTCAAATTGCTCTCGGCGGAGTATTTCAGGAAATAGGCGCCGACCTCGGTCGAGCCGGTAAAGGACACGACATCGATCCCGCGATGCCGGCCGATCGCTTGGCCGGCCGTCTCGCCGAAGCCGGGCAGGACATTCAGCACCCCCGGCGGAAGGCCGGCCTCGGCCGCAAGCTCGGCCAGGCGCAAAGCGGTCAGGGGCGTCTGCTCGGCCGGCTTCAGCACGGCCGAGCATCCGGCCGCGAGCGCCGGGGCGAGCTTCCAGGCGGCCATGAGCAGGGGGAAGTTCCAGGGCAGCACGAGGCCGGCGACGCCGATGGGCTCCTTGATGATGACGGCCAGAGCGGTCTCGGCGGTCGGTGCGACCTTGCCGAAGCTCTTGTCGATCAGCTCTCCGTACCACTGGAAGAACGTCGGCACCTCGTTGCCGATCTCGTGCAGGCAGTCGGTGATGGTCTTGCCGCTGTCGAGCGATTCGAGCGTCGCCAGTTCTTCCTTATGGGCGCGCACCAGATCGGCCAGCTTCAGAAGCACGTCCTTGCGCGCCTCGGGCGCGGCACGTGACCAGGTTCCGTCTTCGAAGACGCGCCGCGCCGCCTTGACCGCTGCATCGACGTCGGCGGCATCGCAATGAGCAACCGTGCCAAGCACCTGGCCCGTTGCCGGGTTGATGTTCTCGAAGACCTTCCCCGACGCTGCCGGCCGGAACTCGCCATCGATGAATGCGTTGCGGGGAAATTTCAGCGTCGCCGCAATCGAGCGGAATTTTTCCGTTCCGGATGCATCATTCATCGTGACCTCCGTGTCCGCGCGTCTCCACCGACCGCGAGCGTCCTATCCAGGCTCTATCTTTGCACCGAATCCACGAAGGCGCACCAGGGCGAACCGCACCACCGCCCGCTCGTGGAACCGGGCGTCCACTGGCTCACTCCGAGACCGACCAGCTTTGGCTCACAGCGGACCTGGGGCGCGATAGACTCCCATATGCGTCGCCCATACAATCCTCCTATCTGCGTTCTCTGATAGCAGCTGCACGACATGGCCGACGAACGCGCCCAGCGCCGCCTTGCCGCCATCCTGGCTGCCGACGTCGTCGGCTACGGTCGGCTGATGGAGCAGGACGAGGCGGGTACGCTGGCGGCGCTCAAGGAACGGCGCAAGGGCATCCTGAAACCGCTGGTCGAGCAGCATCACGGCCGCATCGTCAAGGTAATGGGTGATGGAGTACTGGTAGAGTTTGCCAGCCCGGTCAATTCCATCGCCTGCGCGATGGAACTGCAGAAACGCATGGCGGCGGCCAACGACGGCTTGCCGGAAGAGCGGCAAATTCTGCTGCGCATCGGCATCAATCTTGGTGACGTGATCGTTGAGGGCGGCGACCTCTACGGTGACGGCGTGAACATCGCGGCCCGCTTGCAGACTGAAGCCGAGCCTGGCGGCATTTGCGTCTCGGCCAAGGTGCGCGACGAGGTCGGCCGCAAGCTTGCCGTCGCCTTCGAGGATCTTGGCGCACGGGGATTGAAGAACGTGGGCGCGCCGGTGCACATTTATCGCGTTGCCGGTACGCCGGCCGTCACGGTCGCCGCGTACAAGCCCAGCGCCGACAAACCCTCCATCGCCGTGTTGCCGTTCGCCAACATGAGCGGCGATCCCGAGCAGGACTACTTTGCGGACGGGGTTGCCGAGGACATGATCACCATGCTCTCGCGCCTTCCCTGGTTGCTGGTCATAGCTCGCAATTCATCTTTCACCTTCAAGGGCAAGGCTGCGGATATCAAGGAGATCGCTCACACCCTCGGCGTCCGCTATGTGCTCGAAGGGAGCGTCCGCAAAGGCGGCGGTCGTCTGCGAATTACAGGCCAGCTCATTGACGCATCGAACGGCACGCACCTCTGGGCGGACCATTTCGATGGAACTCTGGATGATATCTTCAATCTACAGGATCAGGTGACCGCCAGCGTCGTGGGCGCGATCGAGCCGAAACTGCGCACCGCCGAGATTGAGAGAGCGTGGCGCAAGCCGACGGAAAGCCTTGATGCTTATGATCTGTATCTTAGGGCTCTGGCCCTGTCTTACTACAATCGCGATGAGAACCGCCGCGCCGTGCAACTTCTTCGCAAAGTCATCGCACTCGATCCGCACTATGCCAACGCATACGGACTCGCGGGTTTGTGCATCTTTTGGCAGAAGGCGTACGGGTGGATTTCTCCCACCGATCCACTGATCGACGAGGGCATCCGGATGGCAAGGACTGCCGCGGACGAAGCTCGAACCGAGCCGGAAGCGCTGTGGATGGCGGGAGGAGTTGTGGGCCTGCTCGGCGGCGATCTCAAGGGTGGTCTGGCGCTCATCGAGAGATCGCTCAGCCTCAATCCCAATTCAGCGAATGCCTACACGCATGGCAGCCTCCTACATGCCTACCTCGGGGAAATCGACAAGGCGATTGCTCTGGGAGAGCGTTCGATGCGGCTTAGCCCGCACGATCCACTTGCGTCTCACAACATGATCGCCTTCAGTTGGGCGCATTTCATGGTAGGTCGCTATGAAGAGGCCGAGGCTTGGTGCGACAGGGCTCTACAAATGCGATCGAGCCTGCTGCCTGGTTTCCGGATCAAGGCTGCGACCTGCGGGTTGCTTGGGAAAGTTGTCGAAGCTCGCGAAGCCGTTGAGCGCTTATTGGCATTGAGTCCGGATGAGACACTGACAAGGCTTAAGACCTACTACGCAGTGCCAATGAAGAAGCCCGGATGCCTTGAGGCGTTCCTGGAAGGCCTGCGCAAGGCTGGACTACCGGCGTAACCCTAGTCGTATGCAAGAATTGATCGGCTTCTCGCGCTAGCACTACTTTGGCAGATTTCTAGGCTGGAATGTTCGTCGGCAGCGAGGGCACCGGAACGGCGGCGGCAGTGCGAGTGAGACGAGGATTGCGTGTCGAACGGCGGGAAGGCTCGGCTGCGGCGG
>Ga0335076_10002068_pt1 | contig 19826 bp, 19 predicted proteins | sample Lox_Sample_25_FD_206717 | JGI IMG/M metagenome (GOLD analysis project Ga0335076, IMG submission 206717) | Soil microbial communities from Loxahatchee National Wildlife Refuge, Florida, United States - Lox_Sample_2.5 | ecosystem: Environmental > Terrestrial > Soil > Wetlands | place: USA...
CGGGCTGGCGCCCGCAGTTCCTCGACTACCTCTACGTCTCGTTCACGAACGCGGCTGCGTTCAGCCCGACCGACACGATGCCGCTCAGTCGCTGGGCCAAGATGCTGATGCTCCTGCAGTCGGCGATCAGCCTCACCCTCGCCGTGATGGTCGTGGCGCGGGCCGTGAACATCCTGCGCTGAGCACAGGTCAGTCGCCGGACTCCCCGCGACCGAGCACCGTCGTGGCCACACGAATCCCGAAGCGGCCCGGGATGAGGACGACGCCCCACACCTGGCGTACGACGCCGCCGCCGGGGATGTCCTCGGCGATGTCTTCGACGAACTCTTCGGAGCTCGCCAGGAGGTCCTCTCCGGCCTCGACGACGTCGTCGGCCATGTCGCCCGCCATCCCGACCGACGCCGACGCGATCTCGACGGTGATCGCCGGCGCCAGTTGTGCGAGCGTCTCGAGGACGGCCTGCTCCGCGTCCACGCGCGCCCGCTCGAGGTCTTCGAGGCTCTCTTCCTTTCCGGCCCGGAACACGCGCCACCACTTCCAGCCCGTGACCTGCCCGGCGCGGAACATCAAGGCGATCGCGAGCGCCACTCCGAACGCGAGCCAGACGAGACAGAGGATGAGGGCCGCCAGCCACGGCGACACGACGGTCGTGAGCCCGTGCAGCGCGGCCACGTTCGCGAACACGAACGCCGTCAGGAACGCGAGCCCGGCAACGAGCGCGCCGGCGATGTCGCGGGCCGCCCGCCGGACCTCCGGGAGATTGCGAGCCGCCGCCAGGTGCGTCTCGCAGAAGACGAGAATGCTGACATCGCGGCCGAGACGTACGAGCAGCTCCGTGACCGACGGAGCGTCCTGTTCCTTCCTCTCCTCGTCCTCGGCCGAGGACTCGGAGGCTTCGTCGACTGTCTCGGCCACGGTAGTGGGGGCGGGAGGATTCGAACCTCCGTAGGCTGAGCCGACGGGTTTACAGCCCGTTCCCTTTGGCCGCTCGGGCACACCCCCGGGGGAGGCGCATTGTAGTCCGACCCGTACGGACACGTTCTCGACGTGGGGACACGCCGATCCGGAGGTTCCACCAGCGCGTGGTCACCTGAAATAGCGTTACCCCGATGGGGACCTACGACGTCGCGATCGTCGGGGCCGGGCCGGCCGGCTCGACAGCCGCTTACCGGCTCGCGAGCGCGGGCGCGAGCGTCCTCCTCCTCGACAAGGCGACCTTCCCACGGGACAAGCCGTGCGGCGGCGGTGTGACCGAACGCGCCGCCCGGCTGCTGCCGTTCTCCATCCAGCCGGTGGTGGAGGACGCGGTTGCCCGGCTGGAGTGTGGTCTCCGCTATCGCCACCGCATCACGCGCCACGCCCGGGGGCCTCTCGCGTACATGACGCAGCGCAAGCGGCTCGACCACTTCCTCCTCCAGAAGGCGGCCGAGGCCGGCGTCGAGGTGCGTGAGGGGGAGACGACCGATGCGCGTGAGCTCGACGCGCGCGTCGTGATCGGCGCCGACGGCTGTAACGGCGCCTCGGCCAAGCAGCTCGAGCTCGCCGACGGCATCGTCCACGGCGTCGCGCTCGAGGCGAACTACCCGCACCAGCAGCGCTGGGTGGGCGCGATGGTGGTCGAGATCGCGGTCATCCGCGGCGGCTACGGCTGGATCTTCCCGAAGGGCGACCACGTGAACGTCGGCGTGGGCGGCAACGGAGAGGAGGGACCGCGGTTGCGCGCCGAGCTGCGCCGGATGTGCGAGGCGTACGGGATCGATCCGGACGCGGCGAGCGAGACCCGCGGCTATCGGCTGCCGCAGCGGCTGCCGGGGACGATGCTCGCGCGCGGCACGACGGCCGTGATCGGCGACGCGGCCGGGCTCGTGGACCCGTTCACCGGCGACGGCATGTACGAGGCGTTCCTCTCCGCCCGCCTGGTGAGCGACGCGGCGCTCGACGTGCTGGCCGGCCGCGCCGAGAACCTCGACGCCTATCAGGCGGCGGTCGAACGGCGGATCACGCCGCTCACGCGCGCCGGCTGGGGAGCGAAGCGCGCCTTCGAGCGGTTCCCGCGGGCGACGTATGCGCTCATCCGACTCCCCGTCACGTGGCGCGCACTGGACAAGCTCCTGCAGGGAGACATGTCCGACCCGGGCAAGGCACGCGGCCTCGAGCGGGCCGCGATCCTGGCGATCTATGTCCTGTCGCGCGTCGCGGGCCGGCCGGTCGGGCTCGCTACTGGTTCCCGATCAGCTGCATCAGCTTGAACATCGGCAGGTACATGGAGATGATGATGATGCCGACCATCGCGCCGACGCCGATCATCATCAGCGGCTCGATGATCGAGGTCAGCGACTGGATAGCGCTGTCGACCTCGTCCTCGTAGAAGTCGGCGATCTTGCTGAGCATCTGCTCGAGCTCGCCCGTTTCCTCGCCGATCCGGACCATCTGGCTGACCATGGGCGGGAAGGTGGGATCGGCCGCAAGCGGCTCCGCGATCGGGATTCCCTCCTGCACCTTGATCCGAGCCTCCATCAATGCTCGCTCGACGACCCAGTTCCCTGCCGTCGAGCCGGCGATCTCGAGCGCCTTGATGATGTCGACGCCGGCGGCCACGAGCGTCGCAAGGGTGCGGAGCAGCCGCGCCATCGTGACCTGGAGCACGACCTCGCCGATCTTCAGCGGGAACTTCAGCCTCAGCCGGTCCCACTTCTGCCGGCCCCCCTCGGTCTTCTTGTAGCGGAGCGCACCCCAGATCGTGAGCCCGATCAGCGGGAAGATGATGTACCACTTGTCGCGGAGGGCGTTGGACGCAGCCATGACCATCCGCGTCAGGAACGGCAGCTGGCCGTTGAGCTCCGTGAAGATCTTCGCGAAGATCGGGACGATGAACAGGAGCATCGCGGCGAGCACGAGGCAGGCGAAGGTGAAGACGACGGTCGGATACACCATCGCGCCCTTCACGCGGCGCTTGAGCTTCGTCTCCTTCTCGATCTGGTCCGCGGCGCGGTCGAGGACGTTGTCGAGCATTCCCGACGCCTCGCCGGCCTGCACCATCGAGACGTAGAGCTCGTTGAACACCTTCGGGTGGCGCGCCATCGCCTGGGAGAGAAGGAGGCCGCCTTCGACGTCCGCGCGGAGCTCGGCGATGATTTCCGCGAGGTACGTGTCATCGGTCTGCTCCTCGAGGATCACGAGCGCGGCGACGATGTTCAGGCCCGCCTCGATCATCGTCGCGAACTGGCGCGAGAAGACCTGCATCGAGCGGGGCTTGATCTTCTTGAACGTCGTGCGTAGGCCCTGCTCGCCGCTCGCGGCGAGCTCGGTGAGGTCGTGGGCCAGCAGGCCGCGGACGCGGAGCTGCTCGCGCGCGCTCTCGATGTCGGGGGCGTGGATCTCGCCGACGGCCTCTACGCCGTCGATGCTGATCGCGCTGTAGGCGAAGCCGGCCATCGGTTACGCGAGCAGGCGGATTCGGTAGCGGATGCCGTCAGCCGTGTCGACGAGCGTCAGCGACCTGCCGGGCGCAAGCGAGACGGTCTTGGCGCCGCTCGAGTACGCGCCGTGCGCGATCCCGATCCGCGCGACTCCGTTGGCGACCGAGATGAGCCTGAACAGGGGGTTCGAGCTCGGGAAGACCGCTCCGACCCGCACGACCTGGATCTGACCGTTGATGGCGATCCTTGCCGAACCGTTGGCCGCAAGCAGGCGGGACGGTCCCTTATGGCTCACGGCAGCGGTCTGGCCGGCTGCCGGCGGAGCGGGGGAGGAGGTGCTCGTGGTGCTTCCGCCGAGGCTCGTATCGGCCGTGGAGGTCTTGATCTGCTGGACGAACGGATCCTTGCCACTGAAGTGCGTGAAGGAGTAGAGCTGCGACTTCTGCAGCTTCGGCTCCATGTCGGAGTTGGTCAGCTTCGTGCTCGCCGTGGCAGTGACCCCAACTGCGGCGGCGGCAACCGGGGTGACGGCGGGGGTCGCCGTAGACGTGGGCGCTGCCGTGGACGTGGGCGCGCCGGGCGTCGTTGCAGCCGTCGTCGTGGTGGCCGGAGCCGGCGAGCTGGTCTTGTTGCCGTGCATCATCTTCGGCACCTCGAACGCGAGCACCGCCACGAGCAGAATCCCGCCGCCGATGGCGATCTTCTTCATGCGGGCGTCCTTCGCGGCCCGGAGGTCCTGGGCTCTCTTCTTGCGGCTCATGAGGTTCCTCCACTCGTGCTCGGGGCCGCCGACGTCGCCGGGGTCGTGGTCGTGGGCGTGGTGGTGGTCGTCGTCGAAGTCGTGTCAGTCGACGTGGTGTCGGTGCTGCCCGGGACCGCCGTCGCCACGGGTTGCGGCGCCTGCGGCACGAATTCGTCGATCGTGAGCGTCGCGGAGATCTGCGGCCAGCCCTTTGGGCCCTCCTGGAAGGCGACGTTGGTCACGTCGAAGAGGCGTCCGGTCGTGAACAGCCTGCCGTTCTGCACCCGCACCTGATTGCGCATCCGCTGCAGGAAGGCGAGGAGGTCGTAGAAGCTGCCCGTGAACGCGACCTGGATCGGCTCGGCTGCGTACGGATCCGTCGAGCCGGGGATCGCGGTTGCGGTGCCGGTCGCTCCCGGCATGATCTGGTCGAAGCTGATCCCGGACGCCTTCGCGAGCGCGCTGAGCTGGAGGATCACGTTCGGCGTCTGCAGCTGGGTCGGCATCGCCATTGCCAGGCGGAAGACCGAGGCAGAGCGGACGGCCGGCAGCGCCTGCATGAACGCGGACGACTGGTTGCTGTCGATCTGGCTCTGCAGCGCGGCGGTCTGCGTCTGCAGCTTGGCGGCCGTGGAGCGCTTCGGCGCGATCAGGGCGAAGTAGCCGATGACGGCGACGAGGACGAGGACGGCCGCGATGATCGCGATCCGAGCCCTCGTCGACAGGCTCGCGAAACGGGCGGTCACGAGGCACCCCTTCCTTTGCGGATGTCCGAGACGATCGTGAAGCTGATGACCTTCTGCTTGCCGACGATTGCGGACTCGCTGCTCTGGAGCTGGACGTTCTTGAGGTCCGGCACCACCGAGAGCCGCTCGAGGAGCCGTGCGACACTCTCCTGGGTGTAGGTGTAGCCCTGGATGGTGAGCTCGGTGGCCGCGGGCGGCAGCGCGCTCGGTGTCGTGGTCGTGGCAGTCGCCCCCGGGACCAGGGCCGTGTCCGCCGTCGCGAGCGGGACGTTCCCGGTCAGGTTCGTGAGCCAGACGTCGTCGGGGAGGACGAGCGCGAAGCGGCGGAGGACGCGATCCCAGGCGACGCGCTGACCGATCGCCGACGCAAGGGCGAGCGACCGCTGCTGGCGCTGGCTGAGGACAGCCTGGCGGAAGGACTGCGTCTTCGCCGAGACGTGGTGCGTGGGATTCGCGGCGAGCTCGGAGCGTGCCGCGGCGAGCGCCTGCTGCTGGCGGCTGACGCTGCGGTTGGCGAGCAGGAACCCGCCGAGGAGGGCGAGTACCACGGCCGCGGCGCCGATCCCGGCGACGAGGACGACCGAATCCGGCGCCTCGCGCTTCTGCTGGACCTGCTGGCGGGGAAGAAGGTTGACGGCGCGCATCAGTCCTCGATTCCAAGTCCGATTGCGACGGCGAGTGCGCCGTCCTGCCCGTTCGAGCTGATGCCGTGCCCGGAACCGACGCGCGCGAACGGGTCGGCGACACGGACGCTGATGCCGATCAGCTCCTCGAGCTGCTCGGCGAGCCCCTGAAGGTGGGCGCCACCGCCGGTGATCGCAATCTCGGCGAAGCCGAGCGAGTCCGGCTGATCCTGGTAGAAGTGCAGGGAGGAGGCGAGCTCGCGCGCCAGGCCGTGCACCTCGCGGCGCGCTGCCTCGGTGGCGCGGGTGGTGGCCTCGTCGTCGGGCGTTGCGCCGCTCGAGATGTCGAGCGACTGCTTGATCCGCTCAGCCTCTGCGGTGTCGATCTCGAGCGCGGTCTCGATAGCGGCAGTCACGCGGCCGCCGCCCCAGTCGAGCACTCTCGTGAACTCGCACAGGCGGCCGTCGGAGACGGCGACGGTGGTGCGGTCGTAGCCGATCGAGACGGCGACACGGGCTGCCTCGGCGCGCTCGCCGGCATGGAGCGGCTCGCCGGCGACGGCACGGAGCAAGGCGAAGGCCTCGATGTCCATGCCGATGAGCTCGATCTTGGCCAGGGCGCACGTAGCCGCGAAACGGTCGACGAGGTCGCGGTAGGCGACAGCAAGGAGAACCCGGTCGGCCGTGGTCGAATCCTCGATGACGTGGTAGTCGAGCATCGCCTCTTCGATCGGGATCGGCAGGGTCTCGTAGGCACGGAAACGGATCGCGTTCGCGAGCTGGCCCGGGTCGTCGACGGTGGGCCGCTCGAAGACGCGGACGCCGGTGCGGCCGCTGCCGATGCCGAGCCTCACGTTCTTGCGCGGCAGATCGGCCTGGTCGAAGAATGCGCTGATCTCGTTGGCGAGCGCCTCCGGGTCGCGCACCTCCCCTCCCGCCACGAGATCGGCGGGAAGCGTGTGCCGCGCGGCCTTGACGAGCTTCGGGCTTCCGTTGTTGACGACCACGGCGGCGGCGAGCTGGGATGCACCGACGCTCAGCCCGACGACCTGCTTGTGCCGGCCCCCGGAGGAGCCCGCGGAGGACTTCCTCTGCTTCGCGGAGCGCTTCGGCAGCGAGAGGCTGCGCTTCGGCGCCTTCTTCTTCGGCGCCTTCTCCTCTGTCGTCGCGGTGGCCTCGGCCGTCGGCGACGGGGCTTCGGCGTGCGTCGCCTCGGCCTTGCCTTCGGCCTTCGACGACGGCTTGCGCTTGAAAGAGAGGTCTTTCTTCAGAAACTCGGTCATTCCGCTCACTGTCAGGCTCCTGCGACTCGGAGGCCGCGGAGGGCCTCGGGGAGATGGTCGTCTGTCGGTGCTGCGACGCCGCTGCGTGCGAGCAGGGCCTCGAACTCCTCGCGCCGGCTCGTTACCTCGAGGGCGGTCTCGCGAGTGATGACGCGACGCACGACGAGGTCGGAGAGGCACTGCTCCATCGTCTGCATCCCGCGCGTCGTGTTGGTCTGCATGATCGAGTAGATCTGCTCGGTCTTGCCCTGGCGAATCAGGTTGCGGACGGCGTCGTCCGGCAGCAGGACTTCGAGGGCCGGGACACGACGGAGGCCGTCGGCGGACGGGAGGAGCGTCTGCGTGACGATCCCCTGGAGAGAGGAGGCGAGCTGCATCCTCACCTGGCCCTGCTGGCCGGCGGCGAAGACGTCGATGATGCGGTCGATCGTGCTCGGCGCGCTTTGCGTGTGCAGCGTCGCGAGCACGAGGTGGCCCGTCTCGGCCGCCGTCAGGGCGGTCGAGATCGTCTCGAGGTCGCGCATTTCGCCGACGAGAATGACATCGGGGTCCTGGCGGAGCGCGCCGCGGAGCGCCTCGGCGAATCCCTTCGCGTCGGCGCCGACCTCGCGCTGGTTCACGACCGAGGTCTTGTGCTGGTGGAGGAACTCGATCGGATCCTCGATCGTGACGATGTGCATCGACCGGTTCTCGTTGATCGAGTCGATCATCGTCGCGAGCGTCGTCGACTTACCGGAGCCCGTGGGGCCGGTCACGAGGACGAGGCCGCGCGGCTCCCGCGCGAGCTGAAGAAGAACCTCGGGAAGGCCCAGCTCGGCGGCCGACTTGATCAGTCTCGGCACGAGACGGAAGGCGGCGGCGAGCGTGTCGCGCTGGAAGTAGACGTTGACGCGGAAGCGGGCGACGCCCGGGACCGAATAGGAGAAGTCGATCTGCCGGTCGATCTCGAGCCGCTTCTGCTGCTCGGTCGAGAGGACGCGATAGAGAAGGTCGCGCGTCGCCTCGGGAGAGAGAGCCTCGAACTCGTCGAGGCGCTGCAGCTTGCCGCGCATGCGCAAGAGCGGCGGCGACCCCGAGGTGAGGTGGAGGTCGGAGGCGTCCTCGGCGGCTACGCGCTCGAGGAGCGTGTCGATGGAAAACGGTTGCGGCGTCATGCGAGCGAGCTATCGGCGGGCGATGTCGCTCGCTTTAGGGAGGCCCCCGGGAATCACTCGATCGAGGGAGGGACAGTGCCGCGCCGCCGGTGGGCATCCCCCAGCGCGGGTGAGTGAAAGGCAAGACGAATCACTCGGTTGGGGGGAAGAGCCGCGGCGCGGGCTGCCGATAGAGGCCGGGACTGGGTTACCCGTCCTACAAAGGAGAACTGCATGCATTCCCTCAGAAAGCGGCTCAACGTTCAGGAGGAGAGCGGGTTCACGCTGATCGAGCTCCTCGTCGTCCTGATCATCATCGGCGTCCTGCTTGCGATCGCCGTTCCGTCGTACCTGGGCTTCAAGGACCGGGCACAGAAGACGGCTGCGCAGGCGAACGTCGCGTCGGCGGTTCCGGACGCTGAGGCGTATTACTCGGACGTCGGCAACTACACCAACATGACGCGGACGAGCGGCGACGCTCCGGACGCCACTGGCCTCGTCGGCATCGACTCCGGCGTCGCGTCGAACCTGGTCGTGAAGGGTGCGGCCACCGGCTACTGCCTCTCCAGCCTCGTAGGCAACTGGACTGGCAAGGTCGTCGGCCCTGGCGGCACGATCTCCGTGTCCTCGGGCAACAACCCCTGCACGACGGCTGCCGGCTAGGTCAGTCACCTACCATCAGCTGGACGAGGGCGCGGGAAACCGCGCCCTCTCTCTTTCCACTTCGTTTCCTCGCCGGTCGCGTATCCCCCGTTTCAGGGAGGCCCGCGCCGCCGAGCCTGCCGATAGGAGGGCCATGAACACGACGTTGAGCACGCGCCAAATCCGGCTCGTCGGCCTGCTCGTGCTGGTCGCCGTCCTCGGCGGTGGCTTCCTCGTGGTCACGCGGCACAAGTCGACCGCGCCGACCACGGCGAGCTCGACGCCCGCGGCGACCACTCCCGCGCAGACCACCCACACGCAAACGACTCCCGCGCCGAGCAAGGCGCACTCGCACACGGCAACGCTGAGCACCCACGGGCTTCCCGTTTCGGTCGCCCGGGCTCTGCGGAAGCACTCGGTCGTCGTCGTCGCGCTGTACATGCCCGGCGCGAGCGTCGACGCGAGCGCCTCCGCCGAGGCACAGGCGGGTGCACATGCGATGCACGCCGGCTTCGTCAAGCTCGACGTCCTCCACCAGGCGAGCGGCGTGGCGATCCTGCGCAAGATCGGGGTGACGAACACGCCTGTCATCCTGGTCGTCAAGCGCCCGGCCACCATCACCTCCGACTTCAAGGGCTTCATCGACCGCAACGTGGTCGTCCAGGCCGTCGCCGACGCGCGCTGATGAAACGGCGCGGCGGCCCTGCTGAGGCAGCCGAGTCCGAGCCGCGGGAGCTCTTCGTCCGCAGCGCGAGCCGGTACGGCCGGCCCGTGGTCACGATGCGGGCGCGCGACTACGGCGACGCCTGCGTCGTCGAGGTCGAGGTGGAGAACCGCGAAGAGGGAGCCGAGCCCCGGTCGTACAACTTCGCCGACGCCCAGCAGGCGAGCACGTTCGTGACCGAGGCCGTCGAGGCGCTCGTGTACCTCGGCTGCGAGATCCACGCCTGAGATCCCGACCAAAGGACGCCGTGGACCCGGTGCACAGCGACGAAGAGGAGTACCGGGGGCACGAGCCGGAGCCGGTCGCCGATGTGATCGCCCTTCCTCAGCTCGAGCGGCTGCCTCCGGACCCCGACGGCGGCCCGGATCTCGGCCCGGGCTTCACCGCCGACAACCGGTCGGCAAGGCTCGAGGCGCTCGAGCTCGTCCGGGCGGCCGTCGAGCTCGCAGACCGCATCGAGCGTGACGCGCAGGAGACGGCGAAAGACCGTCTGGCGCGCACCGAGGAGGAGGTCAGGCTTCGCCGGATCGCTCTCGACGACCGTGAGAAGGAGCTCGACCACTTCAGGCGCGACCTCGAAGGCGCGCGCCAGGAGCTCACCGACGCCCAGCAGGACATCGACGAGCAGCACCAGCAGGCGGTCGAGGCGCTGCGCGAGGCGCGGGAGCGGCTGACGGCGGCCGAGGAGGAGGCTGCGGCTATGACTCTCGCGGCGGGCGAGCGCGCGGAAGCGATTCAGGCGGAGGCGCGGGCGGAGGCCGAGGGCCTCGTCGCCGGCGCCCGCAGTGAAGCCGACGACGTCAAGCACGCGGCTCGCGCCGAAGCCGACGCCCAGGTGGCTGCGGCTCGGGCCGAGGCAGAGACCGCCGTGGAGTCGATCCGCTTGGACGCGGAAGGCGCGTTGAACGCAGCACGGCTCGAGGCCGAGTCGGTGCTGAACGCTGCGCGCTCGGAGGCCGACACGGTTCTGGGCGCCGCGCGGGTCGCGGCCGAGGCTGTCGCCTCCCAGGCCGGCGCGGAGGACGCACAGGCGGCAGAGAGCGCCCGCGCGGCCGCCGAAGAGCTGCTCGCGCAGGCGCGGATCGAGGCACAGGAGATCTCGGAGACCGCACGCCGGGAGGCCGAGCAGATGCTTCTAGCAGCTGCGAATGCCGAGGGGCAGCAGGCCGAGTCCGAGCCCCAGCCGGAGCACGAGACTCAGCCGGAGCCGGAGACGCCCGCCGAGGCCGAAGCGGCGGCAGAGGCGCCTGCTTCCGAGCCGGAGCCGACCGAGGAAGCGGCCCCCCAATCCGGCTTCACGCCCCCGCCGAGCTCGCTCGAGGATCTGGCAGCCGCGAGCCGGCCCACGAAATTCAGCGTCGGCCGTCTCCGCCCCAAGTAGCTCTCGCCCACAAGTCAGCCCGGGGCGACGTAGAGCACGGGCTCGAGCCCGAGGAAGCCTCCGAGGCGCTCGGCCTCGCGCTGGAGCTCGGCGCGCTGCGCTTTCCCGATGCGGCGGGCGAGCCGGACCTCCAGCTCGATTCGTCCGCCACGCTTGCGGCGCTCCCAGAGCCCGGCGGCGACCCCGTCGACGAGTGCCAAGCGCACTCCGGCAGGCCCTTCGTAGCGGCTGCGGCCGTCGCTCGCGATCAGCTCTCGCACGGTCTCCGGCACGAGCTGGTCGCGTTCGCGGAACCCCATCACGTAGACGTCGTACTCCGGCAGCAGCCGCACCTGGCTGCTGGGCTCCGGGAACGAGCCGTCCGCGGCGAGGACGAAACAGCGCCGGCCTTCGACGTCGACCTCTGCCAACTCGGCCGCGAGCTCGTCGAAGAGCAGTCGCGCCTCCGCAACCTTGAACCCGCCCGAGCCAAACCATTCCGAGAACGCGGACGGCTGGGTCGGGCCGTAGGTCCGGAGGAAGCGCCGACAGACCTCACGGAGCGCTTCATCCTCGTCGGCGATCTCCGGCCACCCGTCGATCCACTGGTCGGGCCGCGCGAGCGTGATCCGGGACCCCTGCGGCGGGCCCTGACACAGCTCGTCCAGGAAGAAGGCAAACCCCGAGCGAAGCCGCTCCCGCGGAGCGCTGCCCACACGCTTCACGACTTCCTCGGCAAGCTCCTCCCGCAGCAGGCAGCGACCGTCGAGTGCCTCCCAGACTGCTCGACGAACCGCCTCGGCCTCAGCGGCGTCGAGCGCCTCGTGCAGTACGCCGGCGGGATCGCGCCAGGCGGGTAATTCCTGGTCGACCCCGGCGTGAACGGCACGTCGCGCTGCGTGCCAAAGCGGCAACTCCTGCGCCGGATGAAGGTGGAGCGTTCCGCGGACGGTCCAGGCCTTGACGAGCGAGCGGTGCTCCCACAACGCGGCTCGCACATCGGCCTGCACGAGTCCGTCGAGCCGGGCCGCGAGCTGCAGCTCGGCCGACGCTTGCACCTGCGCGTGCACGCCGCACAGCGCACCGGCGATCTCGACGAGCCGGTCGCCGCCCGCGCGCTCGCTCAGCGACGAACGCTCCAGGCGCCGCGCGCGCACCTCCTCCCGGACGACTTTCCGCACGGGCGGATAGTCGCACCGCCTTCCGGCGCGTCCTAGACGGTCGTGACCCGGGCGAGCTCTTCGAGCGACGTCAGGCCGGCGACGACCTTCTCGATCCCGTCCTCCCACAACGTCTTCATTCCGCCCTCCATCGCCGCCCGGTCGAGCTCTTCGTGGCTCGCCTTCCGCGCGGCAAGGGCGGATACCTCGTCGCTCATCTCCAGGAGCTGGAAGACGCCGATCCGCCCGCGGTAGCCGGTCTGCCGGCAGCGTGCGCAGCCGGTCCGGTGGAAGAGCTGGATCTTTCCCTGGCGGAGCTCCTCGGGGATGCGCGCGGAGAAGAGCTCATCCTTCGTCGGCGTGTAGAGCTCCTTGCAGTGCTCACACAGGCGACGGGCGAGACGCTGGGCGAGCACACCCGTGACGGCGGCCCCGGTCAGGAACGGCTCGACGCCCATCTCGTTCAGCCGCGTGAGAGCGCTCGGCGCGTCGTTCGTGTGCAGCGTCGAGAAGACGAAGTGCCCGGTCAGGGCGGCCTCGATCGAGATCTTCGCGGTTTCGACGTCACGGATCTCGCCGACCATCACGACGTCGGGGTCCGAGCGGAGGATCGAGCGCAGAGCCGTTGCGAACGTGAGCCCGGCCCGGGGGTTGATCTGCACCTGGTTCAGGCCGGGGAGGCGGTACTCGACCGGATCCTCGACGGTGATGACGTTGATCTCCGGACGGTTGATCTCCGCGACCGCGGCGAACAGGGTGGTGGACTTGCCCGATCCCGTCGGGCCGGTGACGAGCAGCGCTCCTGTGGGCCGGTTGATCATTGCTGCCAGCCGCTCCTGCATCGCCGTGCCGAGCCCGACCTCTTCCATCGTGGGCGGCTTCCTCGACTTGTCGAGCAGGCGCATCACGACCGACTCGCCCTCGACAGTGGGCAGCGTGGCGACGCGGACGTCGAGCATCCGGCCCGCAGCGGTGGCGGAGAGCGAGATGCGCCCGTCCTGAGGCTTCCGGCGCTCGGCGATGTCGAGCTTCGCGAGCACCTTGAGCCGCGTCGACACGCCCGTCGCGCTCCGCTTCGGGATTCGCTGGGTCTCGTGAAGCACGCCGTCGATGCGGAAGCGGACCACGAGGGCGTCGGACTGTGGATCGAAGTGAACGTCGCTCGCTCCGTCCTCGGCCGCGTCGAAGAGGATGGAGTTGACGAGACGCACGAGCGGCGCGTCCGAGATGCCGTCATCGGCCTCGAGGTCGTCGGCGTCCTCCTCGATCACCTCGAGCCCGATGGGGTCCGCGAGGCCTGCGCGGCCGCCGAACGCCTCTGCCGTGCGCAGGAGCCGGCCGAGCTCGGCCTCGATTTCCTCGGCGGTGGCAACGCGCAGCGCGATTGGATTCCGGCTCGCCAGACGCAGGGCGTCGATTCCGTGGACGTTCTGCGGATCGGCGACCGCGACACAGAGAGTGTCGCCTTCGAACGCGTACGGAATCGCGGTGATCTGCTGAAGGACGTGCAGCGGCACGGACTCCGCCGCCATCGGATTGATGCCGGCGTTGCCGAGATCGACGATTGGAAGCCCGTGCTGAGCGGCTACGAGCCGCGCGATCGCCTCACTCGACGCGAGGCCCTCGTCGATGAGCACCTGGACGATGGGCAGCTCCTTGACCTTCTGCCGGACCGACGCGAGCTTCGCTTCCGGCACGAGCCCGGCCGTCTCGAGCAGGTCGAGGACGAGCTCGCCCATCAGCTGCGAGATCGGGGCCGGGGCGTTGGGCCCCTTCGAAGCCGGGCTGTCCTCGGGGGTCAGGGCTGGTTCAGCAGACACCGCAGTCGCCTCGTCACGAGAACGTCCCGAGATAGAGATGGAGGAGGTAGCCGCCGGCGAACAACGCCACGATGGTGCCGGCCGCGAGGAAGGGGGCGAACGGAATGGCCATCCGCCGCGCGCCGGCGCCGTGCCGGGCGAAGAGCACGATGCTGGGCACGAGAGCGAAGAGGAGTCCCAGCATGAGAGCGACGGCCGCGGTCAGCCCGAGGAGCGCGCCGATCATGAGCGCGAGCTTGACGTCTCCCATGCCCATACCGCCCGGGTAGGCAAGCGCCGCGAGGAAGAGGAATCCTGCCGCGCCGAGCGCACCGAGCGCCCACTCCGGCGAAGGGTCGGCGATCGTCCGGAGAACGAGCACGGCGGCCGCTGCGGGCAGGATCACGCGGTTCGGCACCACGCGCCGCTCCAGGTCGGTCGCCGTGACGACGACGAGTGCGGCGCACGCGATCGCTGCCGCTGCCGTCATCCAGGTGAGCCCGAACGCGAGGACGCAGCCGGCGAGCAGGAGCGCCGTGGCGAGCTCGATGGCCGGGTCGCGCGGCGAGATCGACGTGCGGCAGCGCCGGCAACGGCCGCCCAGCACGGCGTAGGAGAGAAGCGGCACGTTGTCGTACCAGCGGATCGGCGTCTCGCAGCTCATGCAGGCCGAGCCCGGCCGCACGATCGAGCGGCGGAGCGGGACTCGCGCGGCGACGACGCCGAGGAAGCTGCCGAGCGCGAGCCCGGGCACGAACACGAGCGGCAGGACGAAGTCCATCCCCCTCGTTATCGACAATCGAGCGGCGGCGCTTGAGTGTCCCGCGCGGCGGAGTCGGCCTCAGGAGCCGTTCGGGAGGTTCCGGTAGAGCAGCACCGTGTAGGCCTGCGGCAGGGTGGGGAACCACGGGGGCTGCAGGTACGCCAGGGTGGCGTCGTAGTTGTAGTGCCGGTTCGCGAACATGTCCATGTACGGCGACAGGTAGCTTGCGGTCGAGCCGCTGAAGGTCATCGTGCCGCCGTGGCAGCCGCTGTGGCAGGCGTCCGGCGACTGCGACCGCTGTCCGTTCTCGGCCAGCACCGCTCCTCGCCAGGTGATGTTCGTGGGAGCCCACTCCGCCACGTAGACGTTGTTCTTCGCCATCAGGCCCAGGACGTTCGTTCCGTTCGAGACGTAGCCGACGTCGTCGCCGACGATGATGTCCTGGTTCGACGCCACGGTGACCCGGCCGCCGACGCAGTTGGCGTTGGTGAGGGTCCCGACGCCCCCGCCGTTCGGGGGTGCCGGGTCCGTGCACGTCGACGTGCCGCCGGCGATCACGACCGGAATCTCCGAGTAGATGGCGCCGTTCGACGGGATCGACGTCGTCGTGACCGAGCCGGTGCAGCTCGGCTGAACTGCGTCGATCGTCTTGCTTCCGCCCATACCGCTGCCCGAGCCCTTGACGCACGTTCGGTACGAGACCGTTCCGGCCGAGCTGAACGTCAGCTGCCAGGCCACGACCGAGCCGCCGGGATTGTTCAGGTAGATCCCGCCTGCGTTCTGCGCCGCACGGCTGATGTCGTCGAGCGACACCTGGAAGCTTGCAAAGTTGATCGGCGTCTTGATCACCGACCGGATGCCCGGGTTCGAGTCCGAGTCGTACGCCTTGCCCGGCGCGACGACCTGCCCGTTGTTCGTCCCACCGTCGTCGCAGTTGCCGTTGTTGTAGCCCACCTGCCCCTCGGCGTACACGTCCGCATAGGCCGGGCCGCACAGGTTGACGTTGCCGGCGGCATAGATCTTCCCGTACGCCGTTGCACCGGAGCCGAGGTTGTATGTCGAGTTCGTCATCATGAAGAAGTCGGCGACCGACGCGGGGCGGATCAGCACCTGGATCGCCTGCTTGTCGGTCGCGGCGGCGCTGCCGTTGCGCGAGCCGGTCGACACGATCTGCAGATAGTTGGTCGGGTTCGAGGCGCTCTGCGGCGGCGTGATCTGGAGATCGTACGAGTACCCGTTGCCGAGATCGTCCCAGGCGTTCTTGCCGCTCGGGTACGTCCACTGCGTACCCTCGTTGGACGCCCACGCGGTGGGCGAGCTGGGCGGGAGCACCGACGAAACGATGTCCCCGGTCGCAACCGACTTGCGCGTGGCCTCGCCCGGCGCCAGGTACTGCAGGTAGTACTGGTTGTCGAGCAGCAGGGTGGCGATGTAGTTGTCGATCCCTGCCTCCGCCGCTGCACGGGCGTCGGCCTGTGAGGCCGAGTTGGAGCTCGTCCGCTGGCTCGACAGCACCGCGGTGGCCAGGATCCCGGACAGGAGCGCCAGAACGATCAGCAGGATGATGACGAACTCCAGTGCGAAGCCGTCTTCCTGACCCAGGGTCCTGCGCAGACGCGTCACTAGCTGTTGCATGTCGGTGTCCTCAAGGAGGCGCTCGTCTCGGCCGTCAGCGAGCCTGATCCCCGCCCGGCCGGCGGCGCGACCACGAGCGTCATCGTCGCCTTTGCGATGCTGGGAAGGTTCGCAGCGGTCACCGCCGCGCCACCCGGCGAAAGGTCCGCCCCGGACGACGAGATGAAGTCGAAGACGGTCGCGTTCGTGACGGAGGTAGCAGTCGTGGAGGCGCGGGCCGTTCCCATCGTCCAGGGCGGTCCGCCGGTGTTCGTGCTCAGTGCGACCTGTCGCGAGAGCACGCCGCCCGCCAGCGTGTAGGTGATCTGCTGCAGGTGGTAGGGCTGCTGGCGATCCGGCGTCGTGAAGGTCACCTGCGTCCCGCTGGCGGAGGTGATCGGCTGAGTGGTGCCGTTGCAGATCGCGTCCTGGAGCTCGGCCGCCATCGTGTCGAGCATCGGGCGGGCCTGCGCCGTCAGCACCTCTTGCTTCTCCACCGTGCTGGCGCGCCCGCCGAGCATCGTGTACAGCCCCGTGAAGGCGCTCAACACGATCAACATCAGCATCGCCGCCACGATCAGCTCGATGAGCATGAATCCGCCCTCGTCCCTCAGTTGGGCGCCGCTCAGCACGAGTTCCCCGTCCCGGAGAGAAGGATGGTCTTCGTGGACTTCGTGGGACCGGTGACGACCGCGACGGGGTTGGCCGACCCCGTCCTCGCGCCGTCCGTCACCGACACCGAGTACGGCGAGCCGGGGATGAGAGTCAGGAAGTTGGCCGTTCCGGCGCTCGTGAGCAGCGTCCCCTTGTTGGCGCCGGTCGGGTCCATGAGCGTCACGGAGGCGTTCGTGCAGGTGATGGTCGCGCCGCTCGACTTCTTCCCCTGGACCGTCACGTCGAGCTCACCATTCGCGGCGATGGGCGTCATGGTCTCGTTGAAGGTGCTCGAGAGAGTGGTCGGATAGCCCACCGGCACCGTTCCGGTGTCGGTGACCGCCTGATAGCCGAACTGGCTCACCTGGATCGAGTACTGCCCCGGCACGAGGTACGGCGCGTCGGCCGGCACGACGTTGCTGACCGTCAGGGGCGTGCCGGCGTAGGTGAACGACTTGGCGATCCCCGAAGTCCGGGAGTCGTTCGACGTCACCGTCACCGTCGCCGCGCCGGTATACGGCGTGCTGTCCGTGTTCAGGAGGTTGATCACGATCGTGGCGGGCTTGAAGACACTGAGAGATGTCGTCCAGAACTGCGTGGGCGAGAGCTGCACGTGCACCGGCGCGCTGCCGGCAGCGTCGTCGCTCAGTACCTGGTAGCCGGTGGGCGGCGTGACGCTGAGGTCGTAGTACGCCTGGGCGCCGCTCGTCGGATTTGGCGTGAGGCCGGGGAAGGTGGCCGTTCCGCTCGAGTCGGTCGTGCAGCTTTCGGGTGCGCTCGGGCCGGTCGCGAGGTTGACCGGCACGCCCTGCATCGGGGTCCCGGCCGCGCCGTAGTCGCTGACGGTCGCCTTGATGGTCGCCGTCGACTGGGACGGCAGGTTCTTCGAGGCGAGCTCCGTCGTCGCCTGAGCAAGGACCTTGCTGTCGCTGTTGCGCGTGATCCAGACGTTGATCTGCTTGACGTCGGCGCCGGTCTGGGCAGAGCCCGGAACTCCGGCGCTCGCGTATGCGACCGTCGTGTGCATCGTCGCGGCGACTCCGAAGTTGTCGCCGGCGTTCAGACCCGTGAACGCCGTCGAGGCGCTGAGCCCGCCGGGGACGCAGCCGTTGACCGTGCCGACCGCGTTGTAGTCCATCGACCGGATCTTCTCGATCTGGTTCATGACGCCCTGTTCGGCGATCGTCTGCTGCTTCACCCGGCTCGTCGCATTCGTGCTCGAGACCATGAGGTTCACGATTCCGGTCGCGATGATCAGGAAGATCGCGATCGCGACCAGGGTCTCGACGATGAGGAAACCGCCGTCGAGATTCGCGGACGCGCGCAGACCCTCGGATGCGAAACGCCGGTCCATCTGACGCAGTTTCGGCAGAGTCCGGCGCTTGGCCACCCTAGAAAGGGGGAGTCGCGTGCCGCGGAGGCGGGCCGGTGGCCGGGACAAGTGCCTACCCGGTGCTCGCGTGCTTGGCGTGCCGGATCAGGCTCGCCCCGTAGGGCGACCTGTTCTGCGGCTCGCCGAGCTGCGGGCTCTTCCCGCGGGCTAGGAAGAGGGTGACCGTAGGGGCGCCCGTGTCGATCACGTGTGTGCCCGGCTTCGGCTTCTGGGAGATCACGATGTTGGACGGGTAGCCGCCGACGGATCCCCTGACCTTCCAGCCGAAGTTGCCGTCCTCGAGCATTCCCGATGCGAACACGAACATCTGGTGGCGCACGTCCGGCACGATCAGCACCTTCCGGGGCCCGGCCTTGTGTGACGGCGCCTTGGCGGTCGCCGGCTTGTCGGCGGCGAGGCTGATCGTCGCGCTCACGAGCAGGGCGGCAGCGGCGACGGCCGTGACGCGCGGAAGCGTGAGGATGCGCCGGGACACAGCTCGTGAATCGGAACGTTCGAGTGCTCTCATGACCCCTCTAATGGGTGAAGTAGACGACGTTGGACCCGAACGTGGTGCCGCCGGAGCTCGGCGCGAAGCTGTCGAGTGAAGCGCCGACGATGCGCTTCGCGCCGTCGTAGTTCGCGGCCCCCCAGCCGGTGCTCAGGCTGTCGATCCGGACGTCCGCGCCGGTGTGTGGTGCGTCGATGAAGTCCCCGTTGCCGATGTAGATCCCGACGTGGTCGAGCCCGTTGAAGAAGACGAGATCGCCTGGCTGGAGCTGGTTGCGCGGCACCGAGACGGCGTTCGGCGAGTTCCACTGCGCGACCGTGTTGTGCGGCAGCGAGACGCCGAGCTGCCCGAAGACGTACTGGACGAGGCCGGAGCAGTCGAAGCCGCTCATCGGGGTCGCGCCGGCCCACTTGTACGGGACGCCGAGGTACTGGAGCGCGATCGCGACGACCCCACCGGCTTGCCCTCCGGGGACGAAACCGCCGTACATCGTCGCCGACAGAAGCTGACCCGAGGCCGCCTCGTCACGCAACGTGCCGAGCTGGGTGTTGGCCGAGTCCAGGCGTCTGTGCAGCTGCGCCTCTCGCGCTTCCATCGCGCGTCGCCGGACACCGAGCAAGACGGCGTGCTTGCGTGCCTCGAGCTCGTCGGAGAGCAGGTGGGCGTTCGCGGCGATGTGGAGGAACCTCCGTTCGGCGCGCGCGAGCTTGTGGGCTCCAACGCGTGTGGCGGCGAACTGCTTCTTCGAGGCCGCGATCGTGGTCCGGAGCTTGTCGATCTGGGGCTTCAGCGTTTGCCCTGACGAGAACAGGGCGCCGGCCGAGGAGAGCTCGTTTCCGCCACCATGTCCGTACAGGGCGGCGAGCCTCATCACGTCGTCCACGTAGCGGGTCGAGTGGTTGTAGCAGTACACAGCGCGCGTGATGTCGAACTGCCCGCCGCAGCCGGCGAGGTAGCGGGCGGCGCTGAAGATCGCGTCCGTCGGGTTGTCGGGGTCGGCGACACCGTCGCCGTTCGCATCGACACCCCAACGTGCCCAGGTCGAGGGCATGAACTGCATCCAGCCCACGGCCCCGGCCGAGCTGGGCCCGAGATTCTGGCCGAAGTTCGTCTCGACCTTGTTGATGGCGCCGAGCACCTGCCATGGGATGCCGTAGGCGCTCCCGGCGGCCTGCCAGATGCTGCGCAGCGCGGCGAAGGACATCGGGCCGGTGCCGCCTTGTGACTCGGTGAACGGGATCACCGTGCTGCTCGGCGCGAACGTCGCGGTGGCTCCTCCGG
>Ga0335076_10002070_pt1 | contig 19824 bp, 11 predicted proteins | sample Lox_Sample_25_FD_206717 | JGI IMG/M metagenome (GOLD analysis project Ga0335076, IMG submission 206717) | Soil microbial communities from Loxahatchee National Wildlife Refuge, Florida, United States - Lox_Sample_2.5 | ecosystem: Environmental > Terrestrial > Soil > Wetlands | place: USA...
TCGATATCGAGCACGTCGCCCGTGCCGAAGTCGGTGACGCCGTCGACGCCGTCGCCGACGCTGTTGAACACGAAGCGGTCGGGCCCGGCGCCGCCGGTGAGCGTATCGGCGCCCTTGCCGCCTTCGAGACGGTCGTCGCCGGCGCCGCCCGACAGAACGTCGTTGCCGTTGCCGCCGAACAGCTTGTCGTTGTCGTCGCCGCCCATCAGCGTGTCGTTGCCGTCTCCGCCGTAGAGCTCGTCGCGGCCCTTGTCGCCGCACAGGCTGTCGTTGCCGGCGCCGCCGTTCAGCGAGTCGTTGTCGTCGCCGCCCGAGAGCTTGTCGTTGCCGTCGCCGCCGTCCAGGTAGTCCTTGCCGGTGCCGCCCGACAGGATGTCGTCGCCGGCGCGGCCGTAGAGGACGTCGTTGCCGCTGTCGCCGGTCATCGAGTCCTTGCCGTCGCCGCCGGACAGGTAGTCGTTGCCGTTGTCGCCGGTCATGGTGTCGTTGCCGCCGGTGCCCAGGATCTGGTCGTTGCCGTCGCCGCCATGGAGCACGTCGTTGCCTTCCGGCGTCGTGTGGACCTGGACCGTCGTCTTGACCGATTCCGTATCGACGGCGCCCGTGTTCGGATCGTGGTCGGTCGATGTCGCGGTCACCGTCAGCGCGAAGGCCGGCGTGCCCGGCGGGAACAGGACCGTCAGCCCGGCCAGCTGGGCCGCCGTCAGCGTCCAGCTGCCGTCGCAGTTCATGCTGCCCGCCGAGAGTCCGACATGGCAGGGGAGCCCCGAGACCTTGACGCTCAGCGTCTCCGAGCCGTCGAGATCGGTCAGGGCGGCCTTGATGTTCAGCGCCGCCGACGTCAGCCGCGACTGGCCGTCGCCGATGATGGTGTCGTCGCCCTTGCCGCCGGTGATCGTGTCGCCGCCGGCGCCGCCCACGAGGTGGTTGTTGTGGTCGTCGCCCTTGAGCACCATCCCTTTGATCGCGGCGGCGGGCCCGGTCGTCACCGACAGGGTGGGCGCGTCGGCCACGGCCGCCACGGCGACATGCAGAGGCGTGGTCGTCGAGCCGCCGCTGGTCTTCGCGGTCACCGTCAGGTCGAAGTCGGCGCCACTGTTCTTGGGCGGCGTCACCGTCAGGCCGGTCAGCTGCGCCATCGTCAGCGACCAGGTGCCGCCGCCGAGATTGGTACCGGCAGAGAGCGTCGCGCCCGCGGGCATGCCGGAGATCAGGATCGAGGTGCCCTGCGCGCTATAGCCCGCGGGAAGCGTGCAGCAGATCGAGAGCGGGATCTTGCCGTCTTCCTTGCCGGAGGCCTGCACGACCGTCAGCTCCGCCAGGGCGCTGGCCGCCGCCTGCACGTCGACCGCGACCGTGCCGGTGGCGGTGCCGCCCTGGCCGTCGCTCTCGGTGTAGGTGAAGCTGGCCGGGCCGCTGTAGCCGGCGGTCGGCGTGAACACGACGTTGCCGTTGCTCAAGGCGACGGTGCCGTGGGTGGCGCCTTGCACCGAGACAATGGTCAACGAATTGCCGTCGGCGTCGCTGTCGTTGGCAAGCAGGACGGCCGGCGCCAGCACCAGCGGCGTCCCCGCCGCCGCCGTCACCGAGTCGTTGCCGGCGACGGGGGCGTCATTCACCGCGGCGACATTGACGTTGACGGTGGCCGTGGCGGTGCCGCCCTGGCCGTCGCTCACCGTGTAGGTGAAGCTGGCTGGCCCGTTGTAGTTGGCCGCCGGCGTGAACACGACATTGCCGCTGCTCAGCGCGACCGTCCCGTGGGTGGCGCCCTGGACGGAGAGGATGGTGAGCGCGTTCCCGTCCACGTCGCTGTCGTTGCCGAGCAGCGTCGCCGGCGCGATCACCAGCGGCGTATCCTCGGTCGCCGCGACCGTGTCGTTGGCGGCCACCGGCGCGTCGTTGACGGCCGCAACGTTGACGTTGACCGTTCCCGTCGCGGTGCCGCCGTGGCCGTCGCTCACGGTATAGGTGAAGCTGGCCGCGCCGTTGTAGTTCGCCGCCGGCGTGAAGACGATATTGCCGTTGCTCAGGGCGACCGTGCCGTGGGTCGCCCCCTGCACCGAGGTGATCGTCAGGCTGTCGCCGTCGACGTCGCTGTCGTTGCCGAGCAGCGTCGCCGGCGCAATCACCACCGGCGTATCTTCGGTCGCCGCGACCGTATCGGTGCCGGCGACCGGCGCATCGTTCACCGCCGCGACGTTGACGTTGACCGTTCCCGTCGTCGTGCCGCCGTGGCCGTCGCTCGCGGTATAGGTGAAGCTGGCCGGGCCGTTGTAGTTGGCGGCCGGCGTGAAGACGACATTGCCGTTGCTCAGTGCGACCGTGCCGTGGGTTGCCCCCTGCACCGACGTGATCGTCAGGCTGTCGCCGTCGACGTCGCTGTCGTTGCCGAGCAGCGTCGCCGGCGCGATCACCAGCGGCGTGTCCTCGGTTGCCGCAACCGTGTCGTTGCCGGCAACCGGCGCATCGTTGACGGCAGCGACGTTCACGTTGACGGTCGCGGTGGCCGTGCCGCCCTGGCCGTCGCTCACGGTGTAGGTGAAACTCGCCGCCCCATTGTAGTTGGCGGCCGGCGTGAAGACGACGTTGCCGCTCGCATCGAGCCCGACCGTGCCGTGGGTCGCTCCCTGCACCGACGTGATCGTCAGGCTGTTGCCGTCGACGTCGCTGTCGTTGCCGAGCAGCGCCGCCGGCGCGAGCACGAGTGGCGTGTCCTCGGTCGCCGACACGGTGTCGTTGCCGGCGACCGGCGCGTGGTTGACCGCCGCCAGGTTGACGTTGACGGTCGCCGTCGCCGTGCCGCCCTGCCCGTCGCTGACGGTGTAGGTGAAGCTGGCCGGGCCGCTGTAGTTGGCCGTCGGCGTGAAGACGATGTTCCCGTTGCTGAGCCCGACCGTGCCGTGCGTGGCGCCCTGCACGGAGAGAACAATGAGGGGATTGCCGTCGACGTCGCTGTCGTTCCCGAGCAGCGTGGCCGGGGCGATGACGAGCGGCGTATCCTCGGTCCCCGACACCGTGTCGTTGACGGCGACGGGCGCGTCATTGACCGCTGCCACGTTCACATTGACGGTGCCGGTCGTGGTGCCGCCGTGGCCGTCGCTGACCGTATAGGTGAAGGTCGCCGGGCCGTTGTAGTTGGCCGCCGGCGTGAAGACGATATTGCCGTTGCTGAGGGCGACCGTGCCGTGCGTCGCCCCCTGCACCGACGTGATGGTCAGGCTGTCGCCGTCCACGTCGCTGTCGTTGGCGAGCAGCGTGGCCGGCGCGATGACGAGGGGCGTGTCCTCGGTCGCCGCGACCGTGTCGTTGACCGCCACCGGCGCATCGTTCACGGCCGCCACGTTGACGTTGACCGTACCCGTCGTGGTGCCGCCGTGGCCGTCGCTTGCCGTGTAGGTGAAGCTGGCCGGGCCGTTGTAGTTCGCCGCCGGCGTGAACACGACGTTGCCGTTGCTGAGGGCGACCGTGCCGTGCGTCGCCCCCTGCACCGACGTGATGGTCAGGCTGTCGCCGTCCGCGTCGCTGTCGTTGGCGAGCAGCGTGGCCGGGGCGATCACCAGCGGCGTGTCTTCGGTGCCCGACACGGTGTCGGCGCCGGCCACCGGCGCATCGTTCACCGGCGCCACATTGACGTTGACGGTCCCCGTCGCCGTCCCGCCATGCCCGTCGCTGACCGTATAGGTGAAGCTGGCCGGGCCGTTGTAGTTCGCCGCCGGCGTGAACACGACGTTGCCGTTGGCGTCGAGTGCCACCGTGCCGTGCGTCGCGCCCTGGACCGAGATGATGGTCAGGCTGTCGCCGTCCACGTCGCTGTCGTTGCCGGTCAGGGCAGCCGGCGCCAGCACCAGCGGCGTATCCTCGGTCGCCGCCACCGTATCGTTGGCCGCGACCGGCGCGTCGTTGACCGGCGTCACCGTGATGTTGACGGTGGCGGTTGCGGTGCCGCCGTTGCCGTCGCTCACCGTGTAGGTGAAGCTGGCCGGGCCGTTGTAGTTGGCGGCAGGGGTGAACACGACGTTGCCGTTGGCGTCGAGTGCGACCGTGCCGTGGGTCGCGTTGCCGACGGCCGTGATGGTGAGGGCGTCCAGGTCGACGTCCGTGTCGTTGACGAGCAGGGCGGCCGGCGCCAGGACGACCGGGGTGTCCTCAGCGATCGTGACCGTGTCGTTGACGGCGACCGGCGGATCGTTGACCGGTGCCACGTCGACATTCACGGTGGCGGTGGCGGCGTTGCCCTGGCCGTCGTCGGCCGTGTAGGTGAAGCTGGCGTCGCCGCTGAAATTGGCCGCCGGCGTGAAGACGATGTTGCCGCTGGCGTCGATCGACACCGTGCCGCCCACCGCATTGCCGACCACCTTGATGGTCAGCTGATCGCCCGCGTTATCCACATCGTTGGCCAGCAGCACCGCCGGGGCGAGGACCAGCGGCGTATCCTCGTTCGTGGCCACGTGGTCGTCGGCGGCGACGACCGGCGCCCCGTTGGTGTCCGCCTGGATGTCGATGTCGACGTGCGCCGTCGCGGTGCCGCCGTGACCGTCGCTGATCGTGTAGTCGAAGCTCGCCGGCCCCGAGTAGTTCGGCGGCGGCACCAGTGCGATGGTGCCGTCCGGCCGCAGGGTCGCCGAGACGTTGACGGCGTTCGACACGGCGATGAGGAAGATCGGATCGCCGTCGGGATCGCTGTCGTTGTCCAGGAGATCGGTCCGGTCGACGATGACCGGCGTGTTCTCGAGGAGACCCAGTTCGTCATCCACGGCGACAGGTGCACTCATCGGCTCTCTCCCTCGACCTCGGCGCGGAGCGCAGGCGCCTCTCGGCGCCCCGCCCCGTCCGGCAGACGCAGTGACGATCAGCGGCGCCGCCCCGCTTTCACCCGGTACGCAAGCGGCAGTCGCAATCCACTAACGAATAAGGAGAGCCGGCCTATGCCTCGCGCGGGTCGCCGCCGACGTGTCGCAAGCACGCCGGCGCCTCGCGCGCCATCAGGAATATTGTCTTCTGCAATGCCGTAATGATTGCTCAGGAGAAATGAAAGAAGGTCTAGGAATCATTCTGAACAGCGGCGTAACCATCAAGAGTTTGATGGTCGATGACCAGAATTAGGGGGAGAACCGCTATTAATAGTAAACTGCGACTGTTGCCCGATGCGGCATCTGCGCCCCATCCGGCTGCGTCTGCGGACCCGCCGCCGGCCTGACGCCGGTGCATGGCCGAGCCGCAGCGGAAGTCGCCTGCCGATGCGTCCCGGCGCCGGCGCGCGCCGAACGCTCTCCCCGGCCCCCGAAATGGTCACGGGATGCGCACGCCAATATCTTGGAAAGAAACGACGATTTTTTGATGCATGGGGTTGTTTTGTATCCGCCGGCGGCAAAATCGTTCAGCCGGCGGCCCGCCCCTTGTGGAATCCGCCGGACCGCCAAATCTATAGTGCGGCCTGAATCTCGGCGGAGCGATGCCAGTCGCCGTGGGCGTGATGGCGATCACAGAAGTTTACCGTCCATTTACGCTATCCGGTTTTAATCGACCGCCCGGCCAAGGCACCCTTAACGGCTCTTGCGAGAACCAGACCGTGCGTCTCATCCGTGGATTGGTATTCCTTCCGCTCTGTGCGCTGCTTGCGGGTTGCGGCACGAACGTGCAGTACCTCCTCGCCGAGGAGAGCCGGCTGACGCCGGAGGCCGACCGCGTCACGAACGCCGCGGAGAGCCTGAACAACGGCATCGAGAAGCCGGTCTATGACGCCGAGGACGCCAAGCTGGAGGCCTGCCGCTTCCTGCACGAGGCGACCGTGCAGCGCATGGAATCGGCGTCACCGACATTCGGCCAGCAGTTCGTCTCCGACCTGTCGTCGGTCGTCGTCCTCCTGGTCCCGGTCGGTCCGGTCGAACGCTGCGCCGATTCGGTCCACGCCTACGGCGATTCGATCGCCAAGCTCGAGCGGAAGCTGGTCGAGCTCGGCGTCATCGCCAAATCACCCTCCACCGGCCCCAGCCACAACAGCTGATGCAGGGCCGGCAGCGGCCGGCGCCGACAGGCGCGATACGGGGATCCGGCAGAACGCCACCGGGCGCTCGAATCCCTTGATGCTCGCCGTCTCGCCGGCGGGCGCGTAGGGCACCAGCAGATCGGCGACGGCGGGATCGCCGGCCATCGCGGCGGAGAGGACGATGTCGCCGCCGCCGCTCTGCCCCTGCAGCCGTGCCGCCAGGTTCACTGTCGAGCCGAAGTAGTCGAGCCGGTCGTTGAGCGTCACGGCGATGCACGGCCCCTTGTGCAGGCCAAGCTTGATGACGATCCCCTCCCCGCCCTGGCCGGCGTTGAACGCGGCGACCTTCTGCTGGATGGCGAGGGCGGCCCGGACGGCGTCGGACGGCGCGGCAAAGGCCGCCATGACGGCATCGCCGATCGTCTTCACGATGGCGCCGTCATGCTCGCGGATGCAGGCCGCAAGGAAGGCGAAATGGTCGCGCACGAGGTGATAGGCGCGGGCATCGCCGACCCGCTCATAGAAGGCGGACGAACCCTTGAGGTCGGTGAACATGAGGGTGATCTCGCCGATGCCGACGTCGTCGCCGGGACGCAGCGCCTCGTGGGCGAAGAGGTCGCGGAACGCCTGCAGCGCGGTAAGGCGGTCGGCGGTGAGCGCATCCTTGACCCAGGCCCGGTCCTCGACGATCACGGTCAGCGGCCGCCGCCCTGCGTTCCGCAGCCGCAAGGCGCCGGCGGGCGCCGGGGCGCCGGCGCGCACGCTGCCGTCATCGACGATGACTTCGGGAAAGCCGCCGGCCTCCCAGGCGATGACCTGTTCAGGACCCGGCTCGAGGGTGCGCAGCCGGTAGTCGCCGAACGCGAGCCTGGCCGGGAGCTCGCGCGCGGCGCCCGGTGCCAGCGTGACGTGCACCTTGATATGCGGCGTCGACATCGGCCCGAACAGGCAGTACTGGCCGCCGGCGATCGGCCGCACCGCCGCGGTCGGGCGGAAGCTCGCCTCGACGTTGCGCGAGAAGTCGCGGGCGTAGTCGATGTTGCAGCTCGAGCAGTGGGCGCCCGTCGGCAGCTGGTCGAGCGCCACCGACGACGACTTCGCCACCCGGCAGCGCGGGCAGAGCAGGTCCCAGCGCAATTCCAGAAGCCCGCTCGTCACCGCCTGCAGGCAGAGCTCGATCGCCGTCCGCGCCTCGATGCGCCAGTCGCGCGCCAGCTTCAGCGGCCGGATCTGCCAGAGGTCCACCTCCTGCGCCCGCAGCAGGAAGTCGGCCAGCCGGCGCGCCAGGCCGTGGCCGTTCGGCGTCGCCTCGATCGCGGCGACCAACGCGTCGACCCGCCGGCCGGTCTCGCGGCTGACCTCGGGCACGGCGTGATCGAACGGCTCGTCCCGCCGGCCGAGGGCGAATTCGTTCGCCTCGACCGCCAGCTTGCCGAAGGTCCGCGCCGACTTGGCGAAGAAGCCGCCGGCCAGGATGGCCAGCCCGAGCGCGTTCGCCGGCTCCACCGCCAGGGTGTAGGCGCCGCGGCTGCCGGCGCCCTCGCCCCCCAGCTCGAAGGTCGCGCAGAGCGACTTGAACGGCCCGTTGCGGAACTCGCGGCAGTGCTCGAACCACTGGGCATGGACCCAGTTCACGGGCTTCTCCTGCCATTCCAGCGTGAGCGGCCCGCGCTTGAGCCGCCCCAGATAGAGGACGGAGCCGTCGGCCTGCGCGATTTCCTCGATCTCGTGCTTGGGAACCGCCGCCGCCTCGTTGAAGCGCGCGGTGTCGGCCAGCAGCGGCCAGATCTCCGCCGGCGGCCGATCGAAATGCCAGACCCAGGTGCGACGCCGTACGCTGACCATCCGCCGTTCCGTCCGCCTCCGGGATTCTACCCGCTGCCGATCATAGCGGATGCAGGCGCTACCAGACGAAAGCCGGTGCCGCGAAGGTCGGCCGCTGGCCGGCGCCGGCGCAGGCCGCCGCCAGCTTCTGCGGGTCGGGATGACGGCCGGCGGCGTCGGCCAGTTCCTCTGCATGGATGCCGCCCGTGATCAGCAGCGAATCGATGCCGGCCCGGCGGGCGCCTGCGATATCCGTGCGCAGCGAATCGCCGACCGCGAGAATGCGCGGCGCGTCGATGCCCGCCAGCAGCGCGAAGCAGCGTCGGTAGACCGCCGGATAGGGCTTGCCGTGGTAGTGCACCGGACCGCCGAGCGCCTCATAGCGCTGGGCGAGCGCGCCGGCGCAGAGTTCGCGGACGCCACCGCGCACCACTTCCAGGTCGGGATTGGCGCAGATCATCGGGCGGCCCAGGCGCGCGCCGCCGGCGAGAACATCCTCGTAGTCGGCGAGGGTTTCCGCCGCGGCGGCCAGGCCGGTGGCGAGAATGAACCCGGCGTCGGCGAGGTCCTCCGTGATGGTAAGGTCGAGACCGGCGAGCAGCCCCCGGTCATTCTCGGGAACGATGAGAAAGGCGCGCCGGACCATGGCGGCATAGATCGGATCGCTGAACGCCGCGAGCGACTGCCAGGTCTCTTCGCCGGAGCTGTGCAAGTCGTCATAGAGGTCTTGCCTGATGCCGATCTCCGCCGTGCGACGCGCCACTGCGGCAGCGCGCCGCGGGCCGTTCGACAGGATGACGGTGCGCTTCCCGGCCGCCTTGAGGCGGCGCAGCGCATCGACGGCGCCCGGATAGGGCCGCACGCCGTCATGCAGCACGCCCCAGAGGTCGAGGATGAATCCGTCATACCGATCGGCGAGCGGCGACAGGCCGGCCGCAAGCGGCACGGGCGATGTTGACGTTGCGGACATGAATGATTATCAACCTAACAATGCCGGCATCTGCGATGGTCTCCCTAAGCTCGAGACCGGTGATCGGCGCCGACCGCGTCGGCGACGCGGGCGAATCCGTCCGCCCGCAGGCACGCCGCCAGTTCGCGTTTGATGCGGCCGATCAAACCCGGCCCCCCGTAGATCAGGGCAGTATAGAGCTGCACCAGCGAGGCGCCGGCCCGGATCTTGCGATAGGCATCGCGGCCGCTGGCAATGCCGCCGACGCCGACGAGGGCGAGGCGGCCTTCTGTCAGCGCGTACATGTCGCGCAGGACGTCGGTCGCGAGGGCGAACAGCGGCCGGCCGCTGAGGCCGCCCGTCTCGTCGGCATGTCGACTCCGCAGCCCAGGCGGCCGCGCGATCGTCGTGTTGGCGACGATCAGCCCGTCGACCCGTGTCGCGAGCGCCACGGCAGCGACGTCGCGGCGCTCGGCCGCCGCCAGATCGGGCGCGATCTTGAGCAGCAGCGGCGGCGGCCGTTCCGGCGCGGCGCGCGTCCGCGCCGCCTGCACGCCCTCGATCAGTGTCTGCAGCGCAGCGGCCTGCTGCAGGTCGCGCAGGCCCGGCGTGTTCGGCGACGAGACGTTGATCACGAGGTAGTCGGCAAGCGGCGTCAGCGCCGCAGCGCCGGCGCTGTAGTCAGCGGCCGCGTCGGTGCTGTCGCGGTTCTTGCCCAGGTTGGCGCCGACGATGCCGCGGCGAGTGGCCGCACGATGCCGCAGATTTGCCACAGCAGCTTCGAGTCCGGCGCTGTTGAATCCAAGGCGGTTGATGACGGCGCCATCTTCCGCGAGGCGAAAGATCCGCGGCTTCGCGTTCCCCGGCTGTGGTTTCGGCGTGACACTGCCGATCTCGACGAAACCGAAGCCGAGGCGGAGCATGGGATCAAAAACCTCGGCTCCCTTGTCGAATCCGGCCGCCAGCCCGACCGGATTGGCAAAATCGAGGCCCCACAGACGCGTCGACAAGACGGGATCGGGAGTTTCCGGTTGTTGCGGCACAAGGTTTGCAGCGAGTGCACGGATCGTCATGCGATGCGCGGCCTCGGGAGGCAGCAGCCGCAGCGTCGATCCCATCCAGTCGAGTGCGCCCATCATCTCATCGGCCCTGCGCTTGGGATCACATTCCCGTGTCCCCTCGGCGGCCCGGCACTTGCCGGATGGCCGCAGAGCCCCAACCTAACAAAGGCGAGCAGTCGGTGACAGCCGTGCGGCCGACTCCGTTGACGAAATCAGCTGACATGAGGCGCGGCCTTCGGGATAATAGGAACATGCTTCGCCACTCCGAGATCTGGCGGGCTATTGACCGTCTGGCTGCCAAGCATGGATTGTCGGCCTCCGGTCTGGCGCGCCGCGCGGGCCTCGACCCGACCGCCTTTAACAAGAGCAAACGCCGCAGTCCGACCGGCAAGCCGCGCTGGCCGAGCACCGAGAGCGTATCGAAGGTGCTGACCTGCACGAACGAGACGCTGGGCGGCTTCCTCGCCCTGATCGGCGAGCGCAGTGGCCTGAGCGTCGCGCGGCGGCTGCCCCTGATGGGCTACGCCAAGGCGGGCACCGACAGCCACTTCGACGAGGAAGGCCATCCGGCCGGGCGCGGCTGGGAGGCCGTCGATTTCCCGGGCGGCACCGACGATCATGCCTATGCGCTGAAGATCAGCGGGGAGAGCATGGCGCCGGCCTATCGGTCCGGCGACGTCATCGTCGTTTCGCCGTCGGCCGAGATCCGCCGCGGCGACCGCGTCATCGTGAAGCTGCGCAGCGGCGAGATGCTGGCCAAGGAACTGCTGCGCAAGTCCGGGCAGAAGGTCGAGCTCCGGTCGCTCACTCGCGGACAACCCAACCGGACGTTGAACAAGAAGGACGTCCACTGGATCGCCCGCGTCCTGTGGGTCCGGCAGTAGCGATGACGCTGCGGCGCTCGTAGCCGCAGCAACGCCAGTCCCTGCGCGATCCCCGCGGCGGTTGCGTCGCCGCGTCGCCCTGCTATGTTCGGGCGCCTGCCGGGCGCGTGCTTCGTCAGGCGGCAGCCTGGAAGCATAGCCATGATCACGAACGCTCTGCACTACATCGACGGCAAATGGGTCGACGGCAATCCCGCCGTCATGAAGGTGTGGGACCACGCCATCTGGCTTGGGGCGGCCGTGTTCGACGGCGCGCGCGCCTTCGAAGGCGTGACGCCCGATCTCGACCTGCATTGCCAGCGCGTCGTGCGCTCGGCGGCCGCGCTCGGGCTCCGCTCGCCGCTAACCGGCAAGCGGATCGAAGAGATCGTGCGTGAGGGCATCGCGCGCTTTCCGGCGAGAACGCCGCTCTACCTGCGTCCGTTCCTGTGGTCGGAGGACGGCTGGATGGCGCCCGACCCGGAGACGACGCGAATCATCATCTCCGTCGTCGAATACCCGATGCCCGATCCCGCCAAGGGCATGAGCGCCACGTTCTCGAAGTGGCGTCGCCCCTCGCCCGAGACGGCGCCGACCGACGCCAAGGCGGTCTGCCTCTATCCGCAGGCCGGGCGCGCCAGTGCCGAGGCCAAGTCGCGCGGCTTCGACGAGGCTGTCATGCTCGACCCCCTCGGCAACGTCGCCGAATTCAGTTCCTGCAATCTGTGGATCGCCAAGGACGGCGTCGCCCACACGCCGGCGCCGAACGGCACCTTCCTCAACGGCATCACCCGGCAGCGCACGGTGAAGCTCCTGCGCCAGGCCGGCATCGAGGTGCAGGAGCGGACGGTGACGCCGAAGGACGTCTTGGAGGCCGACGAGGTGTTCTCGACCGGCAACTACGCCAAGGTCTATCCGATCACGCGGGTCGAGGATCGCGACCTGCAGCCCGGCCCGATGTACCGACGGGCGCGGGAACTCTATTGGACGTTCGCCCACGGGGGGTGAGGCGGCGGTCCGTCGGCGCGACGCGGCGGACAGAGGGGAAGGATGGCTCAGCAGGGCCGGCTTTATGCCGTCGGCGCACCGCGCGGCCGTGTGGCGCGAGGATGGTGTCGCCTTGCGTTCGTCCTGGCGGTGGGATTGCTGTGGCGGCCGGCGGCGGCGGCCGATGACAACAACAAAGACAACTGGTGGCACAAGGGCTGGGCGCTCACCGGCTTCGCCGGCGTGCTCAGCGTCCAGGAGTCGAGCGATATCTGGTTCAACGGCGACTTCAAGCTCACCAACAGCGTGGAAGTCGGCATCGCTCCCTCGAAGCAGCTCTGGCAGTACAAGGACTACTTCGATCTCGAATTCGAAACGCAGATCGTCAAGCACTTCGGCGGCGAGAAGAACTTCGAGTTCAACACGCCGCTGATGTTCCGCTGGAACAAGTTTCCGTGGGACGACATCATCGATACGTCGATCGCCTTCGGTGACGGACTATCCATCGCGAACGGCACCCCCGCGCTCGAGAAGGCGCAGTATGGCGGCGAGCACTCCGGCCCGCTGCTGAACTTCGTCATTCTCGAGTTCACGTTCGCGCTTCCGGATCACCCGGAGATACAGTTCGTGAACCGCTTCCAGCATCGCTCCGGCGCCTTCAATCTGCTGAACAACACCAGCGACGCCTCGACCTCCTTCGTCTGGGGAATCAAATACCGCTTCTAGCGGCCTGCGCCGCTCATCCCTTGCCGGCAAGGGCGTGCTGCACGAGGGCGATCGTCTCTTTGACTCCATAGAGGGCGATGAAGGTGCCCATGCGCGGCCCCTGGGTCTGGCCGAAGAGGACCTCGTAGAGCGACTGGAACCAGGCCTTGAGGTCGGCGAAGGCATGATGCTTGCCGACCTCGTAGACGCGGTTCTGGATGTCCTCCGCGCTGGCCGCCGGCGGCAACGCCTCCAGTTCGCGCGTCAGCTCGGCGAGCGCCGCGCGCTCCATGTCGCTGGGCGCGCGATAGCGCTTGGCCGGCTTCACGAAGTCCCGATAGTAGGCGATGGCGTGGCCGACGAGGCGATCGAGGAACGGCGCCGATTGCGGCGACGCGTCCGGCGCGTAGCGCGAGATGAATCCCCATACCACGGCCTTGTCCTCGCTGTTGCAGACGCTGACGAGGTTCAAGAGGATGTTGAAACTCAGATGCGCGGGCTCGACCGGCGGCTTGCCGTCGTGGATGTGCCAGACGGGATTCTCGAGCCGCCGCGCCGCGTCCTCCTGCGGGAACTTCTCGAGGAAGCTCAGATAATCGTCGACCGCGCGCGGGATGACGTCGAAGTAGAGCTTTTTGGCGGCACGCGGCTTCTGGTACATGAAGAGCGCCAGGCTCTCCGGCGGGCCGTAGGTGAGCCATTCCTCGACCGACAGGCCGTTGCCCTTGGTCTTCGAGATCTTCTCGCCCTTCTCGTCGAGGAAAAGCTCGTAGTTGAAGCCCTCCGGCGGCCGCGCCCCGAGAATGCGGCAGATCTTGTTGCCGAGGTCCACCGACGGGATCAGGTCCTTGCCCGACATCTCGTAGTCGACCCCGAGTGCATACCAGCGCATCGCCCAGTCCGGCTTCCACTGCAGCTTGCAGTGGCCGCCGGTCACCGGCACCTCGGTCGTCGTGCCGTCCTCGTCCACGAAGGTGACCGTGCCGGCACCGGCGTCGCGCGCGACGATCGGCACCTGCAGCACGCGCCCCGTCTTCGGCGAGATCGGCAGAAAGGGGCTGTAGGTCTGCTGCCGCTCTTCGCCGAGGGTCGGCAGCATCACCTCCATGACCGCGTCGTATTGCTCGAGCACGCGCCGCAGCGCCGCATCGAAGCGGCCGCTGCGGTACCAGTCGCTCGAGCTCTGGAACTCGTAGTCGAAGCCGAACTCGTCGAGAAAGCTGCGCAGCATCGCGTTGTTGTGGTGCCCGAAGCTCTCGTACTTGCCGAAGGGGTCGGGAACCACGGTAAGCGGCTCGCCCAGATGCTTCTGCAGCATGTCCTGATTCGGCACATTGCCCGGCACCTTCCGCAGGCCGTCCATGTCGTCGGAAAAGGCGAAGAGCCGCGTCGGCAGGTCCGACATGCGACGGAAGGCCTGGCGCACCATGGTCGTGCGGACGACCTCGCCGAAGGTGCCGATATGCGGCAGACCCGACGGGCCATAGCCGGTCTCGAACAGCACATAGCCCTTGGCCGGCGGCTGCGCGGCATAGCGGGCGACCAGCTTGCGCGCCTCCTCGAAGGGCCACGCCTTGGCTTGCAGGGCCAGTTCACGTTCGGTCGGCATGCAGATTCACGCAACGTTCAAGGCCGCGCGAACCTAGGGAAAGGGCGCCGCGCCGTCAACGCTCGGCGCTACGCCGCCGCCTCCGTCGGCGCGTCCTCGCGCAGGGCGCGCAGGAAGCTCTCGCGCCACTTCACCACCGTGCCGCGGCGAAGCACCTCCATCATCTGGCCCCAGCGCGCCTTGCGTTCGTCGAGCGACATGGTGAGGCCGTGATGCATGGCTTCGGCGACGCGCTCGGTGTCGAAGGGGTTGACGATGAGTGCCGCCGGGAGCTCGCGGGCGGCACCGGCGAAGCGGGACAGCACGAGCACGCCGGGGTCGTCGGGATCCTGGGCGGCGACATATTCCTTGGCCACGAGGTTCATGCCGTCGCGAAGCGGCGTCACCAGGCCGATGCGCGCGATGCGATAGAAGCCGGCCAGCGTCGTCCGGGTGAAGCTCTTGTTGAGATAGCGGATCGGGACCCAGTCGAACTCCGCGTACTTGCCGTTGACATGGCCGGCGAGTCCCTCGAGTTCGCGACGCAGCGCGCGGTATTGCGCCACCTGGCCGCGCGTCGGCGGCGCCACCTGCATGAGCGTGACGCGCGAGCGATGCTCGGGCCGTCGCTCCATGAGCTGCCCGAAGGCCTCGAAGCGGTGCGGCAATCCCTTGCTGTAGTCGAGCCGGTCGACCCCGATGATGAGGCCGCGGCCGACGAGGCTCTCGGCGAGCCGCCGCGTCTCCGCCGTGACGGCGGCGCGCTCGGCCGTGCGGGCGAACTCGTCGGTGTCGATGGAAATGGGAAAGGCGCCGGCGCGCACGCGCCGGCCGAAGGCCGCGAAGGTCCCGTCGGCGGCAATGTCGCCGCGCGCCTCGTTGACGATGTAGTCAGCAAAGGCCCGCAGGTCCGACGCCGTCTGGAACCCGACAAGGTCGTAGGCGCAGAGCGCTTCGACCAGCTGCTCGTGTCCGGGCAGCGCCGTCAGCACCTCGGTGGTCGGAAACGGGATGTGAAGGAAGAAGCCGACGCGGTTCTGGACACCGAGCTTGCGCAGTTCGGCGGCCAGCAGGATCAGGTGATAGTCGTGCACCCAGACGACATCGTCCGGACGCAGCATCGGCGCCAGCGCCGCGGCGAAGGCCGCGTTGACGCGCCGGTAGCCCTCGAAGAGGTCGCGCTTGAAGACGAACAGCCCGAGCCGGTAGTGGAACAGCGGCCACAGCACGCTGTTGGCGTAGCCGAGATAATAGGTGCTGTGGTCGCCGGGGCTGAGGTCGATCGTCGCATAGGTCACCTTGCCGGCGGTGACGATCTGCGGAGTCGTCGTCGGCTCGTCGCGCAGTTCGCCGCTCCAGCCGAACCAGAGGCCGCCGCTGCGCCTGAGCGACTCGCGCAGGGCGACCGCGAGGCCGCCCGCCGCACCGGAGCGCTCGCGCGGCAGGGCGACGCGATTGGAGACGACTACCAGCCGCGCCAAAACGCCGCCTCCCAGCTCTTGCTGAGCCGCATGGCCGACACGATCAGCCCGACCATCGAATACGTCTGCGGAAAGTTGCCCCATAGGTCGCCGGTTGCCGAATCGATGTCCTCCGACAGCAGGCCGGCACGGTTGCGCCGCGCCAGGATCTTCTCGAAGAGGGCCCGCGCCTCGTCGCGCCGACCGACGGCGACGAGCGCGTCGATGTACCAAAAGGTGCAGACCGTGAAGGCGGTCTCCGGCATGCCGAAATCGTCGGGCAGGGCATAGCGCAGGAGATAGTCGCCGCGCTTCAGGGTCCGCTCGACCGCGGCGATCGTGCCGAGAAAACGCGGATCGGTCGCCGAAACGAATCCCACCTCCTGCATCAACAAGAGCGTGGCGTCGATCTCGGTTCCATCGAGCGCGGCGACGAAGCTGTTCAGCTGCTGGTTCCAGGCCCGTTCCAGCACGGTGTTGCGAATGCCATCGGCCGCATGCCGCCAGTAGGTGGTGCGGTCGGGCAGGCCGAGGGCCGCCGCGATCTTTGCCAGCCGGTCGCAGGCAACCCAGCACATCAGACACGAAAACGTATGGATCGATTTGCGGCCGCGGAGCTCCCACGGGCCGGCGTCGGGCTCGAAGGCCGAGAGCGCGGCGCGCTCGCCCAGGCGCTCGAGCCGCTGGAAGAGGGCAAGGTCGCCCGGCTTCGGCAGCCGCCGGTCGAAGAACATCTGCGCCGCCGCCAGGATGACGCTGCCGTACGCGTCGTTCTGCACCTGCTCCTCGGCCTGGTTGCCGTCGCGGACCGGTCCCATGCCGCGATAGCCGGCCAGCCCGTCGACGACCCGCTCGGGCAGGCGCCGCCCCGGGACGATGCGGTAGACCGGCCGCAGCCGCCCGTCTTCCGTCGAATCCGCGACGTTGGTGATGTAGCGAATGTAGTCTTCCATGGTGAGCGTCGCGCCCAGCCGATTGAGGGCGTGGACGACGAAGAAGGCGTCGCGCAGCCAGCAATAGCGATAATCCCAGGTGCGACCGCTGTTCGGCGCTTCAGGAATCGAGGTGGTGAGCGCCGCCACGATGCCGCCGGTCTCATCGAAGGCGCATAGTTTCAGTGCGATGGCGGCGCGGATCACCGCGTCCTGCCATTCGAACGGCACCGACAGGTACCTCGCCCAGTCCTGCCAATACTCCTCCGTGCGCTCGCGGAACTCGCGGGCGGTGTCGGCCACGTTGGCATGGAAGGGCTCGTCGGCGCCGAGGATCAGATTCACCGGGCCGGACAGCAGGAACGACGTCTCCTCGACGATGAAGGAGACCGGCGCATCCGTCGTCAGCCGCAACGCCGACGTCGGCGACAGGAAGCGAAGGTGGTTGCTGCCGATGGTGCGCGTGGGCTCGAAGGCGCCATAGTCGAAGCGCGGCCGCAGGCGGATGCGGATGCGCGGCGTCCCCGCCACCGGCTCGATCCGCCGCATCAGCATCGTCGGCCGGAAGATGCGGCCGTATTGCTTGAAGCGCGGCGCCAGGTCCGTGATCCGCACGGCGCCACCAGCGCCATCGGTGAGCGTGGTCGTCAGAATGGCCGTGTTTCCGACATAGCCTTGCGTCGCACTTGTCTCGTTCTCGAGGACGACATCGAAGAAGCCGGTGCCGCCGTCACCGCCGGAGTCGTTGAGCAGGCTGCAGAATACGGGATCACCGTCGAAGCGCGGCCAGCACGACCAGACAATGCGGCCGCGCCGGTCGATGAGCGCCGCGATGATGCTGTTGCCGACGATCGCGAGATCGAGGTCCTGCATGACCTTGCCTCCCGTCACGATGCCCGGCCGGCCGCCCGGGCGAGCCAGGCGCGGACGGCCGCCGGCGACGCGAAGGACCAGTCTGCGGCATCGGCATGGTCCGGGCCGACGGCCGCGCCGCAGCCGCCGGCGGCACGCGCGGCGGCGAAGGCGTCCCGGTCCGCGACGTCGTCGCCGATGAAGAGCGGCCGCCGCTTCGCGAACGGCGCCCGCCGCATGAAGGCCGCGAGGGCGCGCCCCTTGCTGGAGGCGGCGCGCTTGATCTCGATCACCATCTTGCCCGGCTGCACCTCGAGGTCGGCGGCGTAGGCGGCGACGGCCTCGTCGACGAGCCGCCGCAGGCGGGACGCGGCGCCCACGGCCTGGCGGTAGTGCACGACCAGCCCCGTCCGCTTGATCTCGAGGTGTGCCCCCGCCACCGCATCGACCGCCGCGGCCAGGCGTCGGCGCAGCGGCGCCAGGGCGGCCGGCGGCGTCGCCGCGACGACCGGCTCGCCGGCGGTGCGGCGCAGCTCGGCGCCGTGCTCGCCGGCGGCGGGAAAGATCACGGGGGCGAACAGCCGGTCGAGCTGCGCGACCGGGCGGCCGGACACCAGCGCCAGGGCGCCGTCGAGCGCGGCGCTGATCCGGACCAGCACTTCCGGCAGATCGGGCGGCACGACGACCGCCTCCGGCGATGCCGCGATGTCGAGCAGCGTCCCGTCGACATCGAGGAACAGGCTCCATCGGCCGTCTAAGACCAGGCGGTCCGGCGGTTCGTTCATCATAGGATTAAAATCCTGCTTCGCGAGCGGCATCGCATGCCTTCGGCAGTTTCGACTGCAGGAAAACGCCGCGCCAGACCGTTTCGACGCCGCGTTCGATCCATCCTGCTAATCGACAGTGGAGCCCTCGAACGCAAGCGTTATTTTTGGGGCACCCGACAGCCTGCCGCTCGCATCGTCTCGCTGCTCATTTGCGCGCGACCATGCAGTGATTCGCGGGGCGGGAAGGAGAGCCGCTCGATCAGGGCACGACCGACGCGGCGCCCGGGCATGCAGCGCCGAAGCGCGAGTGGTCGAGCAAGGGGCTGTCCCTATATGCTGCCGCCATGGCCGCCCTCCAGGACAGTCCCGTCGTCCGCCTGCCTAATGCGCCCGTGCTCGTCGCCGGCCTGCGCGAGGCGGCGTGGCTGTCGCCGTCGGGCGAATTCACGCGGGTGTCGCTGCGCGAGGCGGCGGCCTGGGTACGCAGCCGGCCGCCGCTGCTCTGCCACGCGCCGGCGACGGCGCGGCGGCTCGATGTCGACCGCTTTCCCGCCTTCGATCTGCTCGAGCTGTTTGCCTTCGTCCGGCCGGCGCAATTCTGCCTGCCGACGCCGCGCGGCCTGGCCCAGGTCCTCGACCTGCCGCCGCCCGCCGATCTCGACGACCAGGCGGCGACGCTGCATGCGGCGGCGCGGGCGCTGCTCGGCGAGCTGGCGGGACAGCCGCAGGGCGCGCGGCTGCGGTCGATCGCCTGGGCGATGGCGCGCGGCGGCTGGCCCTGGGGGCCGGTCGTCCTGGCGGCGCTCGGCCTTGCCAACGCCGGCGACCGGCAGCGCCACATGGTGGCGAGCCTCGCGGTGTGGGACGACCTGCCGGAATGGGCCGAGCAGGCGCCGGAGCCAGCGCCCGGCAACGTCACGGTCGAGCCGCTCGAGGCGCGCCGGCGGCTCGCCGACCTCCTCGGCCTCGGCGCCGAGGCACGGCCGCAGCAGGCCGACTATGCGTCGGCCGCCAGCGCCGCCTTCCGCCCGCGCGACCGCATCGGCGAGCCCAACTTCGTGCTCGCCGAGGCCGGCACCGGCGTCGGCAAGACGCTCGGTTACATCGCCCCCGCCGGACTGTGGGCGGAGAGGAACGGCGGCGCCGTCTGGATCTCCACCTACACGCGCAACCTGCAGCACCAGATCGACGGCGAGCTCGACCGCCTCTATCCCGATCCAGTGCTGAAGGCGCTGAAAGCCGTCGTGCGCAAGGGCCGCGAGAACTATCTCTGCCTGCTCAATCTCGAGGAGGCCTCGCGCGCCGTGCTGGCGCGGGCGCAGGATGCCGTCGCCATGGGGCTGATGGCGCGCTGGGCGCAGGCGAGCCGCGACGGCGACATGACCGGCGGCGACTTCCCGGGCTGGCTCCCCGACCTCATCGGCCGCAGCCGTTCCATCGGCCTCGCCGACCGCCGCGGCGAATGCGTCTATTCGGCCTGCCCGCACTATCACAAGTGCTTCATCGAGCGCAGCATCCGGCGGGCGCGCCGCGCCGAGGTCGTCATCGCGAATCACGCGCTGGTGATGATCCAAGCCGCGCTCGGCGGCGGTCTCAACGATGCCGCCACGCCGACGCGCTACGTCTTCGACGAGGGCCACCACGTCTTCGACGCCGCCGACAGCGCCTTTTCCGGCCTGCTCAGCGGCCAGGAGACGGGCGACCTCCGGCACTGGATCCTCGGCGCCGAAGGCGGCCGCCCCGGCAGCCGCGCGCGCGGCCTCAAGCGCCGGATCGACGATCTCATCGCCGGCGACGAGGCGGCGCAGGAGTCTCTGGCCGACGCCCTCCGCGCGGCGCGCGTCCTCCCC
>Ga0335076_10002071_pt1 | contig 19820 bp, 16 predicted proteins | sample Lox_Sample_25_FD_206717 | JGI IMG/M metagenome (GOLD analysis project Ga0335076, IMG submission 206717) | Soil microbial communities from Loxahatchee National Wildlife Refuge, Florida, United States - Lox_Sample_2.5 | ecosystem: Environmental > Terrestrial > Soil > Wetlands | place: USA...
AGTCGCACGATGCCGCGCGCCGTCGCGGGGAGCGGCAGCTCGAGTCGCCGCCGCCCGCCGGCCGGCAGGCTGGCGACGCTGAGCGCTCCCTCGGCGAGTGCGCCTTCGAGCCGCGGCCGCGCCTCGCCGGCGCCGCTCGCGAGCGTGACGTGGACGGCTCCGGTGCCGCCGGCGAATACGGCCGGCGCGAGGCAGGAGGTGACCTCGGTGCCGAGAAGGTTGCGATGGCACTGCTGCATCACCACCAGCGCGAATGCCCCGAGGAGGAACGTCAGGAAGAGCGCGAGGCTGTTGGCGTAGTTCATCCCCGCGATCAACATGAGGAGCAGGAGCCCGGCGAACGCGAGCCCGGCGCGCGTCGGCAGTATGTAGAGCCGGCGGCGCTCGAGCCGCACTGGCAGATGATCCAGGCCCTGACGGCGGCGGATCCACTGCGCCATGCGCGCGCGCATGAAGTCGGCGAGCGGCACGAAGGGTCGACGGCGGGCCACGCTAAAGCGGCACGGCCACCGCGCGGATGATCTCGGCAGCGACCGCGCCGCCCTCGGTGACGCCGGCCGGGTCGCGCCGCTCGAGGCGATGCGCGACCACCGACGGCAGCACCGCCTGCACGTCCTCGGGCAGCACGGCGGCGCGCCCGTCAAGGAAGCCCCAGGCCTGCGCGGCGCGGATCAGGCCCTGGCCCGCGCGCGGCGAGAGCCCGAGCTTGAGGTCGGGGCGTTCGCGCGTGCGCATGATGAGCGCCTGCGCGTAATCGAGGAGCGGTTCGGCGACGTGCACTGCACGCACGGCGCGCTGCACGCCGAGCACCTGCGCTGCCGACAGCACCGGCGCGATGGTGGCAAGCAGCTCGCGGCGCTCGCCGCTGCGCAGCAGCTCGCGCTCGTGCACGGCATCCGGGTAGCCGAGGATCACGCGCATGAGGAAACGATCGAGCTGTGACTCGGGCAAGCCGAAGGTGCCGAGCTGCTCGTGCGGGTTCTGCGTGGCGACGACGAAGAACGGCTCGGGCAGCACGTAGGTCGTGCCATCGGCACTCACCTGTCGCTCCTCCATGGCCTCGAGCAGCGCGCTCTGCGTACGGGGGCTGGCGCGGTTCACCTCGTCCGCGAGCAACAGCTGCGTGAAGATCGGTCCGCGGCGGAAGTGAAACTGCTGGCTGGCACGATCGAAAACCGACACGCCGATGATGTCCGCCGGCAGCAGATCCGCGGTGAACTGTACCCGCTGCCAGGCGAGGCCCAGCACGTGGGCGAGCGCGTGCGCGAGCGTGGTCTTGCCGACGCCCGGCACGTCCTCGATCAGCAGGTGTCCGCGCGCCAACAGGCACGCGAGGCACAGCCGGATCTGCAGCGGCTTGCCGAGAATGATGGTCTCGAGGGTGGTGAGCACCCGCGTGATCGCTTCGCGACCTTCAGCCGCCGGCACCGGTGCGGCAACACTCATGACAGCAGTCCCCGCACGCGCTCGAGCTGGGCGCTGAGTGCGCTGCTGGTTCGCTCGAGCTCGACCACGCGCTCGCGCTGTGTGGCCACCACCTGGGGCGGCGCGCCGCGTACGAAGCTGTCGTCGGCGAGGCGCGTGCGGAGCTTCTGCAGCTCCCCCTGAGCCTTGGCGATGAGCTTGCCGAGCCGCTCGGCCTCGGCGGCCGCGTCGATGAGTCCGGCCATCGGCACGAGAAGGGTGAGATTGCCGACGAGCGCCACGGCGGACTGTGGCGCGATCGCGCCCGCAGCGAGCAGCGTGACGCTTTCGAGCCCGGCGAGCCGCTCGAGCCAGGCGCGGTGGCGCGCAACCAGGGTCTCGTCCTGGTGGCTCGCGCCTTTCAGCAGTACCGCGATCCGCCGTCCGGGTGCGATGTTCATCTCGCCGCGGATCTGCCGCACGCCGAGAATCACCGCCTTGAGCCAGGCAAACTCGCGCTCGGCCTCCTCGTCGGCGGGAAAATCGGCCGCAGCAGGGTAGGGCTGCAGCATCACCGTCTCACCGATGCAGCCGGCGAGCGGCGCGACGCGCAGCCAGATCTCCTCGGTGATGAACGGCATGAGAGGGTGCAGCGCCCGCTGCAGCGCCTCGAGGATCTGCGCCAGCGTGCGCTGCGTGCCGTGCCGCGCCGCGGCGCTCGCGCCCTCATTCTGCAGCAGCGTCTTGGCGAGCTCGAGGTACCAGTCGCAGAAGTCGTACCAGGTGAATTCGTAGAGGGCGCTCGCCGCGAAGTCGAAGCGGTACTCACCGAGCGCGCTCTCGACCCGCTCGAGCATGCGGCCGAAGCGCGCGCGGATCCAGCGGTCGGCGAGCGAGAGCTCTCCCGGCTCGCCGGTGTCGGTCCGGACCTTGCCGAGGGCCTGCGTGACGAAGCGCGCCGCGTTCCACAATTTGTTACAGAAGTTGCGTGCGCCGGCAACGCGCGCGAGGTCGAAGCGGATCTCGCGGCTCGGGGAGGCGAGCGCGGCGAAAGTGAGCCGCAGCGCGTCGGTACCATGCGGGGCAATGCCCTGCGGATACTGGCGGCGGGTCGCCTTCTCGATGGCGGGGGCGAGCTGCGGCTGCATGAGACCGCTGGTGCGCTTGGCGATGAGCGCCTCGAGGGTGATGCCGTCGACGATGTCGAGCGGGTCGATCACGTTGCCCTTCGACTTCGACATCTTGTCGCCGTGCTCGTCGAGAATGAGGCCGGTGATGTACACGTCGCGAAACGGCACGTCGCCCATGAACTTGAGGCCCATCATCATCATGCGCGCGACCCAGAAGAAGATGATGTCGAAGCCGGTGACGAGCACGCTGCCCGGATAGAAGCGGCGCAGCTCCGCGGTGTCCTGCGGCCAGCCGAGCGTCGAGAACGGCCAGAGCGCGGAGGAGAACCAGGTGTCGAGTACGTCCTCGTCCTGGCGCAGCGCGAGGTCAGGGGCGAGGTGGTTGCGCGTGCGCACTTCCTCGATGCTGCGTCCGACATAGATCTCGCCGGCAGCGTCGTACCAGGCGGGGATGCGGTGTCCCCACCACAGCTGGCGGCTGATGCACCAGTCCCTGATGTTACGCATCCACTCGAAGTAGGTGCGCGCCCAGCTCTCGGGCACGAAGCGGGTGCGGCCCTCGCTCACCGCGAGCGCCGCCGGCTCGGCGAGCGGCGCGATCTTCACGTACCACTGGTCGGTGAGATACGGCTCGAGCACCGCGCCGCTGCGGTCGCCGCGCGGCACCGTGAGGCGGTGCTTCTCGACGCGCTCGAGGAGCCCCGCGGCCTCGAGCTCGGCCACCACGCGCCGGCGCGCCTCGTAGCGGTCGAGGCCGCGAAAGCGCTCGGGCACGCTGTCGGCGAGCGTCGCGTGCGGGGTGAAGATGTTGACCAGCGGCAGCTGATGGCGCTGGCCGATCTCGTAGTCGTTGAAATCGTGCGCCGGGGTTATCTTGACGACGCCCGAGCCGAAGGCCGGATCGACATAACTGTCGGCAATGATGGGAATGTCGCGCCCGGCGAGCGGCAGCTGCACCGACTGGCCGACGAGCCCCTGGTAGCGCTCATCGTCGGGATTGACTGCGACCGCCGTATCACCGAGCAATGTCTCGGGGCGCGTGGTCGCAACGACCACGTGGCCCGCGCCGCGCGCCAGCGGGTAGCGCAGGTGCCAGAGCTGACCCTCTTCCTCCTGTGACTGGACTTCGAGGTCCGAGAGCGCGGTGAGCAACACCGGGTCCCAGTTGACCAGCCGCTTGCCGCGGTAGATGAGGCCTTCCTCGTGCAGCCGCACGAACACCTCGATCACCGCCTGCGAGAGGCCCGGGTCCATGGTGAAGCGATCGCGTGCCCAGTCCACCGAGTCGCCGAGGCGGCGCATCTGTGCGTTGATGGTGCCGCCGGATTGATGCTTCCAGGCCCAGACGCGCTCGAGAAAGGCATCGCGGCTGAGAGCGGCGCGCTTCAGCCCCTGTGCCTCGAGCTGTCGCTCAACCACCATCTGCGTGGCGATGCCGGCGTGGTCGGTCCCCGGCTGCCACAGCGCGGCGCGGCCGCGCATGCGCTGGTAGCGGATGAGCGTGTCCATGAGCGTGTGCTGGAACGCGTGCCCCATGTGCAGCGTCCCGGTCACGTTTGGCGGCGGGATCATGATGCAGTAGGGCTCGCCCGCGGCGCGCGGCGCGAACCAGCCGTGAGATTCCCAGCGCTCGTAGAGGCGCCGCTCGATCGCCTGCGGCGCGAACACCTTGTCCATGCTGACTGCGAGATTCCCGCAAAGGGCCGTCGGGACGATTATAGCGGCGGCGCGCGCCGTTCCGCGGCGCAGGCTTTGGCGTTCAGGTCAGTCCCGGCGGTGCGGGCCGCTGTCTGCGGTCGGGCTCAGCGCGTCGCCCGCTGCAGCAGGAAATCCGCGAGCAGCGGCATCGGCCGCCCGGTGCTGCCCTTGGCCGCGCCGCTCTGGTAGGCGGTGCCGGCGATGTCCAGGTGCGCCCATTTCATTCCCTGGGTGAACTTGGCGAGGAATGTCGCCGCGGTGATGGCGCCGCCGTCGCGCCCACCGACGTTGGCGAAGTCGGCGAAGTTGCTCTTGAGCTGCTCGGCGTATTCCTCGGTGAGCGGCAGTTGCCAGCAGCGGTCGTCGGCGCGGCGCCCCGCCTCGACCAGCTCGCGCACCAGTCCCTCGTCGCTCCCCATGACGCCCGCGTGATGATGACCGAGGGCGACCACGCACGCCCCGGTGAGGGTTGCGATGTCGATCACCGCCGCAGGGTGAAAACGCCGTGCGTAGTGCAGGGCATCGGCGAGGATGAGGCGGCCCTCGGCGTCCGTGTTGAGTATCTCCACCGTCTGCCCCGAGGCGCTGGTGGCGATGTCGCCGGGCTTGACGGCGCGGCCGCCGGGCATGTTCTCCACCGCGGCGACCAGGCCCACCACGTGCAACGGCAGACGCAGCTGTGCGACGAGGGTGAGGGCTGCGATCACCGCGGCGGCGCCGCTCATGTCGAACTTCATCTCGTCCATGCCCGGCGGATCCTTGAGCGAGATGCCGCCGGTATCGAAGGTGACACCTTTGCCGACGAGCACGACCGGCGCCTGCGCTTTCTTCGCTCCCGAGTACTCGAGCACGATGAACCGCGGCGGCTCATGGCTCCCCTGGGACACCGCGAGCAGGCAGCCCATCTTCTCGCGCCGGATGGCCGCCTCATCGAGCACCCGTACGCGCAGCCCCGCGTGGCGTTTGCCGAGCGCGCGGGCCTGCTCGGCGAGGAAGGTTGGTGTGCACACGTTGGCGGGCAGATTGGCGAGGTCGCGCTGCACGGTGGCGGCGGCGGCGATCGCCGCGCCGTGACTGAAGCCGCGCTCGGCGGCGGCCGCGCGGCGCACCGGCCCGGCCAGCACTTTCTTCAGCGCCGGCGGCGCGGGCTTCTTCGCCGTCTTCAGGTCGTTGACCCGGTAGAGCCCGGCGCCGGCGCCTTCGGCGATCGCGCGGGCGAAGTAGTAGTCATCGAGCTGCCTCGCGTCCGGTCGGTCGAGGGCCACTGCACAGCTGCCGATGCGGGTGCGCAGCAGCGCAGCGACGGCGGCGGCCCAGGCTTTGCGCCAGCTCCTGCGCTGCAGCTGTTTGCGCGAGCCCATGCCGATCAGCAGCACGTGAGTTGCGCTGAGGCCCGCCAGGTCCGAGACGAGCAGCGTCTCGCCCGCACGCCCGGCGAAGTCGCCGCGCTGGAGCAGCTTCTTCAGCCGTCCGCCGCAGGCGGCATCGACGGGTGCCCCCGCCGCACCGAGCTCCGCTTCCTCGAACACGCCGAGGACCAGGCAATCCACGCCGAGTGTTGCCAAGCCCTTCGTCCAGACCCCGAATTCCATGCAAAATCCCCTTCCCGTTGAGGCGCGCGAGCGTCTGATTTACCTTATCCGCGGCTCTTTCGCGCCTCGCTCCGTTTCTGGTTATTCAGCGCTTACTGCGCGGCTACGGGTGCAAGCGACGGCAAGTGTAACTCAAGATCCCGCCGCTTTTCCGGCGGGTGAGGCAGTGTCGCGTTGGGAAAGATCCTGGGCCGCTACGTGCTGCGCGAGGTGGTAACGGCCTGGCTGGCAGTGACCGGCGTGCTGCTGATCATCCTGCTCGCCAACGAGGTGGTGGGGGTGCTCGAGCGCGCGGCCGCCAACCAGTACCCGCAGAGCGTGGTGCTCGAGCTGATCGGTCTCGGCGCGCTGCAATACCTCTCGATCCTGCTGCCGGTCGGGCTGCTGCTCGGGGTGGTGCTCGCGTTCGGGCGGCTGTATCACGACAGCGAGATGGCGGCGGCGCTCGCCTGCGGGGTGCGCCCCGGGATCATCTACGCGCCGGTGACGCTGCTGGCGGTGATGGTGGCGGCCGCCCTGGCGTGGCTGACGCTGGTGCTCGCCCCGGATGCGATCGCCCGTGCGCTCAACCTGCGCAACGCGGCACTGCGCGCCGGCCAGTTCGCGCCCATCACCGCCGGGAAGTTCCGCATCTTCGCGCGCGCCAACGCCGTGGTGTACGCCGAGGAGGTGGCCCCCGACGGCACCATGGGCAATGTGTTCGTCGAGCGCAACAGCGGCCCCGAGGTGGAAGTGGTGCTGGCGCAGCGGGCCCGCCACACGGTCACCACCGACGGGCTCACCCACGTACTGACGCTCTATGACGGTGAGCGCTTCGAGGGTGTGCCGGGGAGCGCGGAGTTTCGTATCGTGCGCTTCGCCGAGCACGTCGTGCCGGTCCAGGTGCCGCCGATCATCGATGCGATCCGCGATGTCGAGGCGCGGCCCACCGAGAGCCTGCTCAACTCGCGCGATCGCGGTGAGCGTGCCGAGCTGCACTGGCGCCTGAGCGCACCGATCATGTGTCTGGTGCTGGCGCTGCTCGCGGTGCCGCTGGCACGTCTCAGGCCCCGGCAGGGACGCTACGCGCGCGTGTGGATCGCGGTGCTGGTGTTCTTCCTTTATTACAACCTCGCGGCCGCCGGTAAGACCTGGATCGCGCGCGGCACCATCCCGGAAGCCGCGGGGCTGTGGTGGACGCACGTGATCGTCGTGCTGTTCACCCTGATCATCGTCGCCGCCCCGGGACTCGCCCGGCGCGTGCGTTACCGGATGCGTGGCTCATGAGCGTGCTCGATCGCTACATCGTGCGTGCCATCCTCGGCGCAGTGCTGCTGGTGCTGTTGGTGCTGCTGGTGCTCGGGGCGCTGCTGATGTTCATCGACCAGCAGGACGACGTCGGCACCGGCCACTACAGCGCGCTCGGCGCCTTCTGGTACACGCTGCTCAACCTGCCGCAACTCGCCTACGAGCTGTTGCCGATTACGGCGCTCATCGGCTCGCTGCTTGGGCTCGGGGCGCTGGCACGGGGCAGCGAGCTCACGGTGGTGCGCGCCACCGGCGTGTCGATTGCGCGCCTCGCGAGCATCGCGCTGCTCGCGGGACTCCTCCTGGTATTGTTCGAGGTGCTGCTCGGGGAGTTTCTCGCGCCGCCACTCGAGCAGGCCGCGCGGCAGCAGAAGGCCTTCAGCAAGCTGAGCAACGTCAGCTTCGGCGGCGGCAGCGGCGCCTGGGTGCGCGACGGTGACCTGATCCTGAACGTCGCCGGGCAGTCGAGTCAGCGACAGTTCGGCAGCATGCAGATCTTCGAGCTCTCGCCGCAGCACCGGCTGCTCGGCGTCGGCCACGCCACCCACGCCGTTGCCGGCCCGCGCGGCAAGTGGCAGCTGAGCGACTACACCGAGTCGCGCTTCCAGGTCGACCGGGTGGCTACCGAGCCACCCTCGCACCGGGTGCTCGAGTCCAACGTGTCGGCCGGCTTCCTCGGCGTCGCGGTCGAGGATCCCAAGCAGCTCACCAGCCGCGCGCTGTGGCGGCTGATCACCTACTTCCGCAGCAACGGCCTCGATACGCGCGAGTACGTGTTCGCTTTCTGGTCACGCATCGCCCGCACCGTGGGCGTGATGTTCGCGGTGCTGCTCGCGATCCCGTTCGTGCTCGGCTCGATGCGCTCGGCGGGCGCCGGCGCGCGCATGCTGCTCGGCATGCTGCTCGGTATCGGGTTCTTCCTCCTGCAACGCCTCATCGAGAGCGGCACGGTGGTGTTCAATCTCAACCCGGCGCTGCTTGCGTGGCTCCCGACCACGCTGCTCGCCGTGGTGACCTTCCTGCTGCTGGCGCGAACGCGCTAGCCGAGCGGGCCGGCGTCGAACCCTGCGGCGTAGCGCGGCAGGCCGTCGCTGATCGTCACCCACGGCAGCTTGTCGGCAACCCACAGGTGCGCTTCGGGCGCAAGGCGCGCGGGCTCATCGAGCGTCGCGAGCGTGACATCGATCTCGTCGGGACGTGCCGCGTGGGCGTAGGTGAGTGAGGTGCCGCACGCGCCGCAGAAGCCTCGCGCTACTGGCGGCGAAGAGCGATATTCCGCCAGCGCGCCGCGCGTCACGCGGAAAGCACTGCGTGCAAAGGTTGCCCACGGTACGAGCGGCGCGCCGGCGGCGCGCCGGCACGAGTTGCAGTGGCAGTAGCACGGTTTGCTCGCGGTACCGCGTGCCTGGTAGCGCACCGCACCGCACAGGCAGCCGCCGACGTAGAGCTGCTCCATCGATCCAACATAGCATGCGTTGCCCGGCGGAGCCATTTCAGTCGAGAATCGCGTGCCTCGACCACGAACACGAGGGTGCGATGACCTTACCCCGACTGCTGCCCTGCCTTGTGCTTGGCGCTGCCTTCCCCGCTGGTCCACTCGCGCACGCCGCCGATCTCAGCGTTCGGGTCGACGCGCGCGAGATCACGCGCAAGCATGTGCACACCGACATGAGCCTCGCCGTCAAGGGCGGACCGCTGACGCTGGTGTTCCCCAAGTGGATCCCGGGCGAGCACGGGCCGACCGGACCCCTCGAGAGCATCATCGGGCTCGAGATCCGCGCCAATGGCCAAGCGCTGCCCTGGCATCGCGACCCGCTCGACATGTACGCGATCGGTGTGACGGTCCCGGAGGGTGCGACGCGACTCGACATCGCGCTGGATACGGGTCTGCCGACCGAGGGCAAGATCTTCAGTACCGGGCCGACCAGCAGCGAGCAGCTGGCGGTGCTGCCGTGGAACGAATTCGTGCTGCTGCCGAAGGGGCGCGACGCCGGCAGCATCTCCACCACGGCCACGCTGCTCGCGCCCGCCGACTGGCAGCTCAGCTGCGCGCTCGCGCTCACCCCGCGAGCCGATGGCAGCGTGCAGCTCGAGCCCGCAACGCTCGCGCGCCTCATCGACTCGCCGCTGCAAATGGGCCGCTACGCGAAACGTATCGAGCTGGCCGGCTCGGCGCCGCTGCCGCAGCTCGAGCACACCCTCGCCATCGTCGCCGACACACCCGCCGCGCTCGCGGTGCCGGATGACTTTGCCGCCGGCTACGCACGGCTCGTGGCGCAGGCGGGGGAGCTGTTCGGTACGCGCATGTACCGCCACTACACGTGGCTGCTCACGCTCTCCGACCACGTCGCTCACTTCGGGCTCGAGCACCACGAGTCGAGCGACGATCGTACTGACGAGAACGTGTTGTCGGACGCGGGGACGCGCGAGCGGTTGGCGCAGCTGCTGGCCCACGAGTACGTACACAGCTGGAACGGTAAGTACCGCCGCCCGGCCGGACTGCTGAGCCCGGACTACCAGAAGCCGATGGACGGGTCTCTGCTGTGGGTGTACGAGGGCCTCACGCAGTTCTGGGGCGAGGTGCTGCCGGTGCGCGCCGGCATCACGTCCGCCGAGAGTTATCGCGAGATGCTCGCGAGCCTCGCCGGCACTTTCGACGTCGAGAGCGGCGATCGCTGGCGGCCGCTCGCCGACACCGCGGTCGCAGCACAGATCCTCTACGACGCCCCGCCGGCGTGGGAATCGAGCCGCCGCAGCACCGACTTCTACGAGGCCTCCGAGTTCCTGTGGCTCAATGTGGATGCGGAGCTGCGCGCGCGGAGCGCCGGCCGCGCATCGCTCGATGATTTCGTGAAGCGCTTCTATGCGGGAGCGGGCGGGGAGCCGGCGCTCAAGCCCTACGTCGAGTCGGACGTCTACACGACGCTCGCGTCCGTCGCTGCGGGTGAGTGGCGCGCCCTGGTGCGCAGTCACCTCGACAGCCTGGGTCCGCGCGTACTGCTTGCGGGGCTCGAGTCCTCCGGCTGGCGGCTGAGCTACTCGCCCGAGCGCAACAGCTTCATCGAAGTGCAGCAGCGGCGGAGGAAGATCACCGACCGCCAGTGGTCGATCGGCCTCACCAGCGACGACAAGGGCACGATCGTCGACACGGTCGGGGAGCGCGCCGCGGCACGCGCCGGCGCCGGGCCGGGCATGAGGCTCGTGGCGGTGAACGGTCATACGTACAGCGCCGCGGTGCTCGATGCCGCCATTGCGGCAGCACACGACAGCCACCAGCCGATCGAGCTGCTGGTGGAGAACGGCGACTACTACCGCACGCTGCGCGTCGAGTACTTCGACGGCCCACGCTACCCGCACCTGACACGCATCGAAGGGCGCGCCGACACGCTCTCGCAGGTCCTCAAGGCTCGCAGCGACTGAAAACGACGCCGGCACGGTTTGCGCGGGCACGGGGCTGCGGTTTTCGGGTCTTCGGGTTTGCAGAGGCAGCGCCACGGGGCATAGACTGCCGGCCCTCCGGGGCGGCGCGGCGGCGCCCTGACACCAAACCGATCAACACCAAGGGGGAGACATCATGAGGAACCTATTACCCGCGCTGCTGTTGCTGCCGGCCGTTGCCCTTGCCAGCAGTGCGTTCGATGGCACGTGGAAGATGCGCATGGACTCGATGAAAACGACCGGCAAGGCCGACCAGTTCCAGGTGCTCGATGGGATGTACAGCTGCTCGAGCTGCGTACCCGAGATCAAGGTGAAGGCGGACGGCACCGATCAGAAGGTGGAAGGCCACCCCTATTACGACACGGTGGCCGTGACGGTCGCGAGCCCGTCGTCCATCCATGTGGTCGAGAAGCAAGGTGGCAAGCTCGTCATCAGCGTGAGCTACGAGGTATCCACGGACGGCAAGACACTCACCGGCAAGTTCCAGGACTACACCGGTAGCAAGATGGCGACCGGCACATTCACCGAAACGCGGCGCGCCCCGGCTCCTCCTGGCTCACACCGCGTCTCGGGATCGTGGCAACCGGATCAGCTGCACGAGGCGAACGACGCGCAGCGCACCTTCGCCTACCAGATGACGAACGATCAGTTCAGCATGCACTGGAACGGCCAGAGCTATAACGCCAAGTTCGACGGCAAGGAGTATCCGGTCCATGGAGATCCGGGCAAGACAGTCGTGACGCTGAAGAAACTCGATGACTACAACGTCCAGGAGACCGACAGCCGCGACGGCAAGGTCACCGACGAGATCCACATGGCCGCGGCCAAGGATGGTCAATCGATCGAGGTGACGGACAACGACGTGCTCCACCATCAGATCACGACGTTCACGCTCGACAAGCAGCAGTAACGCCCTTAGACCCGCCGACAGTGCACGCGCCGGAAAAGCCCACGGTGGTCTTCCGGCGCGTGCTCGATGCGAGTGCGTGCGGCCGGCGCTGGCCGCGCGGGCGGTGAGAGGTGACGGCGCGACCGCGACTCAGTGCTCGTGTGCGTGCCCGGGGAACAGCCGGCAGTAGATACAGTCGGCGCCGGTCGGGTTATCCAGCATGAAGTGTCGCACCCAGGGCCCGTCTTTGGGCGCCGCGGCGTGTTCGAATGACTGATTCGCCAGATCGTGGCCGACGACTTCCACCGCGCCCGCATCCTCGAGGATCTCGGCCGCACGCGCAGTCTCGATGGCGCCGCGCGGGTGCACCGTTACGGTGACGGCACCGCCCTCGACGCGATCGACCAGCGCCTCGACGAACGGCTGCTCGTCCTCCTGCTTCAGCAAGGTGCGGAAGTACTGAACGAACTTGTCGTGCGTCTTGGGAGCCGGCTGCAGCCCAGCCCGACCAGGCTCGGACGAAGCGGTCAGCTCGACACGGTCGGTGGGAAAGCCGTCGCTTACGAGCCGCGTGCGCACGCGGTCGGCGACTCCGTACTCGTTGAATACCGCGAGTAGCACAGCGCTCATGTCCTTACTCCTTGCCGATGGCTGCCAGGTGAGTGCCGATGCCAGCGTAGAAAATTCTACGCCCCCGCGCACCGCGCGGGCGGTGCTTGCGCCGCGCCGCGGACGGGTCGTTTGTCGCGCTGCAGCAACGCAGGGGAGGGTAAATCCGCAGCGCCCATTTTACGATCGATGCATGACCCGCTCGCGCAGGGGGCGCCCGCCCCACGACGATGTCCTGACGCCCACCGAGTGGCGCGTCGTGCACGCCATTCAGCATGGGCTGAGCAATCGCGAGATCGCAGCGCGCCGCGGCATCAGCCGTGACGCCGTGAAGTACCACGTCGCCAACGCCGTGGCCAAGCTCGGCGTCGCCAACCGCCAGGCGCTGCGCCGTTGGTTCCGCGAGCCACGCTCGAGTGCGCTCGGCCGCAAGGAGAGACCCATGGCGAGTACGGTAAGGCTTGGCGCGCTGGCGCAGATCTCGCGCACGGTGCGCGACATCAAGGAGTCCGAGGCGTGGTACGGCCAGACACTCGGTCTACGCCACCTCTATACCTTCGGCTCGTTCGCCTTCTTCGACTGCGGCGGCACGCGGCTCTACCTGAGCGCTGAAGCGAAGCCGGGCCCCGAATCGATTCTGTACCTGCGGGTCGAGGACATCCGCGCCGCCTACGAAGCACTCCGTGCACGCGGCGTCGAGTTCGGCGATGTCCCACACATGATCCACCGCCACGCCGACGGCACCGAGGAATGGATGGCTCACTTCAAGGACCCGGAGGGGCGGCCGCTTGCGATCATGTCGCAGGTGAAGCCATAGGCGGTACTGCCTGGCGGTGGCGCGGACTCGCAGTACGTCCGCCACCGTTTGTCGATAGTTAACCAACGGCCGTCGGTTAACCATCCGGAAAAGGTGCTATCGCGACGTCGGTGGCGAGGCGGCCGGTGAGGCGGCCGGTGAGGCGGCCGGCGAGGTGGCTGCAGGATGCGCCCCCGCACCCGCGGTCTTCTTCGTGGCGGCCGCGGTCTTCTTGGCAGGCTCGGGCGGCTTTTCCAGCAGCTCCTCGAGCGGCGTGAAGATCGCGTTGTACTTGTAGTCCGGGATCTCGAATTCCCAGCCATTGAGGCGTGCGTTGAGCTTGTCGGCTTCCGCAGCGCTCTCCTTCGCGCTCGAGCGTGCGCTGATCAGCACCAGGTCGTGAGTGCCGTCCTTGCGGCCGGAGAGCTCGAGCTGCAGTCCGTCGAAGGTGCTGTACACCGCGTGCGTGAGCGGTGCGTCGCTCGCGCCGCTCACCTTGCGCACGTCATCGAGGGTGAGTGAGGCGAGCGCGCCCGCGAGCGGCTCGGCGGCGGCGGGCCCGGTCAGCGCACGTCCCTTGGGGAGCGGGCTCACGGTGAAGTTGTTCTGCTCCTTCTTCTCACGTGAGGCGACGTAGGCGGGCCCCTGGTTGGGCTTCTCCGCGACCTCGCGCACGCGCTCGAGGGGGATGTCGAGGAGCGTGCGATCGAGCCATCCCTTGGGATCGGCGTCGACGCTCAGCAGCGGCGCCGCGAGCAAGCTCTGCGGCGCCCCGGCGACGCGCACGAACCCGGCCTTGGCGGTCGAGGACTTGCCGATGATCAGCCGCCAGCTGCGTGAGGGAGCGGCGACGTCGATGAGTGTGCCGGTCGCCTTCGGTGAGCTGACGTCCTCGACGCCCAGCGCCGCATAGTTGGCCGGGAGGCGTGTCTTCTCCTCGACGATGTTGAGGGCGCCGAGGTCAAGCAGGAGCTTGCGCACCTTGCTGACGTCGGCCGGCCAGCCGCGCTCAGCGACGCTCCAGTCCGCGGTCTCTTTCTTCAGTGTCGTGCGGGTGTCGTCGCCCTTGCGCAGCGTGACCGTGGCAACCGCGTTGACGCTCTGCTGCAGGCCGGGCAGCACCAGGTCGCCCGCCGCCATGTCACGGTCGAGATGCCGCCGTGAGGACAGCCAGATGGCAAACGCGATCACGGCGAGCCCCGCGATGAGGAGCACCCCGACGCGGCGGGCGCTCACGGCTCACCTCCCGCAGCCGCGGCGGGGGGAGGCAGGCGCCGGCGCCGGCGCCAGGCTGCGATCCCCAACGCGATGAGCGCGAACGCCGCGGGCACCACGATGATGTCGACGATCTTGAGGACGTTGCCCATGTGTTTGATGTCCGCATCGAGGCCGGCGCGCACCGCGCGCAGCTCCTTGCGGATACGCAGCTTCTCGGTCTGGAAGTGCTCGATCTCCTGCTCCTGCTCGGGCGTGATGATCAGCGCGGTCTTGTCGCCCTTGTCACCACCCTTGGACTCGAGCGCCGTCAGCTTCGCTTCCGTATCGCGCAACTGCTGCTCGAGCTCCTGCTCTTCGGCGCGGAAGCGCTCATCGGCCCTACGACGCAGCTTGTCCACCCGCTCAAACGGGCGGCTGTAGGAGGCGCGGCCGCGCACGCTGATCAGATCTGCGCTGCCAGCGAGGTTGTCGAGTGCGTTCTCCACCAGGTCGCCGTTGCTGGCCCAGGCCTGCGTGAGGCGCTGGCCGAAGAAGTTCTGCTCGCGTACCCACAGGTAATCCGACAGCATGTCGGTGTCGGCAAACACCACGAGGTTGAGCGGCTGCGCCGACGCCTTGAGGACTTTCTCGCCCGGTGCGACCGTGACGCCGGCGGGCGCTCCCGCGGGGAACGCGCTCTGCACGTTGCCGGTGACGCGCGCGCCGATGACGTAGCGGTGGCCGGTGGGCTTGAAACCCTCCTGCAGCGTCGCCGGATCCATCAGCATGCGAAAGCGCGCGACGGGCAGCGGCTCGGCATCGCTGCTCGACAGCAGCAGCGGCTCGAAGCAGCTGGCGGCGCCCTTCACCGGCTGGCAGCCCTGCCGGTCCTTACGCGGCTCGAAATAGCCCGCGGTCGCGACGTTGACCGTGGAGAGTCCGGCGGTGATCACGTCCTCGGGGGCGAAGCTGCTCTTGTCGAGCCCGAGTACCCCGAGGTGCATCACCGGCTCCTCGCCCTGGCGCATCGTGACCGACAGCGCATGCCCGCGGTCGGCGATCACTTCGTTGGGATTGAACTGCACGCCCCAGGCGTTCAACAGCGGCGTGAGATGCGAGGACTTGTCGGCGCCCATCGCCGCCATCGGATTCTGCGCGTTGGCGCCCGCCGGGTCTGACTCGGCGAGCGGGTCGACGAACGCCAGGATGTGGCCGCCGCGCAGCGCAAACTGGTCGATCGCGAACTGAGTCGCCGGGGAGAGATTCTTCGGGTGTACCAGCACCAGCACGTTCACGTCGGGGTCGATGTGCGTCGCGCTCGGCTCGAGCGGCCGCAGGTCGAAGAGCTGCTGGGCGTCGCTGTACACCATCCATGGCTCGCGCACCTGGGCGGTCCGCGGGTCGAAGCCCGGTCCCATCGGCAGCGTGGACAGCCATGCGACCACCGGCTTCTTCGGGTTGGCGAGCTGATAGACGAGCTTGACCACGTCGTACTCGAGGAACTGCTCCTTGTTGGGATCGAAGAACTCGATCGCGGCCTTGCCGTCGGTGGAGTTGGTGCCGGCGAGGCCGAAGTAGAACGAGCCGTTGACGCCGCCGAGCGGCGTCCCGCGTATGCCGAGCTCGGCGGCGCGATCCTCTTCCTCGGAGAAAGGCTGGGGGTCGATGACGTGCAGGCGCAGCTTGCCACGGGAGCGGGCCACCAGCTCCTCGAGAAACTCGCGCACCCGCACCCCGTAGGTCTTCAGCTGCGGCAGTCCGCTCGCGGTCTTATCCGAGAAGAAGAAGTAGAGGTTGATCGGCTCCTTGATGCTGGCGAGGATGCGATCGGTGCCCGGCGCGGTGGTGTAGAGGTGGTTCTGCGTGAGATCGAGCCGCCAGCCGCGCAGCGCGTAATTGAACAGCACCGTGAGCCCGATGAAGAGCAGCACGAGCGCCACCATGGTGCCGCCGCCGAGTGTCCAACGTCTGTTCATGGCTTCGGTGCGCTCCCGCTAGTCCGCTTTGCGCAGCTCGAGCGCGACCCCGGTCGCCGCCAGGAAAAGGCCGATGAGCATCGCGAAGTAGAGGAGGTCGCGCACGTCGATGACGCCTTTCATGATCGATTCGTAATGGGTGAGGAACGAGAGCGAGGCGATTACATCCACCAGCCATTGCGGTGCCCAGGCGCGAAACGCATCGAGCACCAGGGGGAAGCCGGCGAGCAGGAACGCGAAGCACACCACCACCCCGAGGATGAAGGCGACCACCTGGTTGCGGGTGAGGGCCGACATGCACGAGCCGACCGCGAGAAAGCCGCCGGCGAGCATGAGGCTGCCGAGGTAGGCGGCGAGGATGGCGCCGTTGTCCGGGTGGCCGAGGTAGTTCACCGTGATCCATAGCGGAAAAGTGAGTGCCAGCGCGAGCGCCGTGAACAGCCACGCCGCCAGGAACTTGCCGAGCACTGCATCGCGCAGGCTCACGGGCTGCGTCATCAGCAGCTCGATGCTTCCGGACTTGCGCTCCTCGGCCCAGAGCTTCATCGCGATCGCCGGGATCAGGAACAGGTACAGCCAGGGATGAAAGGTGAAGAACGCGTCGAGATCGGCCTGGCCATGCTCGTAGAAACCGCCGAGGTAGTAGGTGAAGGCGTTCGCCAGCACCAGGAAGATGAAAATGAACACGTACGCGAGCGGCGTCGCGAAGTAGCTCGCGAGTTCGCGGCGCATGATGATGCCCACGTTACCCATGCGTCGTTGCTCTCCCTCAGGCGGTAATCGTGCGGAACACCTCGTCGAGGCGTCCGGACTCCAGGTGCAGCTCCTTGAGCTTCAGTCCCTGCCGCGCGGCGAGCTCGGACAGCGCCGGGAGGATGGTGGCGCCGGATTTCGGCAGTGCGGTGAGCCGTGCGTCACGCTCGCTCACCTCGACGTCGGCCACTGCGGGCAGCGCCGCCACCGCGGCGCGTGCGGCGGCGAGCTGCGCGGGTTGCTCGAGCTGCATCGACACCGCGTTGTGGTAGCGCGAGCGCGCGGCGAGCCCCGTCGGGGTGTCGTCGGCGACGATACGGCCGCGCGAGATGATGATCGCGCGCGTACACACCGCATCGACCTCCTCGAGGATGTGCGTGGAGATGACGATGATCTTGTCGCGCGCCATGTCGTTGATGAGCGTGCGCACCTCGTGCTTCTGGTTCGGGTCGAGGCCATCGGTCGGCTCGTCGAGGATCAGCACCGGCGGATCATGCACGATGGCCTGGGCGAGACCGACCCGGCGCCGGAAGCCCTTGGAGAGCGTGTCGATGGTCTGCTCGAGTACGCTGCCGAGCTGCAGATGCTCGATGACGTGCGCAAGCCGCGCCTCGCGCCGCGTGCCCTCGAGCGCACGCAGGTCGGCGATGAAGTTGAGAAAGCGCCACACGGTCATCTCGCCGTAAAGCGGCGCGCCCTCGGGCAGGTAGCCGAGCGCCGACTTCGCGGCGAGCGGCTCGGCCTCGACGTCGTGCCCGCAGATGGTGGCGCTGCCGGAGGAGGGTGTGACGAAGCCGGCGAGCATGCGCATGGTGGTCGTCTTGCCGGCGCCGTTCGGTCCGAGGAAACCAAGCACCTCACCCGGCTGCACCTGGAATGTCAGGTCCTCCGCCGCCATGAGCGAGCCGTAGTGTTTGGTGAGATGTTCGGTCCTGATCATGAGTTTCGGCTCATTAGGCGGAGTGGGCGCGAAAAGTTCCCGGCACTTTCAAAGCGCGCGATTTTGGCCGGGAGCCATTGTGGATTCAACCCGGACGATCTTTCTTAGATATATCATATTGTTAAGAAGTATTTCTCAGGCATTGTCGCGAGAACCTCCGGCCGCAGGTCGCGTGCCGTGCCGCTGCGAGCCGCGCCGCTGCGAGCCGCGCCGCTGCGAGCCGCGCCGCTGCGTGCCGCGCCGCTGCGCGCCATGCCGCTGCGCACGCTCACGAACTGAAGCGGTGTCGCATGCGCCAGTAGAGGATGCAGAGCAGACCACCGAGCATGCCGCCGAGGTGGGCGAAGTGGGCGACGCTCTGCTGACGCCCGGTCACGCCGAGAATGAGCTCGAGGAGCCCATACGCCGGCACGAACAGCCACGCCGGGATCGGGACGGGAATCGGTATCAGGAACAGCCGTTGCCGCGGGAAGTACCAGGCGAAGGCGAGCAGCACGCCGAACACGCCCCCGGAGGCGCCGAGCGTCGGCTCCGGCTCGGTCACGCCGCTCACGCCACCTTGCACCGCGAGTTGCGTGAGCGCCGCCGCCAGAACGCATATCAGGTAATAGAGCACGAAGCGCCGCGCGCCCCAGTAACTCTCCAGCGCCCGGCCGAACATGAAGAGCGCGAACATGTTGAAGAAGATGTGCGCCAGGTTAGTCGGGTCGTGCAGGAAGGCGTAGCTGATCAGCTGCCAGGGCCGGAACAGCGGGGTGTGCAGCGGCCAGAGCGCGAACAGCCCGAGCATGAGATCGGGCGCGACCTTCTCGAGCAGGTACACCCCGACATTGATGAGGATCAGTGCCCGCGTGGCAGGCGGCATGCCCAACATGCCGCCATCTTAACGATCTCCAATCTCCCGTTGGAGAAAAACCAGATCCAGCCAGCGGTCGAACTTGTGTCCGACTTCGTGCAGCTGCCCGGCGCGGATGAAGCCGAGACGCTCGTGAAAGCGGATGGCGGCAGCGTTCTCGGCGTCAACCCCCGCGATCATCATGTGCTTGCCGAGCGCGGCCGCCCGTGTCAGAAGGGCACGCAGCAGCGCGCCGCCGGTGCCGCGCCCGCGGCCATCGGCACGCACGTGCACCGTGTGCTCGACGGTGAAGCGGTAGCCAGGCCAGGCGCGGAAATCGCCGAAGGTGCCGAACCCGGCGACGCCGCGCGCGTCGCGGGCGACGAGGACCGGATAACCCTGCGCCATGCGCCCCTGCCACCACTGCAGCCGCTCCTCGAGCGTGACGGGCTGGCTGGAGAAGATCGCGGTGGAGCTTGCGATGACGTCGTTGTAGATCGTCACGAGCCCCGGCAGGTCCGCCTCGGTGGCATCGGCCAGCTGCGGCAGGTCGGCCGTCACCGCCGTCACCTCCCTCAGGCTGCACGCAACGAGTCGCGCAGGAACTCGATGAGCGGTGGGCTGTTGCTGTGCGTCACGTTGAAACGCAGCCACTGTACACAGTTCTCCACCGGCGAGAACAATGCGCCGCGCGCGAGCAGAATCGAGTGCTCGCGTGCGCGACGTACCAGCTGATCGACCGGTGCGGCCTCCGGAACCCGGCCCCAGAGGAACATGCCCTCACCGTGGGCGGCTTCGAACTCGATGCCGGCCGATTCGAGCGCGAGGCGCGCGTCGCGGCGCATGCGCGCGAGGCGGGCGCGTGTTTGCTCCACGTGCCGCTTGTAGCGACCACCGTCGAGCACCTCGGAGACGAAGCCCTCAAGGAGTGCCGAGCCGGAGAGCACCGACAGCACTTTGCGCTCGATCACCTGCGAGACGAGTGCAGCATCGGCGGCGATAAAGCCGACACGCAGCGCCGGCCCGATCAGCTTGCTGAAGCTGCCGACGTAGATCACGTGACGCAGCCCGTCGATCTGTGCCAGGCGCACGGCGGGGCCCTGGTAGAGGTCGCCGTAGACGTCGTCCTCCACCACCGCAAAGCCGTACTGCTCGGCGAGCGACACGATGCGATGGCAGTGGGCCGGATCGGCACTCGAGCCAGTGGGGTTGTGCAGCAGGGTCTGCATGAAGAGTGCCCGCGGACGGTGCGCGCGGCAGGCCGCCTCGAGCGATG
>Ga0335076_10002073_pt1 | contig 19804 bp, 17 predicted proteins | sample Lox_Sample_25_FD_206717 | JGI IMG/M metagenome (GOLD analysis project Ga0335076, IMG submission 206717) | Soil microbial communities from Loxahatchee National Wildlife Refuge, Florida, United States - Lox_Sample_2.5 | ecosystem: Environmental > Terrestrial > Soil > Wetlands | place: USA...
TCCGCAATATTGCGCTGGCCCAGCCGCTTGATGGCGTCCGAAAAATCCAAATAAACTCCAAGTCCGCCTGGGCCCACTCCGTGGCCAGAGTCACACTCCGCCTTCGCCGCCCGCGAAGCAATGTCGCGCGGCACCAAATTGCCAAAGCTCGGATAGCGCCGTTCCAAATAGTAGTCGCGCTCCGATTCCGGTATGCTTGCGGCGCTCCGCGCATCTCCGGGGGTTCTCGGCACCCAAATGCGCCCGTCATTTCGCAGCGATTCCGACATGAGCGTCAGCTTCGACTGGTACTCGCCTGCCACCGGAATGCAAGTCGGGTGAATCTGTGTGAAACAGGGGTTCGCGAAGAGCGCCCCCCGTTTGTGCGCGCGCCACACCGCGGTCGCGCTGCAGCCTTTCGCGTTCGTCGACAGGTAAAAAACGTTCCCATACCCGCCGCTCGCCAGAATCACCGCATCCGCAATGTGTACCTCAATCTTGCCGTCGTACAGGCTCCGCGTCACAATTCCTCGCGCCTGCCCATCAATCACCACAAGGTCCAGCATCTCTTCGCGCGAGTACATCTTCACCGTTCCCGCGCCCACCTGTCGCTCTAGCGCCTGATACGCACCCAGCAGCAGTTGCTGCCCCGTCTGCCCCCGCGCGTAAAACGTGCGCGACACTTGCGCGCCGCCAAACGACCGGTTATCCAGCAATCCGCCATATTCCCGCGCGAACGGCACACCCTGTGCCACGCACTGGTCGATAATGTTTACGCTTAACTCAGCCAGGCGGTACACATTCGATTCGCGCGCGCGAAAGTCTCCGCCCTTGACCGTGTCGTAAAATAGCCGGAACACGCTATCGCCATCATTGCGATAATTCTTCGCCGCGTTGATGCCGCCCTGCGCGGCAATCGAGTGCGCCCGGCGTGGAGAGTCCTGGTAGCAAAAGCACTGCACGTTGTAACCAAGTTCCCCCAGACTCGCCGCCGCCGCGCCTCCCGCTAGTCCCGAACCCACAACAATCAAGTTGTACTTCCGTTTATTGGCCGGATTGATCAGCTTTAGATTGAATTTGTGGCGCTCCCACGAGGATTCAATCGGCCCGCTCGGCGCGTTGGCGTTTAGTTCCATGAGGCTGCCTCCATGAGGCACGTAACAGAAACAACTAAAAACTCACCAGCTTCATTTTTAAACCGGCTTGATCACGCCCGCCAATACGGCCACCGGAATCGAAATGTTTCCGAGCGCGATCAGAATTGCCACCACTTTCGCCAGCACCCGGATCACCGGCGTGTACACTGGGTGGCTCAATCCCATCGTCTGAAACATGCTCCACAGCCCGTGATACAAGTGGAAACACAGCATGATCATGGCCACGATGTAGAACACCGAAACCGGCCAGAATTGGAATCCATACACCACATTGTTATATACGTCGTGCGCGTTGAACGGCCCACCTGGATGCACCAGTCCAAACGTCAGATGCAGCAGGTGGTAGATCACGAACGCCAGAATGATTGGGCCGCTCCACATCATCGTGCGGGAAGCATAGGTGGAATGGATATTGGTTTTCTTGACGTACCCGATGGGACGTGCCGCGCGTTGCAAAAGCCACAACTGCCAGGACGACCAGACATGCAAAATCACAGCGATTAACAAACTGATGCGTGCGCCCCAAAGAAGGGGCCCTAGGGAGCGAAGTGTCGCCGCATAGTCATTGATGTGTTCCGGCGGCAAGAAAATCTGCAAATTGCCCACCAGATGGCCGACAACGAACCCGAACAAAATCACGCCGGTGACCGCCATGATGGCTTTCTTGCCGACGGTCGTCTGCCAGAACCGCAACGAAGGAGCGGGAAGATGTACCGCGCTGGCGCTCATGGAATTTGCTGCCCTTCTGAATGTTTTTGTGTGCGACCCGTTATCAGAGAAGTATTACCAGGCTGGGTAGTCTTAGGAGACATGCCCTCTCCGCCGCCAGAGTCCCGAATACGATTCGTTGGAACGTTAATTCTGAAACGCGATGGGAATCGCGGCAATTTCAGTATAGGGAGTTGGCAGAGATGATGCAAGGGAGTGCCGTTCGCAACGCAACCGGTCCGCGCCGGCTTCGCAATGGATCCTCACGGCGGGTCGCCTAGCTCTTTTCGATCGAGGCTCTCACCGGGTCCGCAGTCACCGTTGCGTTGTGAGTCACCGCCTCTGTGTGACAACCCTCCGATGACGTGTATCGGTAGGTAGGAACAGCACACCATCCGGGAAAGCTGTTGCGGGAATGGCCGCAAAAGATGAACATGGAAACAAGGTAGGACAAATGGGGCCCGCGCATCCCTTCGTGCGGGAACGGAGATCTCACTTCCTATGAGTTTGTTGGTGTCAGAACTTGAAAAGTTAGCGGGCGCCCTCGAGAGGAAGCCGGCGAATTCGCTCGATGTGCCGCTGAGCGACTTAACCGAAAAAATTGCCAGAGAATTGCGCGTCAAAGTGGACGAGGTAGCGATCCTCGCCGTCTCGAACCGTTGGAGACATCTGCATTTTTTGGCGCCGGCGGCGCTGAAGAACGTCGGATTTGTGCCACTGACCAGCACTTCCGCGCTCGCGGCGCGAACGGCTCGGGAAAGTCGGCCGGAGATCAATAATAATTTTTCGGCGGTTCGTCACGCCACAGTGTTCGAAGGAGTGAAGTCTGCGACGGTGACCGGCGAATCGATACAGAAAATCCTGAGCGCGCCCATTCTGAACGAAGGGAAAGTGGTGGGCGTCATGCAGATCAGCCGCAAGGGGCAATCAGCCGTGAGAGCCGGGCCGGATTTCACCCAGGAGGACCTGCAAAAGGTACAGGCGATTTGTGCGCCGCTCGGAAAACTGGTGAATCACCTCGCGGGTGAGGTGGACGAAAGCAATAAGACCTAACCCTCTTTGCGCCAGGATTGGTTGCGAGTCTGATGCGGTTCAATCACTCGCGAGCACATTGACGAGGCCGCGTGGATTTCTGACGCGAAGTGCATTGACAGTTGAGTGGTTGCTTGTTACTTTTTGAATGGCGCAACGTCGCTTGCGCGAAAAAAATCCACTGGGACGGTGATCCAGCAAAATGGCGTTCGTAGCGAAAAAGATTTTCCTGACTAAAGGTGTGGGGAAACATCGCGAAAGACTGTCGAGCTTTGAGTTGGCGCTACGGAACGCCGGAATTGCCGCGTGCAACATCGTGCGAGTGAGTTCGATTTTTCCCCCGACGTGTAAGCTGATCTCGCGCAGCGAAGGTTTGAAGCTCATCAAACCCGGCCAGGTGGCTTTCACTGTCATCAGCGAGAATTCCACAAAAGAGCCGCACCGCTTGATTGCCGCGAGTATCGGGCTCGCGCTTCCCGCCGAGCGCCAGATGTACGGCTACCTTAGTGAACACCACTCCTTCGGAGAGACCGAAGAAGTCGCGGGTGAATACGCCGAAGAGTTGGCTGCCGAGATGCTCGCCACCACTCTGAACGTGGAGTTTGATCCCGATTTGTCCTGGGATGAAAAAAAAGAAGTCTACCGCATCTCAAACAAAATCGTCCGCACCATGAACATCACCCAGTCCGCCGTCGGCGATAAGCGCGGCTTATGGACTACCGTCCTGACCGCCGCCGTTCTTCACGGAGACGACTGAGTTCCTTGATTAAGATTGTTACTTGGGTGCTTCGAATGATTTGAAGCATCCATTGCTTATTTGTCCCCACCTAGTTGGGCAGCGAATAGGTGAAGTCGTATGAATGTTTGCCGTCCGGCGTAATAACGATATTCAGCGTCCCGGAGAGTCCCGCCAGTTGCCCAGTTCCGGTTCCCGGAACCACGATGATGTTCATGTGCGGCGCGCCGTCGATCATCGTGGCACTGTGCTGCAAGCAAAACGTACCCTCTCGCCCTTGCAGCTTCCCCGAAACGCGTTCCATCGCCACGTAACCACCGTTTGTTTTCGGCCCGCCCGCATACAACATTTCTCCCTTGCTGTTCGCCTCTAGGTCCCCGTGGAACTGTTTGTCGATGGACATGCGACCGATGGGGTTGTCGTCGAATTTAAACGCCGGGTCTAGCGGAGCAAGTTTTACGTCGAACGGGCCTTTCACGTTGTGTGTCACAGCAGTGTCCTTTGGTTGTGAATTGGGTAGTGCAGTGAACAGGAGAGAAAACAACAACATGGCAACCGGTTTCAGTAAGTTCATGGGTCCTCAGGTGGGAGGAGAATCGGGAGCAAGAATGTAGCAGGTGTTAGCGCAGGTGGGAAGAGAAAAGTGCACGGGCTTGTGACGCACGGCGTTGAGGATTGCTCGAGGAAGGATTACGCTGGGTGGCATGCGAGAACTTAACGTCGTAAGTCGTGCGCGCCGTCAAGCGGCCGTGTGCGTGGTAGTTGTGATCACCTGCGCGATCGCGGCGCGTGCGCAAGACGATTTCTGGAAAGCGCAATGGGTCACTTTGACCGGCGCTCCTGCACGTGATGGCGTCGTTCTGCATTTCCGCAAGATCGTCGACATTGGCCCCACCGTGCCGCAACATTTCGTGGTCGATGTGAGTGCCGACAATGCCTTCGTTCTTTACGCCAATGAAAAGCGCGTGGCCACCGGCCCGGCCAAGAGCGACCCCGCCCACTGGCGTTACGAGGTGCTGGACCTGTCTCCGTATCTAAAGCCCGGAAAAAATATTCTGGCGGCGACTGTGTGGGATTTTGGTCCGCTGGCCGCAGTTTCGCAAATGACCGATCGCGTCGGATTTCTCGTTCACGGGGAGACCGAAGCAGAAAGCGCCGCGGACACCAATGAAACCTGGCAGGTGGAAGAAGAGAAGGGAATCACTCCGGTACAGATCAATCTGCCGGGCTTCTACTACGCCGCTGGTCCAGGCGAGCTATGGGACATGGCAAAAATGGATTCGGGTTTCGCCAGCGAGAACGCAAAGAATCAGGGCGCGTGGACCAACGCCGTGTTGCTGGACCGCGCGGCGCGTCGGTGGGAGCGCGATGCGCACAACAACTGGCAATTGATCAAAGATCCGTTGCCGCAAATGGAGATGCGCGATGTCCCCTCGGGCCAAATCGTTCGTGCCACGGGAATACCGTTGACGATTCCACCTCGCCATCAGCAGCCTGGCATTACGCTCCCAGAAAACGTTGGGCCTGTGGCAGGCGTCGACATGTCGCCCCTAACAATCCCGCCCAACACGAAAGCCACTCTTCTCCTCGATCATCGCGAACTGGTCACCGGATACCCAGAACTGACCCTCACCCGAGGGGCAGGCAGCAAAATTCGTTTAACCTATGCCGAAGCGTTGTACGACGACAAGATGCAGAAAGGAGATCGCGATCAGATTGCCGGCAAACACATTTTCGGAGTCTCCGACGAAATTAGCTTGGCCAACAAAAGCGCGGACCGTCTCACTTTTCTGCCCCTGCAATGGCGCACCTGGCGTTTTCTTCAAATTGATGTGCAGACCGGCGACACCCCAGTTACCATCGCTCCCCTAAAAACTTGGTTCAGCGCCTACCCCTTCGAAGAAAAAGGCTATTTCCGCGCGGAAGGCTGGGAAAAAATCTGGAACATCGGCTGGCGCACCGCCCGACTCGACGCACACGACACCTACATGGACACACCGTATTGGGAAAGGTTGCAGTACATCGGCGACACGCGCATCCAAGCGATGGTTTCCTATACTGTCGCCGGCGACGATCGCCTGGCGCGCCAAGCGATCGAGGCATTCAATAATTCCCGCATCCCCGACGGCCTTACGCAAAGCCGCTACCCCTCCGAACTCGTGCAGATGATTCCGACGTTCTCACTTCTCTGGGTCGGCATGGTGCACGACTTCTGGATGTATCGCGGTGATCCAGAGTTCACAAAGGCACAGTTGCCCGGCATTGAAGCCGTTCTCGGTTGGTATCTCGCCCGCCAACGCACCGACGGTTTGTTAGGGAAGATTCCCTGGTGGCCGTTCGTCGACTGGGGCAAGGATTTCCAAAATGGCGAGGCGCCCCAAGACGCGGATGGCGGCTCCTCCGTGATGACCTTGCAATTCGTCGAAGCCCTCCGCGACGCCGCGGACCTCGAAGAAGCTTACGGCGACAAGCACACCGCCGACTTGTATCGCACCGCGGCTGGCCACGCCACGGATGGCGTCAAAAAACTCTGCTGGAACGACAAATGGGAGCTGATCGCCGACACTCCCGCACAAACCCATTTCTCCCAGCACGCCAACATTCTTGGCATTTGGCTCGACGTGATTCCGAAGGAGCAGCAAGGCGAGCTACTCGGACGTATCCTAACGCACAGCGAACACGATTTTGCTTCCACGCGAGCAGTTCCAGAAATGACCGCCGCCACCTACTACTTCCGCTACTACCTCGATCGCGCCGTTGAGCACGCCGGAATGGGCAACTGGTATCTCCAATTGCTCGCGCCCTGGTTCGACATGATCAAGCTCGGTCTCACCACTTGGGCGGAACAGCCGGAGCCCACGCGCTCGGACTCTCACGCCTGGAGCTCCTCTCCCAACATCGATCTCATCTGCATCGTCGCCGGCATTCAACCCATCGAGCCCGGCTTCGCGAGAGTCCGCATTGAGCCTTACTTGCTGAATCTTCCGCCCGTGGTCGAAGCGGGCATCCCTACTCCCAAGGGCATGGTCACCGTGAAATACACGACGAACGCGAATGGCTTGCTGGCAGACGTGACCTTACCTAGGGGTGTAACCGGAGAGTTCCTGTGGGGCGGAAAACTGGTGCAGTTACATGAAAGCGAGCAGCAAATCCTGCTAGGGAAATGAAGAGTCAGAACACCTGTTAGTGAGATGCGGGACGCACCCCATGCTTCGGGAGCCGTCTCGTTAGCGGCCCGTTACCCCGATGGTCACCACCCATCATTTTGGCGCCCGACGTAGCGGCCGAAGGCCGGCCACTTCCAGCATGGGTTGCCGGCGGACTTATCTTGTACGGCGCGACGTTCAGAAACTTAAACAGGTGGCGCTCGGGAAGAACGTCGGGGACAACAGCGCACTCTGCGGATTGGATACCGCCGTCGAGCCGTCGAATTTTGCAGCGACGCGGGTTTCCCGCGAGAGCCAGGACAGGCGCGTGGTCGCGATGGAAGTCCAAGAGCGCGGTGTCGTTTGGCAAGAACGCGTCAATCGTGAAGTGCGGCAGATTCAGTTCTGAGATTCCAAATAAATCCAGGGCGTGGCGATTCGCGTGAATCAAACGCCGATGCGCGTCGGTAACGACGATGGCATCTCCAGACCCGGCGAGCATGGTGCGCAAATTGTTCTCTCGGTTAAGCCGTGCCTCCTTTCGTCTCTGGGGTGCCTCGATGAACGACCGTCCTACCTCCGTGACGCCGTTCTGCACCGTGTGAAGTTGGCCGCTGAGTCGCTTGGGCCATGCAGCAACGTGCGAGCCGACCCGGGTAAGTTGTGCGCCGGCCGACACCGCGGTAGAGTGCGCTTGGGTTCGAGCCAGCGATACCTCCTTTTTTGCTCTCTGGAAAGTTCGATTGAGCAGCTTCAGCGAATTTGTTCCCAGCCTGGCAAGGCGTCGCTCCACTGCTCCGAGACGAGCGGCTAAAGGTCGGGACGCCGCAGAGAGTTGCGAAGCCAAGATGGCGGTCTTGTGGCTGGCCAGCGTGATTTTATGGGAGGAATGGAACCAGGCGCGTTTCAAGGCAGCGTTCGATGTTCGAAATATGTCGATAAGTGTGTCCGAGCCAACTCGATAGAGCCGCACAGATAGAGTGCTCATACGCTCGAAGTAAATCGCCCCAAGATCAGCCAGAACGGTTGTGCGTGAACCCAGCCACTGACCCGTTATGTCTGCAAAGACGAGCGCGACATGAGAGGCGATCCACAAGCAGCCGAGGGCACTACGCCACTTCGAGCGCAAGAGATCAAGGGTTCGCGCAGCGCTGTCATACATTCGGAGTAGAAATGTTTTGACCGTTTGAAGATGAACCCGAGTTTGGCTTGCAACAACCGGAAGCTGTGCTCGAAATCGGGTGATCAGTACCGGAATGTTCCGCCGAGTAAACGCGCGGGCCGCTCGCAACGTGCCGTCTATCTTTTTTGTAAGCCCGACTGCAAGGCTGCGCGTGCTTCGGAGCACCGGCGAAAAGCGCGCCAGGGTAGCGTGGATTTCCGATTTGGGTTCTGTATCTTCCATAGCCATACGCAGCGTCCACCAGTTGCCACAAGGTCCAGAGAAAATCCAGCAATTCCTCCGGGCGAGAAATCCTTGGGATGTTCAAAAGGCGAAGCGAGCGGTTCCCGGAGATCGCCCACGGTAACAAACCAAACTTCCCGGCGGGCGGCCACGGGGGTGGGACAAGGGTAGACGCTACGCCCGCGTTTTGGCGCTGTCAACCAGCGATCCATCCCATTTCTGATGTCAAACTGCACTATGTGTACAGGTCAGTTTCTTGAATAACAGCCGGAGCAGCATGGGTTGTACCAGCGCGTGAAGCTGCACCGAACATGGGCCCACGGGCAGGAACCGTAGGTGCAAAAGCCGCAAAACCGACAGGCTGACGAATGTCGTCGTAGATCGCTTCCATGCCGCCGCCGCGCAGATAGGTCTCGTGCCAGAAGCCGGTGCCGCCGGAATCCTTAAGGAACGCTTTCCACCATTGGCGGTGCGGATCAGAGCGCGTCCACTTCAAAAGCGAGTCCGCGTCGCGCCAATACTGACGAAAAGCCAGGTGCATTGGGAAGAGGGACATCAGCAGATATTCATGATGCAGGAGCCCATCGGGGCGAGCGTCGACCGAATTCGAGATTTGCGGGCCAAAGCCGAATAGCGTTTTGAGGCCGGTGAGCCGATTGACGCGCATGCCGAGGTAGATGACGACGAGATCGGGGTAAGCGGAAAGATCAACGGTTTTGCGCTCTACTTTGGTGGACATCAGCAGTACTCCTTGGTGATTTGACGCTGGTCGCGGGGAATTCGGTGCGAGGGCTAGCCCGCACGCGGCGCGAGTTTGACGATCGGCACGGAACTTGTCCAGAAAGGTGTTTTCCAGTACCATCCGGGCGCTACGGCAGGTGACAGTCGCATCCTCGGAGAGCGTGGTAGGGCTAAAGCGGATCGCGCAGTACGGATGATGGATTCGCCCCACTCCGTCTACCCGGCGCGGAGGTACTCTCGGTGCACTTCGACGTTTTCATCAGCTATTCCTCGAAAGACAAGACGGTTGCGGACGCTGTGTGCGCTCGACTGGAAGCGGCGGGCATTCGCTGCTGGATCGCGCCGCGCGATGTGCTGGCGGGCACCTCGTACGGCGAAGCGATTATTGAGGCCATACACGCCGCGAAGATCATGGTTCTGGTGTTTTCGTCGAGCGCCAATGCCTCTGGGCACATCCCAAAGGAAGTGGAACGTGCGGTGAGCAACGGTTTGACCATTTTGCCGTTCCGCATCGAAAACGTTCCGCCGGGTAAGTCGCTGGATTATTTCATCGGTTCCGTGCATTGGCTCGATGCCATGACGCCGCCGATGGATAAGCATTTGGACGACCTGGCCGAGACCGTCAAAAAATTATTGCCCGCGAGGTCCGAGACGTCAGAAACGCCGGTGATTGCGCCGCCACCAGCGACGCACGTTCCACGGCCAGCGCCAGCTCCCACGGTGGCCCCGCCCATAGCCTCGGAACCGCAACGGACGGCGCCGCCGCTAATTGCGCAGGCCGGCACCACAGCAATGAAGAAAGCTTGGATCGCGCTCGCGGCGCTCGCGGTGCTGGCGTTGGTAGTGCTGATCGTTGTGCTCATCCCCAAGCCACCTGCTCCAGTCGTGAGTGCCCCGACCACGGTGAACACGCCCGCGTCCGCGGCCAACGCCCCGCCTGAGCAGCAGTCGCCCGACGCCAAAAACGTGCCAGCTTTGGTTCGCGAGCGCCTGAACGAAGTGCAAAAGCTCATGTCGGTTGAGCCCATCGTCGGTTGCTACCAGTGGTTCAACAACGCTCCGGTATTTATCCATGCGAACCGCACCATCGTGGGCGGTCCCTTTACCGGCCGCTGGGAGCCGCTGACCATAAGCCCTACTGAAAGAACGTATAAGTTCACCTGGCCAGAGGCAGTGGACACCGTGACGATTGCGGTGGACCAGCAGTCGCTCGCGGGTGGAAATCAGTATGGGTACCCAACCTCTGGGACACGAATGTCGGGCTCCAGCGGGTTGGTGGGGGTATGGCGCTGGCCTAATGGAGTTCCGGTAACGGTGCTGGGTAACGGCACCTTCACGGCGGCAACTTTCCACGGTCGCTGGAAAGCGGTAGATGCTGCTCGCGGTGTTTACACGCTGACCTGGCCAAAGCCGGTGGACAACGTCACGCTTTCGGCGGATGCGACGCACATTTCCGGGTCGAACCAGTACGGAATCGCGATTTCGGGAGTGCGGACGGCGCCGTGCGCAGAAAAATGAAGGCGCAAGCCGCCAAGCACTGGCAAAGCGGGAGGGCATAAGGATGGATGACGCGAATGCAGCGGCGGCAGGGAAGCAAATGCTTTCCGATGTCGATCTGCCGCCGTTGTTTCATGCCGCGGACAGCAGTTCGTTGGAAGCCCAGAGGTATTTCCTTCGAGCGACAAAGATCCGCCTGTGGGGGCTGATCCTCGCAGCCCTGTTCGGGCTCTTCGAATGGAAATTCTTCGGACCACCGGTGGATTTCGCGGGCGTATTCGCGGCGGTGGCGTTTTGTTTTGTGCTCGCGGCGGAGGCCTACCTGCTCCAAGCGAAACCGGAGCGGACGTGGTATGAGGGTCGGGCGGCCGCCGAATCCGTCAAAACGCTGAGCTGGCGGTACGCAGTAGGAGGAGCGCCCTTCAATATCGCGGTCGAGACGGAATCCGCAGTAAAGAATCTGTACCTGGAGAGACTGAGAAGTTTGTTTGATGTGGTGAAAGACCTGGACCTGGTAGCGCCCACGTCGAGCCAAGAGCAGTTGACGGAGCCGATGCGCAAAGCCCGCAGCCTTTCGCTGGACGAACGCAAGAAGATCTATGAGATCGACCGCGTGCAGAACCAGCAGGATTGGTACCAGAGTAAGGCGCGGATCCACAAACAGAGCGCGAATTTATGGACAATGGCCCTCATCGGTTTCGAATTTGTTGGCGTTATTTTCGGGATCCTGAAAGCTATCGGCGTGTGTGAAATGGATATTCTGACGTTTTCAGGAGTATTGGTTGGCGCCGTGGCCACTTGGCTGCAGGCCAAGCAGTTTCGGACGCTGGCGACCGCGTATACGGTGACGGCGCTGGAGTTGGCATCGATTCGCTCGAAGATTAAAGACCAACTCGACGAGGCGTCATGGGCCACGTTCGTCGATAATGCCGAAGAGGCGTTCTCGCGCGAGCACACGCTCTGGAAGGCCTCGCACGTGGACCGGCCCGTGCAGTGAACGCGGAAAGGAACGCGACCCAACCAGCGTTCCACTGTGCCGCTTTTCTACGATAAAGTGATTGCGCGCGTGCTGCTTACTTGTGATTCGAGCCGTCCGCGCATTTCTCCCCGCTGAACAGAAGGTGCGCCATTTCTTATACCAGAGTGAGCTTGCACATTGCTGCGATCGTCGTCCTTGCTTCTCTGATGATTTCGTCGGTTTCCGATGGACAAGATGCTCGAGTTCCAAAGCTCAGCGTGAACTGGAACAAGGCCGTGCGGGCGTCGAAGACGACAGCTACGCTGCAAGTAGTGGTAAATCCGCCGTTGCGGCGGGGAGCGCCGGTGCATGACGGGGCATTTCAGACGCTGCACGAATTACAGGCGGATTATGTGCGCTACGTGCCCTGGCTGCCATATCCCCGCTTGGGCGTCGCGGAACTGCAACCGCCGGCCGACGGAAAAACCTCCTGGGATTTCTCCGTGATCGATCCCATGACCATCGATTTTCTGAATGCTACGAAAGGTCATCCGGCTGTGCTGAATTTCAGCACGATTCCTCAATGGATGTACAAAACGGATAAGCCGGTAACATATCCAGAGGATCCCAACAAAGTGATGTGGGATTACGAGCAGGGCACGGAACTGCGTGACCCGAGCGCGCGAGAAGTGGGCGATTATTATGCGCGGCTGCTGAGTTGGTACACCAAAGGCGGTTTCACCGATGAATCGGGCAGGCGCCACGAGTCCGGCTATCACTTCGCCATCCCCTACTGGGAAGTCTTGAACGAAGTGGATTACGAACATGCGATGAGCCCGGAGACGTACACCACTGTGTACGACGCTCTGGTGACAGCAATGCTGGGCGTAGAGCCCAAGACCAAGTTTGTGGGCATGGCACTGGCCGCGCCATCACAGAATCCAGCATTCTTCGCGTATTTCCTCAATCACAAGAACCATAAGCCCGGCGTGCCGCTCGATTACATCTCGTACCATTTCTACGCAACGCCGAATCCCGGGGAGTCAATGGAAACCCAGCAATTCACATTTTTCGCTCAGGCCGATGGTTTTCTTAACTCCGTCCGCTACATCGAGGCGATTCGCCAGCGTCTATCGCCCGAAACGGGCACGATGGTCAATGAGATCGGCTCGATCGCCGCGGAAGACGCTGCGCAAGGGCAAGCCGGTTACACATTCAAGCCGATCCCGAGTGCGTATTGGAGCCTGTCGGGTGCGATGTTTGCCTACGTCTTCGGCGAATTGTCGCGACTGGGTATCGACGTGGCCGGCGAATCGCAACTTGTTGGCTATCCCACTCAGTATCCCAGCGTGTCCATGGTGAATTGGAAGAATGGCCAACCCAACCCGCGGTTCCAAGTGCTCCGACTGCTGAAAGACAATTTTGGCCCCGGAGACAAGATCGTCGACTCCAGCCTGAATAGTGCCGACGTGTATGCGTTCGCCGTGGAATCGCGCGGAGGAAAGCGCCGCATCCTGCTGGTCAACAAACGCGAGCGCGAACAGAGAATCGAAGTCCCTGCAGCAACGGGGGGCCAAATGGATTACGCCGATGTAACGACGGGCGCGCAGCCACCAGCGACCGCCAAGGTAGCTTCTGACGTAATCAAACTCGGCGGGTTCAGCGTCTGCATCGTTACGCTGCCATAACATGGTGCTGGGAAGGTCGGACCAAACTTGATGCGACGCTGCAAAGACCACATGGTGAAGTTTGTGCAATGCCGCACACTGCGGTGCTTAGCCCGCATCGCGTTGTCGTCTTGGATTATCCCTGCGGCTGTGCTGGCCCGGGGGCAGGAGGTAAAACCCGCAGCGTCACCACAGGCAGCTCCTGACATGACGCAAACTGCTCCGACCATCAAGGTCCGCGTAAATCTCGTCGAAGTACGGGCGGTCGTCCGTGACCAGCACGGCAATGTTGTGCCCAATCTCCAGCAATCCGACTTCAAGCTCTTTGATGACGGCAAGCCCCAGACCATTTCCGCCTTCTCGGTGGAAATGCCGCCAAACGCCGCGGCGAACATGCTTTCGTCTGCAAGCGGAACTCCCGGAACGGCCTTGCCAGCGACTCTCCCTGACCGGTTCGTCGCACTGCTATTTGACGACACGCACATGTCGAGCGGAGACGCTGCTGCCACAAGAAAGGGAACTCTCGCCTTGCTGGACACTCTGCGGCCGAACGAACGCGTCGCGCTCTACACCACCTCCGGCGCGATGACGCAGGAGTTCACTGCCGATAAAGCCGAGTTGGCGAAGGCGCTGGACAAACTGGCGCCGCGGCCGCGGTTGACTAATCGCACCGGCGATTGTCCCGACGTCTCCTACTACCTGGCCAAGCAAGTCGATCTGCTTCATGATGATGGAGCATTTCAGGTGATCTTTGCGGATGCCTGGCGATGCGCTTATCAAAACGATCCCCATATGCAGCATCAGGCGGAAATGCTGGCACGCTCGGCCGTGCAGCAAGCCATGTCCCTGGGTAAAGCGGACATCAATTTCGTTTACGACCACATTCAAGGGGTGGTGGAGCGGCTCAGCGCCATGCCCGGGCGAAAAACCATGGTGTTTTTGTCGCCAGGAATTTCGTTGGACGAGGATTCCGCGCGCCTATCGCGTTTGATCGACGAAGCCAACCGTCTCGGCGTGGTGATCAATACCCTTGATGCTCGCGGCTTGTTCACTTCCCAAACGCTGGATGCTTCCCGTAACATTCCCTCGTCGCCTTCCGCGCAGCAATATGCGCGCCAGCAGCAACTGGATAATGGCGTCTTCCTTTCCGATCTGGCGGAAGGTACCGGCGGCATCCACTTTCAAAATTCCAACGACATCGACGGCGCAATGAAACGAATCGCGGGAACGCCAGAGGTGACCTACATCCTGCTGTTCACCCCGAACGAAGCCAAGAAGAAGGAAACCTTCCATAAGTTGAAAGTGGAATTAGTGCAAAATGGTGCGCATTACGACGTGAAGGCACGCAACGGCTACTACACAGAAAAAAGGCCGGAAGACGCTCAGAAGCTGGCAGAGCAGGAGATTGCCAGCGCGCTATCATCGCCAAAAGCGATTCAGGAAATGCCGTTGGAATTGTTCGCGAAGTTCACTAAAGCCGATCCGTCAGAAGTCACCGTAGTGACTCGTCTCGGAATCAAAGATGTCACGTTCCGCAAGCAGGGGGACCGCCGCGTTAATGAAATCCAGATCGAAACTGCATTTTTCGACGTCAACGGCATCACCGTCTTGCATCAGGAAAAAACCGTGCAGCTGAACCTGACCGACACCACCTACCAGAATTTCGTAACCAATGGACTTGTGATGCACGGCGAGTTCGCCATTAAGCCCGGCAATTACGTAGTCCGCCAGGTGATCCGCGAGCAGCAAGAAGGGAAAATCGCCATGCAGTCCGGCTCGGTAGAATGGAAGTAGAATTCAACTGGGCTGAGTCACTTCTTTGGCGGGCGAAGTGCCAACACCCATCGCTTCGACGGCAAACGCGCTCCCTTGGTAGCATGAATGCTCATCCGCGCGTCGACGCGTTCTCGATTCATTCGAAGAAACAGTGAGGGCCTGTGCGCAGATTCATCGCTGTGGTTCTGATGGTGTGTGGTTGGCTCCTTCCGGTGCTTGCGCAGGAATTGGCGAGCGACTGGATCGGAGAGATGCCTGGAGGTTTTAAGGTCCGGCTGCACTTCGAAAAGAGCGGCTCCGGATTTACTGGGAAACTTATTAACCCAAGCGGGAACGAAACTGCCCTCGATCAAGTCACCTGGGACCCCACTCACGTCCATTTCGCAGTGGACAAGTTGCAATTGAGCTATGACGGCATTTGGGATCAACAAGAGCATGTTTGGAAAGGCAATCTAACCTTCCAGAAGGTCTATCCGCTGGTATTGAAACACGCCACCGCAGCGGAGATGGGTACAGCGGTTCCCAAAAGACCGCAAGAAGACGCCATCCGCCAAGGGCCAAGGCCGTATCACGATCGGGAAGTGCGCTTCGACAACGCAGCAGCGCAAATCCAATTAGCCGGCACGCTGACGATTCCGAACGGGAAGGGACCCTTCCCGGCGCTGGTGCTCATTTCAGGGACGGGGCATAACACCAGAGACGAAGACGTCTATGGCCATAAAGTGTTTTTGGTTTTAGCAGATACATTAGCCCGCCAGGGTATGGCCGTCTTCCGTTACGACAAGCGCGGCGTTGGGGGTTCCACCGGAAACTACGATGCAGCCACGACTGCCGATTTCGCGTCAGACGCCACAACCGCGCTACGGTGGTTGAAAAGACAGCCGGAAATTGACCCCACCCGAATTGGCGTGTTGGGGCACTCCGAAGGCGGAGTGATTGCGCCGATGGTTGCAGTGACAGACAAAAGCGTGGCCTTTGTGGTAATGATCGCGGGCCCCACTATTCGCGGAGACGAACTATTCGTGTTGCAATCGGCGATGACTGCTAATGCCTACGGCGCTCCGGAGGACTACATCGCTAAGCGCAAAATGTTCGATCAGCAGTTGTATGATGCCATTCGTTTGGCTCCCTCGGAAGCCATTGCCTTGGAGCGTGCCAGGGATCTGGTGTCCCGAGGCGTCGCGGAAAAGTTGGTGGACGCCAATGAAGCGGAAAATTTGCCCAAAGACGCTACTAGCGTGTGGCAACGTTATTTCCTGGCGTACGATCCCGCTCCGACGCTGGCACGCGTTGCCGGCCCGGTGCTGGTGCTGAACGGCTCGCTCGACGTACAAGTGCCTGCAACGGAGAATTTGGCGGCCGCCCGGGAAGCGCTCAAACATAATACGCACGCCACGGTGGTGCAACTCGACGGCATGAATCACCTCCTGCAGGTGGCCCACACCGGAGCCCCCAACGAATATAACGACATCGAAGAGACCATGTCGCCAGTCGCGCTGAGGGTCATTGTGGACTGGCTTCGCAAAAACGGATTTGCGCCCGTGAGGCCGGAGGACGGGTAGCAAAAACGATGTCGGCATCCGTATTCCCGCTCGTGATCACCCAATCATCAGTGCGGCCGGCCAAAGAAGAGAACGTACCCGTCCGGGTCGGTAAGTTCGAAACCCCGCAAGCCGTCGTGCGTATCTGCCAGCGCCGCGCTGAAGGCCGCGCCGCGACCTGAGAATTCCTCGGCCAGACTATCGGGATCCTGCACGTAGACAAACGCGTCCCACCGCATCGAAGGATGCCGCTTACAATTCGGTAGCGGCTCTATGCCCGCGCCGGACTTTACGAACAGTTGCGCGCCATCCCGGCGCATGATCGCAAAGAAAGGTTTGACCGTTGGCTCCCGAAAGGTTGTTTCGAACCCGAGTTTCTGACAGTAAAAGTCGATAGCGCGCTGGACATCGCGGACGATGAAGAACGGTGAAATCGCGGCGGTGGTTGCACGACTCATAACCAACCTCCTTTGTGGGTCCGTACGAGATGTCGCCGCGGTGGGAAACCTTATGTGGAGGCTCGGACCGCATCGGCTCCGCGCGGAGTCAGCGCCGCCAGCAGAATCGCCACAAGAAACAGTGCCGGAACATCTCCATATAAATGTCCATGCTCCGCGGGCATTTGCAGGGCTTGAATCGTCATGATTCCCGCGTGCACTATGCTGGAAACCACCGTGAACCAGATCAGGCTGAGGTGGCGCAAAGGATTGCGCGATGCGATCAGCAGAAACACACCAAGAGTAGCGTACACTCCCAGAATCATCTGCTCATATTGCGGCTGGTTCGGGCTCCAGCGCCAACCGGCAGGCCAAAACGACATCATCAACGGGTAGATTGCAAATATAAAGATCAAACCGACTAAAACCAGCGCCACTCGCAGGTAGCGCACTCGCGTGTCCGTTGCCATAAAAACCTCCTTCACGTTTCTGGCCCAACATCCGGACGTGGAGCGAATCGTAGATTCGATACGCATCCTTGTCAATCTTCTCCGTCCCGGATGCTCCTGCGACCGGGTTATACTCTCTGCATGAAGGGCTCACGAACGATGATCTCCCGGATCGTGCGCGCCCCGCTTTCTCTGATTCCCCAGGAAACGAAAGTAATCATTTTTCGGGGACCGGTGCGGGGGAAACGCTGGATCAAGGGAGCAGGCCCCAACACTTATTGGCTCGGCCGTTATGAAGCAGCGCGCACTCAGGAGTTCGCAGATGCTATTGTTCCGGGTGCAGTTGTTTACGACATTGGTGCCAACGTAGGCATGTACACCTTGATTGCCAGCGCTCGAGTTGGCATCACCGGATGCGTTTACGCCTTCGAACCCTCCGAGCGTAACCTCTGCTACCTCCGTCGCCACATCACCATGAACAATCTTCAGAATTGCACTGTCGTCCCCAAAGCGGTTTGTAACGAAGTCGGCACGCGTCGATTCGCGGTCGCTTCACGGGATCCCTCCATGGCCCGGATTTCAACGGATGGAGAATTGGTTGTCCCCGCCACCACCTTGGACGAGTGCGTCTACTCCAGCACGCGTTTCAGACCCCCCAACGTTCTCAAGATCGACGTGGAAGGTGCGGAATTGGAAGTGCTCCAGGGAGCGGAACAGACGCTCACGCAATTTCATCCCACTATTCTTGTCGAAATTCACGGCACGCAACTCCACGTCGACTGCCGCTCCTTCTTGGTTGCAAAAGGCTACAAGGTTAAGGAGGCCTACGGACAATTAACCGCGGAGTAGTACACGCCTCACCCTGTTTTCCCGCGGTTCTCCGTTAGCTCCCGTCCGCGGCGTCCTGACGAGCCCAGGGTACCGTCCAGTTTTTCACCAGAGCCTCTTAACTGATACAGTTGATCTCACACTGCTTCTGAGTTTTGCCAGGGCGATTTTGACGAGTCGTCTGCAATCGCAACGGTTTGTTTCTCGAGGTGACGCTGTTGGAACATTTGTCGACTATTGAATTCACCACGTTAATCTTTGCTGGGTCACTGCTGGCGGGATTTCTGGGCGCCCTCACAGGGCTCGGTGGTGGCGTTGTCGTCGTGCCCATGCTCACGCTGCTGTTTAAGGTGGATGTTCACTATGCGATTGGCGCCGCGCTGGTGTCTGTCATCGCGACATCCAGCGGAGCCGCCGCGGCCTATGTCCGCGAAGGCTACTCCAACGTACGCGTCGGCATGTTTCTGGAAATTGCGACCACCGCTGGCGCATTGATTGGCGCAACCCTGGTGGTGTACTTACGCGCTCCGATCATTGCTGTGATATTCGGTTTCGTGCTGATGTATTCGGCCATCGCCTCATTCGGCTACGGTATGGAGGCCGAGCCGGATGTGCAGCCTAATCGCATTGCCACCTGGCTGCGAATGAACAGCGCTTATCCCACACCATCAGGGTGGAAACGCTATTACGTCCATGGAGTGCCGCTAGGCTTCTCGCTCATGTTCATTGCGGGCGTACTGTCGGGATTGCTAGGCATAGGTTCTGGTGCGGTCAAAGTCCTGGCCATGGATCGCGCCATGAAGCTCCCCTTCAAGGTGTCCACCACCACCTCCAACTTCATGATTGGCGTCACCGCGGCGGCCGGCTCTGGCATCTACCTGATGCGCGGCTACATTGATCCCGGTTTGGCCATGGCGGTGATGCTTGGGGTGCTGGCCGGTTCTCTCACGGGGGCGCGTGTCCTGGCCGTCGCGCATGTGCGTACGCTGCGCACCGTTTTCGCGGTGGTGATCGGGGTTTTGGCGATCGAAATGATCTACAGCGGCTTCACGGGGAAGTTCTGATGGCAAAAGATACCCAGTCCCACGGTGCGGCTGCCGCGGCGGAACAAACGGACAAGCGCATGGACGAACTGATGGGAATGCTCTTACGTGCGGGTGTGGTCCTTGCCGCAGCTCTAGTGTTTGCGGGAGGAGTTCTGTACGTTCTACGTCACCCGTTCCCCCCGGTGGATTACCGTGTCTTCCAGAGTGAGCCGCAATCCTTGCGCACTATTCCCGGCATTCTTGCGGAAGCAAAAGCGCTTCATGGACGTGGTCTGATTCAACTTGGTTTACTCGTTCTGATTGCCACGCCGATTGCGCGTGTCGCTTTTTCCGTATTTGCATTTCTGTATCAGCGCGATTGGAAGTACGTGATTTTCACCCTCATCGTTCTTAGTTTGCTTATCTTCAGTCTCCTAGGCCGTGCCTGACGGCCTTTAAATCCGTCGGGCATACGTGGTTTCTGGTATATTTTGTTTTTCTGCAAGCAAAATAACCACCGGAAGGACAGATCGCGTGACGCGTACACACCGTCGCCCAGACACGCTCGAGCGGGCGAAAAGATCGTACTATCCCATTTTGGATGCGTTGCGATTCATCCTGGCGTTTTGGGTGGCGGTCGGCCACTACCGGATGATGCCGCTATTTGGTGATCCACACACCGGTCCGCGGCTCTGGAGTATTTTCAAGCGCGGGTGGGAGAC
>Ga0335076_10002074_pt1 | contig 19803 bp, 26 predicted proteins | sample Lox_Sample_25_FD_206717 | JGI IMG/M metagenome (GOLD analysis project Ga0335076, IMG submission 206717) | Soil microbial communities from Loxahatchee National Wildlife Refuge, Florida, United States - Lox_Sample_2.5 | ecosystem: Environmental > Terrestrial > Soil > Wetlands | place: USA...
CGGTCGGATCAGACTGATGTTAGAACCCGACCGATCCGAAAATCGGTCGGGTGACAACCCCGCTGTAACCCGATCGATCTGAAATCGGTCAAGTTACAACGCGCTGGCACAATCTACCGGTCAAATCGGATACATCCCAGAACCGGGATCCGACTCGACCGGTGGACATTACTGAGACCAGCAGTGTCACCCTTAAATTCATCCACATGCAATCGCAGGCGGTCTCCAAACCCTACCTCATCATCATCACCGTCGTAGCCGTCTCGATTGGGGGCACATGACGAACCCATAGGAATATATGCTACCAGTTAGCATACAAATAGACTAAAAAACATACCATCCTTTTGCGCCTGCTGCACTTGCTCACCTTCACTTGTCCCCTCGTCGTACAACTTGCCACCACCTCCTCTAACCCAATCAAAATCCATGTCGTGTCCTTCTCCAAACCCTCCTTCATCACAATCATCCGGTTCATTCAAACTACTATGACCTATAGAATCAACATCCATATCGTCGGCCGCGTTAACAAAGATCCCTTCGTCATCGTCTCCCGCGTCACCATTCTCCATAGGTCCAGAACGGAACATAACAACGTCGGCGTTTTTTTCTGGTACCGAAATTCGCTCGCTCCTTTTCGCGGCTTCGGCAATTCTGCCTCTCATCAAAATACGCCCATCATGGGACTTGATCAACTCATCCTACAACATTAGCATCACCATCCTATTCCACTTACGGAACGAGCAAGAGAATAATATGCTCTCATACGATCGTCTCCATAGAAAATCGCATATACTGAATCATCGCGCCACTCGTAATTGACATCAGCGTGGAACATCTTTGAAGGCAGGAACAAAGACGAGGAGAAGATGTTCCAACAGCGCCCAATGAAAATATATTCTCCTGCCCTTGTGACTGGCCCTGTGCACTTCCATAATGTCTACCGACACAAACTGAACTCTCCCCAGCAAATTTATGTGTACGAAGGTCAGCGTGTTTCCCGACCACGTGTTTCTTCATCGGGAACCTGAAACATCGCCAGCCAATCAAATTGGCGGCAAAAGTCAGATGATATAATGGCATTACCACGCTCCTGGAGCTTCGCCTTATATATAAAGCCATTTCGGGCTCTGATCATTACATAACAAACCATAAAATCTCCTTCATCGTCTACTTTCGCTTAGACTTCACTGGCTTTCGTCCCTCTCAAACCACGACGCCAACTACAATCAAACTAAACAGCAACAACAGAGCGTCCTCACTGCAAGGGCAGCACGCGACAAGGTAACCCCGGTAGCTCCCGGGGTCACTCCAGCAACTCCTTAGGGTAGGGTTTCATAGAGATCAAATAGCCGTCATGGAATCAAGAATCTTCAGTCTTATTGACTCACTTCGCTCGTGAATCTAAAAAGTTCCACGCTGCCCTTGCATCGCTCCACTCACATTATATTCCTCGTGAAAATATATACAAACGAGCAAACACTGAATTAATAAAAGAAAACAGCAACATATACCAGATAAAAACACTCCCACCTCCACTCGTCCCCAATCCAAACTTTTTCAAATAGTCTTCATTCCTAAACATAAAGTCCTTCAGTCCACCTTGCTAACTGGCGACCATATCCGTAAATGTTCCATCTCCTCAAATGCAATCATCTGCCGGAAAAGGTCAGACACGACATAAGCAGGTGCATACCCAGCCATAATGATGTCCGCTTCGCATCTTCACCAAACCATATCTACACATCTACGGCCCCGTACATTAATCCGTATCGAAATGTTGACAGTTACAATCCGTGCAATGCAATTTCCTCTTTCGTATTCTGACCCCTTTACCGGGACGCACCGTTCTCACGTTGTTATTCAACGAAAACCAGCCTTTATGAATTATGGTCGATTGACAAGGTGAGGATCCAAACCGTAGGTGGAATGGCGGCAACAGGCTGCATGGTGACAACGGCAGGGTTGATGGCAGACTCGACGGCATGGTCGACGGCAGGGTCAATGGCAGGGTCAATGGCAGGGTAAACCGCGATGACAGGGTCGACGGTAGGGTCGACGCCTACGACAGGGTCGATGGCAGGGTAAACCACGACGACAGAGTCGATGGCAAGGTCAACGGCAGGTTCGACGGCTATGGCACGTTCGATGGCAGGGTCAACGGCTACGGCAGGGTCGATGGCAGGGTAAACCACGACAACAGGGTCGGCGGCGACAGCAGCGGCACCGATGGCAGGTTCAACGGCGACGATAGAGTCGACAGCTGAATCAATGTTGAGTTAATCAACGGCAGCCACAGCTTGAAGAACGAGCGCAGGGCTCCTAACGTAGTTTAATTGCAAAATATATAGTCCTGATCACCAAAATCCATTATTCAAAAAACACATCAAATCCTAGAAGTCCTTCTTCCGACTGCGGGCCTAAGCGCGCCCCGCCGCGCCTCCAGTAATTGGTGTTGCGAAAATTTCGGAAGTGGTAATGCGATCAGGTTTTGATTGGCTAGCAATCTTCGGGCTATATATTGGGAGGCTGCGCTGGACACATGCGGATGTTCTCGCAACCGGTCACCGGAATTATCTTTGCGTTGCAAGCAGCCCTCGCTTTGGGCCAGTCGCTTCTCACGTGAAATGAATGCTACGGTTCCGCGCTTGTCCCCGGGGTAGCGTACAATGCCCAAGTTCTCGTAATTAATTTCAGGGACAAACGCAGCTTGAAGATCTTCGAACGCCATCGGTTTTCATATTCACAGATACCTTGATCATTTCTTGTGCCGCATACACGTTTTCTGCGCAGTACTCGACTCTCACCCCCATCTCGCAATGGTTCACAGCCTGGGTCGCTGGAAATTCATATCCCGGCGAACAACTTGTCACATTTACCACTTTCCCATCAACTTCTGCAGGCTCTACCATTCATACTGCAATCACATTCCCGGGGTTGACTGTTACGCAACTTGCCCCAGGCGAAGTCATTACAATGGTAAACTAAAGGCGATATATCTGTTAATCGAAGAGCTGGACAGCCGGACCTTATATCAGCAGCCCGTATGTGGACACTGGTTATTTCAAGTACGGTCCAATTCCACCCGTGGTTGCTAACAGCCGATAGCGTGTTTGTGCCTCAGGACGCCATTACTCCAACACCAACTCCTTCCACAACGCCAGCGCCTACCTTACCGGCGTCTTCCCCAGGAGCAACATCACCCTCAAATTCCCACGCTGGCCCGATCGCCGGAGGTGTGGTTGGGGGAATTGTTGCTCTCGCTGCGATCGTTGGTGTCCTAGTCGTTTGCCTGCGGAAACGTCCACATACCGCCGCAGCTCCCTCCGCTAGGCAGGGTCGGGAAATGGAACACGGAACCGTTATGGGAAAGGACCACGACTACTCCGAAGGGGATGTCCGCTTCCAACGTCCGCAATCCGGGTTGCGCTATCCCGAAGACAATCCTCCTAATACCAGTCATTCTGGCAACGTGTACGGAAATTATTGAGTGCCTACTGATGCTACTATGTACTCCTAGTATATCCAGTTGTGGTATAGTTAGGGTTGATCGAGTATATAGAGCATTTTGCTTTAATTTGAAAAAAGAGATCGACGGACCCCAACGGCAACGTCTCCCTATAGAATTCGTGTAAACGGTAATGCGAAAAGTAAACAAACGATGCGAAACGTAAAAGTTTAAGTTGGACCGTCGGACAATTACCGGTCAGCCGACAAACTTTGGTAAAGGAGCCGATCGCGATTTGGACCAGGTCGCGATTTAGACTGGCACAATTGGTGAAATTTTACTTACTAATCCAACACCTCTATTTCTACATCTTTTTCTCTTTTCTGATGTATGTTCAACCTCTTAAACAGCCTTTGCTTACTTCTCTTTTGTTTTAGTTCTTTGTATTAGTTTTATTAAATTCTATTTTAACTAGTGATATTCACTGATCAAGCCAAACCAGAGATCAACCGGAGATCGATTGATAAATCTGAGTAAATTATATATCTAGTAATGTCCACCAGTCAAAAACTGATTGAAGACAAATCGACTTTTTCAAGTTTTAAATTAAATTAGATTATAATTCTGATAATATAAACCAGATCTCAGATCACCGAAGGTATATTTTCAGTCGAGTTAATTTAAATATTGGTTGGATTAGTCTCTCTTATCAAATGAGTAAAGTTGGACTATTTGGCTGATTCGAAGTCATATAAATATATTTAACAAGCAATTAATTATAAATTCTATAGTGGTTAATATTTCTATTACATCTTTTATATTCTGTTATATATAAATCATAATTTTAACTGCGATTTGTAACCTTCATATATCAAAAATATCAACTTGATCAAGTCTGGCTTGATAATATTTAAATCTAATTATAAATCGGTTGAAGTGATGGAAGGGCAATGTGAAACTTTTTAAGCTTGAAAGTTTTTACAAGGATACAAGTCAATAACTCTAATGATTTGTATTTTATAACTACTTTATATACAGTTAAACCCTGGCTCTAATTGGTTTACATAGTTAAAAATGAAATTTAAATTTTAATTACTATATGGTATCAGTGGCTCCACATTACATAGTGCCCTTTCACCAGTCAAGTCAGGCTGACAAAATGTCTGAGCCGATCTGAGAATCGGTCGACCCAATGAGACCAGTAATGTCCGCCGGTCGAGTCAGATCTCGGTTCTAGGATATATCTAATTCGACCAGTAGATCGTACCGGCGCGTTGTAACTCGACTGATTTCATATCGATCGGGTTACAGCGGGGTTGTCACCTAACCGATTTTCGGATCGGTCGGGTTCTAACGTCAGTCTGATCCAACCAGTTCTAGATAGAGTTTAATTATTGTCAAGCCCGACTCGACCGAGTTTAAATATTATCAAGCCTGACTCGACCGATTTGATGATTGATTCGACATTGTAACGGATAAATCAGTATTTTTGATCTAAATTTGTAACGGTTGTAGGCGACAATGTAACGGAAATATTGATCGCCACACAATTCGTAATTAATTGTTCATTATATAAAACTATGTGACTTCGGATCGCCACAATAGCTCAATCGGACTTGACTGATTGGCTAAATTATGAAAATCTGACTCAATCGACATTTAAATTAACTCGATCGATAATGTAACTTTGGTGATCCGGGATCCGGTTCACTTTTAAGAATTGTAACTCGAACTCGATCCGAAATGCAAAAAAGCCGGTCGGTCCCCAGTCAACTCCCCGGTTTGGCTCGACCGGCAGACATCTCTGAATGAGATGGTATAACTTAACCGATAAACTTATTAATTGATGTATAATCCAATACTAATATCTATTGGTTGAATCAAATATAAAGTCCAACTAGTAATATCTGCTGGTCAAGCCAAACCAGAGAGTGGATTGGAGAGCGATTGGCTTTTTTTAAGTTTTAAATGGAATTGAGTTATAATTCTTATAATGTAAACTGATCTCAGATTAAGTTAGTTTACAATTCTTATAATATAAACTATAGTATCCACCACGTAAATTGGCCTACTGCCAAAATTTGTAACATATAAATGTTAGGGGCACATCACCACTACGTGAACGAACTGTTATAAAATATAGAATCTAATTAGAGTACATAGCTGTGCTTTCCACTGCTCTATATTGTGTTCCCTCACACTTTGCCTAGGTCACTGCGAGTGGCATCGTCTATTGTAAATTTTGGCAGTGGGCTGATTTATATGATGGATACTGTAGATCTTAAATCAGCTAAATTATATGATTGGTCAAATTAAATTTAAATATCGAGCGAGTTAAACTTTTATAATATAGCATATTGTAGGAGTTAGATTGCATGGTTTTACTGATCTGAAATCCTATAAATATATACAGAGATGGCCATGACGCGAGGCGAGTAAAACCAATGTCTAACTCGCTCACCTTCTTGATCCCCCTTCCCCCCACTCGCCTTCCCTCGTGCCTCACCTGAACAATTGACAGCGGACTCGCCTAGCCTCGTGATAAGGTGAGATGAGTTTGCCTTGTATCATAACGTATTAATCACTCAGATTTCACGGTGAAATTGCATTTTGTACATTACAGATAATATTGATCAATCATGGCAATGTGATGGCCATTGATGAGATGGCGCCATTTGGTAACGGGGCGCTTTCATGATATAGTACCATATAATGACGCAGCATATGCCACTTGATGCTGCAGTTGCCAACGGAGACACGGCAGCCATTAGTAATACAGCGGCCGTTGGTGACATGGCACCGTTTAGTGACCACACCGTTTCGTGATGTGGCATCCTTTCATGGCGTGGCACCATTTGAAAGGCGATGTGTAACGCGGTGCTATTTATGACGTAATGCAGTGCCAGTAGTAACGCCACACAGTTTAAGGATGTGGCACCGTTTGATGTAATATACGAAATGCATACGTTTCACCCTAGGGAATATATTTGTACATTACATATGGCGAGTCAGATGAGGCAAGGTGAGACAAGGCAAGGTGAGTATATTGTATGGCTCGCTTCGCCACGTTTGTCCACGTGTCCCACTCGCTTGCCTTGCCTCGTGCCTCGCATATAAGACAAAAGTTTACCTTGCTCACCATGAGGTGAGCCAAGCAAGGTGAGTCATGAATATACTCATCTTATGGCCATCTCTAAATATATATATATTGGGCAATTAATTATAAATTCCGTACTGATTAATATTCTTATTATATTATAATATATAAATTATCAGTGTAACCGTGATTTATAACATTTATATGTTACAATGTTAAGTCGAGCATCAAATCAATTGAATTATGCATAATAATATTTAAACCTGATCATAAGTTAGTCACATCAGGCTTCGTAATACTTAAACCTGATCATAAGTCCATTGAGTTGGGTTTAATAATATTTAAATCTGATCATAAGCCAGTTGGATCAGGCTGAGTAAGTGATGAAGCCAATTGAAAAATCGGTCACTCTACTATCCCTTATAATCCAACTGATAAGCTTATTGATTAAATTATAATTAGCTGGTAATATCTGTTGGTCGAATTAGATATATTTTTAAATTGGGATCTAATTCAACCGATAAACATTATTATTAAAATCTAATTTATGAAATATCTTCTCAACTATACATCATTAAAAGTTGTCATAAATTTTCAGAGATGCAAAATTGAAATCTACAGCTTGCAAAATTTGTTTTATAAAATATAATATTATATAAAAAGTGCCAGCATAATAATTAGATTTTAGAATATTTTTAAAATCAAACAAATTTTAGTTGAAATGCTAAAAATCAGTCGAGATTAAAATATTTTGAATCAGACTAATACATTAACTCTTTTTTATATTGTTTGAACTTTGCTCAACTATATTTACTATAATATATTAAGATAACTCAAGGTTTAAATTGATAGTTATTATTTATTAGATATTAAAATATATATTCAGGTCTGATTTGAAAGAAAATAACTTAATATTATGAGATATTTGCTGAATCCAGTTCTGTTGATATGAAAATTTTAGATGTTGATATATATTATTTTTAATGATTTTAACATTTGTCTGAGATGAAGTGTATAATTTTAAAAATAATGAATATTGCAAAAATGTCTGAAGTCTAATAGTTATAAGCAAAATAATGCATGTTTTGAAATTTTAGTCAATTGAGAAAACAACTCACAATGCATCAATAGTTTTGATTATGACTGTATAAGAAAATGGCGTCAGCTGACGAAAATTTGAGAAATTTCGCATTGTTCTTACATTTTGGAAGTGATCTATTGAGCATCCAAGATGCAAAACTCTTAGTTTTCACCAGATACGGTACCAAAGCCAATATACTTGGAAGCTATTTTCTAAAAGTAAATTCCAACTGATGTTAGATGGTTTAATTCCTATTCTGCCAGAGCCACATTTTGAAAGTCTCTACTAGGACTTAAATATATAGAAAATGTATAAAATATATGGATATTGTCTGTAATTTCTTTAATTTATACTGCTGTATAATTAAAGCAAATTTTTACGCTCAGTCAGCAGAAATTTAACTGGTGATGAACATCAGTACAATGAACTTTAAAGCATTGAGCATCCAGAAGCCACCCTTCATAGTTTTAGATGAGTTATTTAAAAATTTTATCAAAAGTTTCCCACAGAACATTGCATTATAGTAGGTGAAAACCACCATGAAGTGGTAATGGTATATCTGTTTTGCTGTAGTACCCGGCGGGGGGAGGGTGAGATGCTTTCCTGAGGAAGCACATTTTTAACACGTTTAACTATGGGTAAAAAATGTGCCAAAAATGTGTGTTAATATATGTGATATTTAACACGTTCTCTACACATTAAGTCCTAGCAGGGGGTGAAATCGGCGGATCAAACCGCCCAAAGCCTGCAGCGAACGGGACGTGTCGGTGGCGGCGAGATCCGAATTGACTCCTGTGTATATAATGATTGAGTATGGCATGGATACCCTTCCACAAAGATTTATGATAACGAGGGCCATCGCGTAAATTAAGCCATATATTAATATTGGAAGTACTTGTACAGACGCTAGGTTTGATCGGGTTCAATGAAGCTCCAATTCCCTCCTTATTTCGTTGTCTAGAACATTTCACAACTTGCTGAGGCCATAACGCCTCAAGATTTCAACTTGCATATACTCTTGTCTTTCCTTCGCTTCCTCAAGGAATGCCGATGTTCCTGGCCCGAATTTTTCCTCCGCACCACCTTCGATAAGACTCCCGATGCCGTTCCAAGATTCCATTGCATCTAATTCCAGCGGATCCTTAACATAGTCCAGTAATCGGACGCGACTGTTCTCCAAGTCAAATCGACACTAAAAATCAGCATGTCTTGATAGAGTTAATCTACCCGAAGGTTCCGTCCGTTATCGACCGTCCATTGACTGCCGCCTGGACTCAGCAGAAAGAACCGCAAGGTTTCATTGACCGGACGGAGCAGAGATTGCGCATGTTCGTAATTCGCGGCGAAACGGGAAGCGAGTTCAACTTGGGCTTCCTGTTCGAAAGAGTCTGTGTGAATCATGAGATCCAAGATAGTCGTCGGAATGGAGAGAGAATAGAAATTTCCGTCAACTTTGCGTTTGGTGGGATTCTTGATTCGAGGATTATACAACATAAACGGAATCCGATAGCCGTCGTTGTGAGGATTATTCATTGGAGTAGGCCAATGCCCCAGAAACCCAAGAGCATGATCTCCTTGACTACAAGTCAGGTAATGAAAAGCCGTGGAACATACATAATAAAGAGCGTTTCGTCTTCTAAACCCCGCTGGCGAAAGCCCATAATAAGTTCTTCGACAATGTCATCTGTCCAACGAAGAGAATTCAGCCAGGAGTGAACATTTTGAGGATGGAAACTGTCTCCTGGTTCACCGGGCTCGTTCGTGATGACGTCGTAATACTTCTTCTGGTGTCTTTCTTTCCATTGTGGCGGAAGGATGAAAGGCCAGTGGGTTGTCGAGTCGAACCACGAGAGATAGAACCGATTCTTTGGACGGTTGGTACGCACATAATCGAGGTATTTGAAAAGATACTCCAGTCCCTCTAACCGAATTGTAAGCAAACAGCGGGCTAAAGAGATACCTTCATCGAAATATCCAAAATCGGACTCATAGTTTTTGTTGCCGTTGAATCGTGCGATTTCTTCTGCCGTAAATACGGTGCCAAATCCCATTCTTTTGTAGACTTCCCGGTCGCTATCCCATTCGCCGGACATAGATTGTATGTGAATTGTCTCCCAAAAATCGTTCGTGGATGTCATCGAATCATTGAAGATGTTGACGATCTCGGCGTCCCTATTGGTGACCAGATTGATGTGCCGCAGAACCTCTGGTATGCATGCCTGGTACCAATGCGCGGGAGCGCTTGCTTCCACACTCCAATCCCGAGGTACTGGGAGCATGCCACAGAGGTCTGTTAATTAGACGGTGTTCAACGGGCAACATACGGCTGATCAAGGCCTTGTGGGTAAATGGGGCAGTAGTCCACATCGACTGCCATGAGATGGTATGCTCGGCAAGGCTGGCTATAAAGGGCGTCATGGTATGGGTATCAATTGGACTTGATATATTCACTCTCGGGCTGTTGTGTAAGTGCTCGCTGAGGAGGCCGTCATCTTGAAAGGGAAAGGAGTCTCCCCGCATAGACTCGAGAAAGATGTGGACGATGTTCGTAACGTGCAAGTCTTCGATCGCCTGCGAAATGAATTCGTCTATAGGCTGATCGAGATTGGAGATGTAGTAGGGATCCTCGTTCGGACTGTAGTTGCGGGGCCCGAAAATGTCGAAAAGGGTAGAACCGACGCGTTCTATTCCCTGTCCTTTCGGCGCGTGGCCGCCCACCAAATTCTTGACAATCGCACATGTCACGTCGAATGGCAGTGTCCGCGTCATCTCTTGCCACGGATACGCCGGCAGCAGCGGAATTGCACATATCGCGAGGGCGGGGAGAACAAGAGCGGCAAAGTTTCTCTTGGCTTTCGAGGGAGCCGGGAGTAAGGCAGCGTCCTCGCCCAAGGGGCGGTAGGTTTCACGGCCGTGGGAGGATATGTAGACCATTCGACAGAGCACGACCACGCCAGCGATAGTAAGATATGATAGGATCGCCCGAGTGCAGGGTAGAACCCCGGACGCTGCATACCCGCCAAGGTACTTCCAGTCAAATAACACCTATGCCTTAGCTGGAACACCATGGGAAAGAACCTCTATCGCATGACTCCAGTCCAGACCGGACTTGGACCCTTCATAGAATGAAACAAAGGAGCCGCTCAGGACGATTAAAAGGACGCAAACCGCCCCGCTGCTGAACTCATAAACACGCCGTCGAGACGATAGGCCGCGGTGTAGCAGCCATAATGTTGCCCAGTCGAAGACGAACAAAGACGGTGAGAGGAGGACTACGAACAGGGGCGTCAAGGGGCCATGCAGCATGATAACAATGCATTTATGAAAGAAGAGCGCAGCCGCGGTCGCGGTCAACAATCCCAAGCAAAAGTGACTGTCGAGAGAGGAAATGTAGCGTACCGCAGCTCGACATACCAATTGAACGGGCAGCTGTGCCAAATTCGATGTTCCCTTTGCGCGTTGAAGTTTGGGGAGGAACTCGGCTTCGAAGGGGCGGATTGATCGCATTGTGCTTCACCGAAGCCTCGAGAGCTGCTCTGTCAAGCCCACACCCTCTCTGGCCGGAGGCTGCAGAGAGTTTTAAGTCGCTGCTGGCTAATTGTTGCGCGGCAGCCGCCATCGGACGGCCAGCCTCTCGAAAGTTCGGGACGCGCGGTTTTACGTGGCGTGTCATGTTCGATTACATGTCCGGGCTGGATCACGAGGGAATGCGCAATTTAAGGCTGGCAGCCACCAAGCCACCACCGGAAAGCGTGGCCACCCCCGTCGGAGGCTTGTCCGCTCCCTCGCCCGCGATTCCGCCCGGCCCTGCGGCTCATAAAGAGAAACAAACAATAAGGAAAACAGAGAGCAACCGTTATCCGATGATTTGCTCGAAAGCGCCAACGTCACCTGAGGCTGCCACGAGTTCCCTTCTTTTTTTTTTTGGTTTTTTTTTTTTTTTTTTTATTTTTTCGGCTAAATGACAGGTTCTCTGGGCTCGCACCACCGACTGGCGCAGGAACGCCCACGATCCGTTTAAGGGGTCAAGGAACAACAACATCAGACGGCCCACAACTCTGCTCTCGTGGCTGACTTCTATTTTAAGAGCACGGCTTCCCAAAAGCGTAATACAATCATCCGCCCCGTTCTCGGCCCCATTATCTTGCGGAAGTAAGCGCTTTCCTCCTCCTTCTCCGTGGCAATTCTCGCCACCGCCAGTTGTTCATTATCTTTTCGAAATGAACACAAGCAAAATACGGCGGCGGCGCTGGTCACTCGGATGCAGCCGTCATTATTAATGACAACGTCGGCCGCGATTGGCCCAGGTGTCCCGTCTTAGGCTGCTGCTCCCACGGGGTCTTCAAGTCAAATACCAGGAGGACGCGCACCGAAGAAAGCAAGACATCATTTTCCACCATGAAATCGGCCACAGCCTTCTTTGTAGCATTTCTTGCGATCGTACACACCGTTTCTGCGGGGGCACAGCATGAGATGCCCCAGCCTTCAATCACAAAACCCCATCCGACTGAACCTCCTGGAGGGAAACATGGACAACCTGGGAGTTTTGGTCCCCCACCCGGTGGCAACGAAGGTCACGGTCATTCACAGCAAAACAATCATCATGGACCCTTTCCGCCTTTTCCGGCGCCTGAACATAATCCCCGGCCGGACAACTCTTGGAATCACGCCTTCGCCGGTCACGATCATCACCGCGAGCCGCGCGATACAATGGAGGAAGGTTCATGGTTGGGCGACTGGTTTAGTCAAGTGAAAACGGAGAAGTTGGAGGGCCATCATCGCAAATACCCGGTCGTCAACCGCAGAGCATAGCGCCTGAAACCCCTTTACTCGTCGCGGTGATGTACGGGAAATTATCATATCTTGTCCTAACATAACATTGAAGCACCCATGTAGTTCAATCTGAGAGTTCTGTTTGTTTTACTGTTCATGATAATATGTCGGGAACTACCATATCTCATACTCGTATAATATTGAGGCATCCTTTCAGTTCAATGCGTGAGAGCCATTCAGTTTACTGCGCGTGGTAATGTGCGGGGAACTGTCATATCTTGCACTCATATAATATTGACGCGTCCATATAGTTCAATCTGAGGGTTCCATTCATTTTAGTGTTCCCAATAATGTGCAGGAAGTTATCATATCCCGTACTCATTTAATATTGCTGCATCTATGTAATTCAAGCGGGACTTCCATCCGTTTTACTGATCGCGATAATGTGTGGGGAATTACCATATATTGTGCTCATATCAGATTTAGGCATCCACATCGTTCAACGAGAGCGTTCCATTCAATGCAAGATTGTGCAACCTAGGACTAAAACAAGGTCTTTTAAACGAGCCTGAATTGTCAAACAAGTTCTATAAATTGCTAAACCGGTTCCATAAATTAATCTTCCATCAGTAAAGCCCAACCTCGGTCTTCGATTCCGGCCACCAGTTTCCTTCTCGGCCAATAAAGATTCCACCATTCCTCGCAGTTGTCATGGGCCCTACGGTGACGGAGTCAGATTTGTGGCCACGAGATGGGGGGATACCAACATCCGGCGAAGTGAATCGCAATAGCCTCGGGGTTCCAAAACTCCGCATCGATCGCAATGGGACCTTTATTTAGGGATTCGCGGTTAATCTCGTCTGGCACATAAGCATTGAATTCCATTTGTCGAACAATTCCGACGTGACCATCAATGAAGTTGCGATGGTGTCTGAAAATATGAATTAATGCGTCCTGCTCTTGTGCCCACCATTTCTTTTCGAGCATCAGGATAGGGTCCGACCAGAGCTCCAGAAAGTAGTCCGCCCACTTGCTGTTGCGAAGGAAAAAGCTTCCGGCGTTGACTCCGTTTTGATCGTGTGAGATCAAAAGGTTGATGTTGTGAGGGTTGGGATCCGCGGGAAGATCGAGCGCTTCGTTTTCTTCTTGGCCCAGGTGAGTGAGGGGAAACAGGCGGTCTTTGAGCAACTTTTGTGTCATGGCCTCAGGATTGAGGATGTACTCGCCGAGATCAAGAATGGGATTCATTATCACTGCATCGAAATCGAGCCACCATACCCACTTGGCGTTAGGGTGTTGTTCCAAAGCATCTTTCAGAAACGCCATCTTTGTCCATGCAGCATGCTGGTCCTCTACACGGTAGTCTGAAAGATTTGCCCACATGAAGTCGTAGCCTTGAATTAGCCTAAGAAAGTGTCTGTGTCTTCCTACCGTGAAAAATTGCATAGTCTTCCCGATTTGCCTTTATGGCGCCGCGATGAACGTCGAGGGGATGATGTCCATCAGAGCCGAGAACCATGAGGATGTCACTGCCGCCAAACCTAACGGGCGGAGACTGGGCTTTCGATGGTCTGTGCCATGAGAATGGAGTCGTTGTGGGGATCCCCCACACCCGGGCGGAGACCAAGATGGCCACGACGAAGGACGCGAACGCGACACCAAGACGAAGCCGCGATGTTTTCCCCCGCTTTCGCCAGCGTGGGTTGAGATGTTCATTGCAAAAATCCACTGTTCGGAAATCCATGACCGGCAGGCAGAACTGACGATGCGCCGGAGGGTGGGGGGGATATACACAGTTGGCTTGGTCTGGGCGTTCGGCGGTCATCCGATGCGCGGTCTCGGTCGGGGGCTGCGCGCATGCCGGGGCGACATTGCGCCACCTTAAACGCATAACGCAACCGATCGACCGGCCCGAGAAATAGGCCTTAATTATTAAGGAAGATCCAGACAGCGCCACATGGCGCCTGATGCAAAGCTTGTGCATTATTTACGTGCTTTATTTCGGGGCGCATATTTTCGGTTAAATGTTCTCCGACGGTCGTCAGCAGCAACCACGAACGCAGCGGACAATGCCTCGCAATCGTTTGTTTCAGACGATTTTCGCCGTCACTGCCGCGATAGCGCTCTTCTTTGGTGGAATCTGGCTCGGGAGTTCCATCACAGCGTCGAAAATCCTGACCTGGCAGCAACATCATCCCGGTTGGCACGTGTCGCAGTTGCAGAGGAGAGATGCTCGATCGGAGGATTTCTCCTGGGCTAAATCATCCGGAGACAGCTTGCGGCGGCGATTGGCAGAGTATCAGCCATACCATCCCTACGGACGATGGAACAGACATATCATTCAGTCGTGGCGGACCCCAATCACATCCGACGATGGCTTCTTCGAGAGTTGGGAACGGCACAACCCGACGTTTGCTCACTTGCTTTACAACGATACGACGGAAGCAGAACGAGTAACTGAGATCGGCAACTTCGACCTCCGGGAAGTGAGCCGAACTTACTTCGAACTTCTCGACAAAAAGATCGTCCTCCGTTCCGACTTTTTTCGGTATTTGGCGATTTGGGCCGATGGCGGGATCTGGGCCGATGTGGATACCTGGGCGCAAAGGCCGTTCGACGAATGGATCGGTATGGCCGACGGGTCGCAGTCAGCGGAGGAACTCGAGTCTGAGGTAGGCATGATTATTGGTCTCGAGTGCATGACCGGGCCCGACGGGGGCCAGTGGGATAGCGTAGCCCAGTATGTTTTTGCCGCCAAGCAAGGCCACCCCATCCTCCTGGAATTAATCGCTCGAATCATCGAGAAGGCCGGCGATATCGCGAACCATCTCGATTCCGTGGAGCAGCTTATGAATCGCGAAGTTTTGCACATGACGGGCCCCGGCATTTTCACCGATGTGATCGCAGAGTGGATCAAGAGTCAATGGGATGGGAGTTTTAATTTGCACCGTGATTGGCGGGCGATGAGCAATGCGACATTGTTTGGAGATGTTCTCGTATTGCCGATTTGGGCATTTGGTTCTGGTGTAGGGTTTCCAAACACCTATGGATGGGATGATCCAAGAATTTGTGCAGGGCATAGATTTTTAGGCAGCTGGGTTATCGAAGACGCCTGGTGAACACACTTATTAAATGGATCCGCTAGCTCTATTTGTACGATAATGGGACATGCTCGTGTATGAATATCCTTAGCCGTTTCTCGATTTGGATTGATAGTACGGCAACTCTATTTCACAGTAATTTGACATGCTGATATATGAATGCCCGTGGCCGTTTAATTTATTTAACTGATAGTAGCTACTTATCTCTATTTCTGCAAGAATTGGACATGAATACCCGTACCCCTGTAATAAATTTGACTGATAGTGTGCGATCTCAATTTTTACGATAATGCGACATGCTGGTCTGCAGATATCCTTAGCCCTTTAATTCGTACGATTAACATAATATCCTCTCATTTCCCCCCATGCGAAGTACCAAAACTTCCTCAAATCCCAATCTACAGCACTCTCCGGACTCCAGAAGTCATCCCGGATCGCACGTGATGTATCCAAGTCTGCTAGCAGCGGTTGCGATGTTTGATAAACATGCGGAAGCTTGGTCCATGGAAAAGGTCCATCGCTTCGGTAGGCGTAGCGTAGAAGCGAAAGTTCGGTCTTGTCTGCAAAGCGCGCAGTCTGCCGAGGGTCGTAATAAAGAGAATTTAGATAGAGCCACTGTTGAACTGACGGGCGAATTAAATACATGCCGGAATTGAACAGTTCATAAGGACCTTTCTGTAATCCGCCCTTCGGCAGGGGGCCATCGAGGAGAAGGGAACCTCTGGCATCTGTTTCTGTCGACACCGCTGCGAAAAGGTACGAGCCGCCGTAAGCATCGTTAGAAAAGGGAGTGTCAAACACAAACGAGAGAGGCCGCAGGGGGAGGGTTTCGGGGCTGATATAAAGGATTTTGGAAAACTCGGTCATGTTCCACATCTGCAGCCTGACAAACTCAAACACCGGGGATGACAAGTAATAAGGGTCGGCGAGTGTTGGAGGCGGGGGGCCGAGAGGTGCAAGACGGCGCACGATCGCGCCGTGCTGTTGCAGCACGGCAACCTGTTCATCTGTAGCAGCGTCCGTGGTGAGGACTATCAACTTGCGGCCATGCAAATCCCGGGTCGACGGCTTCAGCAGGAGGCGGTATGCGAGAAGCCTTGTTGCTTCGAATCGGAAATCAACACGGCCGCACGAGGAATTTGGCGGGATCTCGGGGGAAAACAAGGTCATGTAGACCTCATTCTGTGGTGGATGCGAGACGAATGAGCTTCGAGGCTTGTGGGGATTGGCGAAGGAGGGGAGCCGGATGTAGAGCAACACAAGCAACAGGAGCAGGAATAACGTCTGTGAAGCGCGCGAATGGACAGCTGTCTGGCAGAAGCGAAGCCAGTGAGTTTTTCTGGGCACTGGTGCAGTCGCGGCTTTGAAGTCGGTGCTTTTTTTCATGGTCGAGATTGGTGCCGAGGCTGACGTGTGCGAGTGGTTGGTTAAAAGGGGCAAATTTGTCGCGCATCCACGTGAAACAGCAAAATGTAAAATGCTTCATGCGGGTGGCGCCGGTCGATTTAAGGCGGCCCGCTGTCTGGCGGACGCCGCCGCCGCGTCTCGACCGCTTCCTTCCCCGCTTTGCGCCGCCGTCGAGCGAGCGCTTGGCCTCGGTTGCAATGACGAGTCGGCTCTGACTCAGGGATGACGTGCACATTAATGCCGCGTGCCGTGCAGCCGACATGCGGAGCACCTGCCAAAAACAGCAATCCGAGAACAGTAGAGGAGGTCCCCCCCCCTCATAAGACGGCCACAACCGCCGCCGCCGGGACTGCACACCTGCTGTTTCCGACGTCCTGATCGGTTGGGGGAAGATGGGTCAACCTTCAACGTCGCTGCACTTGAGCGAATCAAGTCGCTCCGTGTGCAAGGCGGGGCTCAGCAGACGTCGATTTCGGTACCAAACGGGGCTCATTTTTGATTGTTAACGGTGCGGTAGGCAAGCGGCCGTCATCCTGTGCATGGTCCTGGGGCTACTTGTATTTCTGAACGAAAGAATACGGAGGCATTTTAGCCCCGCCCGCGCACGTCCCGTCTCGAGGTCGCTTGCTCTCCTCAAGTCAGGACTCGATGCACAAGTCGTCCCAATATTATCTCGAACCAACTTCTGGGGCACCTGGGAAAACGTCGATTGCGAAGACAGAGTTTGCTTCAACCCTACCCTCTTGGGCCTTCCCTTCCACGACCCAAGCAAAAATGTCCCGTTTGTCGTGGTCGCTCGGGATCCTGACAACACAACTTTCCATCCCACCGACGCGTGGGGTTACTTCACTGGAACCCGTTCGATCAGCGGCTCCCTTGTGGACCTTCCGTCAGCAGCCAATGCCTCGCGATATCGATGGGCGCCGAGCGATCGATTTTCTCTCCAATGCCGCTCGACCCACACACTGCAGGATGCAGTGCACATGGATCCCGAGAAATTTCCAAGGAAAATACCGGAAGGCCAACGATCATGCTTCCTCACGACTGGCCCCGAGGACCCGAGGATTTTCTACTCGCATTTGGGCGAACCTCTTCTGCTATACAACTCGGTGGGGGCGGCGAATTCAGAACATTGCCGCCACTTTTACTTGGTCGACATCCGGGCAGTTTACGATCCTTTACGTGAGATCCTGGCTCGTGGAACCAATTCGCCGCCGCCGATTCGTTTCCGCCATTCCATTCCCATCCTTTACGAGGGACAGAAGGGGCTTCAGAAAAATTGGATGCCATTTTCTGATGTCTCCGGCAACATATACTTTCACACAGATCTCGTACCTCAAACAATATACAAACTATCCCCTCCAACGGCACATAAATATCCGTCTTTCAAATCTCGCTTCGCAGATCTTGTTACGCTGGAACCAGTGGTCAAGTCAACCACCTATCGAAATTGCATCCTCAATGCGCTCGACCTTCCTAATTACGAACTCGATAACAGCTTGGGCAACCAGCCTTTGGTCATCCATCAAGCTACTCCATTCTTGGAGGCAGTGCTTTGCAAGTATGACGAAGTTCGAAATGGATCATGCGATCCCGAATTACCGGCCAATCGGATATACATGGGTATATTTCACGTTCTTCATCGGGGTGGGGACAAACGGATATATGAACGGAGAATAATCACCTTAGAATCCACTCCTCCCTTCAAGTATCTCAGTGTATCGAAGCCATTGATGTATAGTGCGGTCCTGCTGTAAGATCAATGCTAATTCTCCAGTGGCACTCAAACTCGATGACCAAATATTTACAGTGAACATGAACTTTCGAAAAATGCACGAAACGTCAAGTACGCATTTGTTTGCGCGGGGGTATTTGGATGACCATTTAATACTGTCGTTTGGTTTATGGGATACAACGGGACATTTGGCTGAAATTGTTGTGGAAGATGTTCTCAAGGATCATGAAATGTGTGATGATCTGTCTTAGCATGTAGACCTGAAATAAACGAACATATGATATTCTACAGGATGAACGCCAATCGCTGCTGAGCCCTTGGATGGTACTATCGTGTGAGTGCGCATGGCGTTCAAGCAAGCGCATCCTAGACTGCAAGACACGGACCTTCACAGATATCCCAAATTCATAAGTCAGGGGGCTATAAATAGGGACGGATGTGAAAATTGGCATCATTCGGGAGTTGATTGTGTAAGTGATTTTGGGGTTTAACAGAATACGAGGCGAGAGATTGCATGCACCGAGTTCATTGATATTGGAAATTCTGTTTGATTCTGCATACTCCCAAATTGCTCTTTCATGAGATCTGTGGTTTTGGAAATTTTCCGTCCAGAAATATTCGCCTAATCGCAGCGCTGAACGAATGAAAATGAGGATGAGGTGGGTTACGAACAAAATGAACACCAGAGCTCCGCAGGCGAACCGCCGATTTGCTAGGCCGTAAAGTGATTCCGATGTTGGATGCCTTGTGAGCGACATCAGCGACAATCAGGAAATGCCGAAGAAGAACAGTTGCATAAGGAGATCTGGGATGATAGTATCTTACGCAATCCGGAAAAGAGGGTTTGAGTCACAGTCACCATTCCGCTGCCTTGCATTAATTTTGGTGAGATGAGGGCGAGTATCAATTGTTTGAAGGAAAAATGACCAGATGTCGCGGTAAACAAGAGCTTCGTGATTCGATTAAGGTCGGCTTGGACCAAATGAATGAGTCTGCCAAATCCCAGTAGATCGATGCTGCAAAAAAAGGAGGGAGCGAGGAGAAGGAGCAGCGACGGAATGCCAATCTCGCGCACGGGGGCCAGGGAGTTGAAGTGAGAGACGGCCCGTCCCACGTACCCAACAATCTCGACTACCGTAGCACGTCAGCCTCATATGCAAAGGA